>Ga0210044_10003167_pt1 | contig 23686 bp, 17 predicted proteins | sample CryGey13umfilter_2_FD_183959 | JGI IMG/M metagenome (GOLD analysis project Ga0210044, IMG submission 183959) | Groundwater microbial communities from aquifer in Utah, USA - Crystal Geyser 4/9/14 3 um filter (SPAdes) (version 2) | ecosystem: Environmental > Aquatic > Deep subsurface >... | reverse complement strand
CCACCCGACCTAACCTACGCCGCCCGACGTGTAGACCCAACCCTCTACCGTGCCCCAACCGGCGCACGCTGTCTCTTCAAACGTGAGTTCCCACCACGAGCCTCAACAGCCGGCAGCTGCTCCCCTCACCTTGACCTTGAAGGGTCGGTAACCGAGGGCCGCTTTACTGCAACAAACAAAGGCCTCCACAAGCTTCCGGCCAACGTCGTCTGTGGAACCGTAAAAGGAGCTCGCGGCACTGCCGCCTACTGTGTTGAGTACAAATACTCAGGGCACGCACAAGAGGTGTGCGCCTACCGCCGCGGACTTGAAGCGGAAGGTTCCGCTCAGGATCGCGATTCAGATCCGGCACGCCCTCGAACGGCCGGCCGAGACCCTCAGCCCCAAGCTGGAGGAGCGCGCTTCTTCCGATTCAAAAACTACTAGGCCTTCCCCTCATCGGCCGTCCGTCGGATGACCACCAAGGTTATGTCGTCTTCTTGCTTGGAAGCTCCGCTAAAGAGCTTCACGTCGGCAACAAGAGCATTTTTTATCGCCTCCACGTTATCAATCTCTCCGGCATCCGCGAGAGCCCGCTTAAAGCTGGGCATACCGTACTGGACGCCTTTTTCCGAGAGACACTCGGGGATTCCATCACTGTAAAGAACCAAACAATCACCTGGCGCAAACGGCACCTCGTGCTCGGCAAGCATCTTTGAGTTATCCGCCACCATACCAAGAGCTATTCCCCCACTATCTCGGGTAACAACCGTCTTATCTTTTGCACTATAGTGGAGCATCTCCGGATGCCCGGCACTCACATAACTCAGCTTTCCGTGGGCGAACTGGATCATCAGCAAGGTCATAAACATGTTCTGGCTCGTCTTCTGGTGCAGAACGTGATTCACATTTTTGAGGAGCTCGGGCATCGTTCCAAAGGAGGCGTAGCTATAGATAAGCGCGTTGGCGATCGAGACGACGAGCGCCGAGGGAACACCGTGGCCGGTCACATCACCGATATAGATAATGTGGTTGTCGTCATCAACCGAGATAATATCGTAACAGTCTCCCCCAACCTCTTCGGCGGGCAGCAGGGCTGTGGCTATCTGCAGTCCCGGAATTTTTGGAAGATTTTTGGGAAGAATCTGCTTCTGCATCTGTGCGGCGAGCTCGAGCTCCTTGGCCAGCTTCTGGCGCTCCATCATGGCCTTTGTGGATATCTCAAGGTCCCGGGCCATCGTGTTGAAGGTCTCGGCGAGCTGTCCTACCTCATCTTGACTCTCTATGCTCACACGGGCCTTAAAGTTCCCCTGCCCCAGAACGACCGCCTCACCTTTGAGCTTCTCTATGGGCTGCGTGATGCGACGTGCAAAATAGACGGCGAAGCCGAGGCCGATAAGAACACCAAAGATCAGCAAGAGAATGATGCGCTCAGTGGTGCGGATTACGCGGGCCTGCAGGTTGGCATATGAGATCTCGTAGCTCACGGCGTGTGTCCCCTCGAGCGGATAGACGATGTTGAGGATGCGCTCGCTTTGTGAGATTGGATCGACGGGCTTCTCGTTCTGGTCCACCGGTTCGTAGCTTCCATTGGGCAGCTGCTTGAGGAAGACCGTCCGCCCACTGTCGAGAAGGTAGCTCGGAATAGCTGATTTTACGCGGGCCAGGAGGTCGGAGTCGGAGACCGTCCGGGCCTCGCCGCGATAAGCGCGATCGACCTCAGCCGTAGAGTCGTAGAGAAGCTCGCCGGCAAAGGAGTAGACGTGTAGTGCGCTAACGTCTTCATTTTTGCTGAAAATATCGCGTATCTCCCGGTTAAAGAGGACGAAACTGTTTTCAGCGAGAAGTGAGGTGTAGAGCTCCTGTATTCGCGGTGCGGTGAGCTCACTGAAGCTCCGCGCATTGGTATAGATGTCCCCGGCAAGCTCCGACTTTTTCTCATTAACAAGAAGCAGAGCCGTGATGGTAAAGAGGAAGACCAGCACCAGACTTATACCTAAACTGAGTTTTGTTTTTATGGAGGTCATTGAAGGCTTTTATTTCCCACCATTATAACACAAAAAGCCTTTTTCGAGAAACCTAGAAACGCACTTCCTGCGCAAGAACGACTCCATCCACTCGAGGATTCCAGTTTATACCGTCGCGAAGGGCGTACAGAACCTCGGGCGAAAACAGCGGCAGGCCGAGCGGATCGGTCTCGGTGATGAGCTCCATCGCATGACGGAGGATATCGAGACGCTCCGCCTGGTTAAGGGTGCTTTGACTGGCCTCGATCAGGGCGTCAACTTGGGGATTGGAGTAACCTCCTCCATTAAACTGTCCCAGTGAGCCCTCTTTTGAGTGAGCAACCGCCGTCAAAAAGTCGGCGGCATCGCCCAGATCAGAGCGCCAGCCGAAGAAATAGAAGTCCGAAGTGCCCGCGAGAATACGTGAGCCGAGCTCAGCAGAGGTGTTGTAGCGAGGCTCAACGGCAAGTCCAACCGCCGCGAGCTGTTTCTGCACGACTGTTCCAAGTGTCTCCAGGCCGCGCGGCAGATCGAGGATAATGGGCTGCTCGGGAAGCTCGGCGCCCTCCAGAACTGATTGGGCCAGTGAGGCGTTGTATCCCGGGGCCTTAAGTGCGGGGTTGTAGCCATAAACCCCATCCCCAACAAACTGGCTCGCAACCTCAGCAAATCCGTGCCCGAGCCTGCTCAGTGTCTGAACATCGACGCCACGACGCACAACTTCACGCAACTCCGGCTGACTAAAAGCTCCCGAGACATTAAATATCAGAGCATTAACCTCCAGACTGGGCCGCGTTTTTAGGGTGTAACCGGGAACGGCGAACTCAGAGGCAAGATCGGCGGGGATGTTCGCCAGAATGTCGACGGAGGCCTCTCCCAACGCCTGCTCCTTTGAGACTTTTGTACTCAGTGTTTTGAGTGTTGCTGAGACCACGGCGGGAGGTCTGTCCCAGTAATCATCGAAGCGCTTCAGCTCAAGCCTGTCCGAGGAGTTGGCAGTCAGAAGGTAGGGCCCGGTTCCCTCAGTCGCTCCAGCTGAAGTCGTGTGGAAGATGAGGACCGAAGAGAGCTTGTGCGGAAGCAGCGGATCGGCTTCGGTGGTTGTCAGGATAAGCGTCTCCTCATCTGTCGCGCGCACATCCGAGAGCGAGCTGAGCAGGTCGCTTAGTCCGGATGAGGGGTCAGTCTGAGCCGCCTTGATCGAGCCTACTACCTCCTCAACAGTGAGCGGCGAGCCGTCGTGAAAGAAGACGTCGGGACGAAGGCGGAGCTCCCAAGTTGTTGGATTGAGTGCACCATAGGAGAGGGCCAGAGCGGGCTCGAGGGCAAGGTCGGGAGTCTGACGCAAAAGTGGCTCGTAAAGATGCAGCAGACGCGAGCGCGAGCCAACATCGTTGGCGAGCGGACTCAGGCTCACAAGCGGCTCGGCATAGCCGATCGTCAGGTGGGCTATCTCACCTTGGCCGGTGGGAATAAGCCCCCCGATAAAAGCGTCGAACTGTTTTTCAAAAAACAACTTTCCACTCACTCCAATGAGGAGAAACAGGTAGAAGGCAACAAGAAGTGAACGCCAGAGTAATCGCACGTGAGCATTTTCTCAAAAAATGGAGGAAAAGCCCAGAGGGTCATCGCGGTATTCCATTTCACGGTACCGGCGTTCGCTCCCTCCTGCGGGGAGCGCCGCCTACACCTCGCGCGGCTGCTTCAGCAAAGCTGAAGACCTAGCCAGCCTGCGCTCCGGAGTTACCGTGAAATGGAATACCGCGATGACTGGGTATTGACTTTTTACGTTTTTTCTTTTAGAGTAGCACCTTATTATTGTTTTTTGAACTATGGCACAAGGAAATGGTCGAGATCTAGAACAACGCACATTTGCGGCCGGTGAAGACGGCGAGGTCCAGGAAGTTGCGCGCAGTTGCAAGCATATCGAGAGAATGCTGGGGGAGCGCATAATCGACCGAATTGACTTTCTCTACGCATCGACAAATGAAGAATTTTGGTATCAGGTTGATGCGGGCTTTAAGGCCAACGGGTTCTCTTTTCAGGATCTCCAGACACGACCAGGGCATGACCAGGCCCTCCTAACCAGTATGTTGCGAGTTATTAGAAGGGCCATCGATGAGACTCAGAATGGTGAGTGGCCAAGTGTTCAGTTTTCGTTCCTTAAGTCGATATTCGCGATCAATACTACGACGTCTCGAGCGCCGGGAGCTGCTACTTACTCAGCTGCGGGCATTAATCCAGCTAATCGCAAGGCAGTGAAAAACGCGATTGAGGCGGTTTTTGATGGGGAGATGGCGGATCGTATCGAGGAAGAAGTACTCCACAAAGATTCTGATGACGACGAGACGACCATAACCACACCAGCAGATAAGCCCAGGGGAGGCGAAGCCGCAAAGCCCGAGGAAGGAACTCCCGCAGCGCTTGGTGGAATGTTTGATCGGCTGAACAGGATCATCGACGATCTTGGTAAAAACCAGGCCGCCCCAGACGAAAGTGACGAAGACCACGGAACGATGGAACTTGACGTCGATGAGTTAGAGTCAGTCGACACACCAGGGGCACTAGACCTGGGAGATGACCACGAAGACTTCACAACAACCGATGGAGCTCTCCTTGATATGGTTGAGGCACCAGAGACACCACCTCCGGCCCCAACTTCACGAGCAACCGCGAGGCCACCTCACTCATCAGCAGCTCCCCAACCACGCCCAGCAGCGGCACCGAGCATCTCTCCTGAGGACTCCAACGAGTCAACGGTGATGATTCTCGAGGGTGATACGCTCGATGAGGTGCTTCGCGCTGCTGTTCATGACGTTGAAGAGACACCACCTCCCGCTCCATCACGCTCTCCAGTACTTGACCCTTTCAGCCCAGCAGCGACGCGCTCGGCCGACCTTCCCTTTGAAGGACCACCCCCCGTGGGAGCAGACGACGATGATGATGACCGCGAATCTTTCTGGGATGAAGTTGCATTTGGTATTGCTGATAACGCCCAGCGGGCCCCCCGACCGACCGCACCCACCCCTCCTGAGCCCACTTTTGCAGAAAAGCTGGCCGCGGCGGCGGCTAGGATTAGAGCAGAACGTGAGGCAGCCGCAGAGGGTGCGCCAAGGCAGGCCGAAGCAGACGACCTTCTAGCGCGCATCAGACGACTCCAGGCAGACGGGGACACTGAGCAGCCAAGAGAAGCTCGACCTCCGCGCTTTACGGGTGAGGGAAGAACCACACGTCCAACGACAACCAGACCACCAACCGCCGACAATCTTGACAGCATTGCTCTGGAACTGGCAGATGATGATGACGCAGCAACTGAATTCTTCGGCGCTCCCGAGAATGACTTAGCAGACCGCGAAGGAATAATCGAGGGAGGTTATGCCGCAGCCGGTGCACCTGAAGCTCGTAGTGTCCCCAGGATGCGAGTGGCGGCGCCTGCCGAGCCGGTCCCCACAGCCACGAGACCTCAAGTTACCCGACCTGGACGCACCAGATTCAGCGCGCCAGCGACACCAACCGACGAGCAGGGGCATGACGATGGCGACGATGAGGTTCAGACTCCAAAACGTCGAGGAAAAGCCCTCTGGTTACTTTTGGGCGGAGCAGCACTGGGAACCGCCGGTTACTTTGGCTACCACGAGGTGGTTAGACGACTTAACGAAGCGGCTGCCCCTTCGCCAGAGGCCGGAGCGGCCGATGCCACTCCAACAACTGAACGTACCCGGCCCCCCATCTCGGCAGAGGTTATCGGAATAACCACGAGCGGCCCCACGGGTCTTGCATACACCAACCTCAACTGGGCCGGTGGAGTTCGTCTGCCCGTCCCCACTCAGCCCGACCAGCTGGGCCGTACACGCGAAGGACATATCGTAGTCTCACCACGCCATAATCGGGCTGACTGCTTGATCTCTACAACACCCCTCGGCACCACCACGCCAACTACGGTTGAACTGGCACACGCACCAGCCAACTCATGCACAACACTGGCGCCTGTCACCCTTGGCCTTCGCGATCTTAATTCCGACTTTACACCAAAAGCTGAGCTCTCATGCACCACGGCCGGAGACGACTGCACGCTTACGCCTTCAAACGAGGCGGGACGTAACGTCTTCAGTACCTGTAAGCGTCTTCCTGATGGTGAGCTCAAAAGCGGAGAATTACTTGCCTACCACTGCACCAGCCCTCGCGGCACAGATATGGGCATCTACTCATTCCCCCGCCCTCTTGACGACGAGGCAGTCGGCACGTTTGAGGCGGTCTGGTACCACGAGTAAGCCCACCGGTGCGCGCCGAAGCCGAAGCCGGAGTTTTTAGGAGCTCGCCGGATGAGCTCTAACCTCGCACATGCAAAAAAGCAGCTGAGCCGTCTTATCTTCCGCGCAGCTCCTTTACGAGTGCGACGCGCTTTTCTATAAGCTGGCGCGTTCCGACATCATGGCGGAAGAAGATCGGGCCTTTCACACTGCCACAAGCACTCTCCGCGAGCCGCTCCGCCTGCTCGAGCGTGTCGGCTATTCCCACAAAGGCGATGGCTCGCGAGCTGCTCAGATAGAGCTGCCCCTCACGCTCATCAACTGAGGAGTAGTAGAGCTTCAGCTCGCCCTTAGAACCAGCCTGAGGCAGCTCGCCAACGGTAATCTTCTCACCGACTTTGGGCTCGATCGGATAGCCTTCCGGAACAAGATACTTGCAGACGGTCGCCTTCTTCTTGAAGACGATGGGGAGCTCACTCAGCCGCTCCTCCACAATCGCCTCACAAATGTCGACGAAATCGGTCTCCAAAAGTGGGAGGACGTTCATCGTCTCGGGGTCGCCAAAACGCGCATTGTACTCGATCAGTCGGACGCCCTCTTTCACAACCATAAAGCCGCCGTACATGATTCCCTTGTAGCGCTTGCCGGTCTCTTTCAAAAGCGCCTCGGCCACCTTCACCGTCATCTCGTGAGCGGCATCAAGGTCTTCCTGACTCAAGAAGGGCAGCAGCTGGTTGGCATCCGAGTAGGAGCCCATGCCGCCGGTATTGGGTCCCTCATCATTCTCATAGGCGCGCTTGTGGTCTTGAACGGGCATCATGTCGACAACCGTCATCCCCTCCACAAAACTCATCAGGCTAAACTCGGGCCCCACGAGCTTCTCCTCAACAACAACACGGCCGGCATCGCCCAGACACTCCCGGGCATAGGCGAGACCCTCGTCAATACTGGCCAGATGATCGCCGGAGACCTTCACTCCCTTTCCTCCCATCAGCCCATCGGCCTTCACCACAAACTCACCGCCGAGCTCTTCCATAAACTCACGAACTCCCTCAGGGGAGGTAAAGACACGGTAGCGAGGATTCCCCGCAATACCGTACTTTTTCATCAGATCACGTGTAAAAGATTTTGAGGACTCCAGGCGGGCCAGCGTTTTGAGAGGAGCGACAGAGACGATCCCCTGCTCGAGCAAAAGATCGGCAACACCCTCAGCAATCGGGTCGTCGGGGCCGATAACGGCAAAGGCGGGAGCAACTTTTCGTGCAAAGGTTACAATAGCCTCATGATCACTCAGCGAGCCGGTCTCATAAATCTCGGAACAGGCCACAATACCCGGATTACGAGCCTTGGCATACGTGGCGAGCCTAACTCGGCCGGTACGCGTAAGAGCTTCCGCAAGCGCATGCTCCCGAGCGCCATTTCCAATAAGCAGGACTGTTTTCATAAGAGAGAGTTAGAGCATCGAGAGCTGGTCTTCTTCGGCAGCTGAGGCGCCTTCAGCAACAACCGGCTCATCCAGTGAGCGAGAGAGCTCAACCTGGCGAAGCAGCTCAGGGGTAACCTCCGGCGTGGGGTAGGTGCCCGAGAGGCAGGCGGTACAGTAGTTGGTAATCGCAGGATTTCCTTTTTTTACGGCTTTCTCCAGATCTTCAAGTGACTGGTAGAAGATCCCGTCGGCGCGGATCGCCTTGGCTATCTCGTCATAGGAGAGGTTGTGGGCGATGAACTCTTTACGGGTGGGCATGTCTACACCATAAACACAGGGATTTTTGAGGGGAGGACAGGCGGAGGCGAAGTAGACCGACTTGGCTCCGGCCGCCCGAACCATCTCGACGATTTTGCGCGAGGTATTACCCCGGACGATCGAGTCATCCACAAGGAGGACGTTCTTCCCCTCGATCTCGAGCTTGATAGCGTTGAGCTTGTGATTTATAGACTGCTTGCGCTCGCCCTGGCCCGACATTATGAAGGTACGGCCGATATAACGGTTCTTCATCAGACCCTCGCGGTAAGGCAGGCCGAGCTCGCTGGCGATCTCAAAAGCTGAGGTGCGAGCCGTATCGGGAACGGGAATGACGACGTCCAGCTCAACCCCCTTCTCGTCCATAAATCGCTTAATTTTCTGGCCCAGATAACGCCCCATGCGGAGACGCGCCTTGTAGACGCTGACCTCGTTGAGAACCGAATCAGGACGAGCGATATAGACGTACTCAAAGATACAGGGGGCCCATCGGGACTCCTCTATCTGCTCCTGACTCATCTTCTGGTCATGCATAGTAATGAAGACCGCCTCGCCCGGCTTTACGTCACGCATCTCTTCAAACCCGAGGGTATCAAGGGTCACGCTCTCAGAGGCAAAGACATACTCCGGACCCATCGTCGTCTGGCGCTTACCGAAGATCAGAGGACGAATACCATACGGATCGCGGAAGGCCAGTATGCCGTGCCCGGCGATCAGACAGATCACAGAGTAACTTCCCTTCACCCGCTTGTAGAGGTTTTTCACCGCCGCAAATATCTTTTGGGGAGTGAGCTCATTGCCCGTTTTCTCACGCTCGTGAGATATCTCGTCGGCAAGGACGTTCAGCAAGACCTCACTGTCAGAGCCTGTATTAAGGTAGCGGGCATTGTCATTAACAAGCTGCTTTTTGAGCTCGATATAGTTGGTAAGGTTTCCGTTATGAACGAGCGCTATTCCGTAAGGCGAGTTAACGATAAAGGGCTGAGCCTCCAGAGCAGCATCGGCACAGCCGGCGGTTGTATAACGAACATGCCCGAGTCCCAAGCGACCTTTTAGAAAAGCAATGTGGGAGGGACCGAAGACGTCACGAACGAGCCCGTTTCCCTTTTTCAGGTGGAAGCGATCATCGTAAGTAATAATTCCCGCAGAGTCCTGACCGCGATGCTGTAGACCGATAAGGCCATCATAGATCGACTGAACGACAGGAGCATTGCTTGAGATGCCGATAATGCCACACATAAGGTAGGGAGTGAGAGATTACACTAGCGGGACTTACTTGGGGCCTTGGCAGCCGAGAGCCTCTCGGCTGCGCGAAGGACATTTCTCATCAGACAGGCGACGGTCATGGGACCAACTCCTCCGGGAACCGGGGAGATCCAGGCGGCTTTTCTTGAGACCGCCTTGAAATCCACATCACCAACAAGCTTATTGTCAACCTTTGAGGTCCCCACGTCAACCACAACCGCCCCGGGTTTAACCATCCGAGCCGTTATGAGTCCGGGCCGTCCTACGGCGACGATCAGAATATCAGCCCTCTTGGTATGGAGAGTCAGATCGCGTGTCTTTGAGTGACAGACGGTTACGGTCGCACCTTTATTGATGAGCATAGTTGCGACGGGCTTCCCCACGATATTACTCCTTCCGACCACCACGACCTCCTGCCCTTCAAGGGGAAGGCCGTAAAAGTTCAGCATCTCGATGATGCCGCTGGGTGTGCAGGGCGAGAGCTCCCCTCCCTCGGGAGAGATAAACATCTCCCCAAGGTTAACCATATGAAAGCCATCGACATCTTTATTGGGATCGATTGCACGAATAATAGGCTCCTCCTTCAAATGGGCAGGAAGTGGGAGCTGGACAAGGATTCCGTGAACCTTCTTGTCCTTATTGAGCTTCTCAATAAGCGCGAGGAGTGTTTTCTGCGAGGTCTTAGCGGGCAAAACCACCTCTTCAGAGCTCATCCCCACCTGTTCGGCGGCACGCACCTTCTGCTTTATATAGGAAAGACTCGCGGGGTTGTCACCCACGAGTATGATCACCAGTTTTGGGGTTATCTTTTTACGTTTGAGCTTCTGCACCCCACGACGTACCTTTGTGAGGAGTGAATCCGAAACGAGCCGGCCGTCAAGCAGTTGGGCTGACACGTCACGAGTATACTAAACTCTAGGCCTTGGAGCAATGGGGCAGAACGTTTTCCTCGATCAGTGTCCAGAGGCGTGCAGCCGTCTCGTCTGGCTGATCTGCGACCTTGAGTCGGTGCCACTTCCGCTCCCCTGCCAGCTGCTCCAAAACAGCCGCCGTTTTCTGTATGAGCTCCTCGTTCTGCTCGTGGATGTGCTGTGCCTCTTGAGCTGTCGTGTCGCGACTTCCCTCCATCAGGATCGCCACCTCCTCCTGAACTAAAAATTTGTTCATGTTTTCCAGCTCGGCCTTTTCTGCGCCCTTGGCAACGCCCCAAGCTATTCCGGTTCCACAGTAATCCTCCGCAATGACAATCTTTCCTTGAGCAAGCAGTTCCTTTAGTTTTGGCTGAAACTGGTAGCGGTTGAGCACAAACCACAACTGGAGCTCCTCCTCGGGCAGCTGCTGAGCCTCTCCGGAGCGTAAAATTCGATTAAGAAAGGGCCCGGTCGGCTCCTGCTCATAAATAGGATACTTCAAGTAGACGGCATCGTAGCCCTCAGCTCTTAACCGCTCCACCAGACGCCGTGCGTGCGTCGTCTTCCCGATATTATTCACTCCATAGAGTGTGACAAACATAAGAATAAGCTAATGAGTACCGGTCGAACCAAATCCTCCACGGCTGGCTCCATCCATCTCTGAGACCTCGTCCCACTCAACGGTCGAGACGGGCACGAAGATTCCCTGGGCCACACGCTCGCCGCGCTCAACGATGACCTCTTCATCCGTGAAGTTGTAGACCTGGATCATAACCTCATCATTGGGACCGCAGTAGTCCTGATCGATAACACCGATCCCATGCGGCTTGAGCAGCCCCTTTTTACGTGGAGCCGACGAGCGAAGCGAGACGAGGAGCATGTGCCCCGGAGGCGTCTCCACGACAACATTACCGGGTATAAGAGCAACCGACTTAGAGGCGATACGGACCTCTTCACGAGCGAGAAAGTCGAAGCCAACGGAGCCGGCCGTAGCATAGGTCGGCAGTGGAAGTGTTGCATCGAGCCTCTTTATTCGAACCTTCATGGTGAGTATTTTTTAAAGAATCACGAGCAGATTATACGGTACCTTTCGCCCTAAGAACAACTCGGGTACAATGGGGCCCATGAGCAAAATCGATTTTGCGATTGGCGGACAGGCCTTGATCGAAGGAGTTATGATGCGTTCGCCTTCCCATGTAACGGTGGCGGTTCGCCGAAAAGATGGCTCAATCGTAGTGAAGGGAGAAAAGTTCATTCCTTTTGCAAAACGCCTCAATATGGTGAAGGTGCCGATTATTCGCGGCATCCTTAACTTCGTTGAGATGATGATTATCGGCACACGCGCGCTCAATTTTTCCGCTGAGCAGTACGCAGAAGACTGGGAGGAGGAAGATGCTAAAAAGACCAAGGAAAAGGGCGGTGCCACGGATAAGGCCGAGAAGTCCCAGGAGAGCCCGGATGATAAGGCTGAAAAGATTGAGGAAAAACCGGGCGGCCTCTTCAGCATCCTCAGCATGGTCGCCTCGATTCTCATCTCACTCGGGCTGGCGATCGTCCTCTTTAAGTTCGTCCCCCTCTACCTCACCGAGCTCATTCGCTCACACGTCCCCTACATAGCCGACCACTACATCCTCTTCAATGTTATAGATGGAGCAATTCGCATCATTATCTTCTTCTTGTACATCAGCTTGCTCTCGCTCTCAAAAAGCATTCGACGAGTCTTTGAGTATCACGGCGCGGAGCATATGACGGTCCACGCCTACGAGCACCACAAAGAGCTCACGGTTAAGGAGATTGAGGTCTTCTCACCTCGACACCCTCGCTGTGGAACGAGCTTTATCATCGCCGTCCTGCTCGTCAGCATCATCTTTTACACCTTCATTCCTCGCAATCCCGTCTTCATACTCAACCTCCTCCAGCGCATAGCCCTTCTTCCCATTATAGCGGGCATCGGCTACGAGGTCCTAAAATGGAGCGCCAAGTACGTGAACCACCCTCTAATGAAGATCATAGTCGGCCCCGGCATCCTAACGCAGTTCATTACAACAAAACAGCCCGACTCAGCCCAGATAGAGGTCGCAATGGCCGCCCTAAAAAAAGCCCTAGAGCTAGAGAAAAACGACCAAGCCGACGGAGTAATGCGAACCGCCACCACCTCTTCTTGAGACGACTAAGGCGAATGCAAAGATAGAGAGACCATCCGCGAGCACACGGTGCGAGCGCGAGCGAGACGAGCAATCCGGCTCTGCCGGTTGCGAGTCGAAGCGAGCTTACAAAAACAACCGCACACGGTGCGAGCGCGAGCAAGACGAGCAATCCGGCTCTGCCGGTTGCGAGGCGAAGCGAGCTTACAAAAACAACCGCACACGGTGCGAGCGCGAGCAAGACGAGCAATCCGGCTCTGCCGGTTGCGAGGCGAAGCGAGCTTACAAAAACAAGGAACTTTAGGCAGCTGACTCTAGAGCCTCGTTGACGCTGACTGGGACGCCGGGGCCCATCGTTGTTGCCAGAGTGATCGACTTAACGTAGGTTCCCTTTGAGCCGGCGGGCTTGGCATCAATAATAGCGCGGAGGAAGGTCTTGAGATTCTCCTCGAGCTCGGGGCCTGCAAATGAGACCTTTCCGAAGACGTTGTGGAGGTTGGCAAGCTTATCGAGACGGAACTCGACCTTACCCTTCTTGATCTCACCGATGGTCTTTACGATCTCAGGAGTGACCGTGCCCGCCTTTGGATTAGGCATGAGTCCCTTCTGGCCAAGAGTCTTGGCAATCTTACCGAGCTTCTTCATCATATCGGGAACGGCGACTGCGACATCGAAGTCGAGCCAGCCCTTCTCAATCTTTTCGATGAGCTCCTCATCACCCGCCTCTACTGCACCGGCCTCTTTTGCGGCCTTTACCTGTGACTCCGGAACGAAGGCGATAACACGGACGGTCTTACCTGTTCCATGAGGAAGGGCGACCGTTCCACGAAGCTGCTGATCTGCCTGCCGAGGGTCAAGACCGAGAGCCATATGAACCTCACATGATGAGTCGAACTTTGTGACAGAGGTCTTCTTCAAGAGTTCGAGTGCGGCGGCCAGCTCATAGGTCTCCTCCGAAACGAGCTTGGCGACTTCACGATATTTTTTTCCGTGTTGGGGCATGGTAGATAGTTAAGTGGAATTATTCAGCGACAGTTACGCCCATCGAGCGAGCCGTACCGGCTACGATCTTCATAGCACCCTCGAGGGTCACTGCGTTGATATCGGGCATCTTGGTCTTGGCGATCTCCTCTACTTGAGCCTTTGAGAGTGAGCCGACCTTGTTCTTGTTTGGCTCGCCGGATCCTTTAGGAATACCGAGGGCCTTCATAATAAGGAAAGCTGTTGGAGGAGTCTTTGTGATGAAGGTGAACGAGCGATCCTCATAGACAGTAATCTCAACAGGAACGATCAGGTCTCCCATTTTTCCGGTGCGGTCGTTAAACTGCTTGCAGAAGTCTTGGATCTGAACACCGTGCTGACCGAGAGCCGGTCCGATGGGCGGTGCCGGATTGGCCTTACCTGCGGGGATCTGAATTTTGATGAGCGTGATTACTTTTTTAGCCATTGTTTTATGCGCTTAAGAGCTGAATGAGTTTTTTAATCTCGGGGTGGAAGAACTTGACGTAGGCGAAGCCGTAGATGCGATTTCCTATCTTAACAGTGAGGAAGGCCTCGTCCTGCTTCTTCGCGTGATTAATGTAAAATGAGCGATCACCGTACGCATTCGTCTCATTTAGTGTTAAATCTATATAGGGTTTGGTCTTATTTTGCAAGAGCGAATAGAGTTGCAGAGCCTGAATTTCGTCGCGTAATACTATTTCAGTGATAGAGGCTGCCGGAACGCCGTTCGCCTCTATGAAATAGAGGCCGAGAGACTCGACGGGAACGTTCGATATATCAAGGAGCTGGTAGACTTTACCATCGAAGTGTTTTTCCTGCAAGACTCCATTAAAACCGGCTGCCTCAACCTGACTTTCGGTAATGAGGGTCTCGGGAGCGGTCTTGGGCCTGGAGATAGGCTCATCATCCCCTACTCTAGCAGCAGATGCTGCCTCGAACGTCTCTTGGGCATCGGGACCTTTGTCATCCTGCGCATCCACCTCCTCCCGTTGTGTGGACGAGGTGTCGGAGGCGAGAACTGCCTCAGGATTCGGATCTTCCAGAACGGGCGAGATCGCTTTGGGCTCAAGGACACTCGCAAAACCACCATCAGTCAGATACTGCCGGATTACCAGATCGGTCATCACGGTGATGGCCGAAACGGAAAGAATGATAGTGAAGATGGTAAACTTATTCATTTTTTTTGGACAGGCGAGAATACGCCAATTGACAATCGGTGCCATTTTAGCGTGAAAAGAACTCGAGGAAAAGAGCTACTCCCCTACTTTTTCTTAACCTGCGTAAAGTCGAGCTCAACGGGAGTCTCACGTCCGAAGATCGTAATCATTACCTTGATCTTGCCCTTCTCTTCATCAACGGTTTTAACGATACCGTCGTAGTTGACGAAAGGACCATCCAAAACGATGACGTGGTCACCGACTTGGAAGTCGACCTTAAACTTGGGCTCCTGCTGGCCCATGCGGACCTTAACAACGTGCCACTCCTCACCCGAAACGGGGACGGGAATAGTACCTGAGCCGACAAATCCGGTGACGTTAGGTGTATTTCGAACGACATACCATGACTCATCGGTAACGATCATGTCGACGAGGACGTACCCCGGAAAGAGCTTCTTCTGCTCCTCTTTTGGCTTCCCCTTCTTAATGACAATTTGAGACTCCTTGGGAACGACGACGTCAAAGATGTAGTCCTGCATTCCTGTGGACTCAATACGCTGGAGGAGTGCCTCTCGAACGGCATCTTCATAGCCGGAGTAGGTGTGAACGACGTACCAGTTACGACCGGTACCGGGAGCTTGTTTAGCCATAGGAAAAAATCAATAAGAGTAAGCTACTGAGCATCTGCAGCGGGGGCCTCTTCCGCAGGAGCTTCTGGGGTTATCTCAAGTGGCGTGACCTCGACACTACCGCCATCGGTCTGAATCTCAGCTGGTGTGACCTCAACATCGGATGCGGCCGGAGCCTCGGTACCCGCACGAATGGGGCCAAGATCAATGAGCTTTGTGTATCCGAGATTGAAAAGGTAGTCGATACCTGCAAAGAAGAGCGCGGCAACAAGCACAAATGAGACTACCAAGATCGAGATATTCACCGCCTGAATTTTTGTGGGCCAGGTAACTTTTTTAAGTTCGTGGAAGCTCTCTGAAACGTACTGAACTAATCTATTTGATGCCATAATCTAACGTTAAAATGCGGCGTCAGCCGAGGCAACAGTACACCACACTCCCATTTCCTGCAAGAAGTTTTTGTGGTATAATTTGTTGATTTTATGAAGAAATACAAAATTTTTCGTGAGCTCCTTCTCTTTGCGCCACTCCTGATTGGCGTTCTCTGGCTCGTTAATGCACCGACCGCTGCAGCAGCAGATATCTTTAAACTATCCGGCAGCAGCCTCTGCAGCTACTTCCCCTGCCCCAGCGGCACCACGGAGACCGAGGTGGCTAAGAGTCTGGCGGAGCGGATCTTCAGTAATATTCGAGCCTTGATCGGAGCAATCGCGATCGTGGTAATAATCATTTCGGGCGTCAAACTGATTAGCGCCTCCGGGAACGAAGAGGTCTTCACCACCGAGACCCGAAACCTCACTTATGCCGTCCTCGGCCTCTTTGCGATCGGCCTCTCCGGTGAGGTGGCAAAAATCTTCAGCGTCGACCGTGGAGGCTTTTTGGCAGATCCGAACGTCGCACTGCAAAAAAGTCGAATCTTCAGTAGGACCGTGGAGATTGTCATAACCTTTATTAAGTACATAGTGGGAAGTGTCGCCGTCCTCTTTATAGTGAGGAGCGGACTCCGCCTGGTAACCCTGGGAGGCACGGAAGATGAGGTGGGCAAGGATAAGAAAAACATCGGCTACGCTCTTCTCGGTCTGGTCATCATATTAATGGCCAATCCCATCATCAATAACGTCTTCTTCAAGATCGACACGAGTCAGTATCCCGGTATAGACGCGGTACGTCCGGGGATAGATGCCGCACAGCTGGTGAAAGAGATTGCCGGCGTTACCAATATCATCGCAGCTCTGGCAGGCCCTTTCGCCCTGCTCTCACTTATGGCCGGTGGGCTCATGTACGCCCTCGGTGCCGGTGACGATGCACGTATCGAGAAAGCCAAGAAGATCATCACCTGGTCACTCATCGGAATCGTCATCATTTACGGCTCATTCGCCATCGTAAGCACCTTTGTTGCCCGTCAGTTTGAAGGACTCTAACCACTTGAAGGGCTCTGCCCTCAGATGAAAACACCCCTGCGTCTTATCGTTCGTCTCCTTGCCGTCACGGCCCTCAGCTCCATGCTGCTGGGGAGTACGCTTGTTTATGCGCAAGCAGCGGATCCTACGACGAACACTGTTGATAAAGGAGCAAAACAAGTGGAGGCGGACAACCTCGATTTGGATGGGGCCGGCTCAGGGGGCCCCAGTGGCGCTGAAACGCCGGCTGCGGGTGGGGTACAACCGCTCCAGATACTGGAAGACTCGCTGGGGAATGACAAAAACAACAGCCAGCTCAACAGCTTCGAGGGGCGCCTTCACGAGCTCTCGAGTATCGAGCCCGGCGCCGACATCCTCACGACGATCATCTTCACGGGTATCGACTTCCTCAAGTATCTCTTGGGAACCATCGCCGTCGTCTTTGCGATCATCACGGGCGTCCGCTTTATTACAGCCGGCAGCAAGATCGACGATGAGCTCGACAAGCAGAAGAAGGCGCTCACTTATATAGTAATGGGGCTGATTCTGGTAATTATCGCCGACGAGCTCGTAACCAAGATATTCTTTGGCGAGTACGGCGAGTGTGTGGCAAGTGCAAGCAACGCAAAACAGTGTGCCGTCGCCGGAGGAAGCCTCATAAAAGGCATTTACAGCTTCATTCTGGCCATGCTTTCCAGTATCGCTATCCTCATACTGGTTTTTGCCGGCTTCAGACTGGTAACCTCCACAGGAGACGAGACGGCCATTGAGGAGCAGAAGAAGCGCATTGGATACGCGGTCGCAGGGCTGATCGTTGCCGGCGTTGCCGAGTTTGTTGTTAAAAGCATTATCTTCCCGGATGCCGGAGAGTCCGGCCTCGACGTGGCGGGTGCCCAGAAACTCGTTATCAGCTTTACCAACTTTGTTGCCGCCTTTATCGGAGCCGGTGCCTTTGTGATGCTCTTTTACGGAGGCTACCTGTATGTAGCCTCCTTTGGGAATGAAGACCAGACGGCCAAGGCGAAAAAGATCATCACGAGTGCATTTATCGGCATGTTTATAGCCTTTGCGGCCTATGGAGTAGTCCGAACGATCACCAGCTACAGTGCCGGACGAACCGAAGTTAACCTACCCGGACAGCTGCCTACATTGCCGGGACGCTAAAAAAAGAGTATAATACAGGGATTATTTTCAATGAAAACAACCACAAAAATTACAACGCTATTTCTGAGCGTACTCCTGGCACTTGGTGTGGGAGTAGGTCTCGGTGGTCAGACTGCCCATGCAGCTGAGCTTTGTGATGACATCAACGATGCGGTTGGTGGCATTTTGGATTGTGGAAGTAATGGCGATGTAACAAGCTTTAGCGACTTTCAGGGCGGGCTTACCGCACCAACCGGCGAGGGGCTCGACCCCACACTGACAAAGGCGACTACCGCCCGTGAGTTCATCATTAATACGGTTAACTTCGCCCTCAGCTTTTTGGGCATTATCGCGGTTGTGGTCGTCATTTATGGTGGCTTCCTTTATGTTACCGCTGCCGGAAACGACGACCAGACGGGAAAGGGAAAGAAGGCGATCCTGTATGCCGGAGTCGGTATCCTTATTATTATCGCCTCATACGCCTTTGTTAATACGATCCTCACCTTTGGTGGAGGAAGTGGCACCGACACTAATGGTGGCGGCAGAGGTGGTAGCGAGGATGTTCGAGGCTCAGCCCTTGAAAACTCCAACCTCGCCCAGCAGACGCTTTACAATCTCGGTTCAGCCGAGCTCAGCGCCAGCCTGAACGACCTTGTCGTAGGGTACAAAAACCTCGCTGAGGTTGGTGGAATCGTTACACGTGTTGCCAACGTCTCACCTCCTACAAGTCGCGATGAGAATCGCGCCTATATAGGACAGGTGACAAACCTGATCACAGAAATTAAAAATAGCACGAGCTCACTGAGTGAGACTCACCTTGCCGCCCAGCGCATGCTCGACGAGTACCTCTTCCAGTTTAGAAACATTTCGGACGAGGACCTCCACAGTGAGAAGTACGAGATCAGCGGCGAGACCTCGGAGCTCTTTAAGGAAGTACGCTCAAAGATGATCGAGTTTGGCATTCAAGAGGCCGCCAATAACGATTTCATCTCTATAATCGACTCACTTATCGGGCCGGAGTCACAAGGCGCGCTTCTACTGCGCCCCGCCAATCAGGACAACGTCCAAGGACGGCTTCCACTCGTTTGGAAGCTGCTCGGGCCCGTTGCCGATCAGACGTCCGCCACAACGGCCGTCGAACGTGGGCTCATAAGCCCAAGCGACCTCCAGCGAGCCTTTAGTGGAATCGACCCCAATACAACGGTAGGACAGCTCTTCGCCGAAGTCCTCGGGCAGATTAATGGCCTTCGCAGTATTATCAGCGACCCGCAGAGTGCCCGCAACGCACAGGATCTCGTGGAGGTTATTCGTTCTCTGGATAAGCTCAACCTCGTCGTAAAGAATATTAAGTTCGTCTACGTCCGCATAAACTCAAGCGTTCGGGAGGGCAATGCTCCCCTTATTGTTGAGCTCAACGGTCTCGACTCACGTGACCCTACCGGACGAACTATCCCCGATGACAAGTACATCTGGGATCCCGATGGCGATGGAAAAGACGGCACACCCGCAGGTGGAGACGGCTCTGCCGCAGTCCAGTGTGCCAGTGTCGTCGGTCCGACAATCAGCTGTACCTACAACCGCCCGGGAACCTACCGTGCCCGACTCAAGATCGCCAGCCAAGACCCCGACCATATAGCTGGAGGCGAGGCGACCTATGCGATTACCGTAAAACCGAGTAATGCGCGGATCGTCCTGAAAGCGACGATCGGTAGCATCACCGAAGACCTACGAGCCTACGAGCGTGACGAAAGCGGCGTATGGCAGCTTAGGGTCGACAAGAACGAGTTCCAGGCAACGGTCGGGGAAGCTCGACAGCAGGGACTTAGATACAATGCGACCGAATCACGGGGAGCAGACAACAGCGAGCTGGCCAACTTCTCCTGGAGTTATGGCGAAACGGGCCAGCCCGAGAGCGGAGAGAAGCTCAGTGAGGTCACTCATAAGTATCCGCAGGAAGGAACCTTCCCGCTCACTCTTGAAGTTACCGATCGCGGCAACCGCAAAGACCGCAAGATAACCAATGTTGTGATCAGTTCGATCGCCGCACGTGTGGGAACCGAGCAGACTATTGGTGAGCCCGAAGAGCTCATCGAGTTCGATGGAACACTTTCACGTAGCGACAACGGCCGCATTACCAGTTATGAGTGGGAGATCCGCAACGAGGCGGCTGAGAACATAATCAGCAAGACCTCTGAGGTCGAGCTGGTTGGCTCGAGCAACGCAAGTATTCTCCGTGCCAAATTCAAGAAACCCGGCAGCTATACCGTCCATCTGAAAGTCTCGGACGCCAGCGGCTCAAACGCGACAACCGTGCCTATCAGCATTAAGTCACGCAAGCCACGAGCAAACATTGCCGTGCGTACCTGCCCCAAAAACTGCCCCGACGTCGCTCAGCCTTCGGTGGTCGAGTTTGATGCGCGCAGCAGCTTCGACCCGGATACAAGCGACAAACTCACCTACAACTGGCAGTTTTTCAATGAACTGGGCGATGAGCTCCAACCTCCAAACAGCATCACTATTCTTAACGACACCCCGCTCTCGGGCCAGAAATCAAATCTGGTGAGAGTTTCCTTTAGAGATGTCGGAACGTATAAAGTTGTGCTGACGGTTAACGACTCTCATGCTGATGAGTCGATCAGACAAGAAGACCGTGTGGAGCAGGAGTTTACCGTCGAATCCATTGTTGAGGCCAAGTGGGATGCGAATTTCGTTCCCGCCTCGCAACTTGTAGATGGAGTAGCGCCCCTCACTTTTAAGGGAGTTGTTAATAACGCGGACCGTCTTGAAATTGACTACGGCGACGGAGCTTTCGAACAGGCCTTTATAACCACAGACCGCACGTTCAGCTTTGTGCACGAGTACACCGAGACGGGCAGCTACCTCGTGACTCTTAACGCCTCCTCGGAAAGTGGCAAGGGCCAGACCGAGATCCGCAAACGCGTCTATATCGCTCGCGGAGACCAGCCCGTCGCCGTTCTACAAGTATCGATTGATGGCAATGAGGTTATTCTGGCTGATGAAGACGAAAATGGAGGAGTACCCGCACTTGAAGTAACACGAAACCAGAGAATCACTTTTGACGCCCGTAACTCGATCCGCTCAACCGGTAAGGATGCCGGAAGACTCAAGTACAGCTGGAACTTTGGAGACCAAGGAACCAGCACGACAAACCGCGTTGACCACAGCTACAGCGAGCTCACAGCGCAAGGCGAGGTAACACTCGTCCGCCTGACTGTCACCGAGCCCGGTGCCGAAAAGATCAGCGAGGCAACCTTCCCCATTCGCGTCGTAAGCCGCAAGCCCCAGCTCACTGCGATCTCACTTGAGAAACAGACTGCCGGCTCTACAACACCTGTCGAGGTAAAGGTCAGCGCCGAAGGCGCGGTCGATCCCGATGGCCGCGTTACGAGTTATCAGTTCTGGTACTACGACCCGGCTCACCCCGGCCGCAAGCTGGGCGTGATCGACACGCGAAGTAAAGATGCGATTCTCACTGTTGAAACCTCGGGAATCGAGGGCGAAGAGCGGGAGTTTGCCTTCTGTGCAAAACTCACCGACAACGAGAATCAGAGCGTCGACTGTGACGAGCTCCTTCCCGAAGGACAGCGCCCAACCATCTCTGTAACGAACGGAGAAAACCAGGCTCCGACGGCGGAGTTCCGCGTAGACCGAACAAACATCCGCATCGGCGAAGATATAACCTTCACCTCGAGCTCAAGCGATACCGACGGCTCAGTCAAGGAGTACATCTGGGATGTTGAGGGAAATGGCTTCCAAGATAATAACCCAACGACACTCTCATCCATTACCCACACCTACAGCGAGCAGAGTCCGCGCAGCGGCTTCCGCGTCAAGCTCAAGGTTATAGACGACAAGGGTGCCTCGGGCTACTCTGAAGAGCTCCCTATCTTCGTCACGACCAACGCGACACCGCCCAACGTAAACTTCACCTACCAAGTTACTCAAGGCACGCCACGACGCGTAAAGTTCTTTGATGCGACAACAGCAGACCGTGATAACAATGCCCGGATCGTCTCCTGGAAGTGGGACTTCGACACCTCGAGCGAGATCGGCTGTGACACAAACGCACCCCGCTCAGAGCTCTGTAATGGAGACAAGGCTGATGACGTAGACTCAACAGACCAGAATCCCGTCTTCGACTTCCCTCACAGCGAGCGCTACCAAGTTAAGCTCACCGTCGAGGACAGCGCCGGAAATATCGCCTCAACCGTAAACTTTGTCGATCTTATTCCCGGAAGCACGGGAGCAACTGGTGGCGTTCGCCGACCGGCAGCTGACACGCTCAAGGCCGAGCTCAAGGCCGAGCTCAAGGCCCAACTTTCAAGTGGTACTTCACAGCGCATAGAGCAGCGACCGGGGTGTACCCCCACAACTATAGACAACTGCAACCAGAAGGTTCTCCACGTTCCCGCAGATGCCTGTGGAGCGAGTGTCACCTACTTCTGGGGCGACTCACGTGGTGAGATAACCGACTACGCCCTCGACTCAAATATCTATTTTGATGCCGACGGTGATGGCCAACGCCACAACGATATCGAGAATGCCCCGAACGCACAGTGCCGTCTCCCGGGAACGGGTGCGGCAGGGACGAACTGCTCCACGGCAACCTATCAGCGTTTTGACCGAACAGCTCATCCCCGCGGACCGGGAAACTTCCGCGCACTGCTGACGGTAACCGATAGAAACGACCAGACTGCCCAAGACACGATCGATGTCGTCTTCGATAAGACCAACAACCCTCAGACGGAGCTCACCGCAGCTCAGTGTGCGCCAAAAAATCTTCTTGGCGGTAATATTTTTAACGATATCGGACTCGGTAAAACAATAATCTTTAGCGTTATCGGCGGCATCCTCGTCATCTTAGGTGGCATGGGTATCGCAAGCTTTGCACGTCGCGGCCAGACCCGCGTATAATCCAAAGAATTATGGACAACACAACACCAAACGCACCGATGAACCGCACCCCTACGCCTTCGCAAGGTGGCACGCAGCCTATGCAGATGCCTCAGGCAGCTGCGGGAGCTCCTGCTCAGCCCGGCACAGCGCCCGCTCCTGCAGGAGCCCAAGGCACAAAATCTGTTGTTCCCCAGGCCGCCAAGCCTTCAAGTAAGAAACTTGCCTTTGGCTGTCTCTCAGCTTTCGGCTGCTCGATCTTCCTCTTCCTTGGAATCTTGATCGCCTTTGTCGTCTTCGGCTCAACTGAAAACCCGATCTTTAGCTTCTTTGGTGTCCCACCCGGCGAGGTAGTTAATACGGTCATCACGATCGTCAACCTGCTCTTCCTCGGGCTCGTCTTCGTCAGCTTTATAGTAACAATCATTGGCGTCTTCCGACGCACGACGCTCAAAAAAGAAGATGGTGTCGGAAAAAAGAAGGCGAACATCTTTACCTTTATCGCCTTCCTTACTCTGATCTTCTTCATCGTCAGCTGGGTCTCGGCCTACTTCTTCCTCGCTCCCAAGCGAACGGCAGCGGTCGTCCGCTCCCCCATCGTCACCGAGCCAACACCCACAGTGAACCTGACGGCACCGATTACGATCGGCTTCGACGCGAGCAACGTCTCCGTCAACACCTCGGCCTATGAGATCCTCAGCTACTTGTGGGATTTTGGCGACGATACCGAGGCGCGCGGCATGAAACAGACCCACACCTACACCGACCTGGGAAACTTTACCGTCACGCTCAAAGTCACCGTCAAAGACAAGAACTCAGATGCTGAACAAGACCTTCAGTTTACTCACAACGTTACCATACAAAACGTCCTGGCAGACGTCGTCATTAAGGCGACACCGACCACCGGCCCGGCTCCGCTCAAGGTCACACTTGATGGATCGAAATCGAGCTCGAAAAACGGTGAGCTGATCGACTTCGCCTGGGACCTTAACGGCGATGGTGCCTACGACGATAGTGGTGACGAGATCACCGAGACCACCTTCAACAAGGTTGGTAGCTATATCGTCAGCCTCCGCGTTACCGACTCGACCGGCGCCTTTGCAACAGCCGAAGTTGAGATCGAGGCGACCCTTCCCGACACTCCTCAGGCCTCGATTGAGATTCA
>Ga0210044_10003164_pt1 | contig 23701 bp, 18 predicted proteins | sample CryGey13umfilter_2_FD_183959 | JGI IMG/M metagenome (GOLD analysis project Ga0210044, IMG submission 183959) | Groundwater microbial communities from aquifer in Utah, USA - Crystal Geyser 4/9/14 3 um filter (SPAdes) (version 2) | ecosystem: Environmental > Aquatic > Deep subsurface >... | reverse complement strand
CCGCGTTTGGCCAGCACCTGAATACACTCGCGTAACGCTGGAATCAAACAAACCGATCCACTATGAACAATTTACCCTTAAAAACCCTGATCGACTGGTAATTGATCTGAAAGGTGTCGAAATAAATGGCATTCTAAATGAGCTCGCCAGTAACGTTCACAGCGACGATCCTTACATAAAGAGTGTACGCGTGGCTCGCTTCAAACCCGGCATAGCACGCTTGGTGTTCGACCTTAAATCCCAAGTTAAGCCGCAATTATTCAACCTTATGCCGGTGGCAAAATACAGCCATCGTATGGTTCTTGATATCTACCCCGCCATTCCCTTTGATCCGATGATGGCGCTATTACAGGAAAAACCAGTAATTCGCACGCTGGAATCTGACCCAGCCACCGTAAGTCAGTTACGTCAACAAACTGAATCAAACTCCAAATCGAGTCGCCAACCTGAGGTGACAGCACGCACTCTCATCGTTGCTATCGACGCCGGACATGGCGGGGAAGACTCGGGCGCGATAGGATACCGTGACACATACGAAAAAACCGTCACGCTGGCCATCGCACGCAAACTGAAGGAGCTGATGGATGAGACCGCAGGTATGAGTGGCGTATTAATTCGCGACGGCGACTATTTCATTTCGCTGAACGGGCGTGTGCAGAAAGCACGTCAAGTGCACGCCGACTTGCTTATCTCTATCCATGCCGACGCTTTCATTAAACCCCATGTACGCGGCTCCTCAGTATTCGCCCTGTCCAAACGCGGTGCTACTAGCGCAAGTGCGCGCTGGCTAGCAAAAAAAGAAAACGAGGCTGACCTAATTGGCGGCGTGAATCTCGCCGCAAAAGACCCTGATCTCGCGCGCACATTGCTTGACCTTTCGCAAACAGCCACCATCAGCGACAGCATGAAGCTAGCACAGCATGTGCTGGGAGAGGTGGGCAACATCAATAAATTGCATGGCAGTTCTGTTCAGCAAGCTGGTTTCGCCGTGCTGAAATCACCGGATATTCCCTCGATACTGATTGAAACCGCTTTCATCAGCAATCCCAGCGAAGAGCTTCGCCTGAATGACAAGGGCTATCAGGAAGAAATGGCACGCGCCATTCTTAGTGGTATCAAAAACTATTTCGCGACAAAACCCGCGCTTTCGAAGCCCCGTTTAGTGAAGAACAAGTTAATTTCCATGTAACTCAAGCTTCCATAAATTTGCGTGATAAATATCACAGTATTTGTAAATTGAACGACAATCGCGAACCCATACAATCTCTATTTATTTGATAGATAAAACATTAACGATAGCGAGCAATGTGACAATTTACGATATATTTAACGGCGATGCGGACGGTATTTGTGCCTTGCATCAACTGCGTCTCGCTGATCCGGCTAAAAGCGTTCTCATCACGGGCGTAAAACGAGACATTTCATTGCTGGCACAAGTACTGGCTGAAGTCGGTGACCAGATTACCGTTTTGGACATTGCCATGAGCAAAAATCGGGATGCGCTATTGCTAGCATTGGAGCGTGGAGCGCAAGTGCAATATTTTGATCATCATACCCCTGGCGACATTCCCGTTCATCCTCAACTAACCACTTTTATCGACACTTGCCCCAACATCTGCACTAGTTTGCTGGTTAACAATTACCTGAACGGACAATTTTTAATCTGGGCAGTGGTCGCCGCATTTGGCGACAACATGCTTGAAAGTGCTATTCACACATCAAAAACTCTGCAACTTACCTCTACCCAGCTAGATGCGCTGAAAGAATTGGGGGAATGCATCAACTACAATGCTTATGGTGAATCATTACAAGATTTATATTTTCATCCAGCTGAACTTTATCAAGTCATGCACAACCATCGCGACCCATTTACCTTTATCCATGAAGAGCCAGCCTTTGAAACTTTGAAAAATGGCTATATTGAAGATATTGCACTCGCCCAAAAACTAAAACCAGAAGTGGAAAGTACCACCGGTGCGATTTACTTTCTTCCCGATGCACCATGGAGTCGACGCATTTCTGGCGTATTCGGGAATCTCCTGGCCACTGCTTTTCCTTTAAAAGCCCATGCTATTTTAACTAAACGCACTAATGGCGGGTTCGTAGTTAGCGTGCGCGCGCCATTAGCTACAAAAAGCGGAGCCGATAAAGTGTGCGAGCAATTTGAAACGGGCGGAGGAAGAAAAGGGGCAGCCGGCATCAATTGCCTGCCTGAAGATCAAATTGGCCGCTTCAATCAAATATTTAACTTAACATTCAATCACAATGCCTAACGTAATAGATAAATTAATCACACCATATGGTGGTGACCTCATCAATCTGAATGTCGACCAAAAGCGTGCGGAAATCCTATGCCGTGAAGCCATAGATTTTCCATCTCTGGATCTTAACCAGCGACAATTATCTGACTTGGAGTTGCTGCTTAACGGAGGATTCTCTCCATTACGCGGCTTCATGAACCAGGCCGACTATAACAGCGTTCTGAATGCCATGTGTCTCGCTGATGGCACCTTTTGGCCTATGCCCATTACTCTGGATATTCCAGATTCAGTTGCCCAACAACTTGTGCCCGGAAGCCGCCTTGCATTACGCGATTCAGAAGGCTTTATGCTGGCCGTGATCACAGTGGAAGAGCTTTGGCAGCCTGACAGAACAGTGGAAGCACAAGTTTTATTCAATTCTGATGATCCCGCTCATCCCGGTGTTGCCCATCTTTTGCAACAAAAAGGCCTGTATGCTGTTTCTGGCCGTCTTGAGGGGTTATCCTTGCCCTTACGCCACGACTACCCGACACTCCACCTTACACCGGAAGAATTGCGCAATTCTTTCGCGCGGCGCGGCTGGCGCCGTATCATTGCTTTTCAGGCACATCAACCATTACATCGTGCTCAATATGAATTAACGCTGCGTTCTGCCATGGCCTACGAAGCCAATTTGTTAATCCACCCTGTCATCGGCAACGCAAAATCTGATCATCTCGATTACTTCACTCTGATTCGCTGCTACCAGGCCATCATGCCGCGTTTTTCTTCCACGACCACGACCATCTCCTTACTTCCTCTATACCCTCGCGGATCCGGCTTACGAGAAGTATTTTGGAAAGCCATTGTGCAACGTAATTATGGCTGCTCTCATTTAATTGTTGGCGGCGAATATACGGAAAATGAGGGTATCCGACGCGGCATGGATTTGTTTCAGGAGTACTGTTTGCCCACCAATGCAACGAAACGCAACGCGATAGGCATAGAATTAATCCCATTTCCCCGCATGGTTTACGTAGAAGAACGGGCAAAATATCTACCTCTTGAAGAAGTGCCTGAAGGAGCACATAGCGCTAGTTTGACCGATACGGAATTGAAACGTCGCCTAATGGAAGGACTTCCAGTTCCTGAGTGGTTTTCTTATCCGGAAGTACTGAATGAGTTACGTGTAGCCTACCCAGCCCGCGACAAACAGGGCCTTACGATATTCTTTACTGGCTTGTCTGGCGCCGGAAAATCGACTTTGGCCAAAGTGCTTATGACCAAACTACTGGAAATGGGAGGCCGTCAAGTCACATTGCTGGATGGCGATATCATGCGCAAACATCTTTCCAGCGAACTAGGCTTCTCGCGTGAGCATCGCGATATCAACGTACGGAGAATCGGTTTCGTAGCTTCCGAAATAACCAAGAACCGTGGTATCGCGATTTGCGCGCCGATAGCACCCTATTACGCCACGCGTCGAGATGTACGGATTATGGTCGAACCATTGGGCGGTTTTTTCGAAATTTATGTGGCGACCCCGCTGCAAGTATGCGAAGGTCGTGATCGAAAAGGACTTTACGCTAAAGCTCGGGCTGGCATTGTGAAGGAATTCACCGGCATCAGCGATCCCTATGAAACTCCGGAAAAACCAGAACTAGTAATTGACACCACAAATATTAGCGTGGAAGAGGCGGTGCAGCAAATCTTGCTCAAACTAGAACGCGAAGGATACGTGCGTTAATGAAAGACCCACATATGATTTTATAACCCATATAATTTTTTTCCTGCTACTTTCTCAAGCACATTTCTGAGGTCTTAAGGGAATATGCAACACTGCTTAACCTTCTTGATCGCAACGGCGGTTCATTAGGCCTGAGATATTAACAGACTTTTAGCAGTGACTTGAGTTTCTCTTAAGATCATCAAGCATTAACACGACGCTTAAATTCACCAGTGCGTGTATCAATTTCGATTTGATCACCAATTTCGCAAAATGCGGCCACCTGTAATTCTGTGCCAGAACCAATTTTCGCAGGCTTCATTACTTTGCCGGAGGTATCGCCACGCGCTGCCGGTTCGGTGTAGATAATTTCGCGTACTATAGTATTGGGCAGATCAACCGAAATAGCTTTTTCGTTATAAAAAACCATCTCACAGGCCATACCGTCTTCAAGGTAGTTGAGCGATTCACCCAAGTTTTCTTTTTCTACTTCATACTGATTGTAATCAGCATCCATGAACACATACATAGGATCGGCGAAATAGGAATAAGTGGCATCCTTTCGATCAAGCAAAACTATTTCAAATTTGTCGTCTGCCCTGTAGATTGTCTCGCTTGGCGCATCTGTCAACAAGTTCTTGAATTTCATTTTGACTACCGAACCATTACGGCCAGAGCGGGTATATTCAGCCTTTAACACCACCATGGGGTCGCTGCCGACCATGACGACATTACCTACCCGCAGTTCTTGTGCTATTTTCATGTCTACGTACCTTAAATCTGATTTACATTCTAAGCTGCGCATTCTATCAATTTTTTGAACAAAGTTCAGCAAATTCAAAACGAGGCTATTGCTGGATAAATATTGCGACCATTCGCGCGCATGCCTTTGCAATGAAGCTGTATGAACCAAATATTCGTTCCAAGCGTTTTTTGAGCTTGTCGAGATTGCTTGGCATTCATTTATTCCAATGTTCCATCCTTTCCACAACCTATTTAATGCTTGTGCTACCTCAGACTCCAGTCCGGCACAATACAACTCCATGAAAGCGCTAAGTTTATTGACATGCGCATTATCCTGTTGCGGATAGGTGTGCCAAACAAATGGCTTTCCCGCCAATTGCGCGCGTACACATGAATCTTCTCCTCGCACAAAGTTAATATCGCAGATCCACAACAGTTCGTCATAACGCTCTTGCTCGATAAACGGCAAAACACGAATTTCCAAATTACCGCACTGTAATATGTCACTCGCATCAACGAGTTCCCGCCCAAAAAAGGATGCAACCTGAGACAATGCACCGGCTTCCGGTACTAAACACAGCATTGGAATATTAGACTTTGCCCAAGTAGAAAATAATTCCGGCAGTGAGCTGTTTTCGTAGCAAAATAACGACACGCGCACTTCGCCTGGCTTAGGTAATGGCACGCCAAGTGTCCGCCAAAATGCAGCCTGGGTGTGCAGTTCGCTCTGAAATGCATCGCGTCGTGCGATGGTATCTCGCTCCAGCAGTATTCCACCAGTTTGCGGGGTAAACCCTGGGAAAAAGAAATATTTAGTAAGGGGTAAAGAAGGATGGGGAGAAGGTAGGCAATGACAGCCAGCTACCCATTCTTCCGCACTGAGGTATTCTAGGTTAATCCAGATCGATTTGCGCTCTTGCGCCACCATCCTTACCATGTAGTGTTCTGGCAATTGACATGCGAACGCCTCAATTACCAGTTGCGCCGGCTCAATATTTGACAAGGGAAGCTCTAAATAAGCTGAACTCCAATCCCTTATTTCCACGCCAAAACAATACTGTATTGGCATATCTGAAGAGATTGTCGGCTGCAGCCTGCGAAAGCTTAACAAATCGTCCACCCATAGTCGCACTATCATCCCATGCTCGTGCGCCAGTTGTTTAGACAGCCGCCAGCAAACGCCAATGTCGCCAAAATTGTCTATCACGGCGCAAAAAATATCGCAGGTAATCGGTTTATTCATTCCATTCGCAATGTGCATTTACAATGCATTTTTTGTTTTATAAATAAAAAAGCCCCATACCAAGGGGCTTTTTATTACACCAAATTTTCAACCTTTATTCTGCAACAGGCGCTTCAGGCTCTGACACAATAAGAGCCTTCATGCTTAAGCGCAAGCGACCCTTCTCATCTGCTTCAAGCACCTTGACTTTTACAATCTGACCTTCTTTCAGAATATCCGATACAATATTAACGCGCTCGTTTGAAATTTGCGAGATGTGAAGCAAACCATCTTTCCCAGGCATGATATTTACGATCGCGCCAAAATCCAACAGCTTTACAACCGAGCCTTCATAAATTTTTCCTACCTCAACTTCCGCTACAATATCTTCAATACGTTTTTTTGCTAACATTCCCCCTTCACCACTAATACTGGCGATGGTTACATTACCTTCATCGTCAATATCGATAGTAGTACCAGTTTCCTCAGTTAACGCGCGTATCACAGCGCCGCCCTTGCCAATCACATCACGGATTTTATCAGGGTTGATCTTAAGTTTAATCATGCGTGGCGCATGAGCCGACACCTCTTCACGTACTGTAGGCATGGCCTGCTTCATAATACCCAAAATATGCATGCGCCCTTCGCGTGCTTGACTCAAGGCAACTTGCATAATTTCACTCGTTATCCCGTTAATCTTGATGTCCATTTGCAGTGCAGTAATTCCCTGCTCTGACCCTGCAACCTTAAAATCCATGTCACCCAGATGATCTTCGTCGCCAAGAATGTCAGTCAGTACAGCAAAGCGATTGCCTTCTTTAATCAAACCCATGGCAATACCTGCCACATGAGTCTTAACAGGCACACCGGCATCCATCATCGCCAAACAACCACCACATACTGATGCCATTGAGCTAGATCCATTCGACTCGGTGATCTCAGAAACCACACGTATGGAATATCCGAACTCTTCCTCACTCGGCAACGATGCAACTAGGGCACGCTTAGCTAAACGACCATGTCCAATTTCACGTCGCTTTGGAGTACCAACGCGACCTGTCTCACCGGTAGAATATGGGGGGAAGTTGTAATGAAGCATGAAGCGATCCAAATATTCACCTTGCAAAGCATCAATTTTCTGCGCATCGCGCGCAGTGCCTAAAGTGGCCACTACCAGTGCCTGAGTTTCGCCACGGGTAAACAGCGCTGAACCATGCGTGCGTGGTAATACGCCAGTGCGTATGGCAATCGGACGCACGGTACGTGTGTCACGCCCGTCGATCCGAGGTTCACCGCTTAGTATCTGGCCGCGTACAATCTTAGATTCCAGTGCTTGAAACAGATCATTCAGATGATTTTTTGGCACCGAACCATTTTCAGATGCGGACACGTTGTCCAGAACACGTGCGCGAATCGCGTCCACTTGATTGGTGCGCGCCTGTTTTTCGCGAACAGCATAAGCTTGCTGCAAGTCACTTTCGGCCAGCTCAGCGATTTTAGAGCTCAACTCAATGTCATGCACAGGCGCATTCCAATCCCAATCTGGTGCACCGACCACATCCGCCATTTCGATTATTGCCTGAATCACCGTTTGCATCTGCTGGTGGCCAAACATCACCGCGCCTAGCATGACTTCTTCAGACAATTCTTGTGCTTCTGACTCCACCATCAATACCGCTTGTTCCGTACCAGCGACTACCAGATTCATCTTAGAAAGAATAAGTTCCTCTGCGGTCGGGTTGAGTACATATTCACCATTTAGATAACCGACTCGCGCCGCACCTATAGGGCCATCAAACGGAATACCGGACAGCGCCAAGGCAGCAGAGGCACCAATCAAGGCAGGAATATCAGAGTCGATCTGGTTATCGGAAGATATCACCGTAGCAACGATTTGCACTTCATTATAAAAACCTTCCGGGAACAGCGGGCGTAACGGGCGATCGATCAAACGAGATGTCAAGACTTCCTTTTCGCTAGGACGCCCTTCACGTCGGAAGAAACCGCCTGGGATCTTGCCTGCAGCATAGGTACGTTCCTGATAATCCACAGTCAATGGGAAGAAATCCTGTTCCGGTTTGGCATCTTTCCTGCCTACCACGGTTACCAGAACAACCGTATCGTCTAGGCTGACCACGACTGCTCCGCTTGCCTGACGTGCGATTTCCCCAGTTTCCAAGGTGAGTTGATGATTGCCATACGCTAATGTTTTCTTGTAGTGACTCAAAGTGCGCCTCTCTGTGCATGACGTGGCGCTAATGCGCCATGGGGTAAAGCCATAATCGGGATAAACCCAACCAAAACAACACGGGCCGCATCTGCGACCCACTTAATATTACTACTTGCGCAATTCCAAACGCTGAATCAATGCTCGGTAGCTACCCTCATTCTTGCCCTTAAGGTAATCCAAGAGCTTGCGACGACGACTCACCAATCGCAGCAAACCGCGACGAGAATGGTGATCCTTTATGTGCTCCTTAAAATGACCAGTCAAGTAATTAATACGAGCAGTCATCAATGCAACCTGTACTTCTGGTGATCCAGTATCGCCTTTGATGCGTTGGTAATCAGTCACAATTTGCGCTTTTTGCGCTGCCGTAATAGACATATTATTCACACTCCACTAAATAAAAAGTGCCGCATTTTACTCTCGAATGCGGCGGTTGCTCAAGTCTATTCGGACAAGAACGTAATCCAATATTACGTTAACCAGCCCGAAAACTTCATAAATTAATGCGAATCTTTACTTATCTTTGAAATAGTTATTATGCAACGTTTTGTTCCATCTGATATTAAACTAGGATAGGCATCATTTGCTAATTAAGCATCCCACTTTTACATCCCTAACTCTAAAGCATCCAACTCATCAATGCAGCTTTACACGTTCCCGCTCATAACTAATCTTCTCTATCACCTCTATCTGAAGTACTTTAATAGAATAGAAACTTATACTATGTAAGCGGCACTTTTCGCCACGCTGGACAATAATCTTACAGGGGTCAGCCGTTGTTCCAGCAGATCGGCCACTCCGATGAAACGCCCTGCTCCATATAATCGAACTTTGCCGTCCAGCATCGCTGTATCAATGACGAGCCGTTGTCCCTGAGCAATGCGGGTCACTTGCGCCGCATCTAAATCAAGCACAGGTAGCTCCCGCAGCAAGCTATCTAACGGCAAAATGTATGCTTCTCGTTCTAGCATAGTTACCGACTCCATCTGAGCCAAGTTATGCGCACCCTCAAGACAAAATCGGCCAATAGCTGTGCGGCGTAATCCTTGCAGGTGTCCACCACACCCCAAAGTCGATCCAATATCCTCGGCTAGCGTACGCACGTAAGTACCCTTGCTGCAACGCACTGTAATCTCCATCTCGTTACCAGCGAAACGCTCCAGCACCAGCTCGTGTATGATCACACTACGGCTTGCACGTATTACAGTTTCACCCTTACGAATGTACTCATATAGTGGCTTCCCCTGATGTTTGATAGCGCTATGCATAGGCGGTATCTGCTGAATTACACCGATAAATTTACATAATACCGAACGTACCTCTGCTTCATCCAGCTCTACAGCACAGGTACTGGTGATTTCGCCCTCGGCATCTCCCGTGGTAGTCGTTTGCCCAAGTCGAATCAATGCGCAATACGTTTTATCAGCCTCCAGCAGCGAACTGGTGAACTTAGTTGCCTCACCAAAACAAACAGGTAGCAAACCAGTCGCCAGAGGGTCCAGCGTACCGGTATGACCCGCCTTCTCCGCTTGAAACAGGCGGCGCACCTTTTGCAAAGCGATATTGGAACTGAGTCCTAGAGGTTTGTCGAATAACAGAACACCATCTAACGGACGCTTTTTACGGTCCATATTAGCTTCTCGAAACATCCTTCACTACCACATTACCAGCAAGAAGTGAGTGGTCGTCTACTCCCTCTTTTGGCAAAAAATCCAAAGGAGCTATGGAAGGGCTGTGAGATGTTTTATCGCTGGCAACTGCTTGATCAATTAATTGCGACAAATGCGCGCCACGTTCAATCGACGGATCGTAAATAAAATGCAGTTGCGGCATGATGCGCAGCTTCATCGCATGTGCGAGTTGACTACGAAGATAACCACTAGCACGTTCCAAACCTTGCTGCACGGCAGCTTTTTCACCTTCCAGGGCGGTGTAAAACAACTTGGCGTGGGAATAGTCCTTGGTCACCTCAACTCCTGTCAGGGTGATCATACGCACTCGAGGATCTTTCACATCCAAGCGCAACAGCTGAGCCACCTCGCGCTGAATCTGCTCAGCTATTCTGTCTGTTCTAGTGTAGCCTTTAGGCATTTAGAGGACGTGCCACTTCAATTATTTCAAATGCTTCAACCTGGTCGCCCACTTCGAGGTCATTAAAATTACGCAACGACAAACCGCATTCGAAATTAGATCGCACTTCCTTTACGTCATCCTTGAAGCGTTTCAACGAATCCAGTTCGCCTGCATGAATAACCACGTTGCCACGCAACACTCGTACCTGAGCATTACGCTTGATTATGCCATTGGTCACGTAGCAACCGACCACGGTGCCGATCTTTGAGATGACGAATACTTGGCGTACTTCCACCATACCGAGGATGACTTCCTTTTTTTCTGGAGCCCGCATACCTGACAAAGCCGCTTTAATAACATCTACCATTTCGTAAATGACATTGTAGTAACGCACATCTACGCCAGCAGATTCCGCCAGCTTGCGCGCAGCAACATCGGCGCGGGTATTAAAACCAATCACGATGGCCTTAGAAGCCAGCGCCAGGTTAATGTCAGACTCACTGATCGCACCAACAGCACTGTGAATCAGATTAACTTTCACCTCATCGGTGGATAGTTTTTGTAAGGCATGCGCAATCGCTTCACAAGATCCCTGCACGTCAGTCTTGATAATTAATGGCAGCATCCGCACTTCGCCCTCAGCCATCTGTTCGAACATATTTTCCAACGTAGCGGCCTGCTGCTTGGCTAGTTTCACCGCACGGAACTTGCCTTGACGGAACAAAGCAATTTCACGTGCCTTCTTCTCATCTGAAAGTACCAGCACACTTTCTCCAGCTATAGGCACTTCGGATAGCCCCTGAATCTCCACTGGGATCGATGGCCCAGCCTCATTTATTGCCTTGCCATTCTCATCCAGCATTGCACGAACACGTCCGGATACAGCTCCGACCAGCACTGCGTCACCTCGCTTCAAAGTACCTGACTGCACTAGTATCGTCGCTACCGGCCCTTTACCTTTGTCCAACCTAGCTTCAATCACAATACCCTTGGCCAAGCTTAGCTTTGGTGCGGTGAGTTGCAGCAATTCAGCTTGCAATGACACACTTTCCAACAGGGAGTCTACTCCCAGTCCGCTCTTTGCAGATACTTCAACAAACATGGTATCACCGCCCCAGTCTTCTGGCACCACGCCCTCTGCAACCAATTCTTGTTTTACGCGTTCGGAATTAGCATCGGGTTTATCAATCTTAGTTACTGCTACCACGATAGGCACGTTGGCTGCCTTGGCGTGGTTGATTGCCTCTTTGGTCTGAGGCATTACCCCATCGTCAGCTGCCACCACTAATATCACTATGTCGGTCACTTTTGAGCCGCGCGCCCTCATTGCCGTAAATGCCTCGTGGCCCGGCGTATCAAGGAAAGTAATCATCCCTCGCGGGGTATTTACATGGTAAGCACCGATATGCTGCGTGATGCCGCCCGACTCGCCGCTGGCCACACGAGTGCGACGAATGTAATCTAGCAATGATGTCTTACCATGATCCACATGGCCCATTACAGTAACTACCGGAGCGCGCGGTTCGAGAGGTGCATTTTTGTGCTCTTCAGACTCTGCCAGGTAAGCGCCAGGATCATCCGCTTTGGCTGGTTTGGCTATATGCCCCAACTCTTCCACTACAATCATCGCAGTTTCCTGATCCAGCACCTGATTAATGGTCACCATGGAACCCAATTTCATTAGTGCCTTGATAATTTCGATGGCTTTGATTGACATTTTCTGCGCCAATTCCGCGACACTTATTGTTTCTGGCACCATTACTTCATGCACAACTGGCTCTGTCGGCAAGGAGAAAGCATGCTGGGCGGTTTCTTCTTGTTTGACATGTTTAGTGTGATGACGTGGGCTAACTTTCGCACGGCCAGCCGTCCAGCCGCCGGGTCGCGCATCTACGACTGCGGGGGTTCGCTTCTTGTGACCAGCCTCAGTCCATGGACTGCCTTTGTCTGGGATTGCGGTTTTAACACCTTTTTTGGCCGAAGGCCGAGCAACCTTGTCACCAGGCTTGGGCATAGGCTTATGTAATGTCCCTTCGGCCAAATCAGGCTTTACAACAGTGGCCACCTCTATTACGGGAGTTGAAACCACCTTGGTTTCTGGCTCTTGAATGGGGAGCACCACAGGCTCTTCAACTGGCGTCGCTTTGCGTTTGGCGTGTTCTTTCTTGGCTTGGATTTCAGCGGCCTGGCGTGAGGCTAACTCTGCCTGATTACGTGCCTCTTCATTACGCAGAGCAATCTCTTGCTCGCCCAATATGTCCGCTCTTGAAGTCTTTGATATTGCTTGCGCTGGGGGAGCAACCTTTGCTACATCAGCAACTGGTTGTTTTACATGGACAGCTGTGACTGGAGCAACCACGCGCTTCTTGCGCACTTCAACCTGAATGGTACGAGGCCTGCCCGTACTGTCCGATTTTTTGATCTCTGAGGTTTCACGGCGAGTCAATGTAATTTTTTTATTATTGGCACTGCCACTGCCATGCGTACTATGCAAATGCTCCAGCAGCTGCGCCTTATCCTGTTCCGATATGCTGTCTGATTCCTGCTGTCTGGCAACCCCGGCAGCCTGTAGCTGTTCTAGCAGCAATTCAACTGGCAAGCCAAGCTCACCCGCAAACTGCGCTACATTCATTTTTCCCATTACAACCCCTTAACCCCAATAATTTGAGACTTATAGCACTCAATATGCAACAAAAACCATTTGCCAGAATAGTATATAAATTAAATTCGCTCATGTTAAGTCTGGCCAGGCAATATTTTGTTCTATCGGATATGCATAAATGACCACATTGACCCTATACAAAACTTTTATATCCAATAAAACCTGGATATATAAATCATGCAATTTTTATGGTAAAGCTGGTCAATATAACTACATTTAGCCAACCCCATTAAGCAAACCAAGGAGCGCGTGCAGCCATAATTAATCGATTTGCGCGCTCTTCATCCATTCCCGCCTGCTCAACCAGCTCGTCCACGGCCAAATCGGCAACTTGCTCTTGTGTGCAGATTCCTTTGCTTGCCAGAACACGTGCAGTATGCTCGTCCATACCGTCGAGCTTAACTAAATCTTCAATGTTATGCTCCACCTGCTCTTCATTGACAATTGCTGCAGTTAACAGGGCATTACGTGCACGACTCCGCAATTCATTCACTGTAGCCTCATCAAGTGATTCTATTTCCAACATTTCGCTCAGTGGCACATAAGCCACTTCTTCTAATGTGTTAAAACCTTCTTGAACTAGAATATCCGCCACCTCTGCATCCACATCGAGCTTATCAATGAATAAATCACGCACTTTAGAAAATTCCTGCTCATTCTTCTGACTGGATTCCTCTATAGTCATAATATTAAGCTCCCATCCGGTCAGCTCACTAGCCAAGCGTACATTCTGGCCATTTCGTCCAATAGCCTGCGCAAGGTTTTCTTCTTCAACGACCACATCCATGCTGTGATTATCTTCATCTACCATAATGCTGGCCACGTCAGCCGGAGCCAAGGCATTAATAACACTTGTAGCTGGGTCTTCCGACCACAGTACAATATCAACGCGCTCTCCCGCCAACTCATTGGTTACTGCTTGCACACGCGAGCCGCGCATGCCCACACAAGTACCGATCGGTTCTATCCGTTTATCGTGGGAGCGTACCGATATTTTTGCGCGAATTCCTGGATCGCGCGCAGCACTAACTATCTCCAACAACCCCTCCTCCACTTCCGGCACTTCAAGCTCGAATAATTTAATCAAAAATTCAGGTGTAATGCGCGACAGGGTAATTTGCGGCCCACGTACTGAACGATCCACACGCAATAAATACGCGCGCACACGATCACCAACGCGCATATTTTCTTTTGGAATCATCTGATCACGCGGCAACAACGCTTCAATTTTGCCGAATTCGATGATGGCATTCCCACGCTCGATGCGCTTCACCGTACCAGACACCAAATGCTCTTTTCGCTCCATGAAGTCACTCAGAATCTGTTCGCGCTCAGCGTCACGAATTTTCTGAAATATCACCTGCTTAGCGGCTTGTGCACCTATGCGCCCAAAGTCGATGGACTCTAATGGCTCTTCGATAAATTCTTCCAGCTGGATATCCGGATTACGTTTCTGAGCCTCGCCAAGCTTGATATGCAGATCAGGCGTTTCAAAAGTTTCATCATCCATTACTTGCCAGCAACGAAATGACTCATATTCACCAGTGTTACGGTCAATACTGACACGCACATCAGATTCTTCGGCAAAACGCTTCTTGGTAGCAGACGCCAAAGCAGACTCTAGCGCACCAAAGACGACGCCCTTGTCTACATTTTTTTCACGCGCCAAGGCGTCAACCAATAATAAAACTTCACGACTCATCACTGCCTCCAACCAACCCGAATGTTTTTTAAACTAACGCGTTTACTCGCATATTTTTTATATGCACAGTAATAGCTATATTAAATTTTGTTTCACCCAAGCAAATGTGCAACCACATTGTCCTTTCATATTGCGGGGTCTGACAAACAAAAAAATTGTTGTCGTAAATATTGCAGATAACGCGTAAAACGAATTTTAAAATTTAGCCCAAGCAAATCGTTCGCCATAAGCAAACATCAAAATGTCGGCACTAAATGCGCCTTATCCAAATTGGACAGCTCAATCAGCACCAGCTTGCCATCCACGTCTAATTGCAATACACCATCCTGTAGGTCACCAAGAATACCGATGAAATTCTTACGGCCTGCCAACGGGATACGCAATTTTAGCTGCACCTTCTTGCCGCAAAAGCGTACGAAATCTGCCTCCTTCTTGATTGGCCGGTCTAATCCCGGAGATGAGACTTCTAGGCGCCCGAAATCCACCCCCTCTACCGCAAACAAGCGTGTCAACTGGTGACTGACCAGCTCACAATCCTTTACCGTAATCCCCGCTAGGTTATCAAGCAGCACTCGCATCAAACCCCTGCCAGATACTTCAAAGTCAACTAACTCATACCCCAAGCCAGTCACCGTCGTTTCCACCAATCTCGCTACATCCATAATCATGCCCACAAATAAAAAACGGGCCTAGGCCCATCTGGAAATCTGCTCGGATTATAGCAAAAATAATCTGTTAGTGGAAATTGACCTCACCGCGCCTTATCATTTTGCAAGTACCGCGGGGGCAATTTATTTAGCTATATAATCATTTAGTCATTTTTATCTTCAATTTTGGCTAAGTCACAATTATCTATTGGTTCTTGGTAACCAGATAACAATAAAGAATGACCCGTTATCCATTAAAATCGTGCTCAACTCTGATTGCCGCTGAGAAAATGGCTTACGACTATAAAAAAGCAGTAGAGACACCTTATCTCCGCGCTCAAAGTTGTCGATAGACCGCCAACCTCCCAGCGCCAGCAGCCGTAACACCACACCAACGTCAGCCATTATTACATCAGATCGATAAAGAGGCACCAAAGAAAAAGGAACTACATCTGAACATCAAAGGACAATAGTGCTATCCAGAAAACTATTCGTACCAATCGAAAGCTTGACTGAAGAAAATGAAGCTACTCTAGCAAAGCGAGTATTTCTCGGATTTCTCGATGTAACTCGGACAAAATAGCGGATGACTGAAGTACTTGCGGCTGCGAATCTTCCACACGTTGCTCGACAGCGTTATTTAGGCGGCCACGAGCTCCACTGATAGTAAAACCCTCTTCATATAGCAATTGCCTGATACGACGAATGAGTAATACTTCATGATGCTGGTAGTAGCGCCGGTTACCACCCCGCTTAACTGGTTTCAGCTGGGTAAACTCCTGCTCCCAATAACGCAACACATGCGCCTTCACACCGCACAAGTCACTTACTTCACCTATAGTGAAATAACGCTTTGCCGGAATCGATGGCAGAATGGACTTAAGCTTGTGGTTTTCCATGATAGTTTAGCTCTACCATGCTCTTAAGTTTCTGGCTGGGATGAAACGTCACTACGCGGCGCGCCGTTATGGGAATGTCTTCGCCTGTCTTTGGATTGCGCCCAGGGCGCTGGGGCTTATCACGTAATTGAAAATTACCAAAACCGGATAGCTTAACACTATCACCATGTTCTAGTTGAGCACGAATTTCCTCAAAATAGGCCTCAACCATATCCTTGGCTTCACGTTTATTCAAGCCAACTTTTTCAAATAGTAAATCCGCGAGTTCTGCTTTGGTCAATGTCATTGATCACCTCTTATATTCGTAACTCCGCACCGTGCTGTTGCAAAACTTCTGCCAAGCGCGCGATACTTAGTTCGATTTCACTATCAATTAATGTTTTTTTAGTATCTTGCAATAACACACGGAAAGCAAGGCTTTTTTTTCCATCCCCCACACCTTTACCACGATACTGATCAAACAGTGCTAGCTCTATCACATAAGAGGTATTACTACCTAGCATGACATCCAGTAAAGATTGAACAGTTACACTTTCATCCACGACTACGGCAAGATCGCGGCGCACCGGCAGAAACTTAGAAATCTCGTTGACATGCGGTACATTGGCTAATTTCAAAGCATCCAGCTCAACCTCAAACCACACCACTACCTGGGAAATCCCATACTGCTGCAGCCATTGCGGGTGCAACTCCCCTATCCAACCCACCACCTGTCCATTAAGCAAGATTTGCGCCGAGCGCCCAGGGTGAGAAGCGGGGTGCGGCAATGCTAAAAAACTTAATGCAGCTGGAGCAAACAATGCTTCTATATCTGCCTTTACATCGTAAAAATCCACGCTGCGCGTAGCCACACCCCATTGTTCAGGGAGCTGAGTTCCGTAACTCAATCCCGCGAATCGCTCACACTGCGAGAAACTTTCACCAGTAAAGCACGTTCCTGTCTCAAACAAACGCACTCGAGACTGCTTGCGTGCAAGGTTTGTACGTAAAGCACCTATCAAACCACCTAAAAGGCTACTACGCATCACCGCCAATTGACTGGAGATTGGATTTTTCAGGGTAATGGGCGTGGTATTAGCGCACAAATCACGCTCAACCTCTGCCTCATGAAAAGCATAACTTATCGTTTCCTGATAGTCACGCGCCACCATCATTTGACTCAGGAGAGACACTGAACGCTGTGTTTCTGTTTGCAGAACCATCATGACTGTAGTTTGTGGCGGCTGTGCGGGGATGTTATCATAGCCAACTATCCGTGCGATTTCCTCAATCAAATCCACTTCCAGCATCAAGTCAAAGCGGTAACTGGGTGGCATTACATGGAAATCTTCACCCTGCTGTTCGAATTTAAATTGCAGCCGTTGCAGCAAGACGGTGATTTGGGCGGCATCCAGTACAATGCCCAGCACGCGCTTTACTCGACTAGTACGTAACGTTATCGCATTACGCGCTGGTAATTTTCCATGCACCTCGCTGATCGCACCAGCTTGCCCACCACAAATTTCCAGTAATAATTGTGTTGCACGTTCCAGCGCCACGCGTGTCCCAGAAAAATCTACGCCGCGCTCAAAACGATATGAAGAATCAGTGGAAATGGTCAGTCTACGCGCTTTCCCAGCTATTGCATCGGGTACAAAGAAGGCACTCTCTAGGAAAACATCACGAGTGGCCGTTTCCACACTGCTTTCCGCTCCGCCCATAATCCCAGCCAACGCCAGCAATCGCGTATCATCTGCCACCACCAGCATATCATCCTGCAGAATGATGTTTTGCCCATTGAGCAAAGCCAATCCTTCACCCGCTCGCGCGTAACGCACCACTATGCCACCAGTAAGTTTTGCCAAGTCGAAGGCATGAAGGGGCTGACCAAGCTCAAGCATGACGTAATTGGTAACATCTACCACCGCATTGACACTGTGCAGCCCACCACGTTCCAGACGGCGCATCATCCATGATGGAGTCGCAACAGCGGAATTCACACCGCGCACAATACGACCGCAATATAGCCGACAAGCTTCGGGAACATCAATATTTACTGCTATGGTTTCAGTCAAATTCGACAGAACGGGATCTATCTGCAACACTTTCAATGCGCCTCCGGCAATCGCCGCCACTTCCCTCGCCACGCCCGCCATACTTAAACAATCACTACGGTTGGGAGTAAGCTTCAAGGTAAACAGCATATCGTCTAGCTCTAAATATTCGCGTAACCCCACCCCCACCGGCGCATCCTCTGGCAACGAGCACAAACCTTGACTCTCTTCGGCCAATCCCAGCTCCTTGGCAGAACACAACATACCGAAGGAATCGACATTGCGCACCTTGGCTTGCTTAATAACAAAGTCACCTGGCAATACTGCACCGATGCGCGCACAAGGCACCTTCATACCTACGGCAACATTAGGTGCGCCGCAAACGATACTCAGAGATGCTGTCTCGCCCACATTAACCTGGCACACACTTAGCCGATCCGCATCAGGATGTTTGATCACCTCCAGCACTTCTGCCACCACTACATTGCTAAATGCAGGCGCGACTGACTCCAAAGCCTCCACTTCGAGCCCAGCCATCGTCAATACATGAGCCAGCTCGTGACTGGAAAGCTCGGGATTGATCCAGGATCTTAACCAATTCTCGGAAAATTTCATGCTAGTTGAATTGCTTCAAAAATTGCAAATCACCTTCATAGAACAGGCGCAAATCAGCCACACCATAGCGTAACATCGCCAATCGCTCGACTCCAAGGCCGAAGGCAAAACCCAAATATTTTTCGCTATTGATATTGACGTGCTGTAACACATTCGGATGCACCATCCCACTGCCTAGCACCTCTAACCATCCAGTATGACTGCACACGCGACAACCCTTGCCGTTACACTGCACACACTGAATGTCCATCTCTGCCGACGGCTCGGTAAATGGAAAGAATGAAGGACGAAAACGAACCTGCAAATCATCGCGCTCAAAGAAACATTGCATAAAATTCGACAGTACTCCCTTGAGCATAGAGAAATTCACATCCTCATCAATCCACAGCCCTTCCACCTGATGAAACATTGGTGAATGGGTCACATCTGAATCGCAGCGGTAAACCCTTCCCGGTGCAATAATTTTCAGTGGTGGGGCATTATTTTCCATATAACGGATCTGCACCGGCGAAGTATGGGTACGTAATACATGCTTTTGATCGACGTAAAACGTGTCATGCATGGCTCGCGCTGGGTGGTTTTCTGGGATATTGAGCGCTGTAAAGTTATAAAAATCACTCTCGATTTCTGGACCTGATGCAACAGTAAAGCCGAGCGAATGAAATAGACTTTCAATACGCTCAAGCGTGCGCGTGATCGGATGCAACCCACCACAACCCAGCCCTCTGCCTGGCAGAGTAACATCCAGCGACTCCGCCTTAAGCTTAAGCTGTAGCTGGCTATACTGCAGAGCCTCGCGTCTTTGCTGCAACGCACTTTCGATACCCTGCTTAACTTGATTGATCCGAACCCCTGCTGCCGGGCGCTCTTCGGCGGACAGCTTGCCAAGACTTTTCAACAACACCGTTAAACGACCTTCTTTACCCAGATAGCGCGCCTTAACCTGCTCCAATTCCGCTGCCTGATCAACGTCGGCAAACTGCTTCAGTGCTTCATCGAGAATTTTCTCTAGTTCTTGCATGACAATTATTTATTATGTATCTACTCTGACAGAGGAGACAGAGGGGTTAGCGGCGTAAATTGAGCCGAAATCGCAAATCGCTCGAAAGTCCATCACAAAAGTTAATTGCTAATTAAGCAGACAACCAGAACAACTTTAAAAAACAAAAAAGAGGCGCCGAACGCCTCTTAAATGTGGTTTAGCTTGCGTTTAAACGCCGAGACTTGCTTTGGCCTGTCCAACAATCTGTATGAAGGCAAGCTTATCAAATACGGCAATATCCGCCAATACCTTGCGGTCGATACTAATCGCGGCCTTCTTCAAACCATTCATGAACACACTGTAGCTTAGACCTTGCTCACGTGCCGCCGCATTAATACGTGCAATCCATAATGTGCGGAACTGACGTTTACGTTGTCGACGATCACGGTAGGCGTATTGACCAGCCTTCATTACTGCAGCTTTGGCAATACGATAGACATTTTTACGGCGACCACGATAACCCTTGGCCAGATCTAAGATTTTCTTATGGCGCGCCCGCGCCGTTACACCACGTTTAACTCTTGGCATGAATTACTCCTTATGCGTAGGGCATCATGGCGCGAATAGACGCCGTGTTGCTTGCGTGAACTTCAGCAGTACCACGCAATTGACGCTTGCACTTGGTAGTCTTTTTGGTCAGGATGTGGCGTTTAAATGCTTGTGCGCGCTTGATGCTGCCACCTGCACGCACTTTGAAGCGCTTTGCCGCACCACTTTTTGTTTTCATTTTAGGCATAACAACTCCTTTATTTGATGACTCCAGGAGGTTCCTGACAGGAACACTTAAAAACCCGGGATCACTTATCTGGGACCGCTTATTGCACAGCTGCTTGGACCGGCCCCTTAATCCGAGTAACGAGGCTGTAGAAAAACCCTGTTTTCAACGAAAGCAGTTATCGTAACTTGTTGATTTTTCATAAGGCGATTTTCACAATTTTGAGTATTTCTACAGCGTCAACGTCGAAAAACCACCCTTGACAAAACCCAGGGGCTTACTTCATTAAAATTATTTTTTCTTCGGCGCCAGCACCATCACCATCTGACGACCTTCCATTTTAGGATACTGCTCCACGGTACCGTGCTCCCCAAGATCGACCATTACACGCTCCATCATTTGCATACCAATGCTCTGATGCGCAATCTCACGCCCTCGGAAACGTAACGAAATTTTGGTCTTGTCACCCTCCCCTAGGAATCGGGTTAGGTTACGCAATTTGATATTGTAATCACCACTATCCGTACCGGGCCTGAATTTAACTTCCTTAATCTGAATTTGTTTTTGTTTAAGTTTAGCCTCGTGCTGCTTCTTGCTCTCGGCATATTTAAACTTACCAATATCCATAATCCGGCAAACAGGCGGCTCCGCCATCGGTGCAACTTCCACCAGATCCAGGTCAGCCACTTCAGCCAAGCGTAACGCTTCCCCGATTGCCACAACACCGAGTGGCTCCCCTTCTACTCCAACTAGCCGCACCTGAGGTGCTGTTATTTGCTCGTTGAGGCGCTGTTCTTTATCCTGAGCTATTGCAGTTTCTCCACAAAAAAATTAAACCGTACTACCCGCTTGCAGCTCCAATTGCAGGTGTTTCAATAACACCGCAATCGACATCTGCCCAAGATCCTCACCTTTTCGGGTTCGCACAGAAACCAAGTCAGCAGCCATCTCCTTAGCACCCACTATCAGTTGATAAGGTAATTTCTGCAAGCTATATTCTCGTATTTTATAGGTAATTTTCTCATTGCGCAAATCCAAGTGCACGCGAAACCCAGCTACTCGCAAAATGTCTGCGACCTGAGTAGCATAACCATCTTGATCCTGCGAGATATTCACCACCACCATCTGCACAGGCGATAACCACAGCGGGAAAGCTCCAGCGTGGTGCTCGATAAGAATCCCCATAAACCGCTCTAACGAGCCAAGAATAGCACGGTGCAGCATCACCGGCGCTTTGCGCGTATTGTCCTCATCCACGTATTCCGCACCCAAGCGTACCGGCAGATTAAAATCCAGCTGAATGGTGCCACATTGCCACACACGCCCCAGCGTGTCTTTCAGAGAAAACTCTATTTTCGGTCCATAGAACGCCCCTTCACCAGGTTGCAATTCATATCCCAGACCATTCTGACGTAATGCCGCAGCCAGTGCCGCCTCCGCCTTGTCCCAAGTTTCGTCGGAACCAACACGTTTCTCTGGACGAGTAGAAAGTTTTACCAAAACATCATTAAAACCAAAATCTGCGTACACCTTTTGCAACATCACAATGAAATCCGCTACTTCACTTTCTATCTGACGTTCAGTACAGAATACATGTGCATCATCTTGGGTAAAACCACGCACGCGCATCAAGCCATGCAGAGAACCGGACGGCTCGTTACGATGACAGGATCCAAATTCGGCCAAGCGCAGGGGCAGCTCACGATAGCTGCGCAGACCGTAATTGAAAATCTGTACGTGTCCAGGACAATTCATCGGCTTCACCGCAAAATCCCGCGCCTCTGAATGGGTAGTAAACATATTTTCGTGATAATTTTCCCAATGCCCAGATTTCTCCCACATCGAACGATCCATCATGGTTGGAGTGCGCACTTCCTGATAACCATACTCGCGGAACTTGCCGCGCATGTAGCTCTCAACTACTTGCCAGATAGCCCAACCATTCGGATGCCAAAACACCATGCCGGGCGCATCGTCCTGCATGTGGAACAAATTAAGCTGCTTGGCAAGCTTTCGATGATCACGTTTTTCCGCTTCTTCCAAGCGGTGCAGATGAGCGTCAAGATCTTCCTTCTTTGCCCAGGCTGTACCATAGATACGCTGCAACATAGCGTTGCGTTGATCGCCTCGCCAGTATGCGCCAGCCACACTCATCAATTTGAACACCTTGAGCTTGCCAGTGGACGGCACATGCGGACCACGGCACAGATCGGTGAAATCACCCTCAGTATAAAGTGATACGCCCTGCTCGACGGGAATAGATTCGATAATCTCCGCCTTGTAATGCTCACCTATGCTTTTGAAATAGGCCACAGCTTCGTCGCGCGGCAACTCTTTTCGCGTTACCGGAATATCGCGCTTGGCTAATTCCGCCATGCGTTTTTCAAGCGCCACTAAATCATCTGGGGTAAACGGACGCGCATAAGAGAAGTCATAATAGAACCCGTTTTCAATCACCGGGCCAATAGTCACTTGAGCCTCGGGAAATAACTCCTTGACCGCGTAAGCCAGAAGATGTGCAGTGGAATGGCGAATAATCTCCAACCCGTCCACGTCCTTATCGGTGATGATGGACAATGCTGAATCAGAGAAAATAAGGTGAGAGGTATCAACCAGATGCCCATCAACCTTACCGGCCAGCGCCGCACGCGCCAAGCCCGCACCTATACTCTGCGCAACTTCGGCCACGGTAACTGGCTGCGCAAAACTGCGTTGCGAGCCATCTGGCAATGTAATACAAGGCATATATATCTCTTAATTAAAGTAAAAATGACGTACCCGAACTCACAAACAGACCGCAAAAAAACGTCTAAATCATAAGTATCATAAGTGCGGCTAGAGCCGCATTGATTATATTTATATTTTGGTTAGGGCGTGAATAATTTTGTATAAATGACCATATGGTAAGAATCTACCTGGATTTCAAAAGGCTTTAACATAGCCGAAACAGAAAAGACTCTCTATCTGGTTAATTGACCAAACCGTGCTTATCCGGTTGCCACACCCGCCTACTAACAGGCTGCTGAAAAAGGCTCACATACTTCCCCTTACCCGCCCGCCTAAGAAATTTTTTCGGCCGATTCTAAATTTATAGCTCCCGTAGAAGCCTATTTTTCCGGGGATTTCCCATTTTTCCGCCTTTGGGCGCATT
>Ga0210044_10003162_pt1 | contig 23711 bp, 20 predicted proteins | sample CryGey13umfilter_2_FD_183959 | JGI IMG/M metagenome (GOLD analysis project Ga0210044, IMG submission 183959) | Groundwater microbial communities from aquifer in Utah, USA - Crystal Geyser 4/9/14 3 um filter (SPAdes) (version 2) | ecosystem: Environmental > Aquatic > Deep subsurface >... | reverse complement strand
ACCACGCGATCCATCTCGCCGAGAAATCTCTCGACGCGTAACTTCTTCATTTTCATTTTGTACCTCATGCTCGTTTGCATGAAATGATTCTACAGGATTTTTACAGTCTTTTGCAGAGGGTTCTATAGAAATTTTATCAGGAATTTCAAAGCGGTTTATGATGGCTCATGGTCAGAATAGGAACGAAAAGACAGAATACGCCTGTTTCTATATTACCTCAAAAATAGGAAACAATTAAATCCGGATTTTGGCTTGAAAAAGATCAGATGATGAAGTATAAAATAGCTACACACCTTCTATTACTACCGTTTGTCCGGGGATCTTAAGATCTCCGGATCTTTTTTTAGGATCTACCGCAAATCATCAAAAGAAATTCCCATTGGAAAACGAGAATTTCCGAAAAAATAATATAAAACAACCAGAATGATAACAGCAACCAAAGCCATTATTAATTTCGTAGAAAAAGGGGTGTCGACTTTTTGACTCTTTTTTATATTTTGTGGCTTTTGTGGCATAATTTTCTCCTTATATGAACTGATTCGACATTCTGAATTAACACGCAACAATATAAGAATTCTACCCATGCACAGGGGAAACTTCAATGAAAGAAGACAACATGAATAACACGCAGAACATACCGGAACCCGTTGAAGGCAGATTTATATACCAGATTGATGCGAATATCAGGATCAGATTCAATGGCGATGGCTGGGTCGAGGAAATTGGAAAGGGAGGGCCGGATGATCCTTTAGGAACAAAATTGCAAGGAAAACCGGCCAGTAAACGCGATGATATTTATGCCCGGCGTTACTATGATCTTCTCTCCAGAGCCGTCATTATTGATATCCATCCTAAAATCTCCACGGACATGAGTGGCGCAGATGGCCTTATCATGTTCAGGGATATAGACCCGGATGCCCCGCTTTATGAGCGTATCAACAAAATTATTGCCATTTCCAATCATGCTTTTGGCACAAATATGAAACTGCTTGGATCTTGATAATCTCTATGCTGCCCGTTTTTCCTCGCGGGCTATTTTAGGCTCGCGACCCGCCGCACTGCATAAAATCTGATAGAGTTTTCCCACATCGCTTGACATAAAAGTCGCCGCCAACAGATCGCCATAATCATTGGCAACAGCCTGCTCGTGCAATTCTTCATATTGACGTAAGAAGCGTTGAACATAGCTACGGAATTCACTGTCCTTGCTAAACTTATCCCTTATTTTATCAAGCGGCAGATTATCCCCCATCTGTGCCAATCGTCTGGTAAAGGCAGCAACATCGCCTTTCTGAAATGCTTTCCATGTTCTTTCAGGAACTTCACCTTCCTGCAACCTCGTCAGATCAACAGACAGGGAATGCAAGGATTCCACAATAAATTTGGCCGCCCCCATAAAGGCATTGCGCTGCGTCCGCCACTCTTCCTTACGAATTTTCTCGGTATGCTGGGCGGCATCCTGCACGGCTTTAAACAAGGCATTAGACTGCTTGCTAAAGGCCACGGACGTTTCATCCGCCGCTTTAATTGCCGCCGAAGAAACATCCAGTAAACGAGCGGACTCCTTCGCAAGAGCCCCGCGAGAGGTATCAATCCCGGAAACAACAGAATGGGCTGCCGTGCCGATTTCCTCCAGTCTGACAGTTAGTTGCGAAAGCGAAGCGCTGACACGATCCGTTGATTCAGCAGACATTTCAACAATAAGTGCGGTCTGCCGTTTCATTTCACTACCGTAGTCCTGTGATGTTTTCAGGGCAACACCCACCTGCTCCCCGATTTCTCTCGTCTTCATGGCAAAGCTATCGCCAGTTTTCCTGATTTCCATGAGGCTTGCTTTGGAAACCTGTATCAGATCATCGGATTCCTCTTTCATTTTCCGCACAAGATTTTCGGTCAGTGTAACGGTTTTTGCCGAAGCCATATTCAGATTTTCACTTTCCTCTCTGGCCTTGCTACTAACCTTATCGAACCGAATGACGGCCTGTTCCGTGGTTTCATCAATTTTCCGCGCTGACTTGCCCAGCTCCTCGCCCACACTACTAATCTGCGCAAGTGCCTGCCCTACAGATTCAGACAGCTCATGAAACTGATTATTAACGGTATACTGGACATTTTCAATTTTAAGAAGCGCGTGATCTGTCATCAAATGAATATCCGAAGACTGGTCACGCAAGGCCGCCTCAATTTCATGCATCTTCTCGCTTGCCGATATAGAAGCCCGTTCGATATCCTCGACCCTCTCCTGCATTTCATTGCTGGAGGATTTCAGAATAACGGCGGCTTTATCTGCGCCATCTTCCAGATTCTTAAGCCGTTCATCAAAAATAATACCGATCTCCTGAAGCCGATCAAGATTATTTATGGCCGAGCTTTTGAAACCGGTTTGTAATTCCTCGAATTTCTGTTGTGCTTCCGAAGCTTTTTCAATGACATCGGCAAAGACAGGAGAAAACTCTGTGATCGTTTCATCAAGAGACACAACAACCGACTTGAGAGAATCCGTAGAAATTTCACTCCGTTCTTTGACGGTAACCGTGGCATTTTTCATTGATTCATCAAGTTCTTTTAATTCCCCGATTGCACGTAATGTTACATTGCTAACCTCGCCGCAACGTCCGGCAATCTGGCCTTCCAGTCGGGAAATATCACCAACAGCACCTTCTGAAAGGGAGGTCAGACGACCGGCCTGATCTTCAAGTGCCTGCCGGACTTTCTCAAGACTCTCCAGAGACTCCACCACTTCACTTTGCAAAGATGACTTCTGAAGTCCTATTTGCTCGTTTATGCTGCGTGCATTTCCTGAAATCTGCCCGGCCAATCCTGAAATTTCCTGTGCCTGCCCGCGCAGAATATTACGTATGTACTCCGCCCCTTCCCGCGCTTTATCACTGGCTTCATTCAAATCGGCAACGCGCCTGGTCAGTGTCTCTTCAATTTGCATATGCTTGTAATCAGCTTCCTTGACCGCCGTTCCCATCGCTTTTAACGGCTCTTCAAGCGCCATTTGAACAGATTTAATCCGTTCAACCATACCGGAAGCAGAAACATTAATTCTCTCACTCTGATCCTCAACAGCGTCAGATAACTTCTTGATTTGTAAATCAGAAAGATTCGCAGCCTGTTCTATTTGTTCGCGGCTTTTTTCGAGAAGCTCGACAATAATTTTAATATGTTCGACATTTCCCTCGCCAGATTCATTCAGTTTCTCAATATGATTGCGCGTGGTTTCGATCAGGTTTTCTGCCTGATTTTTTGCTGACCCTGTTGCCTTTTCCAGAGATTCTATGGAACGGCGGACAGCAGAACTAACAGATTCCGCTCCGGAAAGCGCTACGGCCATCGCTTCTCCCAATTTACTTGCGGCTGATACTCCGGCCTCTTCAATCTGCTCGGACTCTTTAGTGATTGCACCAACGGTCTCCCGCAAACGATCTGCCTGCGCGCCAATACGTACCTCCAGATCTTCGGTTTTTCCAGCCATGTAATCGGCAGCATCATTCAGATTCCCAAGACTTGTATTAATCGTATCGGCAATACGATCTGCTTGTTTTGCGACCGCTTCCGCCCCACTGTCCAGCGCTTCACGGTGATCCTGAATTGTTTCGCTTGATTGCGCCATAGATTCAAGTGCTTTATTAGTAACTTTTTCCAATCCGTTGATTTGACTTTGAATACTGGCAGCAAGCTTGTTTGTTTCTTCCGAGACATGGTCTGCAGCACCAGAGAGTCCTTCAATATGTTTGTCAAAATCACCACTCAGATTTTTCAGCCGTCCGGCCACAGAATCTACCGACTGATTCAGGCTCTCGAAGCTACTGGCCAGATGTTTTTCAATGGCTCTGGCTTTGTCCCCGGCTTTACCGGCAGCATCAATAATTCTATCAGATCCCTTGCCCATTGCCGCTTCAATCTCTGCCGCACGACCAAGAATTGTTTGTGTTGCAGAATCCCATGCTTGCGCGCCGGCTTTTGTTTTTTCATCAATATGGGATGTCCGTTCCGCAATTTCATCGGTCAGAACAATCAATGTCTGTGCGCGCTCATGGAGATTTTCAGCCAGACGATCAATATGAAATTCTGTTTTTTTAGAAACGCCTACAAAATCACGTACTTCGGCGCGTAAACTCTGACGGGCGCGACTGATTGCCTTGGTAACGGCTTTGGAGGATGTTGAAAGCTCCGCAGCCTGCTGGCAAAGACGCTCGATATCCCTGCTGACGCGGCTGTCGCGTTCCTCTGAAGGGAAAATGATGGATTGCAGCTCGGTACGCAGCGCTTCGGAATAACGCCGGATATCCGCACCACGCATGGCATAACCAAGCACAACCCAAAGCAATGCCACCGGCGCAATAATGCCGGCCAGTAACCCGCCAAGCTGTGGGGGCGCCATGCCTGCCAGCCCCATAAACCCGTATGTTGTTATCATATAACCAAAGCCATAGAGCAGCCAGAGCACCGTTACGCCAATCCCGCCATAACCAAGAGCCTTTTGCCACAACGATCTTTTTATTGGCGCGGCATTGACCGGACTGAGCATCAGGACATTATCGTCTTCGGCTTCTTTCGCTTCGGAATGAGTGCTTTCCTCGAAAACAGGCGCGCTCCGCGTTGCCGTTACCTTCAAATTCATGGCATCTGTCTTGCCCGGATCAGGAGAGGCCGTAATACGCAAATGTCTTAAACCGGATGATTTTTCCCGAAGCGCTTCTATCCTCTGCGCCGTGATCTCCGGTATCCGGCTGGCCTGCTTTTCTGCTAGACTTCCTGCCCTTTTTTCTTCTACATGACCCTCTACATGACCCTCGGAGATTTCCTTCGTTGCATCTTTGCTCTGGTCTTGTTTTGTAGCAGATAATATGGACATGACGGCTCGTTCCCCGTTTCTAGCGTTTGAAAGAATATGCGAATTTGGAAAGAGTGCTTTATACACATACTGGCACGCTTCTTCAATCTGCCATAAAATGATGTCGTCCCGGTCACGATGCGTATATCCGCGTCAACCCTTCTGTATCAACGACAAAGAGAAAATTTAAAATCCTGTGGATGATTGGGGATAAGTTTATTTACACGATCACACGAAGCCAATAAAGAAGCCCTACACAGACAGGCTTTAATTTGCGCTTAGATGAAATTTGCTTTCTGTCCTGATATAGAAAATATTTGTTTTATAAAAATCCATGAACAAAAAGACAGCGGCAAAGCTATTGCACAAAAGGATCGCGCATGAGAATTGTATCATCACGCTCTGGACTTGTGGACAGCATGGCAACAGGAGCGTCAATCAGTTCTTCAATATGACGGACATATTTGACAGCGGCTGCCGGAAGCTCTGCCCAGGAGCGCGCCCCGTACGTGCTTTCTTTCCAGCCGTCTATTATTTCATAGACAGGCTCGACATTCTCCTGCGCTATTTGTGAGGATGGCAGGTAGTCAATCTCTTTCCCTGCCAGTCTGTAGCCAACACATATCCTGATTTCATCCAGCCCGTCCAGCACATCAAGCTTGGTCAGGGCAATACCGTCAATACCTGCCGTCTTGACGGCCTGCCGCACCATTGCCGCATCAAACCAGCCACAGCGCCGCTTGCGGCCTGTTGTTGTGCCGAACTCATGGCCTTTTTCACCAAGAAACGCACCAATTTCATTATTCTGCTCGGTTGGAAACGGCCCCGAACCGACTCTTGTCGTATAGGCCTTGGTAATCCCCAGCACATAACCCACACTGCGCGGCCCTACGCCAGAACCCGTGGCGGCATGTGCGGCCATGGTATTGGAGGATGTCACATAAGGAAACGTGCCGTGATCAACATCAAGCATCACACCCTGCGCCCCTTCAAACAGGATTTTTTCACCGCGCAACCGCGCTTCATCCAGCCGTTTCCAGACTGGTCCTGCATATTGCAGAAGACTGCCGCTGATCTGCATCAGGCTGTCATAGACCTGCGCTGTGGTAAATTGCTCCGCGCCCAGCCCTTTGAGCAGGGCATTATGATGCAAAAGCAGATTCTCGATCTTTTGCTTCAAAAGCGCTTCATCGGCCAGATCACAAACCCGAATGCCACGCCGCGCCACTTTATCTTCATAAGCAGGACCAATACCGCGCCCCGTTGTCCCGATGGATGAACTCCCCCGCGCCACTTCCATTGCCCGGTCAACCGCCCCATGCATTGGCAGAATCAGACTGGCATTATCGGCAATCATCAGACTTTCGGGTGAAATCTCCAGCCCCTGCTTGCGCACGGTATCAATCTCTTCCAGCAGCGCCCATGGGTCAATCACAACTCCGTTGCCGATTACCGACAGTTTTCCGCCCCTGACAATACCGGACGGCAGCAAATGAAGTTTATAGACAACTCCGTCAATAACCAGCGTATGACCGGCATTATGGCCACCCTGAAACCGCACCACAACATCGGCACGACTCGACAGCCAGTCCACAATCTTGCCCTTGCCCTCGTCACCCCATTGCGACCCGATTACCGCGACATTCGCCATAAAATATTCCTTTCTTCAGAACGTCTAAAAGACCATGAAAAGCGTATATCAGCAAGTGGGGAATATAAAGGGATCTATAAAAATACAGTCTTTAAAGAATAAGAAAATAGCGCTTTTATTGTCTGGTACTATTTAAAGTCTCCATCAAAGCTTTCAAATCTGTACCATTTAACAAGGTCTGCCCCTGTTCGTTCAGCTCCAGATGGTAGGTCCTGATATCCCGTCCTTTGGCATCTTTTTCCATCTGTCCAACCATTTTTATGACGGACAGCATCGCAAGAGATTTCTGGATTTTTGTTTTTCTGGCCTCCCCAAGATCAGGACGCGATACAATTTTATTAAAGCTATCAACAAGATAGTCAATTCCGTATATTTCTGTCCTGGCATTTCCCGTGGCTCCCAGCGCCGCTTTTAAATCTGCTTTCATCATGGCATTGGTCAGAATATTATAATCATTATTTCCGACATACGTATTTTTCAGTGTCAGATTGGTCTGCGCCTTTGTTAGCAATTGTGGCAACATCATTGCGGCATTCATTCCGACCAAAGCGCCGGCCTGCGGAGTCTCCGTAACTCCCTGAAGAGACGTTCTGCCAAGCTCGGCCATTTCTTTATAGGGAAGATTATTAATACTGAGATCAATATTAACATGATCAGGGACAAGGGCTTTGTCCTCGGCACTCATGGCAAAAGTCTGTAAGCCATCATAGGCCGATGTTATCCCCATCGTCACCAGTCCGCTACGGAACCCCGTCATATTAAAACCGAGCTTCGAATGATCCATTTTAAAATTTCTGGCAGAAGCCTTTGCCGTTTTCGGCATACTCAAAGAAAAATCCCGTACCGCAACGGTTACACCAAACCCGTCCCACGCACTCCCCATGAAGTCGGCAATCAGATTATAAAGCCCCATGACATGGGCACTACTGGCTTTTTTGCCCTGTCCGCTCTGGCTCTCTGTCAAGGCACTGATTTTTTCCTGGTAATCAAGGACAGCATCAAAAGAATAATCTTTCACAGTAGACGTAATTTTCATTTCTCCCAAACGGACATCTCCGCCCGTGCGATCGGAATGTGCATGCAGTCCGGATAAAATAACATCGCCGGAACCGGACCACAGCCCCTTTCCATCGGGAGTCATATCTGCGATCACTTTCATAACCGGAATGGAAATACGTGTCTGGTCATCAGACTGCGTAATGATGATATCGCCATATTGCGCGTTTAATTTAATAAAGTTTTTTAAAGTCTCGTGCCATATTCCGGCAAAATTCTGGTTCTTGATCTCGACAGTGACAGAGGATTTATTCTGCGAATCGTAATAAATAATCGGTGTTGGCAGCGCCACAGTCATCTTCCATTGCTCAGACGTATCCCCGGGTAAGGTATTTACCGAAATCATCCCGATATCTGTATAAGAACCATCGGCTTGTTCAAGTCTCATATGAGGCAGGGTCACGGCATAATAGGAACCGCTTGGCTCGACCATAATTTTTCCTTCAGTGACCAATTCGGCATCGCCGGATTTTGCCAGATCCTTGTATTGTTCAAGAACGTCTCCAAAAATATGCTCCAGCGTCTTAATATCATCTTTTGTATTCCTGGCAAAAGCAGGCTGAGAGAAAAACAAGGCCAATGTAAAAAAAGTGAATAAAAAAGCGTGAATACAAAGAATACGCTGGGTCATATTAATCTCCGAGGGTCATTTACGTTATATATTAAAAGCTATCAAAAAATAAAGAATGCTGCAATGCAGGTTGCAGTAATTTATTTTACGCATTATATTATCATGAATGTCACATATAGAGATGAAGAAATTTACGCTGACGGAAGATGGGACGCTCCTTTTCCGGACAGATCCGACAAATCCCCTTCCCGGCAAACCCGTTGGCCGGATTATAAAAGGGGATGCTCTTTTGCAGCCTGACATCGACATTACGGACTCCGGTATTGATACCGGAAATGTCAAAGAATGGCTGGCGCTTCATATTAACGAGACCCTTCCTTCGCTCGCCCTTCTCAAGGATGAGGAAGAAATTCAGGAACCGGCGCGTAACATTGCAAACAAAATTTACGAATCATTGGGAATATTGCCCCGCGCAGAACTTGAAGATGATATCGCGGCTTTGGATGAAACAGGTCGTGCAGCCTTGCGTCAGCGTAAAATAAGACTGGGTCTTCTACTGGTTTTCCTGCCATTACTGAATAAACCAGCCGCTGTGCGCTTGCGGGCGCTACTCTGGAATTTATGGAAGAATAAAGAGCTACCTGCTTTTGTACCGAATGATGGAGTTACCTCCATCTCTATTGCTGACAAAGACAATATTGATCCGCTTTACTTCCGTGCCATCGGCTATCCTGTTTATGGATCCCGTGCGATCCGCGTGGATATGCTCGACCGCCTCATCAGTGCCGTCTATGACAATGCGAATAAGGGCGTTTTTCAGGCACGGCATGAAATGGCAGAATGGCTTGGCTGCCCGATTCCAGATCTCTATACGGTGCTGGAAGCCATGGGTCACAAAAAGATCCATGATCCTGCCGATGATATAACAGTGGGAACCGAAACCAGAGAAGAACCAAAAGAGACCATAATCTCTGAGTCCGGTACGAGCGCTCCTGTGGCTGAAACAGAAAACAGCCCTACAGAAAATCCACCGCCAGCGCAGACCAAAAAACCCGAGCTGGCAACATTCCGCTTGCGAAAAGGAAATGCTTACGGAAAGTCGCAGCACCGAAAAACACCGGAAGCGGCTAATGCCCCCCCTAAAAAACTATTTCAAAAGCCTCATAAGAAAAAAGACGACAAGCCCCGCGAGAAGCCGGAGCGTATTATGTCTGCCGTATCCAAAAAGAAGATAGAAGATTCACCTTTTGCGGCACTTAAAGATTTAAAAATCCTGAGTAAAGAGTAACCTTTAATATGCGCATTTTATATTTGCTTGCCGGGTTTATTTTTCTGCTTGGTACAGCAATGCCTGCTTCTGCCGCCCGTTTTTCAGGTTCCTATCTGCTACAGATGTGTGAAATGAGTGCCGATGGCAGGGAAACAGTCCCCGGTGGCCATACGACCTGTCAGGCTTATATTGCAGGCGTAATTGATTATCACAATGTTTTACAGTCTCTGAATATCGCGCCAAACGTCAATATCTGTATTTCCGAAAAAGTCACCATGAATGATGCTCATGCTGTTGTTCTGGACTATCTGCGCAAACACGGCGAACATGATGACTTCGTTGCCGCACCAGCCGTTACAATGGCACTCTATGAAGTTTTTCCCTGCAAGTCAAAAAACAGGAAGAAATAACGACCCGACTACCCGACATTATTCATGATCCAGCCAAGCAGAATAATCTGTGGCACAGTTATCATCGGCATGGAAAAAGCAATCAGCCATTTTTTTGTGAATTGCCGGATAACCATAATTTCCGTGTAGTCTGTAGCAACCCCCGCCATCAGAAAAGCAAAACCATTCCCCGGCGCGCCCGCCCGTGTCACAAGTTCGGCACCGACCGGTGTAGAACCTTCGGAGCAAACCTCGATAATCGTGGTTGCCAGCAAAGTCAGAAGCAGACCCATCAATGTAGGGCCAAAATAAGCCACCAGCATATCAGTTGAAACAAAAGCACGAATTAAAGCCGCAATAATAATTCCCAGAAACAGCCATCGCATCACCATTTTCCCATCGAACCAGCCATCATGCAGAACATCTTTCAGAAAGCCGGGCGTTAGCCTGAAACCTTTCAAACGCTCTTTCGCATCCTTGATGATATCAAAATCAGCGTCATTTTTGACCGTATTCGGGTTATCCGGCAAAATCTTATGTTTGACCAGTATCATATAGATAAACCCGGTAAGAATGGCAATCACGGCTGAACCGGCAATAAAAACCAGCGTCCATGGTAAACCGACCAATGCCACCAGAATCAATGTCAAAGTGATCGAGTTCCACGGGCTGGCAATCAGAAATGTCATGACTTGTGCCAGTGATGCGCCCCGCTCGTATAATTTTGCCCCGACCATTAAAATACCGTGAGAGCACAAATCAAGCAAAAGTCCGGCGAGGGCCGCACGGATCAAACCGCCAAATGTATCACCTCGCCCTAACAGCACATTAAAATAGCTCCGGGGAACCTTGTTCATTAACCCCACAGCCAGAAAACCGAAAAGGATACCCCACCAGACCGTCCCCAGAATATCAACAACAGCATGGGAAAAATGAAAAATAGCGGGTATTGGTACAGAAAAAATAAAAGCAAGACAGGACAGCACAAGAATCCCCAGCGTCCCATAGAGCATATAATCAAAGCGTTCTTTTCCTGCCGGATGGCAGCTATCCGTATGGCAATGCGACATAGGACTCAAGATACTCCAATTCTAAAAAAAGAAAAGGAGCCTTTACAGGACTCTTTTTCAAAAAAAAATAGGATAACAACCGTTTTAAGCGGCTTTTTGCGCTTTTTTACCGGAGAGATCCTTTGCAAGACGAGGTAGTCATTGATAACCTGTACGGCCTGCTTTCATATTGGCAGGAACAGCCGCAGCGATTTTTTTCGGATGATCAAGCTTCAGGTTATCCATGATTTTGATGAAATCTTCTTCACTTTCACCGATTTTAAGGCGGGGATTATATTTTTTCTCTTCACCGATACGGGAAAATAACATACCTTTATAATCATGCGCCGGATAGACAATTGTCTCGTCCGGCAAGGTAAACAGCTTGTCATGGACACTGTGATACAGGGAAGCCGCCGATCCGGACTGAAAATCAGTTCTTCCGCAGCCTCTGATTAGCAATGTATCTCCGGTAAAAACGGCTCCCTCCCCGTCATCCCCTTCCACATAATAGCTGGTACAGCCACCAGTATGTCCCGGTGTAGCCAATGCTGTAATAAGGGTTGATCCGATAGCAAGTGTTTCACCATCTTTTATAAACTGATCCGCACCGTCTACATCATTTGCCGCACCATAAACAATTTGCGCGCCTGTACGGTCTTTAAGCATTGAAGCCGCCGTTATGTGATCGGCATGGATATGGGTTTCCAGCACATAGGTTAGGCTCACTCCCAACTCCTGCAATAATCTGCTATCACGCTCGATTTGCTCCCATACAGGATCAATAATCACTGCTTTGCCGGAGTCTCTATCCATTAGGATATAACTCCATGTCGCGCTTTCCGTATCAAACAACGGACGAATTTTATAGGACTTTATACTCATACGATTAAAAGTATCATAAAATCCGCAGAAAACAAGGGTGCACAAATATCTTAATAAAAGTTAATAACTTATTGAAATGTAAACAAAAAATAAATAGATAAAATGCAATCTATCCTTTACATAATTTTAAACCTGTTTTGGCAAGATAACTAAACAGAATAATTTTTCTGTGGATAATAAATCAGCTGTGGGGGACTGATGAGTACCAATACTAATACCAAAGATATTTTCTTTGAAGAAGAAAAACAATTACGCGAAGAGCAGAGGCTATCAGGAGCTGCCGAGAAAGAGAGCCAACGAAAGCTCTCTGTTATAGAACCGGTTGCCACGGCTCGTCTTACGCAGGAATTTGATAAAAAAGGGTTTGAAGCCGGAATCCAGTTTTTCCCTCTGACGGAAAGAGCCGAAAATGATGAAAATCTTGCTATAGACGAGCAAACCCGGGAGAAACAGGCCGAAATGCGCACAGAGGTCAACAGAGCCGCTGGCGGAGTCTCTAAAAATGCAAAACTTGGCCTGAAGGAAACAACCCACCCGGATGGGGATAGCCTTAACAGCAGAACCATGCTGCAGATGAGTGACCTGCTCATCCAGCAGGCCTATAATAACAAATTAAGTTTCAATATTAATGGGCAGGATATTAATCTGACACAAGGCCAACTGCATGATTTTGCAAAAGAAACTGCAGAAAAAGAAGAAGAAAAACTCAAAAACCTGAAACAGGCAGGCGCTGCCGCAGAAGACATTCGCAACGCCGAAAGAAACCTGAAAGATTTAAACCGCCTTGCCGAATTATCGGACTATAAAAAAGGGATCATGACTCCTGACAAAGAAGAGGAAGTGCAAAATATCTTTGATAATAATGAGAATATAGCAAAAATAGTTTCTGATTATGTGCCTGAAAATGAAGTCATAGCAAAAATGGAAGAAATTAACCACCTTCGGAAAGAAGGAGAATCTAATAATTTATCGCAGGAAGACATAGAACAACAAGAAGCACAGATCATTAAATCCATACCAGAAGATCAAAAATGGTATTTTGAAGAAAGAAATCGACAAAAGCAAAATACGATATCCGAAGATACAAATGCACCCTTAAAAAGCACAGGATGGGATAATACCCCTCAAGTAACGATTTCATTAAATCTTGATGATATCCTGACCCGTTCCAGAAACGGTTCTGTTGCAAACAAAAGTGATGGCTCTACTTTTGAGACAGCCGGAAACGTCTCTCCCGCTTTTCAGGTTGCTGCGCAGTCTTCTCCATCAATACCCACAGAGACACCGGAGATTCCCAATATTGCTTTGCAAGACCTCAAGACAGCATCTGCTAATAATGCGTCTGCTTATCATTTTAAAGCGTAGGTTTCCATAGTAAAAATACACTTTACATTCACTGTAATAAGTGCTAGGGTTGTAAAATTCAAAGGAGATAAAAATGAATTTTAAAAAAGCTCTGGTTGCAGGAATGATGTTACTGGCATTTGGCTCTGCGGCCTCAAATGCACAAGCTGCCATTCCTTTGCAGGATTTCAACAAGGTTGACCCCCAGCGCAAGGCGGAAGTTGTCTCGGCTGTCTTTCAGGCCTATTATAATCAATTGAGCCAAAATGAATCTACAAAATCCAAAGCCCAATGCATGGTAGCGCTGAACGAACCTAAAACAGGACCAAGTCTTTCAAAAATAACAAGAGTTGCTCTGGATATTGCGAGCGAAGACAAAGCAGGGAATCATACTGTTGAAAGCGTTATCGGAGATGTTATCGAGCGTGAATGTGGCTCAACCGGCATCGCAAAAACAAATCCCGTACGTCCAGGAAGTCCTGGCTAATCTCCGGATTGTCGGCATATTTCTTACAGTAAATAACCAAGAACGGCATTCAGACGTTGCCGTCCTGCATCTGTAGGGCAGAGTCTTTTATCTGTCAGAACAAGCATATGTTCATCAATCAGAATTTGTAGCCTTTTCCGATCAAGGCAATCCTGCCAGTTTTTTCCGGATTCTTCCGATAATTGCGCCAGCGCGACCCCTTCTCGCAGGCGCAACCCCATCATCAGGGCTTCGGTAAAACGCTGTGGGCGACTTATTTCTTCAAATTTATGCCCTCCATGCCCCTGCTCTCCCACACGCTGCAACCAGATTTCCGGTGCACGATGCCCTCGTGTTCCCTGCTTTTTATCCCCCAGCGTTATACGTCCATGCGCCCCGGGGCCAATGCCAATATAATCTGCATAGCGCCAATAGGCCATATTATGACTTGATTCCTGCCCGGCTATCGCATGATTCGAAACCTCATAGGCTGGCAACCCTGCTTTACCAAGAATGTCCTGCGTTCCCTCATAAAGAACGCCTGCTTCGTCATCTTCGGGAATTTTAAAGTCACCGCGATGATGCTGCGTAAAAAAAGGCGTGCCTTTTTCAATTGTCAATTGATACAGTGACAAATGACCGTTTGATAACTGGATCGCCTTTTCAAGTTCCTGCTGCCATTCTTTCATAGATTGTTCCGGTCGCGCATAAATTAGATCGAAACTAAACCTGTCAAAATTTTCTCTTGCAATTTCAATAGCTTTTACGGCGTCTCTAACATTGTGCTTTCGTCCTAAAAATTTTAATGACCCCTCATCCAGTGCCTGCACACCCACTGAAACACGGTTGATTCCAGCCTGACGGAATGCCCTGAATTTTTCGGCTTCAATTGAGGTGGGATTGGCTTCCAGCGTAATTTCGCAATCATTTGAAATATGCCAGCATTTTTGTACTTCATCAATTACGGCGCGCACCGTTTCCGGCTCCATCAAAGAAGGTGTCCCTCCTCCGAAAAAAATAGAGGTCACTGTACGTCCTGATGTTAAAGCAGCGTAATAGCGTATTTCCTGAATAAAAGAAATGCGCCAGGCCTGATGATCAACGGCCTCGCGCACATGGGAATTAAAATCGCAATAAGGGCATTTGGAAGCACAGAACGGCCAGTGTACATAAACACCAAACAACTCGCGTCCGTGGCTCTCCGGCAATTAGTTCACGTTAAAAGACGCAGCATTCAGCGTCGCAGGTTCAATCAGCGTTGTTGTCGTGCCAATTGTATTCTGCATTGATTCGTAAACTATCGGCAGGGCAAAAAGAGCGCCACCGCTAGCCATCCGGATCGCGCCATCTTTCAATGGTGTCTGTCCTGGATTTTCAACATGATCTTTCACTTTCATCACACCCAGAACGCCAAGCAACAGTCCCATAAGATAGGACACGCCTGTAATCATACCCGGCAATTGTGAAATAGAATTCGTGATATTTTCAGCGATATTGCTCCAGTCATTAGCACGAGCGCTTTCAGCTCCCATGAATAATGCGGCAACTATTCCGGCCTGTGCGCGAATCAAATATTTACTTACTTTTCCCATTTTTCAACTCCTCCTGTTAAAGCAACCCTTATTCTAATAAACAAAATCCTGATTTAAGGCAATAAAAACCCGTTTTTCGTTTCGTAAACCTGTGATTCTTAATATTTCATTAAGATTTACATAAAATACAGTTTTTAAATATTTCTGTCAAACTTTTTATCCAATTATTCAAAACAATTTTTGATGAGCGAAGAAAAAGCAGAGGCACGATGACTAAAAGACTGCTTTTCATCCTTGCTCATTTCGCCAAATGTTCTGTCCGCGCCGACAGGAATAAAAAAAGGATCATAACCAAACCCCGCATCTCCGCGCGGCGGCCAGACAATCCCACCTTCACAGCGCCCTTCAGCCGTTTCCACATGCCCATCCGGCCATGCCAGCGCCAACACACAGATAAAAGCAGCAGAACGATCAGAAGAATCACCTAGCCTGTCATGAACCTCCCGCATGGCTTTTTGAAAATTTTTTTCAATCCCCGCCCACCGCGCCGAGTAAATTCCAGGAGCACCTCCAAGCGCATAAACCGCAAGTCCGCTATCATCGGCAAGCACTATCTGTCCGCTTTCCCGCGCTGCAGCCTGCGCCTTTAAAATAGCATTTTCAGCAAATGTAACGCCTGTTTCTTCAGGCTCGGAAAGCCCCAGATCCGCTGCACTGACAACATCCGGCACATAAGAAGAAAGCAGTCTGCCAATCTCGGCGACCTTGCCCTGATTATGCGTGGCAAGAATAAGTCTGCCCTCTGTAAATTTACGCGGCATTGGACTGCTCGTGAAGGCCGAGTGCCACTTTTTGTAAATGCGCCAGATCAGCACACCCCGCCTTGGCCAATTCAAAAAGGGCAAAGAATTCTTTTTCCGAAAACGGTTCTTTTTCTGCAGTTCCCTGAATTTCAATCATCCCGCCTTTGCCGGTCATTACAAAGTTGGCATCTGTATCAGCCATCGAATCCTCGGCATAATCAAGATCAAGAACCGGAACACCATTATAAATGCCACAGGAAATTGCCGCGACACTGTCAATAATCGGCAACTTCGTGCAAAGCCGCAATTTAACCATATGTTGCATCGCTTTATACATTGCCACATAAGCACCGGTAATAGCCGCCGTCCGTGTACCGCCATCGGCCTGAATAACATCGCAGTCAATACGAATCTGGCGCTCTCCCAATTGTCTCAAATCCACAGCCCCCCGCATGGCACGGGCGATCAAACGCTGGATTTCCATGGTACGTCCACTCTGTTTGCCTTTTGCCGCTTCACGATCCATCCGCTTTCCGGTTGAGCGCGGCAACATCCCGTATTCTGCTGTCACCCAGCCCATCCCCGAACCTTTACGCCAGTGCGGAATATTCTCCTCGACACTGGCCGTACACAACACATGCGTATCCCCGAATTTGGCCAGACACGATCCTTCCGCATGTTTGGACACATCTGTTATCAATTCAATATGCCGTAATGCATCGGCAGAACGCCCGGATGGTCTGTTCATTATAAGTCTCCTGAATATCTCATTTTATTAAAACCGTGGACACTCTACGCGATCAGGGAAAATTGTCAATTTTCAGCATTCTTCCCTAAAAAACGCTCTCCCCGAAGCCGCTTTTAGCAAAGCTTTATTGCTTTTTCATTTATATGAAATACTATCATTTTATGATTCAAGAAATGAACAAACGCTCCGAAGCAATCCTGCGTTATATTGTCGATTCCTATATGAGTACAGGTGAACCTGTCGGATCACGGACACTTTCGAAAAAACCGGGACTGAACCTGTCTCCGGCGACCATTCGCAATGTCATGGCGGATCTTGAGGAGAGCGGCCTGTTATTTGCCCCCCATACTTCAGCCGGAAGAATTCCGACACAACAAGGATTGCGCTTTTATGTTGATGGACTCATGGAAATCGGCGATTTGACAGAGGGCGAACGCGGCGAAATCGAAACCCGCTGCAAAACCGCCGGACATTCTATGGAATCACTTCTGGATCAGGCCACAACCATGCTATCGGGGCTGTCATCCGCTGCCGGACTGGTTATTGCCCCGAAAACGGACAAACCCGTTAAACAGATCCAGTTTGTCCAGCTTGATGCAAGGCGTATTCTCACGGTCATGGTCATGCAAGGTGGCCTTGTTGAAAACAGGGTTCTGGAAGTCGATCACGATGTTTCCGCCCTCAATCTAAGTACCGCCGCCAATTATCTCAATGCCCGGCTTGAAGGTAAAACCCTGCTTGAAGCACAGACACTCATCACAGAAGAGATCCGGTCTAAAAAAGTGCAACTTGATACACTCACCGCCGAACTGGTTGAAAAAGGTATTGCCCTCGCCCCGCCCAGTGGCCGTGAAGGTCATATTATCGTACGGGGGCAATCAAAGCTTCTGGATGATGTTAAAGCCTTGGAAGACTTGACAAAAGCACGACAACTTCTGGCAACGCTCGAGGAACAGAAAACAATGTCTCTTCTTCTTGATGCTGCGCAAGCGGCTGATGGAGTCCAGATTTTTATCGGTACGGAGAATAATATGTTTGAACATTCTGGCTGGTCCATGGTGATATCGCCTTATAAAAATACAGAAAACCGGATCATCGGCGCCATTGGCGTTATTGGCCCGACAAGACTGAATTACGGACGGATTATTCCGATCCTGGATTACACAAGTAAAGTTATGCAAAAAATTATCGGGTCTTGATAACTTTTATCAGGGGATTTACGCCGCTATTCCTTTCCCGCTAGACTGGAAAGAAATTTAAGAAATGTTTTTTGGAGAATGTAAAAATGATAAGAAAACTTCTTTTTTGTATCGGGCTCTTCGCCTTGGTTCTTGCCGGAGCCGCCAATGCCCAGATTCCCAGAAAAAGCGGCGGGGGGCTGGACGAAAATGGCATTCCCTATTCTAACAGATACTGGCAGAGCCAGCCGTCAAACACCGTCATTTCCCTGATACGCAAGCCGGAGCTCAATGAAAACCAGTTTGTACTGCGCATCACCAATCCCTATACGATCAATGGCTGCGCCGACATCGGAAACTACGCCTATAGTGCAGAATATAAAGATGTCTATCTTGATATTTCTCTCGGCAGTCTTACTGTCGATATGAGAGATCAACCACAATATGCCCATCTGCACTGCCCCCGGAAATCAAAATCTCCTGTGGCTGATATCATTATCAACCGTACGGATCTTGCTGAAAACCGGACACGCGCAATCCGGTTGCATAATGGAACGGATACAAATTACTACAATATAAAAATAAATGAAAACCGGGTTATCATTCTGCCCGATGAAAATGAGGCCGCGCTGGTTCAACGTTTTAAACCCCAGAAAATTGCAGGAAAAAAATCAGCTCTCACCTACTGGTTTTACCCGTTAGGGACAGTTATGCTCTGGGTTCCGGGCATGGAAAGTTCAGATCAGGAAACCCTTACAAAATTACGCAGCTTTGCACAGGACAAAAATCTGGTTCCTCTTGAAACGGTTTTTCAGGACTTCCAGTCTCCTTTAACCAACAGCCGCTATCAATACTTTGTTGATACGGATGGTATCCTTACCGATAACGATCCTGCTTTGGCGGATGGCAAAATTATTGGGGAAATATCCATAGAAAAAAAGGTTTACGGTCTTGAAAAAGATGAAATAAAACTAGATAAAGTGTCTGTCTATGCCAAGACACCGGGAATGTACGAATAAACGGAAATGAATTGATAACGATGAACCAGAACTATAATAACCCTGAAAATAACGAAACTCCGGAACAACAGGAGCATGATTCTCTTGCACCCGAACCTGAAGGAGATTCCGTCGATCAGGATGCCGACGAAAATAACCGTCTTGCTGCAATAGAAAATGAGCTGGCTGATGCCAAGGATCAACTCCTCCGCGCTCTGGCAGAAACGGATAACACCAGAAAACGTCTGCTGCGCGAACGCGAGGATATCCGCAAATACGCTGTTTCCGATTTCGCACGCGATATGCTTGGATTTTCCGATAATTTCCGGCGGGCGCTTGATTCCCTTCCCAAGGATTTTATAGATACGGACGAGCGCATCGACAGTATTTTTACAGGTCTTGAGGCCATGGAAAAAGAGTTGCTGAAAACCCTTGGAAAACACGGAATCAAAAAAATCGAGCCACTGGATGAGCCTTTTGACCCCAATTTCCATGAAGCCCTGTTTGAAACCCCCGGCACCGGAAAGGCCGCCGGAACCATCATCCAGATTATTGAACCCGGCTACGTTCTCCATAACCGCCTCCTCCGTCCCGCCCGTGTCGGCGTTGCCAAAAATGAGGGCACTGGCTCACCGGAACATCGCATCGATCAGGAAATATAGAAGCGGGATCAATATACAAGGTCATAACCATCATACAATTTTTCCAGAATATCCACTGGCACATGCCGACAAGCGCTGCGTGACATTTCATAAAATTAAAATATCAATATCAAAAAAACCTAATGTTCTCATCCCGTTTCTATGCTTAAATAAATTATGTCATGGGTTCGGGAATTACAGCTTGTCAACTTCCGGTGTTACGAACGGGCGCGGCTTGAGGGCTTATCTGCGGCGCCTGTTGTCCTGTATGGTGCCAACGGGGCAGGAAAAACAAATATTCTCGAGGCTATTTCCTATTTATCGCCGGGGCGCGGCTTACGCGGGGCTAAAATTACAGAAGTGCAACGATGTTACGGCAGCGAAACACCCTGGTCTATTGCCGCGCAACTGGAAACGCCCTATGGCACAGTGCAAATCGGAACAGGTCGTGACTCCGGAAAAGAAAAACGTCTTGTCCGTATTAATGGTGCCAGCGCCCGGGGACAGAATGCGCTCGCCGAATATTTATCCTGTGTCTGGCTAACCCCGCAAATGGATCGCCTGTTTATCGAAACCGCCGGAGCACGGCGGCGGTTTCTGGATCGTCTGGTTTTTGCGTTTGATCCCGGTCATTCCGGACGTGTCACGCGCTACGAAAATGCCCTGCGCCAGCGTGCGCGTCTTTTACAGGACGGTCATGCAGATCCGCTCTGGCTGGACGGACTTGAACAGACAATGGCGCAATCCGGCGTTGCTATCGCAGCCGGACGGCAGGATCTTGCCGGGCGGCTACAACAGGCCGGCAATAAATCCGTTGATAACAGCCTTTTCCCCCGCGCAATTCTACGGATCACAGGAACAATCGAGGAATTACTCTGCCACTCCCCGGCGATAGAAGTCGAAGAGATATTTAAATACCAGCTCAAACAAACCAGAGCACAGGACGCTCTTTCCGGCGGGGCGGCAACCGGCCCCCATAAAAGTGATCTTGCTGTTCACTATCAAACAAAAAACATGCCGGCAGACCAATGCTCGACCGGAGAACAAAAAGCGCTCCTCATCGGGATTATTCTTGCCCATAGCCATTTGCTCAATGCCGAACGTGGCGCGCCCCCTATTCTCCTGCTGGATGAAGTGGCCGCACATCTTGATGACACACGGCGCGGGATGCTCCATGAAATACTACTGTCTCTGGGCGGACAAGTCTGGCTGACCGGAACGGATGAGCATCTATTTAATGATTTGCGCGGCAAGGCCGCTTTTTTTGCCGTTGAAAACTCACAAACCTGCAGGATACTGGAAGACCGTGCGGCATGACAGATTCATTTCTATGGATTCCACTCTATGGATTCTACGGACACCTGACGCAGCTTTTATGAATGTATTTCTGATTATTTTTACAAAATTATGAAAATTTTTACCGGGAAATAAAAATACAGATTCCGTGTGCTTTTTCCGCACGACTATGCTATAAAAAATAACCTTAAAAGCAGCAGAATTCCTAGAGTTTTTTACAGTTGAAACGAGACAGGCGAATCATGGAAAATATGGCAAAAATCGAAACAGAGAAGAACGACGCTTCCAACACAACAAAAGAGAACGAGAGCAAATACAGCGCAGAAAGCATCAAGGTTCTCAAAGGTCTGGATGCCGTTAAAAAACGCCCGGGGATGTATATCGGTGATACCGATGATGGCTCTGGTCTGCACCATATGGTTTATGAAGCTGTCGATAATGCCATTGATGAATCTCTTGCCGGACATTGTGACCGGGTTGATGTCATACTCAATGCCGATGGTTCTGTGACTATTCGTGATAACGGACGCGGTATTCCTGTTGATATCCACAAAGGTGAAGGTATTTCTGCGGCCGAAGTCATCATGACCCAGCTCCATGCAGGCGGAAAATTTGACCAGAACTCCTATAAAGTCTCCGGCGGTTTGCACGGTGTAGGTGTGTCTGTCGTCAATGCCCTGTCCGAAAAACTGGATCTGCGGATCAGACGGCAGGGAAAAGAATGGTTTATTCGTTTCAAAGATGGCAAAGCGGAAAAACCTCTGGAAGCCGTTCGTGACTTAAGAGAAGGTGAACGCAATGGCACCGAGCTGACATTCCTGCCATCGCCGACAACATTTACCATGACGGATTTTAAATATGACACGCTGGAAGAGCGTCTGCGTGAACTGGCCTTCCTCAATTCCGGCGTCAATATCCATCTCAGGGATGACCGCGAGGATCCTGCCCGTGAATCGCGTTTTAATTTTGCAGGGGGACTGCGGGAGTTTGTAGCGCACCTTGACCGCAGCAAAACATCGCAACTGGCCAAACCAATTTATGTGACTGGTGAAGATAAGGGTATTACGGTCGAAGCGGCGCTGGAATGGAATGATTCCTATCATGAGAATATGCACTGCTTTACCAATAACATTCCGCAGCGTGATGGCGGAACGCACCTTGCCGGATTTCGCGATGCCCTTACAAGAACAGTGGGGAAGTACGCAAAAGAAAGCGGCATATTAAAAGGCGACAAGCTTTCTTTAACCGGCGAAGATATCCGCGAGGGCATGACCTGCGTTCTCTCCGTCAAGGTTCCTGACCCGAAATTCAGTTCACAAACGAAGGATAAGCTGGTGTCTTCCGAAGTCCAGCCGATTGTCAGCGGTGTTATTACCGAGGTCATCAGCACATGGCTTGAAGAAAACCCCAAAGAAGCCAAAATGCTGATCAGCAAAATTCTTCAGGCGGCACAGGCACGGGAAGCGGCACGGAAAGCGCGGGAAATGACGCGCAAAAACTCGCTGGATATTTCCTCCCTACCCGGCAAGCTTGCGGACTGCCAGACCAAAAAAGCCGAAGAAGCCGAACTGTTTATTGTCGAGGGTGACTCGGCGGGCGGTTCAGCAAAACAGGGACGCAATCGACGCAATCAGGCAATTTTACCCTTACGCGGAAAAATCCTGAACGTCGAAAAAGCCCGTGATGATAAAATGCTGGGTAATCAGGAAATCGGAACGCTGATCACCGCAATGGGAACCGGCTATGGCGAAGAAGATTTTAATATTGAAAAATTACGTTATCACAAGATTGTCATCATGACTGACGCGGATGTGGACGGCGACCATATCCGTACTCTGCTGCTGACTTTTTTCTATCGCAAAATGCCGCAAATTCTTGAGGGCGGCTATCTTTACATTGCCCAGCCTCCTCTTTTCAAGGTCAAACGCGGGAACTCGGAGCTCTATCTAAAAAATGAGGCGGCGCTGACGCAATATCTGATTGATGTGGCACTGCGGGATCTGGCCTATACCGATGCCAACGGAAATGTCCGTATGGGCGAGGATTTAAAAACCGTGATTCTGGAAGCCCGAAAAGTCAATGCTGCTATCCGCGAAGTAAACGAGAAAATCAATAATATTTTCATTACCGAGCAAGCGGCTCTCACAGGTGCTTTTGACGAGCGTGTCTCCGAAGATCCTGCTTATGGACAGGAAATCGCTACAAAACTGGCAGCGCGTCTGAATAAACTTGTACCTGAATATGAACGCGGCTGGAAAGCCGAATATACACCTGTCGGCGGGTATAGTTTAACACGAATCCTGCGCGGCGTTGCCGAACGCGTCAATATCCTGCCGGAGCAAATCGCATTTGCCCGTGGCAAAAAACTGCACCGTAATCTTGAATGGTTACAGGAAAACTTTGAATCCGAAACCATTCTCATGGCCAAAGACAGTCGTGCTTCCCGTGTAACAGGTCCTGCCAGCCTTTCTGAAGCTGTAGAATCCGAGGGACGGCGTGGCCTGTCGATCAGCCGCTACAAGGGTCTTGGTGAAATGAATCCTGAACAGCTCTGGGAAACGACCCTGAACCCCGATGCCAGAACATTGCTGCAAGTCAAGATTCAGGATGCTCAAGAATCCAATGATATTTTCTCAACTCTAATGGGCGAAAAAGTCGAACCGCGCCGTAAATTTATTCAGGATCACGCCCTTAAAGCCAATATTGACGCCTAGAGCATTGACTATTTGGATTAAACAAAAAGAAAAATGTAAATCCGAACATCTCTCCAAATAGATCGTCCCTGAATTTATTACTGAATTCAGGTAATAACGATATATGAGCATATACATCGTTTCCATCCGTATAAACGGACAGCCATAGTCAGAGGTGGTCCCAGAAAATCGGACATGTTGCTAAGGTGGAATTCTGACATTAAAACGAAAGGGATCTACCGATATGACAAAAAGAAGAAATCACTCTCCTGCATTCAAAGCCAAGGTTGCATTGGAG
>Ga0210044_10003161_pt1 | contig 23720 bp, 17 predicted proteins | sample CryGey13umfilter_2_FD_183959 | JGI IMG/M metagenome (GOLD analysis project Ga0210044, IMG submission 183959) | Groundwater microbial communities from aquifer in Utah, USA - Crystal Geyser 4/9/14 3 um filter (SPAdes) (version 2) | ecosystem: Environmental > Aquatic > Deep subsurface >... | reverse complement strand
CCCCGCCACGAGCAGGCTACCCAGCACCCCCGCGGTGAGTCGGTCGCGCCTCAGCCACTGCCACATGGCCAGCAGTCTATGAGGGGTGGCCGACACAACGCAAACAGTACGAGAGGCCCACCGCGCGCAATTTCGCTGGCAATCCCTCCGACCCCACGCCATCATCCTGCGCCATGGAACCCAGCCAGCTCCGCACCGGCAGGTTGCCGATCCTCGTCGGGGGTCTGCTGGTGGCCCTCACCGCCTGGCTGTTTCTGGCCTACACCCACGACCGCGCCGGGGTGTGGCTGTCGGCCCCGCTGGATGACACGTTCATCCACTTCCAGTACGCCAAGCAGCTCGCCCGGGGCCACGTGCTGCAGTTCAACGACGGCGACTCCCCCACCACCGGCGCCACCAGCCCGCTGTACCTGCTGCTGCTGGCCCCCGGCTGGCTCGTGGGGTTCCGGGCGCTGAACCTGCTGATCTGGGCCTGGCTGGTGAACGGCGGGCTTCACCTGCTGGGGGGGCTCGCGCTGTTCACCACCATCAATCGGCTGACCCATCGCCGCCCGCTGGCGTACACCGCGATGTGCACCTACCTCCTGGGTGGACCCCTGCTGTGGGGCGTCTACAGCCACATGGAGGTGGGGGTCTTCAGCACGCTGATCCTGCTCACGGTGATGGACACCGTGCGTCTGGATCAGGCCGATGCCGACGGGGCCCCTCCCCGACGCCTGCTGATGTGGGGCTGCCTGCTGGCGCTGGTTCGACCCGAGGGTCTGTTGATGGCCGGGGGCCTGTCGCTCTGGCTGATGTGGCGCCACGTGTTCGCCCTCCCCGATCTCTCCCTGCGTCAGCTGGGGCGGCGGGCATGGTCCGGACGGTGGCTGGCGCTGCCGCTGGCGACCTGCGTCGCGCTGCTGCTGCTGTACCTCGCCCTCACCGGCCGCATCGCCACCAACGCCGCGGTGAAGTCGCACTCGCGGTACCTGCAATGGGACCGGGGCCACTACCTCACCACCTCCATCAACTGGCTGCCGATGACGCTCCAGATCCTGCTGGAGAAGTGGCCGCGCCTGATCCAGCCGCTGACCACCCTGCTGGCCCTGTCGGGCTTCGCCTTCTGGGCCGCCGAGGGACGGCTGCGCCGCCCCGGGCCGGGGGCCCTGGTGCTGGGCTGGCTGGTGCTCCTGATCCTGTTCTATTCGCTGTTCATCGCGCGCCGGGACCACCTGGACCGCTACTACCTGCCCTACTGGGGCCTGACCGTGGTGGTGATCTGGTGGGCTCTGGGCCGCATCGCGGACCGCATCGGATCGATGGACTGGGGTCCGGCGCTGCTCACCGGGCTGTTCCTGCTGGTCATGCTGCCCCAGACCCACACCTGGGCCGCGCGCTTCGGCGACAACTGCCGTGACCTGGCCACCCAGCACTTCAAGGTCGCCCGCTGGCTGCAGCAGCACACGCCGGTCGGGGCCCGCATCGCGGTGAATGACGCGGGCGCCATTCCCTACCTCTCCGGTCGCTACAGCTACGACATCGTCGGGCTGGCGCACAACGCGTTCTACGGCCGCAAGACGCTGATGCCGCACAACCAGAGCGCGCTGGTGTGGGAGGCGCTGGAGGCGCTGCCGCACCGCCCGGACTACATGGTGGCCTACCCCGAGTGGATCCCGGACATCCACCGGCTGCTGCTGTTCGAGTCCATCGAACGCTTCCCGGTGAAGAACCGCACCATCGTGGCCAACGAGGTCAAGGTGGTGTGGAAGCTGCGCTGGGATCGGCTCGTGGACCCCGACCGGCCGCCGCCGCCGGCCGCTGGCCCGGCGTTGCGGCTGGCGGACACGCTGGACGTGGCAGACATGACCAGCGAGGAACAGCACGACTACCAGCGACAGGACCGCGGCAAGCCCGAGGGCGTGGTGCACCAGCAGCTGCTGGAGGGTGGACGCAGGGCGCTCGTCGACGGTGGCCGCCACGTCACTCGCGGAGAGTCCTTCGTCCTGCGCGCCACCCCGGGCAAGCCCGCGATCCTGCTGATGCGCGTGGCGGGGCCCATGCCGCTGGACGTGCAGCTGCTCGTCAACGACAAGCCGGCAGGCGTCTGGCACCCCAGGCCCCAGTTCGGCTTCGGCGAGCAGCCGTTGATGATCGACGCCCGCCTGGTGACCGACAGCCGACTGCGCCTGCATCTGGTGTCCCGCAAGCCCTACACCCCGTACCACTACTGGCTCATGCAGTGAGGTTCTGGTAGAAGTGAGCATGCGGAGCGGGGCAGCCTCCCTGAAGAGCGGAGCACAGTGGGTGCACAGACGCGTCGACTCTCCGCTGGCGCTGTTGCTGCTGACGCTGGGCGCCGGGGTGACGCTGCGCCTGCTGGGGATCGGGTTCTGCTACCCCATGCGTCACTGCCATCCGGATGAACACTACCTGGTGGATCCCGCGATGCACATGCTGCGCACGGGGGACTTCAATCCACACCTGTTCGTCTACCCCACGCTCTACATCTACATCCTGTTCGGCGTGTTCAGCCTGGCCTTTCTCTACGGCATCTCCGCCGGCCTGTGGGCCAACGTCGGGGGCAGCATGGCCCGGCCCGCCGCGTTCCACGTCGCCGGCCGACTCGCCACCGCCGCCATGGGCACGGCCTCCATCGCCGCGGTCTATGTCGCGGGCAAGCGGTTGCTGGACCGTGAGAGCGGCGCGGTGGCCGCGCTGGTTTTGGCGCTGATGCCGCTGCACGTCACGGCCAGCCACTTCGCCACCACCGACGTGAGCGCCGGGTTCTTCTGCATCGCCGCGCTGTGCACCGCGGCGGCCGTGGCCAACAACGGCGGGCGGCGGGCGTATGCCATCGCCAGCCTGATGTGCGGCCTCGCCGTGGCGGCCAAATACAACGCCTTCCTGGTGGCGATCAACATCCCCCTGGCCCACTGGCTGAACCCACGCCGCGAGCGGTTCTTCGACCGCAACCTGTGGCGCGGACTGATCTGGATCCCCATCGGATTCCTCATCGCCTGTCCCTACGCGCTGCTGGACATGCCGCGTTTCCTCGACGGTGTCGCCACCGAGATCGCGCACTACCGCCACGGCCACGTGGGCCACGAGGGCGAATTCAATCGACTGTTCTACTTCCTGTTCCTGGCCGGCCGCGGGTTCGGACCGGTGCTCACCGCCCTCGGCGTTTTCGGCGTGATCAGCATGGTGCGTCGGTTCCAGCGCCGGTACCTGCTGCTGCTGGCCTTCCCCCTGCTGTACATGCTGTTTCTCGGCGGATACAAGGTCCGCTTCGTCCGCAACCTGATCCCGGTGCTGCCCTACTTCGCGCTGTGGATCGGGATGGGCAGCGTCGAGGCCCTGCGTCAGCTGCGCGCCACCTGGCCCCGGGTGAGTCGCATCGCGTCGTGGAAGCTGGGATCGGTGGGGCTGCTGCTGGCCCTGGCGCAGCCGGCGTACACCGCCGTCACCGAGACCTCGCTGCTGGCCGCCAGAGACACCCGACTGCAGGCGCACGAGTGGATCGAGAAGAACATCCCGGCTGGCACGTCGGTGTATCTGCAGTCCTGGAGCGTCGACTCCCTCACCCCGGGGAAGTACCGCATCTCTCGGGATCGCTTCTCCTGGGACTACTACGTCGGCACGGATCGGCTGACGCGCAAATACTTCAACATGCAGACCTGGCAGCCGATCAAGTACAGAGAGGTGAAGGAGGCGTTCAACCACCGGCCGGTGGCCGTGTTCGAGGGCTGCCAGGAGAACCCGTTCTACTACCGCGCGAGCCCCACGGTGTTCGTCATCGAGCGCGATCCGTCGCGGCACCAGGTGCGTCCGCCCTGATCGTGGCACAGTAGGCCTTCACCGCCGGCACCAGCACGGCCCCTTCGTGACGGAAGCGAATGTGGACGTAATCGTAGTGGTTGGTCCAGTGACGGACGACCCCCTCCCGTGACGTCGGCTGACGGGGGTACTGCAGCACCAGACTCAGCTCCTGCTTCGACACGTCGTGGGCCAGTGCGTGCTCGTACAGCGCCTGCTGGACCTTGCGGTCGAGGAACATGTACTCGATGTCACATGTGCGAGCCATGGCGTGGATCAAGAACCACGTGCGCTCCAGATTCACCGTTCGCGGGCGGCTGTCGGTGACGTCCTGCACCGTGTTCAGGATCAGCGGGATGTCCAGGTCACGTCCGTCGACGTGCGAGTTGTGGTTGTTCAACACGCCACCCGCGCGCTTGCTCAGATCGACAGCCCCAGGCGGCGGCGGGCCTCGTACAGATGCGGCCCCACGGTGAACCGTAGCAGCTCGGCCTGTACCGCCCGCGATGCCTTCTCCTGGCGCAGCAGGTTGAGCGCCGCCTCCACGTCGCCGGCCAGCAGCAGACCGGCGCGCTCGGCGCTGCGCTGGGCCGCGGCGTACCAGCTCTTGAAGATCACGGGCTGGCCCGCGGCGTAGGAACGTCCCGGCTCCTCGAGCATCTTGCGCGCCTTGCGCGGAATGGCCCGGTTGATCGCCCGGGACAGCTCCTCCACCTCACGGGCCTGGTTCAGGTACTCGCCGTACCCGCGCTCGAACAGCGCGGCCACCGCGGCCAGCAGCAGCTCCACGGTTCGGGGCTGCAGCGCGGTCAGATACAGCGACCGGGTGAGGATCGCCGCCAGCGCACGACCCACCGCGAAACGAAACTCCCCCGCGCCTGAACGCTTGGCGAAGCTCTCCTCCACCACCAGACGCGGCGGGTTGCCCGGAAGCGCGCTCACCTGCGCCGGGAGATTGTGGCCGATGCAGACCTCCATCCGGTCCACCCCCAGCACGTGGGACAGCTGGGTGCACCGGCCGTACAGCGCGTCCTCCGGCGGGAGCGAAATGATGGTGCCGCCGCCCATCTGCTCCACCTCGTGCGGCACCACGGCCGGGATGTAGTCCGCCATGAGGTACAACAGCTCGCGCGCCAGCTGCGGCTCGTCCGGGTGCGCCAGCAGGTTCCAGAAGTCGTGGACCCCCAGCGGCGTGGCCACGGCTGAGGACAGGGCGGCCTCCATGGGCGCCGTGGCCTGGGCCGCGATCTTGCGTTCGGGGACGTCTTTCCCCGCCACCGCCACCACCGCCTGGGCCGCTCCCGCCGCTCGCTCCAGGTCCCCCCGTCGGTCGTAGACCCGATACAGACCCCGAAACGCCTCGGTGGAGAACGGATCCTGGTCCAGCACCCGGGTGTACTCGCTGGTCGCCTCGCCCAGGTTGTCGCCCCACAGGTGCAGACCGGCCAGCTCGAGGCGGGCCGGTATCGAGCCCGGTTCGCTCTGCAACGCGCGCCGGATCTCGAACTCGGCGTCGCTGGGCCTCAGCAGTCGGCCAGCGAGGATCCTGGCCCGCGCCAGACGCACGTTGACCGACCCCGGGCTGCCCTCCGGCGGCAGGTCCTCCAGCGCCTCTCCCAATAGCGACACCAATCCCTCGAAATCGCCTCGCCGCTCGAAGTAGTCGGTGATGCGATCCACGCCCTCCCCCGACTCGACGCAGATCTTGGCCGCCCGCTTCAGGGCGAAGCTGGCGTTGTCGTTGTCGTTCAGCGTCCGGGAGTTGAGCTCCGCCAGATTCACCAGGTTGTTGATGCGCTGGGCCGCGGAGCCGGTGTGCGCCAGCTCCTCCAGGATCTCCACCGCGTGCTCCCAGTCCGTTTGTCGCTGATAGATCTGCAGGCAACGGGACAGCGTCTCGGGATCACCCGGGTGGCGGTTGACCAGCTCCTGCAGCACCCCCAGCGCCTGCTCCTCCTCACCCAGCTGCTCCTCGAGTATCTGGCTCCGCCGCAGCATCGCGGCGCGCTGCGCCCCGGGTTCGTTGTGGCACGCCCGGGCCAGCTGCTCCAGGTAGCCCTCGGCCTCACGCCAGCGGTGCTGCATCTCGCACAGCTCCCCGATCTCGGTCAACGCCTGGCGCTGCCCCGGATCCACCGCCAGCACCTCCCGCAGCACCTCGATGGCCGCGCCCGTGTCACGCAGATGATCGCGGTACAGCGAAGCCAGCTCCAGCTGCAACGTGACCCTGGCGCTGGCGTCCAGCACCTCCATTCGCCGCTGGTATGTCGTCACCAGGGAGTGCCACTCCTGGCTCGAGGCGAGGATCGCCGCCAGGCGACCAAACGCCGCGGCGTTGTGCGGATCCTCCGCAAACACGCGCTCGAACGCCTGCCGCGCCCGGATCACGTCGCCGAACCGATCCAGCAGGATGTCGCCCGCCCTGACCAGCGCGGCTCTGGCCAGCTCCGGTGACGCGACGAGCTCACCCTCCCGTAGCATCAGCTCCGCGGCCTCGCCCCACTCCTCCAGCGACTCGTCGATCTGTCGCAGCAGCTGCACCGCGGGCAGGTAGCCCGGATCGGCCTGCATCCCATGACGCAGCCCATCGGCCGCCTGGTCCATGTTGCCCCGGGTCAGGTCCAGCACCGACGCCCGCACCGCGAGCGACACCAGCAGCGCGGGGCTCCCTCCCGCCTGGGCCTGGCGCCGGGCCAGCGAGGCCAGCACGTCCGCGGCGCCCCGCTGGTACGCGATGCAGTCCAGCGAGAACAGCGTCTGCCGGTCGAACGGCACACCGTCCAGGATCCGCTCGTAGATCGGCGCGGGATCCCACTGATCGGACAGATGCAGCTCGACGATGGAACCCCACTCCTTGAGCGCCGACACCGCCGCCAACGGATCCTGCGAGGTGCCGGCGATACGCCCCAGCACCGAGGCCAGGCGATCCCAGCTCATGGTCTGCCGGTGGATCGTGGCCAGGCAGCGCATGGCGTCCGGCTGATCCTCCACCACCCGCAGCGCGGACTCGTAGGCCGCCGCCGCCCCCACCGGGTCGTTGGCCATGCCGCTAAACAGCGCCCCCAGCCGGAGGTAGGCCCGGAGCCGGAGCGTGGGGTTGGTGGTGCCCTCCGCCTCGCGCAGATAGTGCGCCTCCAGCGCCGCGCGATCTCCCGAGACCATGTACAGCCGCTCCAGCCCGTGCCGCGCCGGGCCGTTGCCAGGGTCCAGCTCCTGGGCGCGGGTGTAGAACTCCTCGGCCCGCTTCGTCTCGCGCAGCCGTTCCTCGCACACCTCGCCCGCGGCGCACAGCGTCGCCGCGGCGCGCACCGGCTCCTTGGTCCGCTCGGCCATCGTCCCCAGGAGCTGCACCAGCCGCTCCCACAACCCCTGCTCCCGCAGCAGCTCCTGCAACACCATCAACGCCGGGGTGTGCGCCGGGTCCGCCGACAGGGCGTCCATGAACGCCGCCTGGGCCTGTTCCACATCCCCCAGCTTGTCGCGGCAGATCTGCCCGATCTGCATCAACAGCGGCGCCCCCTCCGCACCGGCCCCGACCACCATCAGCTCATCGCGCAGCAGCTGCACCAGATCGGTCCAGCGTCCCGAGCGCTCGAAGATCGCCTTGAGCCGCTCCATCGTCGGACGGTCGGACGGAACACGCTCCAGGATCCCACGGTACACGTCGACCGCCTGCTCCGTCCGCCGCAGCGGCCCCTCGAGCAGCTCCCCCACACGGCGACCGAGCTCTGTCCGCTCGCGCTCGTCCTCGGTGACATCGGCCCAGCGCTCCAGACAGCGCCGGAGGTCCTCGATCCGCCCCGATTCCTCGTACAGCCGTCCGAGGTGGATCACGGACTCCCGGTCATCCGGTGCGCGCTCCAGCAGGTGCTCCAGCGTGGTGATCGCCCGCTCCCGGTTGGCCAGCGACTCCTCGTACAGCCGCGCCGCGCTGCGCAGCAGGCTCACCGCCAGGCCACTGTCCTTGGTCGTCTCCGCCTGGCGCTCGTTGAGCTCGGCCAACGACTCCCAGCGCTGGGAGTGGCGATAGATCCGCTCCAGGGCGCGGAACGCCTCGGGCAGCCCGGGGAGCATGCGATACGCCCGGTCGTACAGGTCCACGGCTCGTCGGACGTCGTGCACCTGCCACTCGGAGATGCGAGCCGCTCGCACGTACCCGTCCGCCCGTCTGGCCACATCCCGCGACCGCTCGGCCCGAAGCAGCTCCAGGTCCAGCAGTTCCTCCCAGCGCTCGAATGTCTCCAGCAGGGCGGCCAGCGCACGCAGGGACGCCTCGTGGCCCGGCTGCTCCTTGAGCGCCTCGCGGTAGCTGCGCACCGCCTCCTCGGGCCGTCCCAGCCAGTCCTCGTGGACCCGGCCCAGGCGATAGCACAGCGACGCCCTGTCGGATGGATCGCGCACCAGCCGCAGCTGCCGCGCCAGGGCCGCCGCCAGATCCTCGTGCCGACCGGTGCGGAGGTAGATCGCGGTGAGCGTCTGCAGCGGCAGGGGATCCGACGGTCGCAGCGCCGCCGCCGTCTCCAGCAGCGACGCGGCCTGCACGTCGTCCTGCAGGTGGATCTCGGAGATCCGCGCCGCGCGGTACAGATCGGCAAACCGCTCGTCCGGCTCGTTGTCCCGTCCCGCCTCGCGCGCCAGCAGATCCCGCAGATCGGTCCAGCGTCCGTGAGCCAGATACAGCCGCCTGAGCGCCACGGCCGCCGCCTCGCCGCCGGGGTCCAGATGCAGCGCCTGGGTGTAGAGCGTCTCGGCCTCCACGGCCTTGCCTAGCCGGTACTCGCACACGGCAGCCATCTCGGCCAGCAACCGCGAACGCTCCACGTCGTCCACGGTGATGTTGGCCACGCCGCGCAGCACCTCCAGCAGATCCTCCCACTGCTCCAGGCGGGTGTAGATGTCTCTGAGCAGCTCCGCCGCTCGCCGCTGACCGGGCATCAACGTCAGGGCGGCCCTGAGACAGCGGATGGCCCCTTCGGTGTCCGAGAAGCGGGTGACCAGGAACTCCCCCATCTCCACCAGCAGATCGGATCGCTCCTCCTCACCGGAGGTGACCTCGACCTCGGCCTCCAGCGCCCGCAGCGTCTCCTTCCACCGCTTCTCCTCGCGGTACCGGCGACGCAGTGCGCGGATGCAGGGCACGAAGGTCGGATCCAGCGCAAACGCCGCCTCGTAGCGCTGCAACGACTGGTCCGCCTCCCGGTAGACCAGCTCCTCCAGGTGTCCCAGCTCATACAGCAGGACCGCCCGCCCGCGACGGTTCTCGTCGCCCACCTGCCCCAGCTCCTGCTGCAGAAACTCCCTGAGCGAGGTGAGCAGCTCGTCGCTCTGCTCCAGAGTCACGGCCGGGTCGCCTTGCTCCGGCGTGTCGCCCTCGGCGCGGGAGATCTTGCGCGTCTGCGGCGCATGCAGGTCCTCGCGAAACTGGACCGTGGGATCCTCACCCGAGGCCTCGACCTCCTCATCACGCGGGCGAGATCGGGGTGCTGCCCGACGAGGCCGCGCCGCGGTGGTGGGAAGCGGCGGAGGACCACCGCGCGGCGGAGGGGGTGGGGGCGACGTTCTGCGTGTCTTGTTGCCGTCGTTGGTCACGCTCAACTCCTGGCAGCTACCGCAATGTGGGAGCCTGGTGATTGTCGGTCAGGGGGCGCCTGGAGGCAACCGTCCGCGCGAACCACCAGGCGAACGATCAGAAGCTCAGCACCAGGCCGGTGTTGACGTCCAGGTTGGCGGCGAAATCGGGGACCATGATCAACCCGTTGAGCTCCAGCTCCAGCCCCACGTAGCTCGAGAACATGTAGATCATGCCGCTGCCCAGCCCGAACGCTCCGATGCCGGCCACGCGGGAGTCCACCCTGTCATCGGGGGTGTGGATGCCAGCGTCCTTGTCGTAGTCGCCCAGCGGAATGCGGTGGCGGATCTGCCCCGCGCCGGCGCCAAACGCCATGTAGAACCGCAGGTCGCCCTGGCCGAAGAAGCGCTTGGCGCGCACCTCCCCCAGCAGGCTGACCTTGCTCGCCTCGTCGATGGCGTTGATCACCTGGATCCGGCTCAGCACCGACAGGTGCCAGCTGTCGCTCAGGTGGTAGGTCAGCTCGGGCGCGATGTGAAACGGCGCCAGGGCGGCTCCCGGGTTGATGTCCACCTGCCTGGGGTTGCCCGCCACCTGCTGCTGGTCGTGCTCGCTCTTGCCCCCGTTCACGATGCCCAGCCCGATCCCCACCATGATCCCGATGCTGAACACCTTTCTGCCCGACGACCTGGGCAGTGGCGGCTTCGGCAGTGAGTTGCGACCCGGGGTGACGGAGATGATGGTGGGGCTTTGGGCCGTTCCCTGACCGTGCAGTCGCTGCCCCGCCGTGTTCTGAGCCTCGACGAAGTAGTGGATCGATCGCCCCTGAATCTGGTTCCCCGGGATCGACCCGGTGTACAGGCCCGGCCGGGCCTCCCGCAGCAGCACCTGTCGGAAGTCCAGGCTTCCCGTGGTGCGGTAGAACACCACCACACGCTGGACCGCCTCGTCCTCCACACGGACCTGGATCGGCACGTCCTGGCCCGCCGTCGCCTCGTCCACCGCGTCATGGGCAAAGGGCGGCCGGCTCGGGCGTACCGGCTCGCTGGCCACGGTCTGGGCCGCCGCCGCGAACATCTCGTCCAGCCCCGGTGTGGCACGCCCCGGATTGAGCTTCGCGCCGCGATTGATGCGCAGCGCCGCGGTGAAGTACTTGATCGCGTTGATGCGATCGTTGAGGCCCGCGCCGTACACCACCCCCAGGTCAAGGTAGGTGTTGGTCAGCGCCGCTCCACGGGTCACGCTCGCGCTGCGAGCGACCCCCAGCGCCTCGACCAGCGCGGCCTTCGCCGCCTCGAACTCGAGGCTGTCGTACTCCTCCATCGCCTTCTTGTTCAGCAGCTGGATCCGAGCCTCCGCCGCCGCATGGACCTGACCACGGGCATCCGTCGCGCACAACAGCGTGAGGACAAGGAGCAGAATCGGCCAGCGGGGGCGCAGCAACACCGGAGTCTCTCTTCCTATTGCTTCGTGATGAAGAATTCCACGCGACGGTTCTGGGCCCGACCTACTCGCGTTCGGTTGTTGGCGATGGGACGGCCCTCTCCGTAGCCCACGGCCTCCATCCGCGCCGGATCGATCCCACGCTGGATCAGGAACATCCGCACCGACCCCGCCCGGCCCTGGGACAGTCGCAGGTTGTAGGCGTCGTTGCCCCGGCTGTCGGTGTGACCCTCGATGCGCACGTAGATCTGAGGCCGATCCTTGAGCACCGCGGCCACCTCGGTCAACAGCGGGAAGGATCGCGGCAGAATCGTGCTCTTGGCCGTGGCGAAGAACACCTTCTGCTTGAGCTCGATCTTCTGCTGCGTCACCACCACCAGCTTGTACGTGTCGGGGCATCCGTCGTCGTCCGAATCCCCGTCGTAGTCCTCGGGCTCGTTGGGACACTTGTCGTCCACATCCGCGATGCGGTCGTTGTCGTTGTCGTTGTCCGGACAGCCATCGTTGTCCTGGAACCCGTCCCAGTCCTCGGGCTCGTTGGGACACTTGTCGCTCACGTCCGGGATGCCGTCCCGGTCATTGTCCGGATCCGGGCAACCATCTTCCTCCTGGAATCCATCCTTGTCCTCTGGATGGTTGGGACACTGGTCGCTGGTGTCCGGGATCCCGTCCTGGTCGTTGTCCGGATCCGGACAGCAATCCTCGTCCTGGAACCCGTCCTTGTCCTCGGGCTCGTTGGGGCACTTGTCCACGTCGTCGTAGCAGCCGTCCCCGTCGGAGTCGACGTGCTTGACGCTGACCCTGGGCGCGGGCATCACCACCCTCGGGGCGCACTTCTCTGGTGGCGACATCTTGTACGCCAGCTGAGCGTTGGTGTCGGCCTGGCTGATGTGCTCCATGGCTGGCATCAGGTTACCCAGATCCAGCTCGTCCCGCGTACGTTCCAGGTGTGCCTCTGCCAGCGCAAGCTGCTTGGGCGCACAGCGATAGGCCCCATTCTTTCGCGCGTTCTGGATCACCTTCGCCACGCCGTTGGCGCGCCCCCGGACCTCCTGGCCCGGGCAACCCACGGTCAGCAGCATCAATGGTGCCAGCAACCCCGCCCGCCTCATGGTTGCGCCCCACTCTGTGGCTTCGATTCGATCACCACTGGCGCCTCCTCCGGAGGGGTCTCGGCGGCGGCCGGGCCGTCGGCCGCCTTCTCGCTCGCCAGCTTCTTGGCCAGCGTTCCCATCTCCACGGCCTTGTCCCCGTACGTGTTCGCGTCCTCGAAGTCAGCCTGGGCGGCCTTCTCCCGCGCCATGTGAAGGTACGTCACGGCCGACCAGTACTCATAAGGGCTGAGCTTTTCGGCGTGCACCGCTTCTGCCTCTGCCACCGCCCGACGCGCCTTTCTGGCCACGGTGTTGAGGTAGCCAATCGGTCCGATGCAGCCCGTGAGCAACACCGGGAGGATGACGACCCACAGCAAGCGCTTCACCGATGTCCTCCTCGCTGAGTTGGATGACGCTATCAGACCGGTTCTGATCAGTCAAGAATTGTTACATTACAAATGGTTCTCCCATGGACCGGGATCCGCTTTCCAGGTGGGCGCTTCATCATGCCCGGGTAGCGCGCGCTTGCAGGCGCAGGCCATTTGGAGTATGTAGGGGCAGTCAATCTGCGAACTACCGTGGGAGGAAATGTTGGATCAGCTCATCGCCTACCTCTTGGACAACCTGATTCTGGACTTCCAGGGAGATCTGACCCTCGACATGGTTCGGGATTTCCTGCGCAACGATGACAGCCGCGAGTCCAAGGCGCTTCTGTCGAAGCTGGTAGCCGACCGCGGCGTGTCGGAGATGATGATCTGCATCGCCGACTGCCTGAGGGATTACTTCTCCAGAGGCATCGGGCGCGACGAAATGGGAGAGCAGATCCGGCTGTACGCGGAATCTTGATCTTTTCCGCCCACCTGGCGTGCAATGGCGATCCGCTGGTTCCTTCCCACCGTCCTGCTGGCGCTGTGTCGCTGCACCTATCCCACTGAAGCCGGGGATCGCCCTGGCTCCGTCATCGCGGGCCACGGCCAGACCTTCTCGCTGGTTGGTTCGCGTCCGGCGCCGGGGCAAATCGACGTCTCACCCGACCGACCGATGGATCTGCTGTTCAGCGGGCCGCCCCAGGCGGAGACCGCCGTGCCAGCCACGATCCGTCTGTTCGCCGGCGTGATCGAGAGCCATGGACACCTCACCACCGACCTGCTGGACCAGCGCATTCGTTTCACGCCCCTGACCCCTCTCGAGCCAGGCCTGCGCTACCAGGCCTACGTCCAGCGGGAAGTGAGCGGGCTCAACGGAGCCAGCCTGGACCGCACCGTGATCTTCAACTTCACCACCGGTGACCACCAGCGAGACCCCGCTCCTCCACCACCGCCACCGGTCACAGCCGCCGACCTCCAACCGACATGGACCGCGCACTGCAGTTCCTGCCATCGCGCTCCCAACCCGCCAGGCGGGGTCGACCTGTCCTCGCCCCAGGCCTCGGTCGCCTCGTTGCGCAACGTGGCGGTAAGCCATGGCTCCAAGCGGCGTGTCTTCGTCGGTGACCACGCCCGAAGCTACCTCATGTTCAAGCTGCTTGGGGTGGGGGGGTACGTCGGCTTCCCCATGCCCCCGGATCGACCGGCCCTGCGGCGCGCGGACCTGCGCCGGGTGGTCACATGGATCGACGGCGGCGCGACGCCATGATATACTGGCGTTCGCTCAGAGCCACGAGGTGACCATGAAGGTCGACAGCGGCAAGAAGATCAAGATGGAGTACACCCTGAGCATCGAGGGTGGAGAGACCATCGAATCGTCCGAGAGTCGTGGACCCCTGGAGTACATCCACGGATCCGGCGCCATGCTCACCGGGCTCGAGCGTCGCATCGACGGCCTCGTCGTGGGCGACGAGAAGGATGGGGTCATTCCCGCCGCCGAGGCCTATGGCACCGAGGAGTCGCTCCCCACCACCCGGCTCACGCGGAAGGATTTCCCCGACGGGGAGACCATCGCCGAGGACAAGCTGTTCGAGGCCAAGGACCCCACCGGGAACCCGGTGAAGTTCAAGGTCGTGGAGATCGCCGGCGACGACGTGACGGTTCGGTTTCTGCATCCGCTGGCGGGCAAGGACATCCGGTTCAAGGTCAAGATCCTCGAGATCTCCGACCCCAACTAGCATTGCATGACACGGGTTGGGCTCCGGCAACGCGCCTGGCGCTCGCCTGGCCTGCCACCCCTGCCACGCAGGGGCTTGCCTCGGAACCCCACTCGCGCCTGGGGCGTCGCCCTCGCCCAACCTCGATCAATCAATTGCCCTGGTTAGCGGCGGGTGACCGCCCAGGCCACCAGCCCCGACAGCAGCACCAGCACCACGGCACCCACCAGATGCCATGGCCGCGGCAGCGCCGGGCGGGGCGGCGCGATCGGCCCCAGCACCACCACCACCATGCGGGTGCGCTGCAGCGGGACGTAGAACACCGGCCGATGGTGATACCAGCGACGCCCCTCATGGCTCTCGCTGCCCAGATCCAGCAACGGTGGCGGAAGACGTCCCATGAGCGAGATGCCGTTGGCGTCGACGAGGTCCACCACCACACCCGGAAGCACGCCGGTCACCAGACGCGGCAGCAGCTCGGAGCGCGGTCGAGCCACGAGCACGCCCCCTGGCGATGCCCGGCGCTGCACGGGGGCGACGAGCACCAGCTGCCGCTTGGCGGTGGTCCGGGCAACCAGCACCGCCGCGGGCCGCCGGGGGACCTGTGCCACCTCCGGGTTGCCCTCTCGATCGACGACACCCGTCCGATCGCCGTCCGTGGACAGGACGGTCTTCCCCGTGGGATCGACCAGGCTCAGCTCACCCATCTCGGGTGCTTTGGACCGTCGCTGCTGCAGGTGCAGCATCAGCGTCCCCTCGGCCGCCGTGCCCAGCTCCCCGGCAGGCAGCTGGCCCAGCAGCCCGGACAGCTCGAACGCCACCTGCTCGCACTGCTGCAGCCAGCGCTGCAGGTGTGCATCGAGAGCCAGCGCCAGTCCGCGGGCCTGCGCCGCGGGGATCGCAACCGAATCGGTCGGCTGCTCCTGCCGCGGCAGAAGCAGCACCCCCCCCGCCGGCAACACGGCGAGTAGAGACATCGTGAGCCAGACCCACCGCAACCGACGTGAGTGAACCGTCCCTGCACGCATCACGGTTCGCAGATAGCACAAACCGCGCCGCGTTGACACGATTTCGCGGCCCGTGCTAACTGCGGCTCGTGACCGGCTGGCAGCAATGGATCGGTGCCGTGGGGGATGGGGACGCGGCCCGGCTGTGGCATTCCCTGCTGCATCAGATCCGGGATGCGGCGCTGGACCAACCCGCCGCCGGGATCCACGACCACGTGGACCCGCTGCTCGACTGTCGGGGACCATCCAGCCGCCAGGAGGTGCTGGGCGTGCTGTTCTACGGATCCTGCCTCCTGACCCAGACGCAGACCGCGAGCAGCTTCCCCGACTTCTACGTCCTGGTGCGTGACCTCCATCGATTCCACACCTCGCGCTGGCACGCCCTGATGAACCACATGCTCCCGCCCAACGTCTATCTGTTCCCCACCGTGCCGGACCACGCACAGCCACGCTGCAAGTACTGCGTGATCTCCATCGACCAGTTCCGGCGGGAGACATCTTCAGCGGCGCACGACATCCACCACCTGGGTCGCTTCAGCAAGCGCGTGGCCCTGGTCTATCACCGGGACGAGGGCGTCGTCGACGCGGTGGTCCAGGGTATGCTGCAGGCCATGTTGACGCTGGTGCCCCACACGCTCTCACGGCTGCCCCGGCGCTTCACGCTGGATCAGTTCGTCCTGCAGCAGCTGGGACTGTCCTACGCCGGTGAGCAGCGGGTCCACGAACCGACCAAGCTCCAGGCCCTGATGCAGGGCGCCCTGCCCTACTACCGTCGGATCCACACCGATGTGCTCGCGCTCCACGGCCTGCGCTTCCATGCGCCCCTGCGGCAAGACGGGGGCTACGTCCAGGGTGCGATCCGCGCCAGCCACCGGCATCGCACCGAACGCTTCCTGCGGCGATCGCGCCGACGGTCGATGCTGCGCTGGCCCAAGTACATCCTCACCGTCGACGACTGGGTCGACTACCTGCTGGACAAGCTGCAGCGGCACCACGGCGTGAAGCTGGAGCTGACCAGCCGGCAACGGCGGCACCCGCTGCTCCTGGGCTGGCCGGTGTACCTCAAGATGCGCTGGCGCGGCATCGTGCGCTGATTCACGGCCGCTGAAACATCTGCTCCACGCCCTGGAGCCAGGGCGTGATCTCCTCCGCCGCCCTGTGGCACACCGCCTCTCGCCGCCGGCGGCGGTCGCCGGCCACCGGCGGCGGCGGCAGCAGGCCGAAGGTGATGTTCGACGGCTCGAATCGCTCGGCGGCGCCTCGAGGGCGGGTCACATGGGAGGTGAGCGCTCCCAGCGCACACGACGTCGGAGGCGGCGGACAGGACACCCCGCGTATCCGCGCCGCCGTCAGCACCCCGGCCACCAGCCCCATGGCCGTGGATTCGAGGTAGCCCTCCACCCCGGCCAGCTGGCCCGCCACCGCGACTCCCGGCGCCGCTCTCAGGCACAGCTCACGATCCAGCAGGCGCGGCGAGTCCAGGTAGGAGTTGCGATGGATCGAACCGTAGCGCAGGAACCGCACACGCTGCAGGCCGGGGATCATACGAAACACCCGCCGCTGTTCCCCCTGCAGCAGACGCGTCTGGAACCCCACCAGGTTGAAGCTCGTGCCCGCCCGATCCTCCGCCCGCAGCTGGACCACGGCGTAGGGCCGCCGCCCGGTGCGGGGATCCACCAGACCCACGGGTCGCAGCGGACCATGGGCCAGCACATCATCCCCCCGCGTCGCCATCACCTCCACCGGCAGGCAGCCCTCGAAGTAGTGCGGCTCCTCGAACGAGTGCGGCATCACCTGCTGCGCCTGTCGCAGCGCCTGAACCAGGGCGTCGTACTCCTTTCGGTTCATCGGGCAGTTGACGTAGTCGCGGCTGTCCAGCTCCCGGCGCGCACCGAGGAACACGCGATCACGATCGATGGTCTCGCCGTCCACGATGGGAGCGATGGCGTCGTAGAACTGAAGTCCCTGCCCCACCAGCCGAGACAGCTCACGCAACAGCGCCCGGGAGGCCAGGGGGCCGCCGGCCAGGATCGCCGGCGGTTCGGGCAGGCGAGCGACCTCGTGCCGCCGCAGCTGCAGTCCAGGGTGCGACAGCAGGCGCGACGTGATGTGCCACGCAAAGGCCTCGCGGTCCACCGCCAGCGCCGAGCCCGCCGGCACCCGTGTGGCGTCCGCGGCCTCCAGCACCAGCGACCCCGCCCACCGCAGCTCCGCCTTCAACAGGCCCGGCGCCGTGTGTCCGGCGTCGGATCGGAGGGAATTGGAGCACACCAGCTCTCCCAGGAGCAGCGTGCGATGGGCCGGCGAGATCACGGCCGGGCGGCTCTCGATCAGGTCGACGGCCACACCCCCGCGCAGCAGCTGCCACGCGGCCTCGCAGCCGGCCAGCCCTCCTCCCACAACGGTGACAGTTTGTAGGTCTCGCACCACGCGAGTATAGGCGCAACCGGGTCGTACGCCATCAGCGGTCGTCGCTTGTGCGTCGAAATCTTCCCCCCGCGTGGGACCGCACCTGGCCCGCCACCTCGAGCCGCAGCAGCACCATGGCCGCCCGGCTGATGCGCCACCCCAGCAGGCCGGCCACCTCGTCCAGCGCCATGCCGCCTCGCCGAACGAGCAGACGCAACACCTCCTGCTCGTCGGGCGTGGCGCCCTGGACGCTCATCCGCCGGGCCGGCTTGCCCTGCAGCACCCGCACCAGATCATCGCCGGACTGCACCAGGCCGGCCCCTCGCCTCAGCAGCCCCAGCGCCCCCTCCCCCCGGGGCGCGGCCAGCACGGGCAACCCCAGCGCCCGGGCATGCCGCGCCGTGTTCAGCGCCCCGGACCGCGCGGGGGCCTCGACCACCACCACCGCCTCGGCCAGCGCCGCCACGATACGGTTGCGTTGCGGAAAGTGCGCACGACGAGGAGGGACGTCCGCGTCGTGGGGGCTGATCACGGCGCCCTGCCGGGCGATGCGCCGGAACAGGTCCCAGTTGCGCTCGGGGTACAGCCGCTGCAGGCCGCTGCCCAGCACGGCCACGGTGCAGCCCCCCGCCGCCAACGCACCCTCGTGCGCCGCGGCGTCGACGCCGATGGCGCCCCCGGAGACCACGACGAAGCCAGCTTCGCACAGCTCCACGGCGAGCTCGTGCGCCAGGTGCAGGCTGTCCCGGTGGGCGCCCCGCGTGCCCACCAACGCAACCATGCGCCACCGTGGATCCAGGCAGCCCCAGGCGTGGAGCATGGAGACCGCGCGACGAAGGCGCTGCAGGCGCGGCGGGAATCGTGGATCATCGGCGGCGATCGTCGATATTTCGTCGAGCCGGGGCGTCACACGAGGTTATCGGCGGGTCGTCGGGTCAGGTTGCGTGGAAAATCGCGCGCGACACGAGGGAGCCTGACCCGGAGTGCAAAGCGGAGCGCACCGCGGCAGGACATGCGCGCGACACCAGGGAGCCTTCAACCCGGAGTGCGAAGCGGCCCCGCAGATCTTGCGAAGCGGCCCCGCAGATCTGCCGTTGTGATCCGGTGGCCCCGCAGATCTGCGGTTGTGATCCCGTGCGGAGCCGCCAAGTGGCCCACCACGGCGCTGTCGTCCCGGACGGCACGAGCCGCGCGGCATGCCGCCCCTGCGCTCAACTCTCCCGGTTTTCTTTTCGAGCTCCGCACGGGATCACAACCGCCCACGGCGGCCATCCACACGTGCATTTGGGGCAACCATGCCGCATGGTCCCGCGATTTGCATCCGATTGGATGCATTTGGGGGCCACCATGCCGCATGGTCCCGCGATTTGCATCCGATTGGATGCATTTGGGGACCACCATGCCGCATGGTCCCGCGATTTGCATCCGATCGGATGCATTTGGGGCAACCATGCCGCATGGTCCCGCGATTTGCACGGACACCCTGCCGGGGGCCAGCTATGGACCCCACGGAGGCGGGGCCACGCGCGCGAGGGTCAGTAGCCCTTGCGCAGGGTCACGCGATCACCCACCCGGACCTCCTTCAGCGCCCGGGTGATGACGCCGACGGAGATGTTGTCCCGCACGTCCAGCACCGAGATCTCCGCCACGGCTTCCCGGGGCCACCGGGGACCGCCGTCGTACTTCATCTGCAGCAGCCGGGTGCGCGCGTCACCGCTACGAACCACCAGCAGCCGGTTCCCCTCCTGGATCCCGTCGCTCTTCCCGATGTCGACGAAGACCACGTCGTCGGTGGCGTGCATCACCCGGTCCGGCAGCGCCGCCACCACATATCCGTCCACGTTCCGGTTGCCCCGCGCCACCGGCATCCGCCTGAAGCGAGTGCGCAGCGGCCCGATCTTGTTGCCGCGTTCGATGGGCAGCACCGACTCCGTGATTATGGCCGTGCCCACCTTGTCGTCCTGAGCGCGCTTGACCTGCACCGTCCCCATCACCTCCACCAGGTAGCCCAGGTCCGCCCCCTCGTGGCTCTGGAGCTTCCGGCGCACGCGATACGCCGCATAGGACTTGCCCGTCTGCGGCTTGAAGTCGCCGTCGTGGTCGATGTAGATCTCATCACGCTGGGACAGGAGCAGCTTCTCCACGTTTGCCCCCTTCACCACCGCCGCATCGGCCAGCTCCTTGGGATCGACGAAGGCATTCTGCTTGAACGTCACCGGGCCACCCACCTGGGACGTGTTCTGCGTGAGACGGATCTGCTCGGTCCCGGCGTCCAGCGAGTTCCGGGTCGGTCCCGTGGGCGCCCCCAGCAACCGGATCTGATCGCCAGGGTAGATCCAGTGTGGGTTGGTGATGCTCTTGTTGTAGGCCCACAGCTGGGGCCAGGACCAGGGGTCACCGTAGTACTCGTCGCAGATGTCCCACAACGTGTTTCCCTGCTTCACCACGTGGTACGCCGGCACCGCCTTGCGGCGCCGCACGCCACCCCACAGCCGGGGATCTCCGTCGGAGATGATGTAGTCGCCGCCGCTGTAGCCCGAGGGCGCCGGGGCTGGAGCCGCCACCCCCTCTCCGCTCTCGGCCGCGCCGGGGTTCAGCGGCGGCAGATCGGTGGGCGAGATCGGGTTGTCCGGCAGCGTCGGCGTTGGCACGGCGACCGTCGGCGGCATGACTGGTGTCAAAGAAGGACCGACTCCCTGTGCCATCGATGTGCCCGGCAGCACCAGCACAAGCGAGCCAACCATCAGTCTGAGGCGTGTTGTCACGGTTCGCCCTCCAATTCTCTTGATCCAGCGGTTACTGGATCTTCACCAGTGTCTCCGAGGCCAGGCGCGCCACCTGACTCTTGGGAAAGCTCTCGACCAGCTGCGCCAGCACCGTCCTGGCGTTCCCCTTCTCCTTCAACCTGAGGTAGCTCAGTCCCATCTTGAGCAGCGCGTCGGGGGCCTTGTTTCCGGCGGGGTACTCCTCCACCACGCGCCGAAACATCTTCAGCGCCAGCCGGTAGTTCTTCATGTCGTAGAAACACTCGCCCAGCCAGTACAGCGCATTGTCTGCATACTCGTGGCGGGTGTAGCGCTTGAGGAACCCATCGAATGCATCGGCGGCGGCCGAGACCTTGCCGCTGCGATACATGTTCAGCGCGGACTGATAGTCCCGCATGGGCTGGACCGAGGCGGAGGCCTGTCGGGCCACCCTGCGCGGCGGCAACGGAACAACCGGCAGCTTCTCCTGCACCGCGGCGGGGTCGGGGCCGGGAAGCGGCCCCGGAAGGGGCGCCGCCACGTCGCTGCCAGGTCGCGTCGATTCTCCATACAGCCTGAGCACCGGTCGGGCGCCTCCCTCGGCGCGCGCCACTCCGGAGAAGACGACTCGCTTCTTCTCCACCAGCGACGACCGGGGCGTCTCCGGCGGATCCTCGTCCGACGTGTCCGAGCTACCCTCGTCAGCGCCGGCCGTCTCGTCGGAGCGCCCCTCGTCGGAGCGCCCCTCGTCGGAGCGCCCCTCGTCATCCCTCGGGGCCGGACGCAGACGAATCACGGGGAGCCGGGGCGAAGTGCCGCTGCTCTCCATCGCAACACGGCTGGTGTCGACCCGATCCTCCAGCAGGAAGACGCGGTTGTTGAGCTCCTCGATGCGCTTCTGATCCTCGGACTGCTTCTGAGCCATCTCCTCAAGGCGTCGTTTCAGACCGTCGAAGTTGCTGTTGGATCGAGACCCGCAGGCAGAGACTGCCACAAGCAGAACACACATCAGCAACGGGGCAATCCGCCGCATTGGCTGGCTCCTACTGCAATAGGCATCGACGTGACGCCAATGACCAGAGCAGTATAAGAAGAGCTGGTGATGGGAGCAAAAAACTGGACGAGAAACAGCCACACGAGCACACGAAACATGACTGCCTGCAGCGTTTTTTCCGGCTTCCGCTGGACCAGCTGGGCTACCTGCGCTTCATCCTGGAGTCATACGAGGGGCTGGCGGTGATGAGCTCCATGCCCGGCCGAGGGGAGGTGCTGTGGACCATCCCTGCCAGCCGTGCCGACGAGGCGGCCAACCTGGCGGCGGCGCTGGCGCGGGAGTTCCCCCTGATCCCCTTACCCCCGCCGCCAGACTGGCACGAGTAGCGCGGAAGAGGTCTGACCCGGCTGCCAGCTGGCACCGTAGACCTGCTGCAGCACCCGGTCGCCCCCCTGCCGCAGCAGGTCGGCGGCCACTTCGCGGCCCAGCTCCTCGGGGGCGTCCGTCGATCCCTCGCCGCGGGCGCGATACACCGGGGCGCCATCGGGATGCCCCACCAGCCCATCCAGCGTCAATCGCGTCCCCTGCACCACGGCGTGGGCCGCCACCGGGACCTGGCATCCGCCGCCCAGCTGCTGGAGCAGCGCTCGTTCGGCCCGCACGCGCCACGCGGTGGCGAGATCATGCAGCACAGCCACCAGCTCCTGCTGCCCCTCGCGGGTCTCGATGCCCAGCGCTCCCTGACCCACCGCCGGGATCATCCGCTGCGGCGCCATCGCCTCGGTGACCCGATCCTCGTGGCCCAGCCGATGCAGACCGGCGGCCGCCAGCAGGATCGCGTCATACAACCCCTGGTCCAGCTTCCGCAGCCGCGTGTCCACGTTGCCCCGCAGGTCGCGCACCTCGAGATCGGGGCGCAGCGCCAGCGCCTGGCACCGGCGACGCAGGCTCGACGTCCCCAGCACCGCACCGCGGGGCAGTTCCAGCAACGTCCCCTTGCGGCTCACCAGCGCGTCGCGTGGGTCCTCCCGCCGGGTGATGGCCGCCAGGGTCAACCCCTGCACCAGGTCGGTGGGCAGGTCCTTGATCGAGTGCACCGCCAGGTCCACCTCTCGCCGCAGCAGCGCCTCCTCGATCTCCTTGACGAACAGCCCCTTGCCTCCAACCCTGGCCAGCGGGACGTCCTGGATCCGATCCCCCTTGGTGCTGATGATCTTCAGCTCCACCTCGAGGTCGGGGTCGGCATCGCGCAGCTGCCGCGCGACATGCTCCGCCTGCCAGCGAGCCAGGGCGCTGCCCCGGGTTCCGATCACGAGTCTCATTGTGGCTCCTCGTCATGCGCCTCGATCTCCGCACGCTCCTTCTGCTCCACGTCCATCGAATCCTGTGGGTCCAGCTCCAGGTGGAACAGGCGCCGCGCCGCACGGGTCAAGAACGACCCCTCCGGACGCGCGGCCTGCTCCTTCAGCTCCACGGTGGGATGGTGCAGCAGCTTGCTGACGATGGCATCCGCCATGCTGTCCAGCAGCTGGCGCTGCCTTCCGCCGTTGAGCTGCATCGCGTGGGCCGTCCGCTCCGCCTCCCCACGAGCCACGTCGGTGAACCGCTGCCGCAGCGCCTTGATCACCGGCACCGCGTCCTGCTTGCGGAGCCAGTCCTCGAAGTGCTCCACCTCCACTCGCAGCAGACGTTCGGCCAGCCGGGCCTCCTTCCGCCGCTCGTTGAGGTTCTCCTGCACCACCTGCTCCAGGTCGTCGATGTTGAACAGGTAGACGTTGGACAGCGAGGCCACCGCCGGATCGACGTCCTTGGGCACGGCGATGTCGACGATGAACAGCGGACGCTGCTTGCGCTGGCGCATGCTGACCGCGATCATCTCGCGGGTCAGCACCGGATCCTTGCTCCCGGTGGAGCTGATGATGATGTCGGCCACCAGCAGCTGGCCATGCAGCTCCTCGAACCGGTAGGCCCTGGCCCCCAGTTGAAACGCCAGCTCCACCGCGCGCTCATGGGTCCGGTTGACCACACGAACGTTGCTGGCGCCGTCAGCCAGCAGATGCCTCACGGCCAGCTCGGCCATCTCCCCCGCCCCCAGCACCAGTACCGTGCTGCGGGACAGATCGCCGAACACGCGTCCAGCCAGCTCTGCCGCCACCGAGCTGACGGAGACGGCGTGCCGCGCCACGTCGGTTTCGTTCCGTACGCGCTTCGCGGCGGCCAGCGCGCGGTGCATGCAGCGGCTGAGCAATGGCCCCACCGTCCGGGTCCGGGCCGCCGTGGCGTAGGCCTCCTTGGTCTGCCCCGTGATCTGAGCCTCCCCCACCACCATCGCGTCCAGGCTGGAGACAACGCGAAAGATGTGCCCCACCGCGTCCGCGTCGGTGTACCGGTACAGCGCTTCTTGGAGCTCGCTCTCGTCGACGTTTCTGCGGCGGGAGAAGTAGCTCTGGATCTCTCGCGCTCCGTGCTCCGGCCGGTCCACCACGGCCCACGCCTCCACCCGATTGCAGGTGCTGAGCAACATCACCTCCTGGAGATCCGGCAGCGCGTGCAGCTCCTTCAACGCCGGCGGCACCTCA
>Ga0210044_10003160_pt1 | contig 23723 bp, 23 predicted proteins | sample CryGey13umfilter_2_FD_183959 | JGI IMG/M metagenome (GOLD analysis project Ga0210044, IMG submission 183959) | Groundwater microbial communities from aquifer in Utah, USA - Crystal Geyser 4/9/14 3 um filter (SPAdes) (version 2) | ecosystem: Environmental > Aquatic > Deep subsurface >... | reverse complement strand
CATCACGCAACGCCGCCGCGCCGACCGTTTTCAGAGCGCGCCAGGCCCGCATCCTGGCCGAGGCGTTTTCAGTGGGTAGAGACAAAACAAGTAGTAACCATTTCATAAATGAAAATGTTACTACATATTTATCTGCGTGGGTGGCCTGCCTGAAACAAGCTGGCGCGTGCCGAGTAGGTGAAGATGCTCTATTTAGCGCGGGGCAGTTACAACTTGAGTTTGCCCAGGCCGCGCGCCGCCTGCAGGCAGAGCATCTTGAAGTCGGTATAGGTGTGCTGGTCGAGGCCGCATTCACCGTGCCCGCGGTCGGCGTAGATGAGGCCGATCGCCTTGCCATTGGCGAACAGGCTCATGGCATAGAAGTCGCCGGCGCCGATCATTTTCTGGAGCGTGGGGTGAACCATGGGCCAGAGTTTTTCGCGGTTGCCCTCGTTCATCCACACGCCCTGCATCTTGCCCATGATCTGTCCGAACAGATCACGCGCTTCCAGGTTGAAGGCGAAGTGGCGCAGCGGGCTTTCCGCCGCAATGCCGAGGGTGAAGCGGGATTTCACCTGGCGTCCATCCGGGGTGGCCATTGCGAAAAGAATACGGGTCAAACCGAGGCCGCTATGCAGCCCTTTCAGGATGAGCGCGGACATCTGGTTGAGGTTGAACGAGCCATCCAGGTGGCCTTCGATGCCTTGCAGGGCTTCACGTAGTGCCTGCTTGTCCGGCATCGGACAGATTTCGTGAGTCTCTTCCGGGGCCGCTTGCGCCGCAGGCTTGGCCTGGGCGGGAGCGGTTTCCTCCGTGTCGACTTCCAGCGGCCACGGGCCGGGCAGCATGGGCATCCAGACCCCGGCGCCGGGAGCGGCGATCCAGTCGGCGGCGTGCTCGGCACGCATGGCGTTGGCGTGAACCGTGGCGATCACGCTTTCAATGGGGATGTTCTCGATGCCGGCCAGGGCGATGTAATCGCCGAGCAGGGCTTCATCCCACCAACCTCGCTGGGCTCGTTCGGCGATGTCGAAACAGGCTGTCAGGATGGTCTGGCGCGGTTTCTCGGCCAGGCGGGGGTCGAGTAGTTCGCGGCTGGGTTCTGGAATTTTCCAGCTTTCCAACAATGGCAGCCGCAGTTGGTAGAGGCTGATGCCACCCAGCGCCTGCTGCTCGGCCTCTTCTCTGGGCATACGGCATTTGAGCCGGGCCAGGCGTAGCGCTTCCGCGGGGGCGCGCAGGAGCAGGAGAAACTCCGGGATGGCCTGCAGCAGCGCCGCGACCTGCACTTCTTCGGCGCGCACATCGCTGTGTAGCACGGCGAAATCGCGCGCCTGCCAGGCGGCATGGTGGACGCGGCGCAGCAGGACATACAGCGCGGCCATGCGCTTGGCATCGCGGGCAAACGGGCTTTCTTCCAGCACGGGGAGGTTGCGCGCTTCATCCAGATAGCGGCCCAGGCCCACCATCATGAGGGCGCTTTCCGCCGTGGTGACCTCGCTCCCCAGGCGGCCACCGCGCTGATTCGTGGCATGAATCAGTTCGAGGGTGGCAAGCGGGTCGGTGAGAATGGTCTGGGCGACTTCGCGCGCGGAGATCGACTCGGCGCGGCGCCGCTGTTGCGACAGGATCTGTTTGGTATGCGCGAACACCGGCAGGGGGCCGGGCGAGAGTCGTTCTAACCATTCCGCAAGGATCATCGCATCCTCCAGATCAGGAGCCGTGCATGGGAAAGGTCGTTGAGTTCGACCACCTCGTCTGGAGCGACGCCAGGGATGGCGAAGGTGTTGCTGATGAGCTGGCTGCCGGGGCGCATTTCGCTGCTCGCCTTTTGCCATAAGCGTGGCATGGCGGCGGGGGAAAGGTAGGCATAGACCAGGTCATGGCCGGACAGGTCCGTATCCCAGAGATTGCCGAGACGGATTCGCGCTCTTCCCGACAGGCGCAGGCGAGCGATCAGCCAGTTGAGGGGGGCCGCTTCAACGCCATCCAGGCGGGCATCCGGCCGCAGGGTACTGAGCCGGGCCAGGGGGCCACCCAGGCCGCAGCCCAGGTCCAGTAGATGCGCGTGCTTGGGCAGGCGCGCGGCCAGCGCCGTGGCGGCGCGCGGGCTGGAGAGGTAGAGCGGCACTCGGCCGCGGATGGCCCCCAGCGAGGTAACGGCGAGCAGCGCGAATCCAGCAAGAAACCAGACCGGGTCGATCGCGCTTTGCAAGGTGAGCCAGAGCAAGGGGACGAAGGTGAGGTTAATGAGTTGCCACCACCCTGGAAGCGCCAGCCAGCGGCTCACCAGCGCGGCAGCCAGTCCAGCCAGGGCGATCCAGGCTGGCAGTGGCAGGCCGGCGCTTTCCCGCAGGACGATGGCCGCCGTAGCCACCGCGAGCAACGCCATGATCTGCGCGCCGAGGGCGAGCAGCGCGGGTGGCAGACGTTGCAACCAGGGGAGGCTGTCAGTGTTTGGCATGCAGTTGTTCGGCGACCTCCGCCGCTGTTCCCGCCTCGACCTGGCGCGACTCTCGGGTGATGGCTTCCTCCGCTTGCTTGTTCATGACGATGATGGAAATGCGGCGGTTGACCGCGGCGTTCGGGTCTTCCTTGTCGAATGGGATGGCGGAGCCCAAGCCGACCACACGCAATACCTTGCCGTCTTCCAGGCCGCCCGCTACCAGTTCGCGGCGCGAGGCATTGGCGCGATCGGCGGAGAGCTCCCAGTTGCTGTAGCCACGTTCGCCGCCGGTATAGGCGATGGCGTCGGTGTGCCCGGACAGGCTGATGCGGTTGGGTACCGCGTTCAGGGTTTTGCCGATTTCGCGCAGGATGTCGCGTGTGTAAGGTTTCATCACGGCACCACCGGAATCGAACATGGGGCGGTTCTTGTCATCGACAATCTGGATGCGCAGGCCTTCGCTGGTGATGTCAATCTTCAACTGCTTTTTGAACTGAGACATCTTGGGATTGCTGGCGATAGCTTTTTCCAGGGTGGCCTTGAGGTTTGCCAGGCGCGCCGCCTCTTGTTTCAGTTGTTCGGCGCGGTTGGCTTCTAGGTTGATGGTCTTTTTGCTTGCGACCTCACCTGCCTTGACCTGGCCGACGCGGCGGGTGAGATCGGTGCCGCCGCCCTTGATCACGCTGGAAGAATCGCCAGAGCCTTCGCCGCCGGCCAAAGCGATTTTCAGCGGTGTCTTGAAGTACTGCGCGATGCCTTCCAACTGCGCTTTGGTGGTCGAGCCGAGGAGCCACATGAGCAGGAAGAAAGCCATCATCGCGGTCACGAAGTCGGCATAGGCGATCTTCCAGGCGCCGCCGCTGTGGCCGCCGCCGCTGACCTTCTTGATGCGCTTGATGATGATCGGGCGTTGGGTGTCATCAGCCATGGTTGTCTCCGCTTACCCGCTCACTTGCCTTTCCGCGCCTTGATGTCCTCTTCCATCTCGCGGAAGTTCGGGCGTTCCGTGGAGAACAGTACCTTGCGGCCGAATTCCACGCAGGTTTGCGGGGCGAAGCCGTTGAGGGAGGCGAGGAGGACGACCTTGACCACCTGGTAGACCTTGCCGGCTTCGGTCGCCTTGGATTCCAGCACCGAAACCAGCGGCGCGAAGAAGCCATAGGAAATCAGAATACCCAGGAAGGTGCCGACCAGCGCGTGGCCGATCAGCACGCCCAGTTCCGAGGGGGGCAGATTCAGGGATTCCATGGTGTGCACCACCCCCATCACCGCCGCGACAATGCCGAATGCGGGGGTCGCATCCGCCAGTTTGGCCACCGCGTGCGAGGGGTGCATGGCTTCGTGGTGATGGGTTTCGATCTCGTTGTCCATCAGGGTTTCGATTTCCATCGCATTGAGGTTGCCGCCCACCATCATGCGCAGATAGTCGGTGATGAATTCCACCAGATGGTGGTCGCCAAGGATGCCGGGGTACTTGCTGAAAATTGTGCTTTTCTCGGGTTCCTCGACGTCGCCTTCCAGCGACATCAGGCCTTCCTTGCGCACTTTGGCAAGCAATTCGAATAACAGGCCCAGCACTTCCATGTAATAGGCCTTGGAGAACGCCGACCCCTTGAAGCAGGCGCCCAGGGCGCTCACCGTGTGCTTGGTGGCGTGCAGGGAGTTGGCGGCGACGAAGGCGCCGATCGCGCCGCCGGCGATCATCACCGCTTCCAGTGGTTGCCACAAACCGCCCAGGTGGCCTCCGGCCAGCGCGTAGCCGCCGAAGATGCTGCCCAGGACCACGACATAACCAATGATGATGAACACGGTCAGGTTCTCCTTTTCAAGTCAGTTTCTCTTTGCAGAATTCTGGTTACCGGGCCGAATGTTTTTCGATGCGCGGCGCTGGGGCCATGTATTTCCAGAGCGGCAAGATGGGCCGCGGTGGGATAGCCGGCGTGGCGTTCGAAACCGTATGCCGGGTATTTATCGGCCAGCGCGCGCATAACTTTATCTCTTTCTGTTTTTGCCAGAATCGAGGCGGCCGAGATGCAGGGTTCCAGGGCATCGCCCTTGACGATGGCGCGCACGGGAATCGGCAGATCGGGGCAGCGGTTGCCGTCGATAAGGGCGTCCGTCGCGGCTGGATTCAACGCCAGCACGGCGCGCCGCATGGCCAGCAGGGTGGCTTGCAGGATGTTGATGCGGTCGATTTCCTCCGCGCTGGCATAGGCCACGGCCCAGGCCAGGGCGTTGGCCTTGATCGCCACGGCCAATTGCTCGCGCCGCGCCGCGCTGAGCTGCTTCGAATCCTTCAGGCCGGCGATGGGCCGTGCCGGGTCGAGGATGACCGCGCCAGCACAGACCGGCCCCGCCAGCGGGCCGCGCCCGGCCTCGTCAACACCACAAGTGCGGTTCATGCCAGGAACGGCCGGATGGCTTCGGCGATGAGCCGAGGCGTGTCGCGTTTGAGGCGGGCGCGCTGGAGGCGGAATTCCTCGATCTGGGCGTCGCGCGCCGCTTTGTTCGTAAGCAGTTCCTGAATGGCCCGCGCCAGCGCTTCGGGTGTGGCCTGGTCTTGCAGGATTTCTGGCACCACGGCGCGTCCCGCCAGGATGTTCGGCAGACCGATCCAGGGTAGCAGCGCCTGCCGTTTCATGATCTGCCAGGTCAACCAGGGCACGCGATAGCTGATGACGTGCGGGCAGTCCAGCAGCAGGGCTTCCAGGGTCGCCGTGCCGGAGGCAATCAGCGCCGCATCGGCCGCCTGCAGGGCGTCGTGGGCATGGCCGAACAGGATACGCAGCGGCAGGCTCCGCGCTTCGGCTTCATACAGGATGCGATCGAAGGCCTGGCGGGTTTCCCGTGTCACCAGGGGAATCAGGAAGCGGGTCTGTGGCCTGGCCCGCGCGATGCGCTTGGCCGCTTCGACATAGCGCCGGCCCAGTGCCTGCAACTCGCCGGGCCGGCTGCCCGGCAACAGCGCCACGTATTCGGCGTCTGGATCGAGGCCGAGACGTTCGCGCGCGGCTTGGGCGTCAGGCTCCGGCAAGGCGTGCGCGAGCGGATGGCCGACATAGGTGGCGGGAATGCCGGCCTGTTGGTAGATCGCCTCCTCGAAGGGGAAAACCAGCAGGACGTGGGAAGCGGCGCGGGCGATCTTGCGGATGCGTTTGGGCCGCCAGGCCCAGATCGACGGGCTGATGAAATGCAGGGTGGCGATGCCGCGGTACTTGAGCCGGGTTTCCAGCGCCAGGTTGAAGTCGGGCGCATCGACACCGATAAACAGGCGCGGCGGCTGAGCCAGCAATTGTTTCTTCAGGCGGCGACGGATACCGAGAATCTTCCACAGGCTGCCCAGCGCTTCAACATATCCGCGTACCGAAAGCGCTGCCATGGGAAACAGCGAACGGGCACCCGCCGCCTGCATCTTCGGCCCGGCGATGCCGTAGAACCTGGCATCCAGGCCGGCCGCCTGTAGGGAACGAATCAGCAGGCTGCCGAGCAGATCGCCGGAGGCCTCTCCAGCAACGATCGCGATCTCATTCTCACCCCTCACTCCCGACGCCTAACGAATGATGCCGCGACTGGCGCTGGCCAGGGATTCGGCCAAAAAGGCGGCCAGGGGTGCGAGTTCCGGCTGCGTTTGTGCCGTGGCCGCGATGCTGGCATGGGCCTCGGCGAGCGATAGGCCGGATTTGTACAGGGTCTTGTAGGCGCGTTTGAGGGCGGCGAGCGCTTCGGCGGAGTAACCGCGCCGTTTCAGCCCCTCGGAATTGATGCCGAACGGCGCCAAAGGGTTGCCGGCGACAGTGATGAAGGGGGGAATGTCCTGGCGCACCACGGAGGCGATGCCGGTGATGACGTGGGCGCCCACCCGGCAGAACTGGTGCACCCCGGTGAAGCCGCCGAGGATGGCGTAGTCGCCAATGTGCACATGCCCGGCCAGGGTGGCGTTGTTGGCGAAGACGGTGTGGTGGCCGACCTGGCAATCATGGGCGATATGCACATAGGCCATGATCCAGTTGTGGTCGCCTAAGCGGGTGGCACCGACATCTTGCGCGGTGCCGATGTTGAAGGTGCAGAACTCGCGGATGACGTTGTCGTCGCCGATTTCCAGGCAGGTGGGTTCGCCCGCGTATTTCTTGTCCTGCGGCTCTTCCCCGAGCGAGCAGAACTGGAAGACGCGGTTGCCTTCGCCGAGGCGCGTGTGCCCGGTAATCACCACGTGCGGGCCGACCCGTGTGCCGGCACCGATCTCGACGTGTTCACCGATGATCGAGTAAGCGCCGATGCTGACCGCGGCACCGAGACGGGCGCCGGGATGGACGAGGGCGGTGGGGTGGATCATCGATCCGTTCAGTCCAGTTGTTTCAGGGTGCACATCAGCTCCGCTTCGCAGGCGATCTGGCCCTCCACCGTGGCCTTGGCCGCGAATTTCCAGATGCCGCGGGTGACGCGCAGGATGCTGGCTTCCATGCGCAACTGGTCTCCTGGCTGCACCGGGCGCTTGAAGCGGGCGCCGTCGATGCCGACGAAATAGATCACGGTGTTCTCGTCCACCGGCATTTCCGCGCTCTTGAAGGCAAGCAGGCCGGCGGTCTGCGCCAGCGCCTCGATCATCAGCACGCCTGGCATCACCGGATGATGCGGGAAATGGCCGGTGAACTGCGGCTCGTTCATAGTGATGTTCTTGAGCGCGACGATGCGTTCGTTGGGCACCAGTTCCAGGACGCGATCCACCAGCAGGAAAGGATAACGGTGCGGCAGGTGCTTCATGATCTGGGTAATGTCCATTACGACTTCATTGCTCATGGCGGTTCCTGTTGTGTAGGAGCGGGCATGCCCGCGATTTGGTTTTCCAACTCCTTGATGCGCCGCGCCAGGCCATCGAGGTGGCGCAGGTGGGCGGCGTTGCGCAGCCAGTCGGCATGGCGCATGAGTGGCTGCACCGAGGTGTAGGTTCCGGCCTCTTTGAGGTTCTTGGCGACGAAGCTGCCGGCGGAAATCGTGACCCGGTCGGCAATTTCCAGATGGCCGATGATCATCGCGGCGCCGCCGATCTGGCAGTAAGCCCCGATCCGAGTGCTGCCGGCGATCCCGACACAAGCGGCGATGGCGGTGTGGCGGCCGACGCGGCAGTTGTGGGCAATCTGAATCAGGTTGTCGAGCTTGACGCCATCCTCGACCACGGTGTCGTCCAGGGCGCCGCGGTCGATGCTTGTGTTGGCGCCGACTTCGACATCGTCGCCGAGGAGGGCGCGGCCGACTTGCGGCACCTTGAGCCAGCTATTTCCCTCCCAGGCCAGGCCAAAGCCATCCGAACCGATCACGCAGCCCGGGTGAAGGATGGCCCGGTGGCCGATGGCGCAGCCATGTTGCACCGTGACGTGGGCATGCAAACGGCAGTCTTCACCCAGCGTGGCGCCGGCGCCGATCACACAGTTCGGGCCAAGCACGCTGCGCGCGCCGATCCGGGCGCCGGTCTCGACCACACAGCCGGGGCCAATCTGGGCCGTCGCATCGATCACACAATCAGCGGCCACGCTGGCGGAGGGATGGATGCCGGGCGCCGGTCGCGGTTCCGGGTACAGCAAGCGAAGCGCGCGGGCAAAACAAGCATGGGGATTGGCGACCGCGAGGCAAGGCTGCGGGAGGGTGTCGCTCAGGGATTCCGCGACGATCAAGGCGCTGGCGCCCGAGGCGCGCGCCGCCGCGAGAAATTTGCGGCTGAGGAGAAACCCCAGTTGCCCCGGCCGCGCCTGTTCCAGGGATGCCGCGCCGTTCAGCGGGACGCTGGCATCGCCGCGAACCGTGCCGCCCAGACGTGCTTGCAAATCAGCCAGGGTCAGGCTGGGCATGGCGTGGCGGCGTCAGCGGTCGAGTGCCTTGAGGATCCGCTCCGTGATGTCTACCCGCGTACTGGCGTAAACCACGTTCTCGACGATGAGGTCGAATCTTTCTTTCTCGGCGATTTCGATGATGGCTTTGCGGGCGCGCTCCTGAACCGTCGCGAACTCTTCGTTGCGGCGCTGGTTGAGGTCTTCGCGAAACGCACGCTGGTTGTTCTGAAGATCACGGCTGAGATTGGCCAGGTCGCGTTGTTTCTTGCCGCGCTCCGACTCGGACAGGGTCAGGCCTTCCTTTTCCAGCCAGGTTTGCAAATCGCGCGCCTGCTTGACCATTTTCTGGATGTCCTGCTCCCGGCCATGGAATTCCTTTTCCAGTTTTTTCTGCGCCTTGAGCGCTTGCTGGGAGTCACGGAATACGCGTTCGGTGTTGACGAAACCGATCTTGATCTCGGCGGCGATGGCGTGGGGGGAAAGCGTGAGGGCGAACAGCAGAATGAACAGTCGTTTCATGAATTACCTCGATCAGAATACGTTGCCAAGCTGGAACTGGAAGGATTGCGTCTTGTCGTCGGCGGCGGCGTTGATCGCCTTGGCCAAAGAAACCTTGATCGGGCCCATCGGCGAATACCAGGTGACGGCGGCGCCGACGGAATAGCGCAGGTCGGCCAGCGACAGGGTCTGGTAGCGGCCCAGAGAGTCGTAGTCGCCCGCCACCATGCCCGCGTCCACGAAGGCGGATAGGCGCACGGATTTATCCATGCCCATGCCCGGGAAGGGGAACAGCACTTCGGCATTGCCCACAATGCGTTTGCTGCCACCGACCGAGAAGGTGCCCGAGGCATTGATCGCCTTGGGACCGAGGCTGCCGCTGTCGAAACCGCGTACCGAGCCGATGCCGCCGGCGAAGAAATTGCGGAACAGGGGCAGGCTCTGGCCACCGTAACCGTTGCCGATACCCACCTCGCCATTCAGCAACAGGCTGATGCTGCGGGTCACCGGCTTCAGCCACTGGTACTGGTAATTGAGCTTGTAGTACTTCAGGTCACCCAGCGGGGTGCCCATTTCCGCGAACACCCGTTGATAGGTGCCCTTGGTGGGGTAGAGCAGACTGTCGCGTGTATCGCGTGCCCAGCCGGATTCCAGGCGCAGGGATTTCGTGGTGGAACTGCACGCTGCGCTGTACTTCGCGCAACCCGGGTCATAAGCCGCGGCGTAATCGTGATAGACATTGGGTGCGGTCGCGCTCAAATCCAGGGTGACTTGCTCGACCGCCGCCCCGAAGTTGATGGTGTCCAGTTCCGTGATGGGCACGCCCAGGCGCAACCCCAGGCCCATGGTCGAGGTGGTGTAATCCGCAACGGTATTCAGGCTGGAGGTGTTGGTGTCGCGCCGATACAGGTCATAGCCGAAGCTGATGCCATCCTGGGTGAAATACGGGTTGGTGAAGGACAGGGAATAGACCTTGTTGACGCTGCTGCTGTTGATTTGCGCGGAAAGCCGGTTGCCGGTGCCGAACAGGTTGTTCTGCGAGATGGAACCGGACAGGACGATGCCATCCGAGCTGGAGAAGCCCGCCCCCAGCATGACGCTACCGGTGGGCATCTCGGTGACGTTGACATTGACGTCCACCTGATCCGTGGTGCCGGGCACCGCCGGTGTTTCGACATTGGTTTCCTTGAAATAGCCCAGGCGCTCCACCCGCTCACGCGAGCGGTTGAGCTTGTCGGCGGCATACCAGCCGCCTTCCATCTGGCGCATCTCGCGGCGCACCACTTCATCCTTGGTGCGGGTATTGCCGGTGACGTTGATGCGACGCACGTAGACTTTGCGGCCCGGGTCGACCAGGAAGGTGAAGGCGGCGGTGCGCTTTTCCTTGTCGATTTCGGGTGCGGCATTGACATTGGCGAAGGCATAGCCCTCGTTGCCGAGACGGTCGCCGATCTTCTTGGTGGTTTCGTTGAGTTGTTCGCGCGAGAAAGCATCGCCCGGTTTCAGCGTGATCAGGGCTTTCAGCTCAGCCTCGGGAACCGGCAACTCACCGCCGAACTTGAACTCGGAGACGGTGTATTTCTCGCCTTCGCTGAGGTTGATGGTGATGTAGATGTCTTTCTTGTCCGGGGTGATCGAAACCTGAGTGGATTCGATATTGAACTCGAGATAACCCTGGTTCTGGTAGTAGGCGCGCAGCACTTCCAGGTCGCCGGAAAGCTTCTGTTTGGAGTACTGATCGTTCTTGGTCCACCAGGTCATCATGCCCGGCGTGCGCAGGGTGAACAGCTTGAGCAGTTCCTTTTCCTTGAAAGCCCGGGCACCGACCAGGTTGATGGCGCGAATCTTGGCGACATCGCCTTCGGCCACCTCGAAGTTCACCGCGACCCGGTTACGCTCCAGCGGCGTGGTGACCGCCTTGACTTCGACCGAGTAGATGCCCCGGTTGTAGTACTGGCGCTTGAGTTCCTGCTCCGCCTTGTCCAGCAGGGAGCGGTCGAGAATGCGGCCCTCGGCCAGCCCCAGTTGCTTCAGGCTGGTCTTGATGTCGTCCTTGGGAAATTCCTTCATCCCGGAGAAATCCACGCTGGCGATGCCGGGGCGTTCTTCCACGGTGACCACAAGGATCTCGTTCAGCGTCTCCAGGCGCACATCCTTGAAGAATCCGGTGGCATAAAGCGCCTTGATGGCGGTGGCGGCCATGTCGGGCGTGAGGGTCTCGCCCACTTTGACCGGGAGGTAGCTGAACACGGTGCCGGCTTCGGTGCGTTGAATGCCCTCCACCCGGATGTCCTTGACCTGAAAAGGCTCGAAGGCCTGGGCTTGGGCGGCGAACAAAGCCAAGGCGAGCAGGCTGGGGCGGAAGACGTGCATGGTGTTTTTTCTCAACCGGCGAGTCATTGGAAAAACAGCCGGCTCAAGTCGTTGTAAAGGGCGAAGAACATGAGCAGGCCAAGCAGGCCCATTCCGATCTTCTGGCCGATTTCCTGAATACGTTCGGAGACGGGGCGGCCGGTCAAAAATTCCGCGAAATAATACAGCAAGTGGCCGCCATCCAGTAGTGGCACCGGCAGCAGGTTGAGGACGCCGAGGCTGACACTGACCAGGGCCAGGAAGGCGGCAAAACTGCTCACCCCAGACTCGGCGGACTGGCCGGCATAGTCGGCGATGGTCAGCGGGCCGGAAAGATTTTTCAGCGAGGCCTGGCCAGTGATCATGCGGCCGAGCATTTCCAGGCTGAAGGCGGAGAGTTCCCAGGTCCGCGCCAGGGCGTGCCGCATCGCTTGCAGCGGGCCGTAATGGGCGGTGCCATGCAGCGTGGCGAAAACTTCTGGATCGACCCGCGGCCCGGCGCCGATACGGCCTATGGTCGTGCCACCCTCGCGCACGGCGGCGGGTGTCAGCACCACTTCCTGACGCTGGCCAGCACGCTCCAGGCTGAGCCGCAGGCTGCGCCCCGGCGAGTGGCGGATGGCCTCGACCACCTGTTCCCAGGTCGTCATGGCGTTGCCGTCGATGGTGACGATACGGTCGCCGCCTCGCAGCCCGACTTGGGCGGCGACACCGTCCGGCAGGAGTTGCCCCAGTACCGGGGCCAGGGGGGGGAGATAACGTACCAGGCCGAGGGCTTTCAGCGGCGCCTGTTCCATTGCATTTTTCTTCTCGCCGTCGATTTCCGGCACGGCCAGCGTGCGCAAGGCGATGTAGCCACGACGATCGACCGTCTCGATTCGCAGGGCGTCGCCACGCAGTACCTGTTTGAGCGCCAGCCAGTGCAGATCCTGCCAACTCGCGATGGGCTCGCCGTTGATTCGGGTGACGGTTTCACCGCCGTGCACGCCGGCGAGTTGTGCCGGGCTGTTTGCGGTCGGCTCACCGACAATCGGCTTGAGGATGGGCACGCCATGCAGGAACAAGCCCCAGAACAGCAGGATGGCGAGCAGGAAATTGGCCAGCGGCCCGGCCACGACAATGGCCGCGCGCGCCACCAGAGACTTGCGATTGAACGCCTGATCGAGTTGCTCGGTGGGCACTTCGCCTTCGCGTTCGTCGAGCATTTTCACGTAACCACCGAGCGGGATGGCGGATAGCGCCCATTCCGTGCCGTGGCGGTCGCGGTGACTGGCGACGACCTGGCCAAAGCCGACCGAGAAGCGCAGGACTTTGACTCCCATGCGGCGCGCGACCCAGAAGTGGCCGAACTCATGGAAGACGATGAGGATGGCCAGCGTGAAGAAGAAAGCGAGGAGGGTGGTCATGGCGTCATGTGGCGCCGGCTTCCAGCCGGCTGCCTGCAAAAGACGCCGGCTGGAAGCCGGCGCTACACTCAAGCTTCCGCATGTGCGATCAACACTTCGGCTTCCCGGCGCGCGGTGGCGTCGGCCGCCATCAGGTCTTCCAGTGACTCGGCGGGCAGGCCGGACAGACGGCCCAGCATGGCTTCCAGGCTGGCGGCGATGCCCAGGTAGGGAATGCGGCGATCGAGAAAGGCGGCGACCGCCACTTCATTGGCCGCGTTGAGAATGGCCGGCGCGGCGCCTCCCACCTCCAGGGTCTGATAGGCGAGTTTCAGGCAGGGAAAGCGGGCAAAGTCGGGCGCCTCGAAAGTGAGCTGGCCGATCTTCGCCAGATCGAGCCAGTTCACGCCGGCTTCCACCCGTTCCGGGTAGGCCAGGGAATGCGCGATGGGGGTGCGCATATCCGGGTTGGAAAGCTGCGCCAGCACCGAGCCGTCGAGATATTCCACCATGCTGTGGACGATGCTCTGCGGGTGGATCACCACTTCAATTTGCTGGGGACGGGCATTGAACAGCCAGTGCGCCTCGATGACCTCCAGGCCCTTGTTCATCATGCTGGCGGAATCGACCGAGATCTTCTTGCCCATCACCCAGTTGGGATGCGCCACCGCTTGTTCCGGGGTGACGTCTTTGAGCGTCTCCACCGCGCGGGTGCGGAACGGCCCGCCGGAAGCGGTGAGCAGGATGCGGCGCACGCCGTGCCTGGCCAGATCGCCGTCGTAACCGGCTGGCAGCGACTGGAATATGGCATTGTGCTCGGAGTCGATCGGCAGCAGGGTGGCGCCGTGCAGGCGCACCGCTTCCATGAAAAAGCGCCCGGCCATGACCAGGGTTTCCTTGTTCGCCAGCAACACCCGTTTGCCGGCGCGCGCGGCGGCCAGGGCGGGCCGCAAGCCGGCGGCGCCGACGATGGCGGCCATCACGCTATCGACTTCCGGCAAGGCGGAGACGAACTCCAGGGCAGCCATGCCGACCAGCACTTCGGTTTGCGTGCCGGCGAGCAAGGCTTGCAGCGCGCCGCCGCGGTCGGCCTCCAGCACCACGGCGTAACGCGGCCGGAATCGGCGGCACTGTTCAGCCAGTTTCTCGATCTGGTTCTGGCCGGTGAGTGCGATGACCTGGAATTTGTCCGGATGGCGGGCGACCACGTCGAGGGTGTTGACGCCTATGGTGCCGGTCGCACCCAGAATGGTGAGATTGCGAGGGGTCATTTCCAGAGCACCAGAAAAAACAGGGCCAGGGGCAGCACGGCGGTGAGGCTATCGATACGGTCGAGCACACCGCCATGTCCGGGCAGCCAGTTGCCGCTGTCCTTGATGCCGGCCTGGCGCTTGGCGTGGCTCTCGAACAGGTCGCCGAGAACACTGGCCACGAACAGGATCAGGGCATAACCCAGCAGGAGGGCACTGCGGTCGAATGTTTCGCGCACAGCGAAAACAGCAACGGCCAGGGCATACAAGGCCACCGCCAGGGCCGCTCCGAGCGCCCCTTCCCAGGATTTCCCCGGGCTGATGCGGGGTGCCAGTTTGTGGCGGCCGAAGCGGCGGCCGCTGAAGTAGGCGGCACTGTCGGCGATCACCGCGAGCAGGATGCAGGCGAGCAGTAGCAGCGGCGAGGTGGAGTGCAAAGACACGGCGGCATAACCGGTGGGCGCCAGCAACAGCCAGCCGAGCAGCGCCCCACCGAAGCCGCCGGGAACGGGCCAGCCGCGCGCCAGCCAGAGCGGCGCCAGGACAAGCCAGAAAGCGGCTGCCAGCGTGGCGATGAGTTCCTTGGGCACGGCGGAAAGCGCCAGCGTGGCAAGCGCCGTGATCAGCGCGTAGCTCAGGCGCGCGCGCGGCGCGAACTTCAGCAGCCCGGCCCATTCCCAGGCGCCCAGCGCGACGATGGCCAGGATCACGGCAGCCCAGGCGGGGGTTGGCAAGCCGAGCAGGGCGGCGAGGAAAATACCGCCCAGAGCCAGGCCGGTAACAACACGCTGTTTAGCGCTCGACGAGTTGTTCGCTGGTGCGGCCAAAGCGGCGCTCGCGTTTCTGGTAGGAGGTGATGGCCTGGTCCAGCGCCTTGGCGTTGAATTCGGGCCACAGGGTGTGGGTGAAATACAGTTCGCTGTAGGCCAGTTGCCAAAGCAGAAAGTTGCTGATGCGTTGCTCGCCGCCAGTGCGAATGAACAGATCGGGCTCGGGGGCGTAGGGCATCGAGAGGTAGGGCGTCAGCGCTTCTTCGCTCAGTTCGCCGCCGGGGTTGTCGCGCAGCCAATTGTTGGCGGCATGGAGAATGTCCCAGCGGCCGCCGTAGTTGGCGCAGACGGTGAGGGTGAGGCGGGTATTGCTGGCGGTCTGGCGCTCGCCTTGTTCGATGAGTTCGCGCAGCCGCGTGTCGAAGCGGGAAAGGTCGCCCACCACCTTCAGGCAAACGCCATTGCGATGCAATTTGCCGACTTCCCGCTCCAGGGCCATGACGAACAGTTCCATCAGGCGCGAGACTTCGTCCTCGGGACGGCGCCAGTTTTCCGAACTGAAGGCGAACAGGGTCAGGTATTCAACCCCGCGTTCAATGCAGGCCTTAACGATGTCGCGCACCCGCTCCACCCCCTGTGCATGTCCGGCGATGCGCGGCAGCAGGCGCTTTTTCGCCCAGCGGCCGTTGCCATCCATGATGATGGCGATATGGCGTGGGACCGCCGCGGCCTGGGGAATTTCGGCGGTGCTGCTGAAGAAGCGTTTGATCATGGTGGGATTTGAGCGCGGTGAGCGGTGAGCCAAGTGTGCTTGCGGCCCCATTCTCGGTCGCCTTACACCGCCATCAAATCCTTTTCTTTTTCCGCCAACGCGTGGTCGAGTTCCGCGATGTATTTGTCGGTCAGCTTCTGCATGTCGTCGATGGCGCGGCGTTCCTCGTCTTCAGAAGCCTGCTTGTTTTTCACCAGTTCCTTTAGATGCGCATTGGCATCGCGGCGAATATTGCGCACCGCCACGCGGGCATTTTCCGCCTCGCCTCTGACCACCTTGATCAGGTCGCGGCGGCGTTCTTCGGTGAGTGGCGGCATCGGCACGCGGAGCAGTTCGCCCATGTTGGCCGGGTTGAGTCCCAGGTCGGCGTCGCGAATCGCCTTTTCCAGCTTGGACGCCATATTCTTTTCATAGGGCTGCACCCCGATGGTGCGAGCGTCGATCAGGCTGACGTTGGCCACCTGATTCACCGGCACCGGTGAACCGTAATAATCCACCATGACGTGATCAAGGATGCCGGTGTGGGCACGCCCGGTACGAACTTTCAAAAGGTCCGACTTGAGCGCTTCAAGGGATTTCTTCATCTTGTCTTCGGCGGACTGTTTGATGTCGGCAATCATGGTTGTCTCCTGTTAAAGCACCACGCGGGTGCCCTCGGGCTCGCCCAGCACCACGCGGCGTAATGCGCCCGGTTTGAAGATGTTGAATACGCACAGCGGCAGCTTCTGCTCGCGGCACAGCGCGAAAGCGGCAGTGTCCAGCACGCCCAGGTTGCGGCGAATCGCTTCGTCGAAAGTCAGTTGCTCGTAGCGGGTGGCGGTGGGGTCTTTCTTGGGGTCGGCGGTATAGACGCCGTCCACCTTGGTCGCCTTCAGCATCAGGTCGGCGCCGATCTCCGCGCCGCGCAGGGCGGCGGCGGTATCAGTGGTGAAGAAGGGGTTGCCGGTGCCGCCGCCGAAGATCACCACGCGGTCGGCTTCCAGATGGCGCACCGCGCTGTCCCGTTCGAACGGCTCGCCGACATGGGCGATGCTCACCGCGGTCTGCACACGGGCATCCACGCCGGCCGCCATCAAGGCATCTTTCAAGGCGAGGGCGTTCATCACGGTGGCCAGCATGCCCATGCTGTCGGCGCTGGCGCGATTCATGCCGGAAAGCGCCCCGGTGGCGCCCCGGAACAGATTGCCGCCACCCACCACGATGCCCACCTGCACGCCCAGTTCCACAACTTCCTTGATCTGGGCGACCATGCCGGCCAGTGTGCCGGCGTGATAGCCGAAGGCATCCGGCCCCATCAGGGCCTCGCCGGAGAGCTTCAGGAGGATGCGGCCAATTCTGGGCTCGGCGGCCATGCTCAGACCTTGGCGGCGGCGGCCACTTCGGCGGCGAAGTCGGCTACTTTTTTCTCGATGCCTTCACCGACGATGAACAGGTAAAAGCCGTGGCACTGAGAACCCTTGGCCTTCAGCACTTGCTCGACGGTCTGCTTGTCATCCTTGACGAAAGGCTGTGATAGCAGGGTCACTTCTTTCAGGAACTTCTGCACGCTGCCTTCGGCGATCCTCTCCAGCATGGCTTCCGGCTTGCCGGCTTCCTTGGCTTTCTCGATGGCGACGCGGCGCTCGGTGTCGATCAGTTCCTGCGCCACGCCAGAGGCATCCAGCGATCTGGGTTTGGAAGCCGCGATGTGCATGGCGATATCGCGGGCAATGGACTCGTCACCGGAAATGTCCACCAATACGCCGATTTTGCTGCCGTGGATGTAGCTGGCGAACTGGCCAACCGCGGCCTGGCGCACGAAGCGGCGAATAGACATGTTTTCACCGATTTTGCCGACCAGATCGGTACGCGCTTCTTCCACTGTCTTGCCGCTGTAGGGCAGAGCGGACAAAGCGGCGACATCAGCGGGATTCTGGTTGAGCACCATTTCCGCGAGGGCGCGGGTCAGCGCAAGGAAGTCGTCATTCTTGGCGACGAAGTCGGTCTCGCAGTTCACTTCCACCATCGCCGCAGCCTTGCCATCCGCGCTGATTTTGATGGCGACGACGCCTTCGGCGGCGATGCGACCGGCGCTCTTGGCGGCCTTGTTGCCGAAGCGCACGCGGAGAATTTCCTCGGCCTTGCTGCTATCGCCGCCCGCCTCGGTCAGTGCTTTCTTGCAATCCATCATGGGAGCGTCGGTGCGTCCGCGCAGTTCTTTAACCATGGATGCGGTGATTTCCGCCATTTCCAATCTCCTGTTTGCTGTATTGAAAAACGCCCCGGTCATCGGGGCGTCTCGAAAAGGCGACCTGGCAAACTGGCGCCAGGTTGTTGCATTTACTCGGTGGTGGTGGCGGCTTCTTCCTCGACTTCGACGTACTCATCTTCACCAGCGGCAACTATTTCCTCGATGACCTGGGTCTTGCCTTCCAGAATCGCATCGGCCAGGCCCCGGGCATACAGGCGGATGGCGCGGTTGGAGTCGTCGTTGCCGGGGATGACGTAATCGACGCCGATCGGGCTGTTGTTGGTATCGACCACGCCGATCACGGGAATACCCAGCTTGCTGGCTTCGGTGATGGCAATTTTCTGGTAGCCGACGTCGACCACGAACAGGGCGTCCGGCAGCCGCTCCATGTCCCTGATGCCGCCCAGGCTATGCACCAGTTTGTCGAATTCACGCTGTACGCGCAGGGCTTCCTTCTTGGAAAGGGTGGCTTCGCCGAGCTGGGCTTCCAGCTCCTTCATCCGCTTGACTGACAGCTTGACCGTCTTGAAGTTGGTCAACATACCGCCTAGCCAGCGGTGGGATACATAGGGCATGCCGCAGCGAGTCGCTTCCTCGGCCATGATGTCGCGCGCCTGGCGCTTGGTGCCGACGAACAGGATGGAACCCTTGTTGGAAATCATGCGACGCGCATAGGTGGCGGCGTCGTTGAACAACGGCAGGGTTTTTTCCAGGTTGATGATGTGGATCTTGTTGCGGTGGCCGAAGATGTACGGCGCCATCTTCGGGTTCCAGTAACGGGTCTGGTGGCCGAAGTGGACACCGGCCTCGAGCATTTGACGCATGGTGACGGACATGAAAACTCCTTGGTTAAGGTTGGGCCTCCATCCCCCTACGAACCCTGTGAAGGGCACCTTAACGCGGAGGGATGTGTGGATTTCGCTTGCAGCCGGGCCAGGCCAGATGCCGGGTTGCCGAGCGCAAAGCGGCGCGCATTCTAGCAGCGTGGCCTATCCAGGGGCAACCGGAGGGTCTCGGAAATCGTGGCCGTCGCATAATTTTGCCTGATTCGCCACCTTCGCCAACTTGTTCAGCCGTGCGGAAGAATTGCCAGGATGTAGGGTGTGCATCGCGAATGCCACCGCACCTAGCAGCCTGTCGGACTTTGGAATCGTCGGCTGCAAATCGACCGCAGCGGCCCATTTTTCACCGGCTTCTTGCCCCATGGAACCACCATGCGGCGGCGAATCCGGCAAAAACTGGTCTCGCCGGGGCCGATTTTCGCTATCGACGACCAAAGTCCGACAGGCTGCTAGACATCGCTGGATAATGGGGCTCAATCCGATAATTTTGAGTCTTGCCACGGACCCGGCCTGAATGATCCATGCGCGCGGAATCAGCCCCTCCAAAATGTGAATCTCTTCTTGCGAGTGGCTATTCATGCGGCTAGAATGCTCAGACTTTGCAAATGCCTAAAAACGCGGACATCTGCAAAGAAAGAAGCAAACATGCGGTACATGGAGTGGTAGTTCAGTCGGTTAGAATACCGGCCTGTCACGCCGGGGGTCGCGGGTTCGAGTCCCGTCCACTCCGCCAACACCTCAAAGGCGAACGCGAGTTCGCCTTTTTTTTTCATTTTTTGCCATGTCTAAACCATGCTAGAAGCCATACGTGAACGTGCCCAGGGTTGGATCGCCAAAGTCATTCTCGGGTTGATCGCACTAACCTTCGCGGTCTGGGGGGTGGAAGGATATTTTGGTAGTAGCGGCAAGGAGCCCCCCGCGGCCAAGGTCAATGACAGCGAAATCAGCCAGCGCGACTTTCTCAAGACGCTCAAGGAGCAGGGCGCGGCCATGCAACAGCAATTAGGTGGCAAGGTGGAAGAAAAAGCCCTGCGCGCCAAGGTGATGGAGCAGTTGGTGAATACCAGCCTGCTATCACAAGCCGCCCAGAAGTCCGGTTTTGCCATTCTCGATCCCCAGGTGGAGGCCGTCATGGGCGGGGTCGAGGTGTTTCAGGAGGGGGGCAAGTTCTCCAAAGCGCGCCTGGATGCCTGGTTGCGCAGCCAAGGCATGAGCCAGCAGCAATTGCAGTCCATGATTGCTCAGGACTTGCTGCTCAAACAGGTCCAGATTGGCTACGGTGAAGGCGCCGTGGCGCCTCTGCCCACCGCTGTTCGTTTGAATGCCTTGCTGGCGCAGCAACGTGAGGTGAACGAAGCTGGCTTCGACCGCAAGGATTTTCTGAAGTCGGCCAGCATCGACGACAACGCTGTGCGGGCCGAGTACGACACTCACAAGACCGACTATGCAACCCCGGCCTCGCTGCGTTTGCAGTACCTGGTGTTGTCCCAGACCGCGCTGGAAGAAAAAATCCAAATCAGTGATGACCAATTGCGCAAGTTTTATGAAGCCAATGCCGCGCGTTTCCAGGAGCCGGAACGGCGCCGTGCCAGCCACATCCTGATCAAGATCGAAGCGGGCGCCGATGCCAAGGGGCGCCAGGCCGCGAAGGCCAAAGCTGAGCAAATTCTGGCCGAAGTGAAGAAGTCCCCGGCTCAATTTGGTGAACTGGCGCGCAAGCATTCGCAAGACCCGGTTTCCGGGGAGAAGGGCGGCGATCTCGGTTCTTTCACCCGCGATATGATGGTCAAGCCATTCTCCGACGCGGCGTTCCAGATGCGGCAAGGCGCTATCAGTGATCTGGTGGAAACCCAGTTCGGTTTTCACATCATTCGTCTTGACGGCATTGTGCCGGGCGCGAAGATCGGTTTCGAGGCGGCCAAGGGCGATATCCAGAAGGAACTCAGGCAACAGGAAGCGCAGCGCCGCTTTGTCGAAGCGGCGGAGCGTTTCAGCAATATGGTTTATGAGCAGCCGGATAGTCTGGCCCCGGCGGCCAAGGAGTTTGGCCTGACGTTGCAGGAAACCCCCTGGTTCAATCGCAAGTCCGCACCGGTTCCCCTGGCCAACGAACGTCTGCTGGAAATGGTGTTCACGGAGGAAGCCCAGAAGAAGCGTCAGAACATCGAAGCCGTGGAAGTGGCTCCCAACACGCTGATTTCCGCGCGCGTGATCGATTTTCGCGCCGCCGGCCAGCGGCCTCTGGCCGAGGTGGCGGGCGAGATTCGCTTGAAGTTGAGCGCGGACATGGCGCGCAAGCTGGCGATCGAGGCTGGCAAGAAAGCGCTGGAGAGCGCGCGTGCCGGCCAGTCGATTCCTTGGTCGGCGGCGATGACCGTGTCGCGGATGCAGCCGCTCAACTTGCCAGCGGAGGCGGTAAAGGCCATCTTCCGCGCCGCCACCACCCAGCTACCGGTTTATACAGGTAGCGAGACAGCGGAGGGGTACCGTGTCTACCGCATCAACCGGGTTGCGGCAGGCCAGGCCCAGCCAGAAATGGCCAAACGTATCCGCGGCGATATTCGCCGCCTGGTCGCGCAGGAGGAAATGCGCGCCTATCTAGAGAACCTCAAGGCCCGCGCCAAGATCAAGATCGAGCCGACCGCGCTGGAACCGAAGGCTGAATAAGCCGGTTCAGGCAAGGAAAAAGCCGGGCGTACCCGGCTTTTTCCTTGCCCACTTCTTGCCCACAGAGGGCTTGCTAGTCGTCCACCGCCAAGCCGGCCGTGCTGTTGAAACCGGAATCCACATAGGTGATTTCGCCACTGATGCCGGAAGCTAAATCGGACATCAGGAAGGCGGCGACGTTGCCGACTTCTTCGATAGTGACGTTACGGCGCAGCGGCGAGTGCTTTTCGCCCCAGGCCAGCAGTTTGTTGAAGTCGGCGATACCGGAAGCGGCCAGGGTCTTGATCGGACCAGCCGACAGGCCATTCACGCGGATGCCGCGCGGCCCCAGGCTGGCGGCCAGGTAATAAATACTGGATTCGAGGCTGGCCTTGGCCAGGCCCATGACGTTGTAGTGCGGCACCGAGCGCACCGCGCCCAGATAGGTCATCGTCAGCAGGGCGCCTTTGCGACCTTGCATCATGGGCAGGGCGGTTTTGGCCAGGGCCGTGAAGGAATAACTGGAAATGTCGTGGGCGATGCGAAAGTTTTCGCGGGTGACATTGTCGATATAGCTACCCACCAAGGCTTCCTTGGGCACGAAAGCAATCGAGTGGACCAGACCGTCGAGGCCTTCCCAGTGCTTGCCCAGGTTGTCGAACAGCGCGGTGATTTCTTCATCGCTGCTGACGTCGCAGGGAAATAGCATGGACTCGTCTGTGCCAAACGCCTCGACCAGGCCGAATACGCGGTCTTTCACCTTCTCGCCCTGATAAGTAAAAGCCAGATCGGCCCCTTCTCGGTGGCAGCACTTGGCCACGCCATAGGCAATGGAGCGGTTGCTGATCAGACCGGTGATGAGAATTTTTTTGCCGGAGAGAAAGCCCATGTCGTGGTACTCGGTTAATGAAACGGCGCGGATTATACCTGTGCCGCTGCATGGGTCGGAGGTCGGCGCTACTATCACTCCGATTGAAAATTGGAGGGGCGTCGTGAGCGCGAAAATCATCGCCGTGGTGAATCAGAAAGGCGGAGCGGGCAAGACCACGCTGGCCATGTTGCTGGCCGGCAGTTTCGCGGATGCCGGCCACTCGGTACTCGTTGCCGATACCGACCCGCAGAACACCGCCGTGCATTGGGCCGGCATGGGGGAGGGCTATCCGGCCACGGTGGAAGACGTTTCCGGCGAGGAGGGCAAACTCCACAAGGCGTTGCGCAAACGCCGCGACGCCTACGACTACATCGTCATCGACAGTCCGCCGGCCGCCGCCGCGCCGGTAACGCGCAGCGCCCTGCGCCTCGCCGATCTCGCCCTGGTGCCGGTGATTCCCTCACCACTGGACTTGTGGGCATCGGTGCGAATCCGCGAGGCCATCATCCATGCCCGCGAAAAAAACCCGCAATTGCGCGCCCGCCTGGTGGTCAATCAGATGCAACCGAATACCGTGCTGGCGCGGGAAGTGCTGGGCATGCTGCCAGAGTTCGGCATCCCCCTGCTGGCGGCCAGCCTGAAAAGCCGCACCGCCTATCGCCAGTGCGCGGCCTTGGGGATGACCCTCGCGGCCCTGGGATCGCGCGCCGGACTTGCGATCCTGGAGTTGGAAGCGTTGCGGCGCGAGGTGGAAAGTCTGCTGAGTGGGGTTGATGTGCCGGGCCGGGGTTTGTAGCGTCGGCTTCCAGACGGCGCCGCCGCGTCCGCGAGGCGGGGTGGGGAGCCACTGGAAGCGAAAGGATAGCCCCTCGCCTGACGAACCTGATTCGGCGGTATGAGGTGGTTCAGGCTCCTTGCGCAAGAAATAGTGTTGTCGCCAGATGTTTTGCTCGGGATTGCGCAAAATCTAATGAATGACTTGCAGGCGCAGGGCGTTTTTCTAGCAGCCAGTCGGAGTGCGCCATGCAAAGGCGCTGTTTTCCAGCGGGGGCGAACCCCGCCCGGCCACTTTCGCTCCGGCCGGAAGCAACTGGAGCAGTCGTGGAGGCAACGAAGCGGCTGAAGCCTCTGGTGTAGAAGGTTCTGTAAGGAACTTGGCGAACGTGCAGGCCGTAAAGTGAGTGAACGCTGAGCAGGCCTCGAAAAAGCTGATGTGGTTGCGAGGAGGCGAAAGCCGACGTGGCAATCCTGCGACCACACGCTGAGCGAAGTGAACAAACAATAAATCGCTGCCGCTCACACCCCACGCTCCTGGATTGCCGCGCTTCGCTCGCAATGACAAACAACGCCCAACCCCCATCATTGTGAGGAGGCGCCAGCCGACGCGGCAATCCAGACCACGCCATCAAATAATCCCAGCGTACAAATCCTCCCAATCCGGGTTCATGGTCTCGATCAAACGCAACTTCTTCAACCTCGACCCCGCCTTGAGCTGCTTCTCCCGGGTAATCGCCTCCACCATGGACGCATGCAACTCGTAGTACACCAACATGTGCACTCCATACTTGCAAGAAAAGCCGTCGACCAAATCATTTTTGTGCTCCCAGACCCGCTTAACCAGGTTGGAAGTCACACCGGTATAAAGCGTGCCATTTCGCTGATTGGCCAAGATGTAGACTGAAGTGGACCCCTGCGTCAAGACAATAATGCAGCCGGTTTAAGTTGCACTCTCGACTTCACACGCAGCTGGACGGCGCTGCCCCGGTTTTGCTTTTGACTTGGCTGTGGCCGCTGCTTCTGACCTTGCTTCTGCGGTGGAGGAATCCCCTGAGGAGCGTAGCGGATCAGGGGATTCCT
>Ga0210044_10003155_pt1 | contig 23730 bp, 21 predicted proteins | sample CryGey13umfilter_2_FD_183959 | JGI IMG/M metagenome (GOLD analysis project Ga0210044, IMG submission 183959) | Groundwater microbial communities from aquifer in Utah, USA - Crystal Geyser 4/9/14 3 um filter (SPAdes) (version 2) | ecosystem: Environmental > Aquatic > Deep subsurface >... | reverse complement strand
GATTCATTTGCGATGACAAATTACAAGCGTTTGTTCGACCCCGATTACAGTTCAATAAAGGATTATATTTAATGGCAGTACCGAAAAAAATAAAACTCATGAAAGATGAATTGCTCATTGTTTGGAGTAATGGCAAAGAAAATTATTTCCCGTTGAAATTTCTGCGTGATGAATCTCCTGACGCAACAAACAAAGGTGAAACCATTTTATGGAAACATTATCCTGCAACTGAAAAGCAAAGCGAAGTCAACCGTCCCGGCAAATACGAAGTCGAAAAAATTGTTCCTATCGGAAATTACGGAATTCAAATCACATGGAAAGACGGATATGATTACGGGATTTATTCATGGGACTTGTTTGAAAAGTGGGCTGACTTTTTAGAGATAAAACGCTCGCTTCGGGAATTTGACAAAAACAGTTCTGAGCAAGAGAATTAATTTCTGTTAATCACGCCAAAGATTTCAGAGCAGATTTTAATTCTGTATATTCAAACTGAAATCCGTTTTCAACTGTTCTTTTGGGAATTATTTTAGCGCCTTTGGTTAATGCTTCGGCAGCTTCGCCCAAAACAATTTTTAATGCAAATTCCGGAACGGTAAATACTGACGGTCTCGACATTACATTCCCGAGTGTTTTGCTGAACTCTTTCATTGTTGTTATGCCCGGAGAAACTGCATTATATGCGCCAATATATTTTTCGTTAGTGGCTGCGGCAACAAAAAGGTTTGCCAAATCATCAATATGAATCCACGGAAACCATTGTTTTCCCGAACCGATTGAACCGCCAATAGAATATTTGTACAAAGGAATCAGACGAACCAAAGCTCCGCCATCTTTGGATAAAGCTATTCCAATCCGAATGCGGACTTCTCTGATATTTTCTTCTGCAAATTTTTTGACTTCATTTTCCCAGGCTGAAGTAACTTCGGCAAGAAAATCATTTCCAGACTGTGAATATTCATCGCAAACGTTTTCGACTTTATTATCATAAAATCCAACAGCAGAAGCAGAGACAACGGATTTTGGTTTGTTTTTGAGTTTCGATATAATTTGAAATAAAGCTGCAGTTGTTTTTACTCTGCTGTCAATGATTTTTTTCTTCTGCCCGTCGCTCCATCTTTTTAACATTACATTTTCGCCAGCAAGATGAATTATCGAATCAAGATTTTCCAGTTGCCCAGTGTCAGAAATTATTTCACTGACTGAATATGGATTCCATTTTATGGTTTTTACATTGCCGGAAAATATCTCTTTGGCTTTTTCTATTGAACGTGACAGAATAATAATTTCATTTTCATTGCCGGTCAGTTTTTCGACTATTTTCTTCCCGATTAATCCTGTTGCACCGGTGATTGCTATTTTCATTTATTCTCCTGATTGTTTACCTGATAAAATAATTTTCTGCTAAATTAGTTCCAAACAGAAATTAAATTATATAATTTGCAGATAAAAAGAATAAGTTTTGGGAAGAATGAAAACAGTATATAAATATTTTATTTCGCTAGTCATCCTGCAATTATTCTCTGCAGGTTTTTTGTTCCCGCAAGTGTTTTCTCTGAAGGGAACAATTGCGTCTGCCAAAAGCGGCGAAGCACTTAGTTTTGCTAATGTGCGTGTCCTTGAAACAACAACAGGCACTGCAGCAAATATCGAAGGTGTTTTTGAACTGAAACTTCAGAAAGGTAATTATAAAATTATTGCTTCGTTCATTGGATACAAGTCTGATACGATAAACATTGCTCTAAACCGCAACATGAATATAAATATCAAACTTTCTCCTGTTGAATTGAAACTCAAAGAAATCACCGTGCTGCCAAAAAAAAATCGAGCAATAAAAATTATTCGCAAAGCAATCGAAAGAAAAAATGAGCGAGAGAAACTAATCAAAGACTATTCGTTTTCTGCATACACAAAAGGGTTAATTAAAACCACACGTGATATTACAACAGGGGACAACTCAATTAATCTTGATATCGGAAAAATGGACACGGCACAACTGAAAATTTCCGGATTGCTTGAAAACCAAAGCCGCGGATATTTTTTGAAACCCAAATTCTACAAAGAAGAAATTATTGCACGGAAACAATCTGCCAATTTTCCGCCGACGATTAATGTATTGACCGGCGGACGTGTCATACAAAATTTTTATACCGATGATATTCAATTTTTCGGCAGAGAGCTTTCAAGCCCGATTAGCAGCAATGCTCTCAACTTTTATTATTTCAATCTCGAAGATTCTCTTGCGATGGATAATCAAAAAGTATATCAGATTTATTTTGAACCTGATGATAAAACTGATGCGGGTTTTTACGGAAAGATTTTTATAACCGATAAAAGTTACGATTTGATTAAACTTGATATCAATCTGAATTCTGCAGCAAATCCCGGAGGCTTTTTTTCAAAAGTGAATATCTATCAGCAGTTTCTTCCTTTTGCAAATAATATTTATATGCCTATTGACTATCGTCTGTTTGTCGAAGGAAATTTCTTTGGGTTGATAAAATTTGGCTTTGAACTCAATTCCATTATGCAGGATTATAATATTAATTCCGGCATTGCGGAAGATTATTTTGATATGGTTATATTGAAAGTATTGCCTGATGCAGATAAAAAAGATTCAACATTTTGGAATAATATTCAGACAATTCCAAATACTGACAACGAAATGAATGCATACAAACGAATTGACAGTTTGGAATCAATTCCGCGGACATTTGCAGATAATTTTTCGTTTTTTGCTTTCAGAAATTCCATTGATGATAACTGGTCAATGAGCGGGCCACTTTCTTTTTACAGTTTCAATCCTGTAGAAGGACATGGTGTTAATTTTTCGGTTTTTTATAATGATAAAACCGAAAAGCGTTTATCTTTCAATAATGATTTAAGTTATGGTTTTAATGATAAAAAATTCAAGTGGAATTTTGCTTCACGATATTTGTTTGGCGAATACCGCACAGTTAAAACATCGGTTAATGTTTTTGATAATTTAAAAATCCTTTTTCAGGATTCTGACGAGTATAATTCATTAACATCAACACTGACGGCTCTTTTTGGCCATTATGATTTCCGTAATTATTATTACTCAAAAGGATTCAGTCTGAATATTTCCGGCGAGGTTTTCCCGATTCTTGAACTTGGCATTGGCTATTCGAATTCGACTGATAAAATCGCTGTGGTAAATTCTGAGTTTTCAATTTTCAACCGAAGAAAAAAGTTTGCTGTCAATCAGCCGATTTTTAACTCGACAATTCGCACGGCAACTTTTAATTGGCAGATTGATTTCAGGAATTTTATCGAAGACGGATATTTTCGCAGAAGAATTTCGCAAGGAAAATCTTCTGTTATTTTCAGCGGTGATTTTACGTTTAGTGATAAAAAATTATTATCAAGCGGGCTGGATTTTAACATCAATCAATTTAATATAAATTCGAATATCAATTCGTTTCGCTCAACTTCGTTTCAAATCAACATGAACTTTGTAAACAGCAACAAATCAATTCCTTTTCAAATGATGAATGCTCTGCCGGGAAATATTCAGTCCGTTGGAAAAGATTTTACATTCAGGACTTTGAAATATTCGGAGGTAGTCTCGGATCGTGTGGCTGCTATGGGTTTTCAATATAATTTCAATGATGAATTCTTTAAACTCCTGCAAGTTCCATTTCTGAAGGATAAGCAAATACTGTTGTCAATCCATTTTAATGCGGCTTTAACAGATATTTCAACGGACACCTATTTGTTAAATAAAAATTTGTTTCTGAAATCGCCGGTTGAATTTCATAAACCGTTTTATGAAATTGGTTTTGGAGTCGGACAAATGATGTTTCCACTAAAACTCGAGTTCACATGGAAACTTAACCATTTTGGGAAAAACAATTTTGTGTTCGGAATAAACTCATTTGTTTTTTAGAAAGGAAAGATATGTTGTTTAAAATTATTTTAATCATTCTTACAACTGCATTCATAAATTTAGCCCAAAGCTTTTCAATCAATAAAATTGAACCTCCAAACTGGTGGGTTGGAATGAAGCATAATAAAATTCAGCTCATGGTTTATGGAAACAAACTTGAAAATGTAAAAGCAAAATCTTTTTCCAAACATATAAAAATCAAAAAAATTCATCAGATTGAAAATTCATCATATCTGTTTGTTGATATAGAAATTTCAAACAGAGCAAAAGCCGGAGATAATATTATTCGGTTTTATAACGATGAAAAATTAGCGGATATAAACTTTCCGTTATTCTCCCGTGAAAAAAGCAAAAACCGTTTTCAGGGGTTTGACAATAAAGACGTGATTTATCTTCTCATGCCTGACAGGTTTGCAAATGGAGACACGACCAATGATTTTGTCGAAGGATATTATGACTCGCTACAAGTTATTCCATCGCAGGCACGGAAAGGCGGAGATATTGCTGGTATAATTTCAAAACTTGATTACATAAAAAATTTCGGCGCAACAGCAATCTGGATTACACCTTTGGTTGAAAACAATACATTCAGAAGTTATCATGGTTATTCAGCTACAAATCATTATAAAATTGATCCGCGTCTCGGTACAATAAATAATTACAAAACACTTGTCGATTCGGCTCATAATCTCGGATTGAAAATTATAATGGATCATGTTGCTAATCATATTGCAATTGATCATGAGTGGATGAAAAATCTTCCGATGAAAAACTGGATCAATGGTTCTGTGCAAAATCATCTTCCGGCAAATCACAACAAGATGAGTTTTCTTGATATTCATTCTGACAGCATAACAATCAGAGAAATACAGGAAGGATGGTTTACCGGTTATATGCCTGACTTGAATCATGAGAATATTTTTCTCTCAACATATTTAATACAAAACACAATCTGGTGGATTGAAACTTCGGGCATTGATGGAATTCGCGAAGATACTTATCCATACTGCAATCAAAAATTTATGTCACTCTGGGCAAAAGAAATTATTGATGAATATCCGTCATTAAAAATTCTTGGTGAAATCTGGACAGGTGAAAGTGATTATCTTGCGGGATATCAGTCGGGTTCGCAATTTCCAAAATATGATTCGCATCTTGCAAACATTACTGATTTTGCTCTGCGTGATGCACTTGTTCATTTTCTGCAGGGAAGCGGAAGTCTTTATGAAATTTTTAATACTGTTTCAAAAGATTATTTGTTCGCCGATGCAAACAATCTTGTAACATTTGCAGATAATCATGATGTGGGAAGAGCAATGTTTTATGCCGATTCCAACGTTGCAAAATTCAAACTCGCATTTCATATTTTATTAACTACACGCGGAATTCCTCAGATATTTTACGGAACTGAAATCGGAATGATTCAAAATGAAGATCACGGAACATTGAGAAAGCCATTTCCCGGCGGATTCCCTGGCGACAAGCGAAATGCTTTTACAGTCACAGGAAGAAACGAATATGAAAATGACATTTTCAATTTTTTACAGAAGATTATTAAAATCAGGAATGACAATCCCGCTTTATCTGAAGGAAAGATAATTCACTTTTCCCCTGTAAATAATGTTTACATTTATTTTCGCCAATTAGGTGAAGATACGTTTATGAATATAATTAATGCAGGCAAAAACAGTTTTAAGCCGAACACTAATTACTACAGGCAGCTAAATGGAGTTAAGTTTGTTTATGATGAATTGAATGAGAGGCAATTATCAATTAACCAAATTCTTGTGGAAGGTGAAAGTTCAGTGATTTTTAAACTGATTAAATAGAAGAGACTTCAGAAAAATTATTCTGCTGTCATCTTGATCCGTCAGTTGACGGATGTCGAGGGATGATGTACAGGTATCACTAAAAGTCTATGATATTCTTGGAAGAGAAATAGCAACTTTAGTTGATGAACAAAAACCAGCCGGAAATTACGAAGTGAAATTTAATGTAGGACAAGCCTCCAACTTGTCGGGCGGTATTTATTTCTACCAACTAAAAGCCGGTGAGTTTTCTGAAACAAAGAAAATGATTTTGATAAAGTAAAAAACAAAACTTCCCGGACGAAACACGGGAAGTTTGCCTTAAAAACATAAAGATCTAACGCTAATATATTACCATGCATATGCTTCGGGAGCTTGATTTCCGGGTCCAGGCCATATTTTATCCAGTTTTAAAAGTGTTTCTTCATCCAGTTTAATTTCTAGTGCAACAACATTTTCTTTTAATTGCTGAATTGTTCTGGGTCCAATTATTGGAGAAGTAACAACAGGATTGTGTAAAACCCAAGCTAGTGCAACGTCCGCAGGCATAATTCCAATTTCCCTGCATAAATTTTCATATTGTTCCAACTGCGGTTTTAATTTTCCCACTGATTTCAATAAAGGCTCTCTGGTTCTTCTTCCTTCGTTTTTCTCTTCTAAAATACCGCACAATATTCCGCCACCGAGTGGACTCCACGGGATTAGCCCCATTCCAAAGGCTTTGCATGCAGGAACAACTTCAAGTTCGATGTGTCTGTTTCTCAGACTGTAAATACTTTGCTCAGAAACCAATCCAAGTAAATTTCTATGCCTTGCAATCGTATTTGCTTCAGCAATATTCCATGCAGCAAAATTACTGCTTCCAAAATATGTGATTTTTCCTTCTTGAATCAATTGTTCCATTGCCTGAAATATTTCTTCCCACGGCGTACTTCGGTCAATGTGATGCATCTGATAGAGATCGATATGATCAGTTTTTAATCGACGCAAACTATCTTCGCAAGCATGTTTGATGTGATATGCAGACAAACCTCTTTCATTTATTCCTTCTCCCATTTTTCCATACACTTTGGTCGCAAGAACAATATTTTCTCTTCTATTACCCTGTGCCAACCATTTACCAATCAGTTCTTCTGTATATCCAACTCCTTTTTCCCATCCGTAAACATTGGCTGTATCAAAGAAATTGATTCCGATATTTAATGCTTCATCCATAATTTCGAAACTTTCATTATCACTTGTATATGGTCCAAAATTCATTGTCCCCAGACAAAGGCAGCTGACCTTCAAACCGCTTCTTCCCAAATTTGTGTATTGCATAATTTCTCCGTTTATTTATTTGATAAACTTTTGCTGCAGTAATTTACAATAATTATTTTTGATATGTAATTTATCCAAATGGAGATTTATGTTAAAAATACTTTTTGTTTGTATGGGAAATATTTGCCGTTCACCTGCGGCAGAAGCAGTAATGAAATCATTCGTGAGAAGTGAAAAACTTGATGATAAAATATTTATTGATTCAGCAGGTACAATCGGCTATCACGAAGGACAAGAAGCTGATCCGCGTATGAAAGAGCACGCAAAAAAGAGAAATTATGAATTGACACATATTGCCCGTCAAATCCGGAAGATTGACTTTGATAATTTTGATTACATAATTACTATGGACGAAGAAAATTATTCAAATGTGATCTCGCTGACCAATGATCAGGAAAAAACCAAAAAGGTTTTTAAGATGACATCTTTCTGTCGTTACTATACCGCAACTGAAGTTCCCGATCCATATTATGGCGGTTTTGAAGGATTTGAATTTGTTATTGATCTGCTTGAAGATGCATGTTACGGATTATTAAAAAAGATTAAAAATGATCACCCTGAATTACAATGAATGAAGCCTTATCCAAAATTGAAAAAGTAATCGGACAAAAGATTATCTCGAGTTCATCTGGCGGCGGCGGATGCATTGCAGATTCATTTTTTATTCAGACCGATCAGGGAGGGAAATATTTTCTTAAAAATTATTCTATCAAAAATGTTTCGGTATGCGAAGCACATGGATTAATTGAATTGAGCAAAGCAAACAAAATTAAAATACCGAACGTAATTTGGTTTAATGAAAATATTCTATTGCTCGAGTATTTACCTACGGCAAGAAAAACATCCGACTTTTTTGAAACCTTCGGGTCACAGCTTGCCAAACTTCATAAAGTCACGTCAGAAAATTTTGGATTTTATGAAGATAATTTCATTGGCTCAAACGTGCAGAAAAATCTTCCGCAGTCCACCGACTGGATTGATTTTTATTGGAACAATAGAATTCTTTATCAACTAAATCTTGCTGATAAAAATGGTTATGCGGATAATGAGTTGACAACATTAATTTTAAGATTAGAAAAAGTATTGCCTTCAATTATTGTCGAAGAGCCGGCAAGTCTGATTCATGGTGATTTATGGTCGGGCAATTATCTTTGCGATGAACAATCGAGACCCGTAATTATTGATCCTGCAGTTTATTACGGTAATCGTGAAGCAGAATTTGCAATGACATTATTGTTTGGTGGTTTTGACGAAAAATTTTATTTGGCTTATAATGAAGTTTTCCCTTTGCAGAAAGATTGGAAATATAGAATTGACTTATATAAACTTTATCATGTTCTTAATCATTTGAATCTGTTCGGAATGGGTTATTATTCGCAAGTGATTTCTATATTAAAAAAGTATGTGCGATAGATCAATCTTTTAACATTTTAATGACTTGATAAACTAATCGTGCAGTTAATCCCCAAATAATTTCTTCATCAGTTTTATAAACCAAAACATTTCTTTTACTTGTAAAATATGAATCATTGTTTGAAAGGTTTTTGGGAATCAAACTTTCCTCTTTGGATTTTGAATTAAAGAAAGTGAATTGTGAATTTGTTATCACTGTAAATTTTTCCGGTTCATTATTTTCAAAAAAAGAAACCGGAACAAGAAATATTTTTTCAACTTCCGATTTATCAATATGACATTCACCAATCGAACTGATATCAACAATTCCCACACATGAATCCACAGTCATTCCCCGCGGACCAATTAATGTATCAAGTTTTCCAAGAATTTGAATTCTTTCTTGATTAACCCCGATTTCTTCAAAAGTTTCGCGCAGGATAGTTTCCTCAATACTTTTATCATTCTCTTCAATTTCTCCGCCGGGGAAACAAATCTCACCGCCCTGCCGAATATTTGTTGCTCGTTTCTCAAATAGAAAATTATACTCACCGTCTGCATTTACGAGTGGAATTAGAACCGCGGCATTAAAAAATTCTTCTTTGCCGAGTATGTTTTGTGCTACGGGAAATTTGCGAGTGAATTTCTGTAAATCTTTTTTAATCATTCTTTGTTAAAAATTTAGCTTGCATTTAGCACGCAAAATGTTGCAATTAGTATGTTTGAAATACCCAAGGACTCAATCAGTTTAGCAAGTATAAATTGTTCTCAAGATACTTTGAATACAATTGCTCTAGTGGGCGAATAAGATTATGAGCCTGAATGATTGAGTACGAACTCAATTCTTCTTTATGAAAAATACCGGAAAGAGAGTTGACAGCTTTTGTGATAATTTGAGGCAAATTGTTTTTATCAGTCAAAACTTCTGCCGGCAGCATACAGACAATATCGAACAGAGAATATTCGATTAATTTAATTAATTGATCATAACTCATGTTTTCAAAAGTTGTTTCCTCGGAGAATATATTTTTTCGCTTCCTGGATTCTAACTCGACTTTCATTCGTTCCGTAAGGATAAACAGGGCTGTGCTATTTGCTATTTTTAGTTCAATCATAATTTGTCTTAAATTCCGATTTTAATTTAATAAAAGATAAATCAAAAATCTTTTACATATTGTCGAACAAATATTTTTATCGTTTAGTGCCAAATAATATTTTTCGTTTTGAGTTTGAAACTGCTATTTTTGAAGCAATAAAAATCATCCAAAAGAATGAAACCAGAAATAAAAAATATTTTTTACCCAAAATCTGTTTGTATAGCCGGGGCTTCTTCAAAAGAAAGAAGTATTGGATATGAATTGCTAAAGTGCATTAAAAATTATGGTTTTAAAGGCTGCATTCTACCTGTGAATCCAAACTGCAACGAAATACTGGGATTCAAAACATACTCTTCGGTTCTTGAAATACCTTCGGAAATTGACCTTGGAATCATAGTTGTTCCTAAAAAGTTTATTGAGGCAACAATTGATCAATTCATTGAAAAAAAAGTTGGTGCGTTAATAATAATTACCGCAGGTTTTAAAGAAATAGGAAACGAAGGGAGAAAATTAGAATTTGAAATCAAAGATAAACTTTCTAAGAATAAAATATCTTTTGTAGGACCCAACTGCATGGGGGTTATCAATTCCGCTGAAGAAGTCAGACTCAATGCTACTTTTGTAGCCGAAAAACCGGAGTTTGGTAAGATTGCATTTCTTTCTCAAAGTGGAGCTTTGGGTGCTGCAGTTTTGAATTCACTCAGGCAAACAAACATCAGGTTTGCTCATTTTATCAGTGTTGGGAATAAAGCCGATTTAATTGAAAATGATTTTCTGGAATTCTGGGAAGAAGATGAATTGGTAAAAGTAATCACAATGTATCTTGAAAGTTTTGAAAATGGTTTTGAGTTTCTAAAACTTTTTATAGAAAACAAAATAACCAAACCTGTAATATTATTGAAAGCCGGCAGATCGGAAAGCGGAATAAAAGCTGCTTCTTCGCATACCGGTGCGATGAGCAGTAATGACGAAGTGATTGATAGTTTAATGAAGCAATTTGGGATTATTCGAGTTGATACAATAAATGAATTGTTCAATACCGCAAAGGGATTTGATTGTTTTCCAATGCCAAAGGGAAACAAGGTTGCTGTTGTTACAAATGCTGGTGGTCCTGCGATTTTAGCTGTTGACAAAATCGAAAACGAAGGACTGAATTTGGCAAAACTAAGCGAACTAACAAAAGCAAAATTAAAATTAATTGTTCATCCTGAAGGAAGCGTGAATAATCCCATTGATCTGCTTCCGGGTGGCAATGCAGAAATTTATAAAAATGTAATTGAAATTCTTTTAAGTGATGAAAATGTTGATTCAATAATTTCAATTTTTGTTGAGCCGGTAATGGTTAAGCCCATTCCCGTAATTCAATCGATCAATTCAATTAGATCTGAGAAGCCGATTTTTCAAGTTGTTTTTCCGCTTCCCGAATTTTGGAATGAGTACAAAAAAGTTTCTTCTCAACCGCTGTTCAAAAATTCTGAGGAACCTGCCGAAGTAATTTCAAATATGGTTTTTTATAATAGCAAAGCAGGAAATTCAAAGAATGGTTATGTGGATTTAATAAATATTCCGGCTAAAAAAATATCGGGAAATTCAAATTCATTTTTATCAAACGAAACCGTTAATGAATTACTAAATGAGTATAATATTCCTCAACCGCTTCAAACTTTGGTAAACGATAAAGAAAAACTGCAAAATCTTTCGAATGAGTTTTTTCCATGCGTAGTAAAGGGGATTAATGCGAACGCAATTCACAAAACAGAATTGAAAGCAGTAAAACTAAATTTATCAAATCACAATGAACTGATGAAAGCCGCAAGTAATATTGAGAAAAGTATGAATGAAAAAGGATTTGCACCGGAAAAATTTTTAGTGCAAAAACTTATTCGGGCAAAACATGAAATATTGCTTGGCGGATTTAGAGATAATTCATTTGGACCGATAACCACATTCGGAACCGGTGGGACTTTTGTAGAAATCATTAACGACAAATCAATCCGTTCGGCTTTTTCAACAAAGGAAGATATTGTTTGTATGATAAATGAAACAAAACTTGGGAAAATTTTGAGTGGTGTCCGTGGCGAAAAGTCAGTTGACATCAATAAACTTGTAGAAATAATTCTATCTTTCAACCGCATGTTGATTGAGAATTCAAATATTTCAGAGGTGGATATAAATCCGCTTATTTTATCAGCAGAAAATAATTTTTACGCAATAGACACAAGAATCAAAATAAATTAAGAAGGAATTATGAATAAAATATTTTTGATGATAATATTTTTTTCAATAGCTGTTAATGCACAATCAAGCGATGATGAATTGGTAAATCCAAAAGACTTAATTCCGGATATTGTGATTGACCTTCGATATTCAACGGCTGATCATGTTTTTCGGAATTTACCAAGCGGCGATATTGCTTTGCCAAAATTTTATACTTGCAATGAATCATTAATGTTAAACAAATTGGTGAAAGCGTTAAAGTTAGCACAAGATTCGCTTCGAAATATCCGAACTTATAACAGTAAAAATTATCCTAGTGGAATCGGGATTAAAATATGGGATGGTTATAGACCAAGGGCTGTTCAATATTTATTATTTGATGTTTACCCGAATCCCGTTTATATAGCTGATCCAACAAGTGGCTCAATGCATAATCGAGGCGGCGCTGTTGATTTAACTTTGGTTGATTTAGCAACCGGAGATGAACTTGAAATGCCAACTTTGTTTGATGATTTTAGCTCTAATTCTTCTCATACAAATATGAATCTTTCTCAGGAAGTTATTAATAATCGGCAACTGCTAAAAGATGTTCTTACAAAAGTAGCAGGGCTAAAATATTATGAATCAGAGTGGTGGCATTACAATTTAAGCGATGCAAGCAGTTATCCGCTAATGGATTTTCAAATGAAATGAGGAAAGGATTATGAAAAAGAGTTTTTTATTGATAATGATTATGAGTTTTTCCGTGTTTGCTCAAAGCGAAATATCAGTAAACACAAGTAAGATTTATTCTCAAAGAGATCCGCAGATTTCAAGAGACTTAGCTGGCAATTTCATTGTCGTTTGGGATTCAGAAAATCCGACAACAAAAAGCGATATTTTCTATCAACTTTTTAATTCAAGTCAAGAAATAATCGGCAGTGAAATTCGAGTAAATACAATTACATCAAATGAACAGGAGCGTCCGTCAGCAGCAATGAATTCAGGCGGAGATTTTATAATTGCTTGGGCAAGTCACTCGGGTGATATGAATTCTATTTTTGATATTAAAGCCAGACTTTATAAAAATAACAATCCTGTGGGAGATGAATTTTTAGTTAACACTACAACTCAATTTTCTCAAACAAAACCGCAGGTTGCAATTAACGCTAACGGTGAGTTCGTAATTGTTTGGGAATCATGGACGGAAAATTCAGACCGAGATGTTTATATGCAAATGTTCGATGCAAACGGCAATAAAGTAGGGCTCGAAAGCAAAGTAAATAAAAACACAGTATATAGTCAGTCGCGTCCTGATGTGGCATTTTTGGAAAACGGAAATTTTGTTGTCAGTTGGGAATCTTGGAAACAAATAGCAACAGCATCTCGCGGATATGATATTTTCGCTTCTATCTATGACAGCAACAGAAATCTGCTGGTTGAAGAATTGCAGGTAAATACATACACGAATGATTATCAATGGTACAGTAATATTGAGCCGCTTGAGGATGGTAAGTTTATTATTGCTTGGTGCTCGTGGGAACAAGACGGCTACGATGGTGGAATATATTTGCAAAAATTTGATGCAATTGGGAACAAACTTGGTGAGGAAAAAATTGCAAACTCTTCATTTGTAAATTATCAGTGGCTGCCGAAAATCCATAAACTTTCAAATGGAAATATTGCAGTGGTTTGGTCGAGCTGGAAGCAGGATGGCGATCGCGAAGGAGTTTATTGTCAAATTCTTGATTCGGATCTGAACAAAATCAGTTTTGAAACTATTGCAAATGAATACACCAATAGTTATCAATGGGAGCCGGATTTTATAGTAACTGATTCGGATGAATTATTTGTTGTCTGGTCAAGCTGGGGACAATTTGGAAAGGAAAACGATTACGATATTATCGGAAGATTAATCTCGCCGGTAAAATCTCAGGTAGTGATAAATTCAAAAACACTTGATCATAAAACCGGAAACAGCACCGGAAGAATTTTTGTTCATGTAGTTGATTCAAATGCTGTTACGGGAGATTTGTATGAAGTTACTTTTACAAAACCGACTGCAAATGAAACATATGCCAATATTTATAACAAAACAAAATCAATAAATGCAGTTTCAGATTTTTCCTTAAATGGTGGTGAAGGTGTTTTTTATATTTCTCCAGTTTTCGACGGACTTGCAGTTCAATTCAATCCGACATTTGAATTTAAACTGGACATTGAAAATTCTTATTTTATAAACAACTCAAATTCTAATTTTCAATTTACGATTGGAACGGGGGCAGGTGCAAAAGTATTGGCTCCAGTTGATGTGGTTGTAATCTGGGGAAGTACAGATACATTATCAGACGGAACATTTTCAAATCCTTCAGATATGGCTTACAATTCTTCGGGACAAAAAGTTGTAAAATGTCCTTTCACTGTTTGGAATATTACAGACAACGAAAAAATGGATTTGGTTGTTCTCGAAAGCAGTTCAACAGCGAATAAGAACTGGGATATTAAAGAAGAAGTTGGAATACTTACACCTAAAAAATACACTTCACAATTTCCCAGATATCATGCGAGCTTTAAAGCAATAGTGGCAGGCGTAAAAAAATATCCAACAGCTATTGATTCTCTTTTCATTTTAACAAAAAGATCAATTACCGAAAAGGACACATTTACATTTGTCGCCTCGAAAAGTTATTTTACTACCGAAACAAAGTATTCAAAAAACTTGCCCGATAATTTCCAACTTTCACAAAATTATCCGAATCCATTCAATCCATCAACAACAATAAGTTATTCCATTCCAGCTGCCGTTATTCAGAAGTCTAACTATGCCATATCAGTGTCGCTGAAAGTTTATGATATTCTTGGTCGTGAAGTTGCAACTTTGGTAAACGAGAGCCAACCGCCAGGCTTGTATAATATCAGATTCACGACGAATAACCTGCCTTCCGGTAGGCAAGGTTTAAGTTCCGGAGTATATTTCTACACGTTGAAATTGGGACAATTTTCTGTAACAAAGAAAATGGTTTTGATGAAATAAAACAAATATCAGTCTTCGATTTTTATCGGGGGCTGATAAAAAAAATAAATGCATGTAAGCAGTTACGATTCTTTTCGAACCAAATAGGATTATGAAAGCAAAATGCATTTCAAGTAAAATAATTTTGACAAATTAAAAACGCAAAATATTTTATATTCACATTTAGATTGTTCAAATAATTAATTAAGTTAATACAGATAAAATTTATCAAATTGGGTACGAGAATGAAAAATTTACTTTTTATCATTTTTTTGATCTTCACCGCTTGTTCATCTGATGTAGTTATTAAACCGGCAAAATTTGCTTTTCCTGTTGAATCCGTTTTAAAAACCAATCTACAAGGTACATTAGAAGAACAAAGATATTCTTTTTCAATAAACTTGAAAGAGATTTACCAACTTGAATTTTCGGATTCATCTGCTGCAGCCGGAAAGGAAATAAGGCTTATACGAGATGAGGCAGGATATTATTATTTGACTGCGAAGGATTTCAACAATGTTTATGTTCTCTTTCCTGCTGAAAGCGGCTTCATGCTAACGAAAAAAATTATCATCCCGGAAGCAAATCCCACCAAGGTTGCATTCAACCAAAAATCTCCATACATCGAACTGATTACAGAAAAGAATAAGTTTTTAATAAATCATTTAGGACTTGCAGAGAGGGCAAAATGAAAAAGAAACTATTTTTAATAGCAGCATTGATATTCTTTTCAAATTTAATTTTTGCTCAATCGGATTATGAGAAAGTACAAAACTTTAAAAATCAAACAAAAAAGATTGAACAAGAAATTAAAATTGCAGCCTCCTTGTCGGGTTTGAATAGTTTATTAAAATCTGTTGATCAGCTAAGGAATGAATTTACACCGGAAAAAGATTTGCTTGATAAAAGTTTGTATCCGGATAATTTTAATTCTTCTTTAGAAAAACTAACAGTTGCAATTGAATTGCGTAAAGGTGATTTTCAGACAATACGGGATTTAAGTATTCAGGTTACATATCTTAAAGATCAGGTTGATGAATTGAATACGGCAAATGCTGACTTGATTGCACAAATAAAAACCCTGAAAAGTCAGGCATCAAAAGATGCAAAGACAATTAAGTCACTCCAAAATTTAACAAAGCAATTAAAATCGAGTCTGCGTCAACGCGATGAACTTGTGAAAACAGTAGTTGATAGCTTGCTTGCGGATTTCATAAAGCAGCCGATTGAAACCGATGGAGAAATTCAGATAAAGTCATATAAAAAATCCGAACAGAGCAATTTGATTTACAACCTGCAAAGAACAGTTCTTGATAATATTCAGTTTGTGAAAGTAACAGAAATGACTCCGGAAGATATGGCTGAAATAAAAGAGCAGCAAAATGATTTTTCTAAAATGTGGAGAAAAATTGGTCCAAAACTCATAAGCATCTATTCCAATAAAATTGAGCGGACAGCCGAGATAAATTATATCGAGGACTTAAATGCTGAATGGAGAAATGAAATTGATTCACAAATTTGGAAATCGATCAATAAGGTTTTCAGAGAAAAGAACATTACGGTATTGCCATTTAACGACGGACAGGAATTTGCTGATAGAATAAAAGAATTTATTAATGATGAAATAACAAAGGTTGACAGCCGAAGTGATAAGGAAAAAGCCGATATATACTTTATGTTTTCAGACAGCATTTGGTCGGGAAGCATTAAACCAACGTGGCTTCCAATATTGCTTGACAATAAGCTTATTACTGAAGCACAAAAGGATACTATTGATAATAATATTGATCAATGGGGACAAAAAATCAATAAGTTCGTAATTCCTTTGTGGATTTATTTTGTTGCCGGTATTGCATTAATTGGAATAATCAGTTTGGTTTTCTTCAGAAAGAAAAAAAACATTTCTGTAGTTGACAAAAAAGAAGAAAAAACGGAAGCTTAATATTCTTTCTTTTTAATTATCTGCGGAAGAGTATTTTCAAATCTTCCGCAGTTTTCTAACGATGATTTAAATCAACTCCTCAAACATTTTCGAATATTCCACCAAATAATTTGATAATTTTGAATCAACAATTAGAAGGTATTATTATTATGAAACCGACAAAATTATTTTTATATGGTTTAATATCAATTTCATTGTTTTTTATTGGCTGCGACAAATCAACTGAGCCGGAAGAAAAACCCGAGGTGGCATTTGAGAAATCTGTTTCTGAAATGAATTTAACTGCCTTATCAATGTTAAACTCTAAAATGTATATGGGTTTACTTCAAATGCCGGCAGGGTTAGTTGCTTTGCCTGATGTTATTCTTCCTAAAATAGCCCCGAATTCATTAGCTAAAAAAGGCATCAATAAAAATTATTCTTCCGCTGACTCATCATTTTTGAATTTATTTGCAAGACTTGAAGCATTATACGGAACCCACACGTTTGACGGTACTCAGTGGAATCATACAGATTCACCGGCAAATGAAGTGATTATTCAATATCCCTTTGTTGATGTCAGCAATAACTCCAATCATCAAATGTATGTGAGATTATTTGGCGTAATAAAATCGGAATCCTTGCTGCAAATCAGTATGGAAGCAAAAGTTGATAATATTCTGAAGTTTTATCTTGATTACGCAAAAATAACCGGAATAAATTTGTTGTCCACAAATCCAAATCCAACAATCATTAACGTAAAGGGAAAACTGATTGATGAAAACAACAAAAACAATTTATTTGATTTTACTGTTAACAATGAAGCCGTTTCAATAGCATTAACTCCTTCGGGAATGCAGACGTTAACAGTTACTTTCTCGGGAAGCGGTTTCTTGTCACCGCCTGACTCTTTGAGTCAAATCGGGCAGCAAGTGCAAAGCGTAACAATCGTTCAGGGGAAAATAAAGATTGAAATTACTGAATTAGATATACTTGACGGAGATGCAGGAGATATTTTTTATAACGGCAAAAAAATTGCAGATATTATGATGGTTAATAACGAGCCGTATATTTACTACTTAAATGGCAAGCAGGTTGCTATGAAAGACATAATGCCTTTGTTTGGTGATTTTACAAACGGCTAATATTTTTGACAAACAATTTTGGCAATAAAATATTTTTGAATATTATTAAAGAGAAGTCTAAAAAGATTTCTCTTTTTTTTAACTTTTTCAAATTGAGGAAAAAATGAAAGGAATTATTCTTGCAGGTGGCTCAGGAACCCGGCTTTATCCAATAACAAAAGTTTATAGCAAACAACTTGCTTTAATTTATGACAAACCACTTATTTATTATCCGCTATCACTTTTGATGCTTGGCGGAATTAAAGACGTGTTAATTATTTCTAATGCGGAAACAATTCCTCTTTATAAAAAATTATTTGAAGACGGCTCACAGTTTGGAATGAATATTCAATACGCAATTCAACCTGCGCCTAATGGAATTGCCGAAGCCTTTATTCTTGGTGATAAATTTATTGGGAATGATTCTGTAACGCTTGTTCTTGGTGATAATATTTTTTATGGGAAGTTTAATTTTCTTTATGATGCATATATTAATCACCAAAAAGGAGGAACCGTTTTTGCATATAAAGTTACCGATCCAGAAAGATATGGCGTAGTGGAATTTGACAAAAACGGAAAAGCTATTTCACTTGAAGAAAAGCCAAAAATCCCAAAGTCAAAATATGCTGTTCCGGGTTTGTATATTTATGATAATAAAGTTGTTGATATATCGAAAAATTTAAAACCCTCTGACAGAGGCGAACTTGAAATCACAGATGTGAATAAAATTTATCTTGAAAAAGGCGAACTGAATGTTCAAATTATTGGACGAGGAGTTGCCTGGCTCGATACGGGAACTCCCGAAGCATTATTGAAAGCCTCACAGTTTTTTGGTGTAATAGAAGAACGGCAAGGACTGAAAGTGGCTTGCGTAGAAGAAATTGCATTTAAAAAAGGATTTATAAATTTAGATGGATTCACTAAACTGTTATCTAAAATTCCTAGTTCCTTATACAAAGATTATTTACTAAAAGTGATAGAAGATTAAAATCGTTTTTTGATTTATTTTTTAAGGAGAATTAACATGGCAATATTTGGAGCAAAAACAAGAAGTGATATTGATAGATTAATTGAAGAAAATGACGAATTAAAAAACTCACTTCAAAAAGCACTTAAAGCTCACCAGAGTCTTGAAGAACTTAATATAAAATTGATTGCTGCACGGAAAAGTCTTTCTGATTTATCCAAAGAAGAAGAAGAACTTCAGGATTTTATAAAAAAAGCAAATGAAGATAAAATAAACAAAGCAGCTTTCATTGCAGAGCTGGACAAAAAAATCTCTCAGCTTGAAGACGTAAAAGAGGCTATCGAAAAAACTATTAACAAACATAATCTTGACATTGAAGAATTAGATGAAATTAAGTTAAGACATAAAGAAGCAATTGAGACCCATTCAGATCAGCTAAACCAGAAACAGCAGGAACTTTCTGATTATGAAAGTAATATTGAGCAAAAAAAAGCAGAGCTTGAAAACATATCAAATCAGATTATTGAATTAAGAAGTGAATCCGAAAAAATAAAAAATGAAAATCTAAGTTTGCAAAATAGCACTGAAGAATTCTTTCAAAAGAAAAATGAATTAGAGTCGCATATTTCAAATATTGAATCTACCTTATCCGAAAAGCTTTTACAAATAGAAACCGCCAAAAATCAAATAGAGAGATTATCCACTGAAAAAGAAGAAGTTAAAAAGCAATTGGAAGATTTAGCAGAGATTGAAAAAGAAAAAAGATTATCAATAAAAAATTTAGACGAGAATATTTCTGTAACACAGGAAGTTAAATCCAATCTTGATGCTACACTTCAAGCCATTGTGAAACAGCTTGGCGAACAAGATATTTTGTTCAACGAACATCTGACAAAGCGGGATGAAATCAATAATACAATAACACAATTGAAGATGGATCTTGACAGAGCCAGTGCTGAATTAGAACAAAGAAATTCTATGCTTAACGATTCTAAAATGGAGCTGGAATTAATAGAAGAAAAGAAGAAAAATCTGAAGTTTGATAATGAAAAAATGGAGCAGCTTAAAACAGAACTTAGTGAGAAGCTTTTAAAGATTCGGGATGAAGAAACTTCTGTCTCAAATCAATTGAATGTTTTGCGAAGTAAAGTATCCGCATTGGAAGATAAAAAATTTGAGATTGAAGAAACTAATCTTTCGATGGAAAAAGGTTTTCTTGAAACCTTTGAAAAATTTGCTGAAGATATAAAAGACAATAAAAATCAACTCGGTTCAATTAAGCAAATGATACTAAATAAAAACAAAGAATTAAAAGAAAAAGACGATTTGGTTTTGGAAAAATCAACACAGATTTCCGAGTACTCGGGGATTGTTAAAGTGCTGAAAAAAGAAAAGGAAAATCTTGAGCAGCAAATTGACTCTTTAAACGAGAGAAAAGAGCAACTTTCAAATTCACTTTTGTTGATAAAAGAAAATTTCGGTTCGTTGAAAATTCAAAACGTTGAGCTCCGTTCGCAAAACGAAATCCTTCAAATAAAGAAGAACTCGATTGAAAAAGAACTAACCGAGTTGATTTCAAAAACAAGTATTGATCTTGAGGAATCGCAAAAAAGAAGTGACGGACTTACTTCTGAATTATTGGAAAAAGAAAAAATACTTTCGGAATTAAACCATCAGATAGAAGAAAAGAGAGATGAGCTAACTCTTTTTCAAGATGATATGCATAAAGCCGAATTGCAGCGGGAAGAGTACTCAACTAAAATATCTCAATTGATCGCGATTGAAAAAGGGTTTCAAGAAAAGATTGAAAATTATAAAGCAAAGATTGAAGAATTCGAAAACAAAATTGTGCAGGAAAATATAAACAAAGAAGAATCTCAATCTGACGGACATGCTGAGTAAATTGCAGCTTAAAGAAATTTCTTCCCTTTCTCAAAAGAAAAACAGAGAAGCACAAAACTCTTTTCTGATTGAAGGTCGCAAATTAATTTATGAAGGATTAAAAAGTGACTTCTCCTGCAAGTTGATAATTATCAATCATGATTATGCTGATTCCAATCCCGATGTGTTTACAATGGCGAAGGAAAAAAAGGTTAGGATTGAAGTTCTTAAGAATAGTGAATTCAAAAAAATCAGTGAAACCGTTTCGCCACAGGGCATTGCTGCCGTATTTGAAATTCCCAAAATAGGTTTTCTAAATATTTCAGGAGAGAGTATTGTTGTTGCGCTTGAAAACATTTCGGATCCGGGAAATCTCGGAACGATTATTCGAACTTGTGATTGGTTTGGAATAGAAAATATTTTATTAAGTGAAGATTGTGTGGACTTGTATAATCCCAAAGTGATTCGGTCAACTATGGGTTCTATTTTTCATGTTACAGCAATTGAGGATAAAAAATTTTATTCTACACTGACTGACTTAAAACAAAGCAACTTTAAAATTTTAACCGCACACATGAAAGGATTGAATGTTTTTGATTATAAACGCAAGGGCAAATTAGTCCTGAGTTTTTGCAATGAGGCAAACGGACCAACTCAAAAGCTTCAAAAATTAAACGACGAATTTTTAAATATTCCTGCGAAAGGAAAAGCTGAATCATTAAATGTTGCAAGCGCAGCTGCAATAATTATTTCTGCAATCTCAAATTCATAACATCAACTCAATTTGCTGATCCAATTTGTTTTAATTCTGCACAACTCAACCTCATCTCGTGAAATTGTGTTAATACAAGAAACCGGTTCTTTACCGTTTCCCATTTTTAACGCAACATTAATCGATTCGTTTAAATAAGCTTCTTGCAAATAGTTTACCACAATTTGTTTTAATTGCATACCGTCCTGAATGTGTGATGGAATGGTTTCAAGTCCGTATGAAACATAGTGTGAATTATTAAGATGATTATTATAATCCAAATCGCGGCGTAGAATTCTAAATGAATGTTCAGAATCTCTTTCCGCTATGGGTTTAATTTCCTCAAGTTTTGTGAAATATTTTTTCCCGTCATCCGATAAACCATAGTCACGAAATACTTCTTCGGGAATATTTTTCGGTTTTCGGGTTGAAGCATCGAGAAAAACCCATAATGTATTGGCTGTAATTATCAATTTTGAACTGCTGTTATAAACTTCAAACTCTCTGTTTGCATAAAAATTATTGAAGGATTTGGGAGTTGTGATAATTGTTATTTCTTCACCAAGCTTAGGCAGCGATTCAATATTAACCAACCAGCGGGTCAAAAACCATGCTACTTTGTTTTTATTATAAAATTCAAATCCTAATCCACTGGCATCACTATGGGTTATTGCTAAGTCTTCAAAAAAAACGAAGCAGGCTGGTTACAGACAGCTTGAAGTTATTATCTACGTTATAATAATTCACCGAATATTTTTTTTCAAACATAATGAAAACTCGATTTTTATTTAGCAGGATTAAACTCAGCCGAAAACAAAAATTCTATTTTCATGTTTTCGTCAGGTTTAATTTTCATGTTGATTATTTCATAAACAGCTTTGATTTTTTCCTTTCCGGATTGATCTTTCTTTTTAGGCCTAACTTCAAACAAAACTATTTTATTGCCTTTAAATGTTATTTCCTCCGGTAGATCAACGCTTTGTGACGAACTGACCAGTTTTAGCTTATAATCTACTTCCGAATTGTTTTTTATTTGGATGAATTTTGTTTGTCTGCCTGTAAAGGAAAGTTCCTGTTTATCGAATGAAATGGAATTATCAAAAATCGGACGCAGATATTTTTCGCTACCCATTAAATTGTTTTTCCAATAAACAACAGTACGTTGATTAATGAGAGCATCCTTAATTGCTTCTTCTGATTTGTCTTTCGCAAAAACAAGTGTTTTGGATCGCTGCTCGTGTTCAGCAAAATTAAAATAAAGATTTATCGGGTCGTGAATATCTGAATTGCTCATTATGGTCAGATCATACTTCAGCGCCCATTCAAAAGCTTCGGGATAATAGTCAACATCATTGACAACCTCAATGCCCTTAAGAATTCCGCGCTCGATTAAATCAATGTGTTCCGGATACATTTTAATTTTTCCTTCCTTTAATTGAGCTTTCCAACCCGGATGATTCCAAAAAATAAATGCATTTTGTTTTACTGCTTCAGCAACTGCATCCTGCCATTTATCAGTTTTTAATTTATCTGCGTCATTAATGAAAATAGCGTTCAAATGTCCTGGTGGCATACTGCGTGTAATTTCTGAACCTTTGATTACCGTAATATCTAATTCATCACCGTGTGATTTTGCAATTTCACTTGAACGATTATATCGCAAATTAATATCTTCTTTGTGAGGTGTATATTCAAGGTGGTCAGTAATTGAAATAGCATCTAAACCTTCGCGCCAAGCTTCCTCAGCTCGTACTGTAGGCCAAACATTGCCATCGGAAAATACCGTGTGAATATGAAAATCACATTTTAAAGTTTTATAACCAAGTATGTCAGGTATCTGAATTTCTGTTCGTGCACGTGTTTGAAGATAAATATTTGATACAAATACAAATAAAATTAGGACAATAAAATTTTTCATTTTTTTCTCATTCATGTTGGCAGAATTAATTTTCTCTATTTTGTTTAGTTCATGATTATAATTGGGATGTACAGTGAGGACATCTGGTTGCTTTAATTGAAATTGTTGAGTTACAATAAGGACAAATTTTTATGGCTGGCACTGTTTCTTTTGCTTCGTCTTTTTTTGCGGCAGCATTAAAAGCCTTGATTAACAAAAAAACTGCAAAGGCAACTATTAAGAAATTGATAATTGTATTTAGAAATAAACCATAGCTTAAGATCACAGCTCCTGCACTTTTTGCTGACGCAAGTGTTTCATAAGGTCCGGGGACATTGCCGTTATTTAGCACAATAAACAAATTTGAAAAATCCACATTCCCAATCAGCAAACCTAAAGGCGGCATTAAAACATCATCAACTAATGTTTTAACGATTGCTCCAAAAGCAGCAC
>Ga0210044_10003153_pt1 | contig 23731 bp, 22 predicted proteins | sample CryGey13umfilter_2_FD_183959 | JGI IMG/M metagenome (GOLD analysis project Ga0210044, IMG submission 183959) | Groundwater microbial communities from aquifer in Utah, USA - Crystal Geyser 4/9/14 3 um filter (SPAdes) (version 2) | ecosystem: Environmental > Aquatic > Deep subsurface >... | reverse complement strand
GCAGACAGGTGAACCGTTGGATACGGTGGGGGCTGGCCAGGCGCACGAAGCAGCCTGCTTTCTTGTACTTCCAGCCATCTGTCAACTGCCTGTGGTGTTTGCAGTTGGGGTTGGGGCAGTGGGGCGGCTGCCAACCGGATCGTGTTGTGGGGCAGAGAAACATGTCCGGTCAATTGCAAGCAGCTGGCCGGAAACATTCTTAGGGGCACAACTAATAAATTTCAGCCGCCACTCCCACCAGGTACCTCGCCCAGATACCAGCACGGCGGAAGCGGCGGCCGATTTCCCTCCATCACAATGAATTATTGCAAATGGGAGGAAATATCCCAAATGAATGGAGTCGAATCCCCTTGAAATCAGTTGAATTCCGAGTAACATCCTTAGAAGTTGTTGCCTCGTGAACCCAAGAAGCCATCTTGGGTCTGATTTTTTTTCATCGCTGTTTGCATCAAGGTTACAAAAGTGAATAATTTCAGCCAAAATTTCAATATCGACGGAAGCGAGCTTCCCGACCGCCTCCAATCCTTGCGCAAGCTCCGCAAGTGGACCCAATCCGACCTGGCCGAAAAGGCTGGGCTCTCCTACAGGACGATTCACGACCTCGAACTTGGGAAGCGCAAGCGAGTGCAGGAAAAGACGTTGCTTCTGATTTGCGACGCCCTGGACCTGACCCTCCCGGAATTGTTGATCCTGCGGGAGGACTCCCAAATCGCCACCCCGAAGCGGCGCTCTCCCGGGAAGATGCTCCTGGTTCTCGTGGCATTGCTCGTCGTCGTAGCCGCAGTCGGGGGGGCGCAGGTTTGGAACTATGCCCGGTCCCATTCCACTTGGGAGATTCAAGATCAACAACACCTCGTCGTGCGCGACGGGCTGCTGCATCAGAAATTGTGGTCCCTCGATGGCCCACACCTCCAACCGGCCAAGATTGCGCCTTGGTCTGCCTCGATCCTTTTGGTCGGCCACCGGGGATTATCCGAAAATGGTTCCCGGATTTACGCCCTCAACATGGCCGACGGTGACACCCTGTGGTCCTGCCAGTTGGATCTGGACCAGATGACAAGGGTCCTGGGAAAAGGGGCCCTCGACCATGGGAATATGGGTCTCAGTAGAACCCTGCATGCCGACCTGGACGGCGACGGCGTCCCGGAACTCCTCGCAACCTTTATCCACAGCAATTTCTACCCTTCGGCGATCTTGTGGATCGGACAAGACGGTCAGGTGCGGGGGCAGTACACCAACCATGGGCACCTGCTGAACATGGTGGCGGAAGATTTCAACCACGACGGCAAGGACGAGGTCATCGTCGGCGGGACAACCAATGTCCGCGCCTACAATGGAGCGAGCGCGGTCATCCTCGACGAGGACCATTTCTCCGGAGGCTCGGTCGACTCCATCGCCCATCCCGAAAGCCCCGAATCCGACGGTTCCTTGCTGAGGCTGGTCATCCCCAACCTGCCCTCTCCCGCCATGAAGCCCTTCATATCCCAGCGGATTTTTGTTTCCAGTGGACAGTTTTCCTACGACAACCCCGACACCACCCGGATTCTCCTGAATATCAGCTGCGACAATTTGCGAATCGGCATCCTGACCGTGGATCCGGACGGGTCACTCGTGGATTTCCATTACACCGACACCTTCATGGAGCATCTGGGGAGCTACTTTCCCGACGGCAGCGAAATCTATGAATCCGGCCCGGGCCATGCCGCCTGGGACAGGGAATGGCTCGGCCGGATCCGGCGCTACGGCGCCTTGAGCCTGCCCGAGGACAATCTGGAAACGGCGAAACCATGAACGATACCCCGGACGGCTTGGCTGCGGGTGCCTCTCCCGCCGATCTCGACAACATCGTCGTGATCCTGAGCCGCACCACCGAGCCCATGAACATCGGCGCCACCTGCCGGGCCATGAAGACCATGGGGCTCAAGAACCTGCGTCTGATCTCCCCCTTGAACCCCAAGGGCCGCACGGCGTATTCCCTGGCCCACGGGTCCGAAGACATCCTGGACGGCGCCCTCGTCGTGAACAACCTGATGGACGCCATCGGCGACTGCGCCACCGTCTGCGGCACGACCGTGCGGCCCCGCCAGCTGCGCAAGGACGCCCTGCTGGAGCCTGCGGACATGGCCGAACTCATCGTCGACCACAGCCGGACCGGCAAGGTGGCCCTCATGTTCGGAACCGAACGCACGGGCATGACCAACGACGAGGCGGACATCTGCCGCTATCTGTCGTGCGTGGACACCGCCCCCGAGCAGCCGTCGCTGAACCTGTCCCAGGCGGTGATGCTGTTCGGGTGGGAAATCCGCCAGGCCTGGCGACGGGCCGGCGGTCAGGACGACCCTCACGCGAGGGCCAAGAAGCCCCAGGGGCAGCTGGCCCGGGCCGGGGGTTCGGCGCGGCGGCCGGAAATGAAGGTGCGCCACCCCCACCGCTCAACCCGGATGCCGACCCAGCACGAGCTGGACACCATGTACGCCCACCTGGCCACCGCCATGACCGCCGTCGGCTACTCCGACCGCGAACGGTACAAGTTCCTGACCTATCTCAGGCAACTGCACATGCGGGCGGGGATCGTCAACTGGGAGACGCACATCTACCACATCCTGAGCCGCCGCATCCTCAAGGCCACGGACCAACCCCGATTCACGGGCCTGGACAACGGCGTGAAAGTGCCGGACGAAGACCCCGAGCCCTGACGGGGACGGAACGAGCCCCGGACCACCGGCCCGGGGCTCGTTCTTCCCGAAGGGGGGAACTATTGTTCGGTGCTGACCTTGGCCAGCTCCTCGAAGACGCAATCGTATTCCCGCTTGAAGGTGTCGGCCAGTTCGCGACAACGGTCCAGGTCGCCCGCTTTGGCGCTCAACTCCAGGATCTTGCACACCTGGGAGAGACGGGGCGCTCCGTAGGTGGCACAAGCCCCCTTGAAGCTGTGCGCGTCCTTGGCCAGAACGTCGGCGTTGCAGGTGGCGATGGCCGCCGAGATGGAATCGTACATGGGCGGCGCATGCTCCAGGAACAGGTTGCGCAATTCGTCCAGGATTTCCTGGTTGCCGCCGAATTCAGCCAACAGCCTTTCGGCGTCGACGACGGGAATATCCGGTCCGGGCAAATTCATGTCGAGGGTCAAGGCCGTCATCCTTTCGTTGCCTTCGTCCAACCGTTTGCATCCCGGAATATCGACATCCCCCGGCATCCCCTTGAGGAATGAAATCCCTTGACGCGGGTCGGTACCGGCTACGACCATGACGTGCTGCAATCAGCGGGAAGGACCCCCGCACCCCTTTCCCCGAGCAAGGAGCGCTCCCATGAAAACCATCCTGATCATCCTCACCGCCCTGTTGCTACTGGCCTTCGCCATGCCCGCCGCCGCCTTCGGCCCGCTGGATGCCTCGGCCAGCCTGGGCCTCTTCAGCAAATATGTCTGGCGCGGGATCGTCGCCACCGACGACCCCGTGCTCCAACCCGAGGTTTCGGCCAGCTTCCTGGGTTTCAGCGCCGGCATTTGGGAAAATATGGATCTGACCGACTTCCACGCCACGGAGGCGAATCCCGACGGCCAGCAGGGCGAGTTCAACGAGATCGACTACACCCTGGGCTATGGCGCCGCCTTCCCCTTCCTTGATTTCGGCGCCGGGCTGATCCACTACGCCTTCCCCAACTCGGACGCCAGCGCCACCACCGAGTTCTACGTTTCCGCGGCGGCCCACGTCCTGTTCTCCCCCTCGGTGACCCTGTACTACGACATCGACGAGATCGACGGCGGGTACATCGAACTGGGCGCCTCCCACGCCGTGGCCCTGAGCCCCATGACCAATCTGGATCTCGCAGCAACCTTGGGCTACGGGAGCAGCGATTACGTATCGGGATACTTCGGCTACATGGCTGCGGCCAAGGCCTTGTCCACCCTGGATTCCGGCCCCACCGACCTGAGCCTGACCGCCTCGATCCCCTACCAGCCCCTGCCGATCGTCACCATTACCCCGTCGGTTACCTACACCACCCTCATGGGTGACGCCAAGGACAACACCGACGCCGCGGGTGGGGATAAGGACGCGTTTTTCTTCGGCGTCACGGCCGGCCTCAGCTTCTGAGCCGGGAATGGAACTTTCCGTGCCCGCTCATGTAACCGGGGAGCCGTCGTCAGGCAGCTCCCATCGTTCCGCCAACGGAGGTCGCAAGTGAAGCCCGTTTCCCGGACCCTGATTCCCGTATTCGCCCTGGCCGTCATGCCCCTCGTCTGTGCAGCCGCGCAGGAAATCGCCCTGCCGGCCGATCCCCCCGCATCCCGCACCGTCACTCCGCAGGTGTTGTGGAGCATCGGCGGCGAAGATGAGGAGGACGTTCTGCTGGGGCTGGTCAGTGGTACGGTCCAGGGTCCCGACGGCAACACCTACCTCCTGGACACCCAACTGTCCCAGGTGCTGGTCATCTCTCCGGAGGGCGAACTGGTCGCCACCCTGGGGCGCGAAGGCGACGGGCCGGGCGAGATGAGACGTCCCCACAACCTGTTCTTCCTCGACGACCATACCTTGGCCGTGATCCAGGGTTTTCCCAGCAATCTGACCCTGCTGAACCTGGACGGCACACCCGCCGGCAGGATCTCCCTCGGATGCGAGGCCAGTGAGGGCGGTTTCAAGATAGTCCAGAAGGCCCTTCCCGCGGACGGCCGCCTCGTCGTGGCGCATGGCCGCGGCACCTTCGATCCCGCCGCCGGCAAGTCCACCATGAAACTGTCCCTGGCGGTTTTCGACCGGGAGGGGAACGAGCAGGTCCAGCTGATCACCCTGACCCAGGAACGAGACATGACTCGGATGGTTTTTGACGAGGCGAAGGAATTCTCCGAGCTGGATCAGTGGGGCGTATCCTCTCAAGGCCTCATTTTCACCACCCCCGAGCGCGAGGACTACGTCATATCGGTCTATGACCTGACCGGCGCCAAGGTCAGGACCATGCGCCGCCCCTTCACGACCCGCACACGCACCGATGAGGACAAGAAAAGGATCGGCAGCGGCAGGGTTTTCCGCCGACGCGGCCTGCAGATCGAAGTGGAGAACCACATCCTCGATACGGATCCGGCCATCATGGGACTGAACACAGCGGCCGACGGCCGGCTCTTCGTGACCGACAGCTTCGGCCATGGGAAGGGGTTGCCCGAGGGGATCGCAGCCCGCTACGGCGTCATTTCTTCCGAGGGTGAATTCATCGAGGAGCTGTCCCTGGCCATACCGGATTTCGACGCCGACCAGGACCGCGTCAACTTCCTGGACGGGAAGCACTTCCTGGTGCTGCACAACATCCGCTCCGCCACCGAAGCCTTCCGCGCCGGATTCGGCGGCTCGGAGGCCGAGAGCGACGACGAGGACCTGGGAGACGTCGAGCCGCTGGAGTTGGTGCTGTACACGCTACCGTAACCGTTTGGTGAGCCGAGGCTTGTGCTACAGGAGATACAGGTCCGCCAGGACCCCCGCGAGCAACACCATCCCGATCCAGGAATTGATGGCGAAGAACGCCTTGTCGATGTGTTTCAGGTCCCCGCCGCGCACCAGGGCCTGCTCCCAGGCGAGCAGGCCGATCATGGCCAGCACCCCGATCAATGCCGCGACACCCAAAGCGTCGGCCCGTCGAAAGGCGCCGGCGATGCATCCCACCGCCAGAACATGGAAGACCCGGGACAGGACCAAAGCCCGCCCGACCCCGAAGCGCGCCGCCAGGCTGTGCAGGCCGGCGCGGCGGTCGAATTCCACGTCCTGACAACCGTAGATGGTATCGAATCCCGCCACCCAGAACATCACGCTCGCGGCCAACCACAAGGGGAACGGCGCAAATCCGCCGGTGATGGCCAACCAGGCTCCCACCGGCGCGATGGCCAGTCCCAGCCCCAGGACCAGGTGCGCCCAATGGGTGAAGCGTTTGGTCAGGGAATAGCCCAGCACGACCGCCAGGGCCACCGGGCTCAATGCCAGGCACAAGGGATTGAGCCGCCAGGCGGCCAGGACCAGCACGGCACAGGATAGGATCACGAAAACGGCGGCCCCCAGCGCCGAGACCCTGCCCGCCGGCAGGTCCCTGGCCGCCGTGCGGGGGTTGGCGGCATCGATCCGGCGGTCGACCAGGCGGTTGAAGCCCATGGCGGCGCTGCGAGCCCCCACCATGGCCACCAGCACCCACCCCAGAACCGGCAGAGGCGGCCGCCCCTGCGACGCCACGAGCAGGGAGATCAGGGCGAAGGGCAGGGCGAAGATGGTGTGTTCGAATTTGACCAGGGAGGCGTAACGGGCAATCAGGTTCATCGGCATCCTCTCGCGGCTGCGGCGACCGACCGGCATTCCGGTCAGTCCGACCCCCACCGCCGGGCCAGATCCACGGGTACATCCAGATGGTCACAGATGCGCTGGACGATGAAATCCACCAGGTCCTCCACCGTGCGCGGTTGGTGGTAGAAACCCGGCATGGCGGGCAACACCAAAGCGCCCAGTTCACTCAGCCGGGTTAGATTCTGCAGATGATGGGTGGCCAAGGGGGTCTCGCGGGGCACCAGGATCAGCGGGCGTCGCTCCTTGAGGCACACGTCCGCCGCCCGCAGCAACAGGGTCTCGCTCGTTCCGGCGACGATCCTCCCGACCGTGCCCATCGAGCACGGCACCACCACCAACGGGCCGCCTTGCGCCGATCCGCTGGCCAGGGGCGAGGAGAATTCCCGCAGGTTCCAGGTGCGCAGGCTCCCCGGCCCGGTCTGCCGCAACCGGGCCACCACGTCATCCACCTGTTCACCCAGCTCCACCGGGGCGGTCTGGCTCACGGCCTCGGAGAGCACCAGGTTCACGTTCCGGCCCGCCTGCAGCAGCACCTCCACCAGGCGCACGCCGTAGGCCAGGCCGCTGGCGCCCGTCCACCCCACGCCGATATCCGGAATCTTCGCCATGGGTCTACTCCTTGCGCCGGGCGCCCACGATGTGGGCGATGCCGAAGGTCTGTCGGTCGATGAGCGGTTCGGTGAAACCGTGCTCCTGCAGCAGCTCCGCGAACTCGCGGGGGGTCAGAAAGGCCCCCATGCTTTGGCTCAGATACCGATAGGCGGATCCGTCCCGTCCGACCAGCCGTCCCACCAGGGGCACGAACGTGTTCAGCAGGATGCGCAGGCGGGATGCCACGCCCTTGGCCTGGCGGGTGCCGTCGGGGTCGTCCCGGAAGAAATCCAGAACCAGCAACTGCCCGCCGGGACGCAGCACGCGCTCGATCTCCTGGACGCCCCGCTGAACGTCGGCAAAATTGCGCACGCCGAACCCCACCACCACCGCGTCCACGCTCCGGGGCCGCAGGGGCAGGGCCATGGCGTCGGCCGCGGCCAGGGACAGCCGCTCGGCGCCCCGCTTGCCCACCGCGCCGGCGAGCATCTCGGGGCAGAAATCAGCCGCCACCCAAGCCCGGCCTTTGCCCGCGCGCATGGTCTCCAGGGCCAGATCGCCGGTGCCGGCGCACAGGTCGAGGATCTCCCCGGTCTCCTCGTCCAGCAAGGAGGCCACGCGGCGGCGCCAGGCGCGATCCCGGTTCAAGCTCAGCAGGTGGTTCATGAAGTCGTACACACGGGCGATGCGGGCGAACATGGCCCGCACGCTGCGGCTGTGGGCGGCGCCGTCGCGGACCGTCCAGGAGGCGTCGCGGCCGTGGATATCCTCGAAACCCGTCACGGCCGCGGGCCCTTCAGATGGGACAACAGGGAAGCCCAGCGCTCATCCACGCCCCGATCCACTTCCGGATCCATCTCCACCAGGGCCGGCCATTCGCGTGCGAACCCCTTCTCTCCGGGCAGCTTGCGCGTGGCGTCGATGCCCATCTTGCCGCCGTAGCAGGCCAGGTTGGTGGCGTGGTCAAGCTGGTCGATCGGGCCCTCGCTGAAGAACACATCCCGCCCCGGATCGATGCTGCCGGTCACCCGCCAGAGGACCTCGGTCGTGTCGTGCACGTCCACGTCCTCGTCCACCACCACGATGATCTTGGAGAACATGATCTGTCCCGTCCCCCACAGGGCCTGGCACACCTTGCGGGCGTGCCCCGGATAGCTCTTGCGGATCGCCACGATGACCAGGTTGTGGAAACAGGCGGCCACCGGCAGGTGGTAGTCCACGACTTCCGGTACCGGCACCTGCAACAAAGGCAAAAAGAGGCGCTCGGTGGCCCAGCCCAGCCAGCCGTCCTCCATGGGCGGGCGCCCCACGATGGTCGACAGATACAGCGGATTGCGGCGGCTGGTCACGGCCGTGACATGGAAGACGGGGAATTCCTCGGCCAGACTGTACCACCCGGTGTGGTCGCCGAAATCCCCCTCCATCCGCCGTTCACCGGGATCCACATAGCCCTCGATGACGAATTCGGCGTTGGCGGGAACTTCCAGGTCGCAGGTCACCGCCTTGGTCATGGTGACGGGCGAACCGGTGAGAAAACCCGCGAACAGGGCCTCATCGATGTCCGGCGGCAGGGGGGCGGTGGCGGCGTAGGTCAACGCCGGTGGACCACCAAGGGCCACGCACACCGGCATCCGGGTACCCTGTTTTTCGTGGGCCGCGAAGTGGGCGGCCCCGGTCTTGTGGACCTGCCAGTGCATCCCCGTGGTGACCCCGTCGAAGACCTGCATGCGATACATGCCGATGTTGCGGCGCCCATTTTCCGGATTGCGGGTGATCACCAGGGGCAGGGTGATGTAGGGACCGCCGTCACCGGGCCAGGTGGTAGGCACGGGCAGGATGTCCAACAACCCGCGCCGTTGCAATTCTTCCCCCTGGACCACGACATCCTGGCAGGCACCCTGGGAAACGGTCCGCGGCACGGCCCCGCCCCAGTCCTTCAGCTTGCCGAGCATGCGGACCTTGTCCCACAGGCCCGATGGCGGAGCCATGGCCAGCGGCTCGCGGATGCGCGCCACCGCCTCAGCCACGTCCGCGCAGCCCAGGGCCCAGGCCATGCGCCGGCGGCCGGCGAACAGGTTGATCAGCAACGGCACCGGCTTGCCGTCCGGCCCCAGCGGTTGGGTTTCCAGACCCCGCTTGCGGCTCAACTCGCCGCGCACGGGATTTTCGAACCACAGAGCCGGCTGTTCGCCGGTTTTGACGAAGCGATCGGCCAGCGCGGTGATCTCCAGGCAGGGGTCGACGGGTTCGCGGACACGGATCAGCTCGCCCTGCTGTTCCAGGTACGTGACGAACGACCGCAAGTCGGCGGTAGGGATGCTCTTGCTCATGATTTCACCCGGAAGTCCGCAGTGGCCCATGGAATCGAACCTGCACCCAAACTAGCAGAAGGCGTACTACGCCACAAGCCTCCCGGCCCGGTCCCGTCATTCCGTACCCTTTTGGCCCAAATTTCTGATAAAGCAACAGCAATTCGGCGCGATAACCATGGACGAGTAACCATCTAACCCCATCGGTCACCAACGTCGAACCGGGAAGGACAATCGTGCAGAAAATCGACACCTCGTTCCTGACGGAGTTGAAGGCTTCCGGCAGGCTCCCCTCGCCCACGGGGGTGGCGCTCACGATCCTGGAACTGACCCGCAACCCCCAGACCAGCACCGAGGATCTCGCCGAGGTCCTCAAGGGCGACCCGGCCCTGGCGGGACAGGTCCTCAAGTACGCCAATTCGGCGGGAATGGGCTCCCGGACGGAGATCACGTCCCTCAACGACGCTTTGGTGCGGCTGGGCATGAGCATGGTTCGCCAGCTCTGTCTGGGTTTTTCGGTCCTGTCCAGCGCCCGCAGCGGCCCGTGTCCCCGCTTCGATTACCAGCGCTACTGGGCTCGCTCCCTGGCCACCGCGGTGTCCTGTCAGATCCTCAGCCGCCGGATATCCTCCGTCAGCCCCGATGAGGGATTTACCTGCGGCCTGCTGGGGCATATCGGTTCCCTGGCCCTGGCCAGCGTGTACCCCGACGAGTACTCGCGGATCCTCGCCGCATGGAATTCCGGCGACAACGCCCAACTCCACGATCTCGAGGAAAACGCCCTCTCGATCAACCACCACCGCGTCACCGCCGCCATCTTCGGTGACTGGGGGCTGCCCGATATCTATCAGCAGGCCACCTTGAATCAGGACGATCTGGCCTGGATCCACGCCGGAGTCACCGACCACCTGGACCAGCGCTCCCGCAAACTCGCCAACCTTTTGAATATCGCCGATATCGCCGCCGAGATCTGCCTGGAAGACGGCCCCGATCGCCACCGGTCGGTGCTGGACTTCATGAACATCGGCCAGCAGCTGCAGATCCCCGAGGACGAGTGGATGGCGCTCTACGATTCGGTCATGGAGGAGTGGGTCCGGATGGGAAACGTCCTGGACATCCTGACCAGCAACGTTCCCGCCATGGAGAACCTCGTGCGCCGCGCCCGCACCTACGACAAGCCGCTGGACGATTCCCGGCGCAGCCCGACCGCGGAAAGCGAACCCGAGGCAACGGGCGGTTCCCCGGGTGGCTTCGGTCTGGAGATCCTTCTGGCCACCGACAGCCTCGTCGACCAGCGCATGCTGGACAAGAAACTGACGGGCTCGGGTCACCACGTCACCATCGCCGCAGACGGCAACAAGGCCCTGGAGCTGGCGCTGACCACCAACCCCCAGTTGATCCTCACCGACTGGATGATGCCCGGCATGGACGGATTGGAACTGTGTCGCACCTTGCGCCAATCCGAGCTGGCGGGCCGGTGCCACATCCTGGTCATGACGTCGAACGACAGCCAACAGGACCTGGAGGCGGGCTTCGAAGCCGGCATCGACGACTATCTGGTCAAGCCGCTGAACCATCGCATCCTGGCCGCCAAGCTCCGTTCGGCCAGCCGGGTCATCGGGCTCCAGATCCAGTCCGAACAGGACAAGAAGGACATCGAGCGGCACCTGAAGACCACGGGCCGCCAGAAACGCGAACTCGAGAAGATGTACGAGCAGGTCCAGCGCCTGGCCCTGGAAGATCAGTTGACCCAGCTTCCCAACCGGCGCGCCGGCCTGGCTCGTCTGGAAGAGGTGTGGGCCGAATCGAGCCGCGGCGACAAGGCCATGCTGGTCATGATCATGGACATCGACAAGTTCAAGAACGTGAACGACACCTACGGCCACGACGCCGGCGACGTGGTCCTGCGCTCCACCGCCGCGGTGATGCGCAACACCATGCGGGAATACGATGTGGTTTGCCGCTTCGGGGGCGAGGAATTCCTGGTGATCTGTCCGGGGGCCGACATCGAGGTGGCCAAGAGCCTGGGCGACCGGATCCGTACCGCGGTCGAGAACAACCACATCGCCACGCCCGCGTTCGACGGAAACATCACCATTTCCATCGGGGTCAGCGTGCGCGGCGAGGAACACGAACAACCGCAAGCCATGATCAAGGAAGCCGACGAGGCGCTCTATGCGGCCAAGGAAGCCGGCCGCAACATGGTCTGCATCGCCTAGCAGACCCGGAAATACCGGGGGTGATCGCTACCCCTTTGGTATTAGCTTTTGGCCTCAAAGCGGCGATGGAATTCCAGATGGAAATCCGCCGCCGTGCTCACATCTTCCCTCACTCCCAGCACATCCCGAGCCCGCGAAAAATCGGCCGGATGCACGTGCAGGATGTACCGGTAGCCCCCGCGGCCGTCGGTGATCCCGTTGGAACTGGAGATGTTGATCTCCGCGTCGCACAGCTTGCGGTGGATCTCCAGCAGCGCGCCGAGCTCGTCGTCGCCGTGCACGATGAAGGCATGGTGGGGACCGGTCAGCTCCAGACCCTCATGCCGCGCCATTCGGCCCAGCCAGACGGAATTCAGCGGATAGATCACCAGCTGCATCGTGTCCTTGCCCACGGGAAACGCGTTGAAAGCCAACAGATTGACTTCTTCCGCAGCGAGAGTTTCCAGGAACCGGCACCCCTGACCGGGCGCGTCCCTGACGGTGGTGTAGTAGTACTCGGCGGAGTAGATGGTGGCCGGCATGACAGGCCTCCTTGGCCTGCGCCGGACCCGCCGGGTCCACCGGCATGACGCCGGCGCAACGTGGGATTGGCCCCAGGGGAGTGTGTCTCCCGGGACCCTTCTATTCTATCATCAATCGGCCCGCTTGTCAGCCACGACAGACCGGACCGGGGTTAATCCCCGCTGATGATGCCCTTGAGCAAGCCGCCGCCCAATCCCGCAACGCCACGGTGTTCGCCCTGGTTGCGGCCCACCGCCACGCGGATCCGGTCGGCCAGGCGGCTGAACGGGAGGGTCTGCAGGAAAACCCGCCCCGGACCCCGCAGGGTGGCCAGGAACAGGCCCTCGCCGCCGAACAGCGCGTTCTTGAATCCGCCGACCATCTGGATGTTGTAGTCCACCGATTCCTGGAAAGCCACCAAACACCCGGTATCGACCCGCAGAGACTGGCCGGCCGCCAGGTCGTGGGCCATGACCGCGCCGCCGGCGTGGGCGAAGGCCAACCCGTCACCGTGCAGCTTCTGCAGGATGAATCCCTCGCCGCCGAAGATCCCCGCGCCCAGCCGTTTGGTGAAGGCGATGGAGATTTCGGTTCCCTTGGCCGCACACAGGAAGGCATCCTTCTGGCACAGCATGGCGCCCCCCAGCGCGGCCAGATCCAGGGGCACGATGCGCCCCGGATAGGGCGCCGAAAAAGCAACGTGGGAATTGCCCTGGCCGGTGTGGACGAAGCTGGTGATGAAGAAACTCTCCCCCGTGATGATCCGCTGGAGGCCCTTCATGACCCCGCCCCCGGTCCCGGTATCCATCTGGATCGCGTCTTCCATGTAGAGCATGGCCCCGGCTTCGGCCACCACGGCCTCGCCCGGATCGAGCTCCACCACCACGGCCTGCATATCGTCACCGATGATTTCGTATTCGATCTCGTGCGCCATGGACTTTCCTTTCAGTATTCCTCTTGCGGGACGGGATTCAGCCGCCGGATGCGCCCCTCCCGGGCCGCCGTGACGGTGCCGCTGATTTCCACCGCCTGGATGACCACCGCAGCCAGGGTTTGGCCAAGGTCCGTCAGGGGCGGCACCTCGATGTCCAGGTAGACATGGGACATGGCGGCCACGTAATCCGGCAGGGCAACCGTATAGACGGCGTCGGTAGCCAAAGGTTTCCCTCCCACCTCGATTTCCTCCACCACCGCAGAGGAACCGTCGGCGGCGGCGCGGTAGGCGTAACGGAGCCCTGAGACCTGGAGGATGCCGTGATCGCGGCGGATATCGGAATCGGCGTTGCGCTGGACGATGCGCGCCAGCTGGCGACCGCTGATCTCCATGGTGACCAGTTCATTGGCGAAAGGCAGGATCTCGTGAATGTCCAGGGCGGTCAGCGGCCCAGCCAACAGCGCCTTGCGGATGCCGCCGCTGTTTATCAGCGCCACCTCACTGCCGGCCCGCGCCCGCAGCACGTCGGCCAGCCAGTTCCCCAGCAGGGTCTCCCCCCGGCCGGGCTTCATGTCCACGGCCAGGGTGCCGATGGTGCGGCCGAATTCTTCCTGCACCTGCGCCGCGAAACCGTCCACCGCGGCGGTGAGCTCGGGACCGACCCGGGTGCCCTCCGCCCAGAGATCCACCAGTTGCCCCCGGTAGGTCCTGACCTCGTCGTCGACGACCTCCAGATCGAGCCGGCCGAGGTTGGTCATCTTCGACCCCGCCTGGACGATGAGGATGCCCCCCACCAGTTCCGGCTCCCGCAAGCGGGTGTGGCTGTGGCCGCCCACGATGACGTCCACCCCCGAGCCCTCCAGCGCGGCGGCCAGGGCGCGGTCATCGTCAATGCCGTTGTGGCTCAGCAAGACCACCAGGTCGGTCACCGGATCCAGGTCGACGAGCTGGCGTCGGATGAGGGTCTCCTGGTCGCCCATGCGCAGCCCGCGAAACCTACTCGGGGTCACCAGTTCCTCCATGCCGCCGCAGGAAACGGCCATGATGCCGATGCGAAGGCCGCCGCGCTCCAGGACCAGCGGACCAGGCGCAAACCGAGGATTTCCTGCGGTGTCCAGAATATCCATGGCCATGACCGGATACCCGAACAGAGGCAGCAGCCGGTCCAGGGCGTCCAACCCGATGTCGAACTCGTGGTTGCCCACAACCCCGGCGTCGTAGCCCAGCAGGGTCATCATGCGGGCTATGGCGTACCCGGGAACGCCGTCCTGCTCCAGGTTGCAGACCGGGTTGCCCGTCATGAAATCCCCGGCGTCCACCAGGATGTCCGCGGGGCTGGTTTGCCGCTGTTGCGTCAGTTGCCAGCCCAGGGCCACGACCCCGCCCACCATCTTGCCGTCGTCCCGCCACGTTGCCGGGCGGGCCGGGAAATGGCTGTGGGTGTCGTTGGTGTGGAAGATGGTCACGTTGAAGGGCCCTGCTCCGGGCACCGGTTCGGCGGCACCCTGCCCGACGACACCGCAGCACACCAGGAAAACCCATGCGATTACCATTCGGTGATTTTTTCGCGCCACGCTATACTCCTGACCGGAAGAATCTCGAATCGTTTTCGGCCCACGACTTCGCAGGCCGTCCACATTGAAATTGCACACGGTGGCATCCACCAGCTAATTTGCGGGCACCATGCAAAAACTCACGATCCACGGACCCGTCTTCCTCTGGCTGCAAGGCCTGACCTTCCTCTGTTTCGGCAGCCTGATGCGCACACCGATCTGGCACGGGATGGACGGCGAGATCATTCGGGAAGCCTACGCCCTCAATCTGGATCCGGGGGCCATGTTCGGGCACCTCGGTTTCTACTTCAGCCAGCCCCTGCTGCAACTCGCCTTCCTGCTGGAATACCGGTTGTTCGGCCTGCATACGGCGGGATACATCGGCACGAATCTTTTCGTGCACGCCTGCAACGCCTTCATCATCTACATGCTGGTCAACATGCTGTTTCCCCGCAAGCACATGGCGATGATGGCGGCCTCGCTTTTCGTCCTGGGCGTGGGCAGCTACGGCAAGACCTTCATGGCCATCTACCAGCTGGAATCGCTCCTGGTGGCGGGATTTCACCTGATGGTGCTCTACTTCTTCATCCGCAATGATTTTCGCCATGAGGGACGGCTCTTTTCTCCCTACCTCATCGTCGGGCTGCTGTTGTTCCTGCTGGCCGGCATGACCAAGGCCACCTCGTTCAGTCTGATTCTCAGCCTCGCCGCCTACAAGGCCTTTTTCAACCCCCTGCGCCGGGGCCGGGTCTTCCTGTCGGTCGATCTGTTGCTTCTGGTGGCCGTCGGTATCGCCTTCCACTACGCCCAGGCGACCTGGGGATTCCGTGAGCCGAGCGTTTTCCAGGCCACGGTGGCCCCGAAATACTACTCCCTGATGTCGATCAAGAACATTTTCCGCTACCTCAACCTCATGTTCTTTCCCCTGCAGCAGAGCCCCATCCTGGAGACCTCACCCGGGTGGCTGATCGTCCTCTTCCACGCCCGGACGGTCATTCGGGTCTTCCTAACCCTTTCGATCATTTCCTACAGCTTCTTCGGGTTCGTGTTCGGGAGTCGGGCCATCCGGTTCTTCATCGCCTGGACCTTCATCAGCCTGCTGCCTTTCACCGCCCATACGGAATCCGGAATCTGGCTCAACCTCAGACACCTTTATCTGACCAGCCTGGGTTTCTGCGTCATCCTCGCCGCCGGGGTGGACGGCACCAAGGGCCTGCTGGCCGCCAAGCGGCGGGTGCGTTACGTCCCCTACCTGTTGCCCCTGGTCTTCGTGGCCATGTCCCTGGGTTTGACCCACAAACTCAACCGCAGCAACCAGATCAAGGCAACCGAGCCCGAGGCTGTCCTCATGCGGCAAATCGTCGCCGAAACCTGCCGCTGACCAGATCCAGGAAACACCGGTGGAATCCTTGGCTTCCCCTGTGTTCGGCAATATCTTTTGTCGATGGGAACGGGGTCTCTGCGCCCCGCCTTCATGCCACACGATCCGAGGAGACGGGAAACATGGCCAAGTACAAGATCGGCTGGATGCCGGGGGACGGCATCGGCGTGGACGTCATGGATGCGACGCGGACGGTGCTGGACAAGCTGGGCTTCGACGCCGAATACATCCACGGGGACATCGGCTGGGAGTTCTGGCGGACCGAAGCCAACCCCCTGCCCGATCGCACCATCGCGATGCTCAAGACCATGGACGCCTCGTTGTTCGGAGCCATCACCAGCAAGCCGAAGGAAGAGGCGGAAGCCGAGTTGATTCCCGAACTGATGGGCACCGGCAAGATCTACCGCAGCCCCATCGTCCGCCTGCGGCAGGAATTCAACCTGCGCACCAACCTGCGCCCCTGCAAGGCCTACCCGGGCAACCCGTTGAACTACCGTGACGACCTGGATCTGGTCGTCTTCCGCCAGAACACCGAGGGCCTCTACATGGGCCTGGAGTACCATCCCCTGCCCCAGGACGTGCGCAACAAACTCATCGACACCCATCCGAGCCAGATGGCCCGGCTGTCGGACATCGCCAACGAGGACATCGCCATCTCGGCCCGTGTCTTCACACGCAAGGGTTGCCGCGAGATCGTTCAGGATGCCTTCGAGTACGCCGAGAAGTTCGGTTACAAGTCGGTCACCGTGGTCGAAAAGCCGAACGTGATCCGGGAAACCAGCGGCCTGATGGTGCGCGAGGCCCGCAAGGTCGCCAAGGACTATCCCGGCATCGAGCTGTGGGAGACCAACATCGACGCCATGTGCATGTGGCTGGTGAAGAATCCCCAGAATTACGGGGTCCTCGTGGCGAGCAACATGTTCGGGGACATCGTCAGCGACCTGTGCGCCCAGCTGGTGGGCGGCCTCGGCTTCGCCTGCAGCGGAAACATCGGCGACGAGGTGGCCGTTTTCGAGCCCAGCCACGGCAGCGCCCCCAAGTACGTGGGCATGAACAAGGTCAACCCCGTGGCCATGATCCTGTCGGCGAAGATGATGCTGGACTACCTGGGCGAGAAGGACATGGGTGAGCGGCTGGAAAAAGCCGTGGCCGACGTCATCGCCGAGGGCAAGGTGCGCACCTACGACATGGGCGGCACCAGCACCACGACCGAGATGGCGGAGGCGATCGCGGCGCGCTGCTAGGGTATCAGCCACCCTTCCGGCGCCACACGCTCAGCTGGGCGAGGGTGTGCTGGAATTTGCGCCCGGTCTCCCGGATCACGAACTCCACGTCCTGGGGCTCACCCGCCGGTTCGAAGGTGCCGCCCATGGCGGCGGCGAGCCCCTCCAGCGTGGTGACGTTCTCCCCGTCGACCTTGCGGCCGCCCAGCCACTTCTCGGGCGGAGTGAATTCCGCCAGCCAGGTGTAGGGCGAGGTGATCACCAGCAGGCCGCCGGGATTGATCCGTCCGGCGATTTGCTCCAGGAAGAGGCCCGGATCGTAGAGTCGGTCGATCAGGTTGGCCGCCAGCACCAGGTCGAAACCCGTGAAGTGATCCTTGAGATTGTGGGCATCTCCCTGCCAGAACTCGACCCGATCCTGCGTGCCGGCGAGGTTCAATTCGGCCAGCGAACGCTCGTGATACGAGACCAGCTCGCCCTCCTCGGGGATGGCATAGCGGATGGAGCCCTTGTCCCGCATCTCCAGGGCGACCTTGATGAAACGCGCGGAAAAGTCGATCCCGGTCACGTGCCGGCAGAACTTGGCCAGTTCGAAAGTGGACCGGCCGGTGGCGCAGCCCAGATCGAGGGCCCGCTTGATGGTCGTGTCCGCGCACTGCTGTCGGCAGAGCACGGCGACCCGGGCCGGGAAGTTCGGCACCTGGAAATACCGTGGTCCGTAGTGGAACTCGCAATACTGGGCCACGAGATCGTCGGTCTCGTAGACGTCGTCCCTGACCCTGACCGGATGGACCGATTCGATGGTGCGGAATCCGGCGTGCTGGTAGAAGTGGCGCCGGAAGGCGTAGCGGGCGTCGCGCGTGGCTTCGTTGCCCGTGGAGATCCAGGACCCACCCTTGATGAGGTTGTGCCGGGTATCGAAGGTCGGGGTGGAGAAATCGTCGTACAGGGGATGGACGGCGAAACCGGAAAAGCCCGTGATGGGGGTCTCGGTCCATTGCCACACGTTGCCCATCACGTCACCGAACCCGGCGTGGAGGTTCTCGTCCACCGGGCACGAAGAGGCGAAGCCCGCCAAATTGATGTTCCCGGGAGCCGCGGACCATTCGGGCTGGTCCCCGATGGCCGAAACAGCCAGCAATCGGTGCCATTCCTCTTCCGTCGGCAGGCGCACCGGGCGGCCGGTCTGCGCCGCTTTCCAGTTGCAGAAGGCCTTGGCCTCGAGCTGGTTCACTTCCACCGGCCAATTCCAGGGCATGGGCAGCTCCTCGGTCAGGCAGCGCAGCTTCCAGGCTCCGCCCTCCCCCGGCACCCAGAACCGCGGATGCTCGGCCTTTTGAAACTCACACCATTCCCATCCCTCCTGGGTCCACCACTTTTTTTCGCGGTAACCTGCGGCATCGATGAAGGCCTTGAATTCCCCGTTGGAAACCAGGAACTGCCCGGCCTTGAAGCCGCCCACCTCGGCGGTCAGTTGGCCGTATTCGTTGTCCCATCCGTACAGGCGATGGTCGCGATCCTTGCCCAGGACGACCTTCCCCGCCGGAACATCGAGCAGGGTGTTGACCGGAGCCTCGCCGGAGCGCGGGCACACGGGCCATTCCTTGCGGGACCTCACCTTGTCCAGGGGCAGCTGGCGGATGAGCACCGAGCTGGTCTCCAGGTGGATCCTCTCGTGCTCGATCCCCATGAGGATCACCCACATGGGCGAATCCCAGCCCAGGGGCATCTTCAGCGGCAGATCCCGGATGGCGCACTCGACCACCTCCCGGACCTGGCCTCGGTACTCCCACACCTCCGCCACGGTGGGCCAGTCGTAGTTCTTCTCGTCCAGATCGTCCCAGCTCATCTCGTCCACACCGATGGCGAACACGGATTCGAAGCGGGGGTTGATCCGGTCGGTGATGACCTTGGCCAGCACCAACTTGTTGATGAAAAAGGTGGCCGTGTGCCCCAGGTAGAAGATCAGGGGATGCCGCAGGGGGTCCGCGCGCACGAAGAAGGATTCGTCATCCGCCAAGGTACCGAACAGGCTTTCGTACAGCTCCCAGGAGTTGCGGAAATATGCCAGGATCTCCCGGCGCTTCTCTTCGGCCTTGCCTTCGGTCAGCACCGGGGTCGGCAATGATCGCATCATCGATTCACACTCCTTGACTCATCCCCGCATCCTGGGCGGACTCTCACATACCCCACAGATCCAGCGTGTTAACATTTTGGCCCCTGAGTTTCAGATAGTAGAAAAGCTGGGCCTTGTGGATGTTCATATGGCTCACCATCTGCAGGCAATGATGCCCCAGGCACTGTTGGTGCTCGGGATCCCACGGTGCGGCCATCACGCGTTCAGCCAGGCCGTTCTCCCCCGCGGTCTCCAGGCACTCCAGGGCCACGCGGCGGTCCTTTTCCAGGTAATCGCGGGCCCAGGCGACACTCTGCGCCGAGGGCAGTTTTTCCGCCGGCAGCATGCCTTCCATGTCCTCGGGATAACCCAGTTCCGCAGGCGGAACCCAATCCCCCGTCACGAAGCCGCGCATGGCGAACCCGCAGGAGTTGGCCAAGTGCAACAGGAGCTGCCCGACGGTCATCCAGTTCTCTCCCGTGGCCGGTTTCCAGCCCAGGTCGTCGTCACCCAGCTTGTCGAGCAAACCGAAGGCGGACTTGTAACCATTTTCCATTTCCGCCTGAATCAACTGCGTCCAGTTCATGGCTGGTCCTTTCGCGGTTGTCGCCTCATCCACCCCACCGATTGTACTAACCCTTGGACCAAATGGCTATGGTCCAGCCACAGGATCCCAGGCCGCCGGTAGCCCTCGCGCTCAGCCGGCCAAAACGCTATCATGCCCTCATGCGGGAAACTCTCAGCATTCTCGACGCCCGTGGCCACCGCTTGCCGGTGCGGGCCTATGGACGTGTGGCATCGCTGGTGCCCAGCCTCACCGAAACGGTGGTGCAGCTGGGCAAAGGAGCCAGCCTGGTCGCCCGCACCGTCTACTGCACCGAGCCCCGGGATCAGCTCACCCACGTTCCGACCTTCGGCGGCACCAAGAACCCGGACCTCACGGCGTTGCAAGGGGTCCGCCCCGACCTCGTCCTCTCCTGCCTCGAGGAGAACAAGCCGCAGCACCTGCATCATCTGGAGTTGGCGGGGATCCCGGTTTTTGCCGTCATGCCCCGCAGGCTGGACGATGTGAGCGCGCTGCTGCGGGATGTGGGAAAGCTTCTGGGGGCCGAAATGCAGGCCGGACGCGCCTTGGCCGACCTGACGGCCGCCCGCCTGGCCTGCGGGGACCTGCGGGCCCGGCTGCCACACCCCACAACTCCCCCGCGGGTTGCCGTGCTGATCTGGAAAAACCCCTGGATGGCCGCCGGGGGCGGAACGTACATCAACGCGGTATGCGGGGAAATGGGGCTGGAAAACGCCCTGGCCGGTCGCTTGGATTACTTCACCGTCAGCCTGGACGAACTGGCCGACTTGAACCTCGATCTCGTTCTGCTGCCCGACGAACCCTACAAGTTCACCCACCACGACGCCTGGTCCCTGGCCGCGGCATCGGTCGTCGGCGATCGGCGCCGGGCGGTGCTGCTGGACGGTCGGCTGCTCTCCTGGTACGGAACCCGCACCGCCCCGTCCCTGCGCGCCCTCGCTCGTCTGCTGAAGGGTCGCCTCTAGTCCTCGCCCCTGTAGTACTTCATCGCCTCGGGGATCAGAGCCTGCAGGTCGCGGATGCGGTGCTCGTCCGAAGGGTGGGTGCTGAGGAACTCGGGCGGGTTCGCCCCGCTCTCTGCGGCCATGCGTTCCCAGAAGGCGGGCGCCTGCCGGGGATCGTAGCCCGCCATGGCCATGAAGATCAGCCCCAGGTGGTCCGCCTCGCTTTCCTGGGCTCGGCTGAAGGGAAGCATGGCCCCGTACTGGGCACCCACGGCGAAAGCGGTCATGTAGAGCGTCTTGGTCCTGTCGGGCTTGTTCTGCAGGGCCGAAGAAAGCGCCATGCCGCCCATCTGCATCAGCAGACCCTGGCTCATGCGTTCGCTGCCGTGGCGTGCGATGGCGTGGGAGACCTCGTGGCCCATCACCACCGCGACCCCCGTCTCGTCCTTGCAGACGGGCAGGATCCCCGTATAGAACGCCACCTTGCCGCCGGGCATGCACCAGGCGTTGACCTGATCGCTCTCGATGAGGTTGAACTCCCAGTCGTAGCCCTTGAGGCGGTCGCTCTGGCCCTGGCCGGCGAAATATTCCTCCACCGCCTGCTGGATGCGTCCCCCCACGCGCCGGATTCCCGTGGTCCACTTGTCGTTGTCGCTCAGGGTGCTCTCGGCCATCACCTGATCGTACTGCTGGAAGCTCAGGGAGTTCATCTGGCTGTCGGGAATGATGTTGAGCTGGTTGCGTCCGGTCAGGGGAACCGTGGCGCAGCCGATCACCAGCAAAAGGGCCGCCAGGACCCCCATCAACCATCCCCTCCGGATATTCTTGCGCATGACGATCTCCTCCCTCGACTTCCGTCCCCCATCCCGGTGGCAGGACGATCCCACCGGTCTTAACTTGCTCCCCATGATACCGCACTCTGGACGATTCCGCACCGAGGAGCATGACCGATGATCTGGCGTCTGACGGCCGTTGTCCTGGCCACCTTTGTTCTCAATCTGCCCATGGGCTATTGGCGGGCGGGAGTCCGCAAATTCTCTCCCATGTGGTTCGTGACCGTGCATGCGGCCATTCCCCTGGTCGTTCTCATGCGCTTGAAATCCGAGATCGGGTTCGCCTGGTACACCTATCCGCCCATGATCGTGTGCTACTTCGGTGGGCAATTCCTGGGGGCGCGCCGGCGCCGGCGCCGACTTCCGGCGGCCGGTTCGGCGGTGGCCCCGGAGGCGGATTCCGTGGTATAAATGTCGCCGATATCCGGCCATTTTATTGAAGGAGGCGAAATGAATCGGAAATACGACAACCGGCGGTCCGAAGAAGCCATCGCCATCCCCATCGAGGAAGCCCACCGCGCCGCCGCCCACGGGATCGAGCGGGCGGCCGAGGACAGGGGCGCCTTCCTCGGACGGGTCTACGCCCACCTGCTGGGCGCCATTCTGGCCTTCGTGGGCGTCGAGGTCTTCTTCTTCAAGACCGGACTGGCTCTGACCCTGTCCAAGGCCCTGCTGGGCGTGAACTGGATGCTGGTGCTGGGCGGATTCATGGTCTGCGGCTGGATGGCCCGCGGCCCGGCCTCCCGCGCTGCCAGCCCCGGAGCCCAGTACGCGGGCCTGGGGCTCTACGTGCTGGCCCAGGCGGTCATCTTCGCCCCCATGCTCTACATCGCCGAATCCTACGCCGACGGCGGCGTGATCCGCAGCGCGGCCATCCTGACGGTCCTGGCCTTCGTGGGATTGACGCTGATCGTGCTGCAGACCGGCAAGGATTTCACCTTCATGGGCGGCATGCTGCGCTGGGGCGGGATCGTGGCCCTGATCGCCATCGGCGGCGGCGTGTTCTTCGGCTGGGCGCTGGGCACCTGGTTCTCCGTGGCCATGATCGGCCTGGCCGGAGCGGCCATTCTGTATGACACCAGCAAGATCGTGAGCGACTGGCCTGGCGACCGCCACGTGGCCGCGGCCCTGGAGCTGTTCGCCTCGGTAGCCCTGCTGTTCTGGTACATCCTGCGGCTCCTGATGGGCAGCCGGCGCTGATCTTCCTCCGGGTCTCCGACCTATCCTCTCGTTCCATGGATGACGGCCCGGGACTCCTGTCCCGGGCCTTCAGGACGCCATGGAACAGGGGGATAGGTCAGAGACCCGGAGGGAAATCAGGGCGCATCCTGGTTGGAAACTACGGGTAGGCACATGAGAGGCCTGTGGCCTGGTGGAATGCCTCCTCCTGCGGGCAGGGCGTCATGGAGGACCGGGAGCCATGGAAGGCGGACGGGCCGGAATGCCGAGGTTGCCGGAGCCAGGAGGGCGCAGGCAACCGTCCCTGTACGCAGGAGGAGGCACCCCTTCGGGCCACAGACCTCTCAGGGATTACCCAACACTTCCGCCAGGAACGCCTCATCGGCCCGCGCCACTTCCTGCATGACCTGCCCCGGAACCCCGGAGAAGATCCGGCTCATCAAACCCACATTCATGCCCGACACGTGCACCGTGCCGTCGGCCAGCTCGTAGACGGCCCAGCTGCAGGGCAGCATGCCGGACAGTGACGGCACCGCGCCCAGCAGGCGGCTGGCGTGGCCGGCGTTGCAGAGGAAGTAGAACTTCAGACGGGTCAGGTTGTCCGGAACCAGGCCCTTCTTCTCCAGAACGGCGTGGGCATCCCACGAGCCCAAAGGCAGGCTCCAGCCCTTTGCATCCTCCACCACCTTTTCCACGGTTGAGCAGGTGTCCTCGAAGGTGCGCGCCCCGCAGTGGGAGGCGACCATGCGCGAGCGCATGATGGCCACACCCAGGCCGAGGGTCAGGGCGACTCCGACCACGATACCGACGATCAGGACGACAACGGGGTTCATGGGTCCTCCTCGAAATTTGGCAGGATGGAAACGGCCAACCTGCAGTCAAATTCGCTGTAAGACATGAAATTCGCAACTGCATAAATTAGAGCCTGTCCCTCTATAGTTTAACGATTTGATCCCAAACGGTTAACGAAAAAAACGATGGGGCAAGACCGCCGGATTTCGGTGTCTCGCCCCAAAAAGGTGTGCTATAAGTTCGTTACCACACA
>Ga0210044_10003152_pt1 | contig 23742 bp, 18 predicted proteins | sample CryGey13umfilter_2_FD_183959 | JGI IMG/M metagenome (GOLD analysis project Ga0210044, IMG submission 183959) | Groundwater microbial communities from aquifer in Utah, USA - Crystal Geyser 4/9/14 3 um filter (SPAdes) (version 2) | ecosystem: Environmental > Aquatic > Deep subsurface >... | reverse complement strand
CGACCCTTGTATGTCACAGGGCGAGCTGATGGCTCGCTACGACGAGCTGACGCAAAGGGTGTTTTCGTACCCGGCGATCGCGAAGCGGGCTCTGCGCCACGCACTCAGACCGGCAATGGGTCAGCGTGGGTTCGGGCAACGATTTGCAGCGGTGGCCGCCCCGAACCTGTGCTATCGGGCTCTCACCTCAGCGGGGAGAGAGCGGTCCGCGACGACTCTCGACGTGCTCAAAGCCGCTCTGGGCCTCGACGGACTCGCGCCGCCGAACGTGCGGCCAGCGTTTACTTCGCTGCGTCCACTGCCCGCCGCAGCTCACCTGGAAGTTTGAACCAGCGGTCGGGTTCTCGTCGGATGCCCTGGCGCAGCCAGTAGATCCCATCGTCGTGACGGTCGAGCTTGTTGATGCAGAGCATGGCCAAGTTGTGCATCACAATGACGGCGTCTCCGTTGATGGAGAGCGCCTTCTCGAAGGAGACAGCGGCCTCTTCGAAGCGCTCCATCCGTTCGAGCACGACCCCTTTGTTGGACCAGGCCTCGGCGTAGTTTTCGTCCAGTTCGATGGCCTGCTCGATGAGCTGTAGGGCGTCTTCGAGGTTGCCCTTGATCATGTGGGCGGTGCCACGATTGAGGGCGCCTCTGGCGGGCTCGTCCTGCGCGGTGAGGCAATCGCCCTTCCCGGTCCAGGCCTCGGCGCAGTCTTTGTCGAGCTCGATGGCTCCTTGGAACACGCCGAGCGCTTTCTTGCCCTCGCCCTTGGCGAGCAGCGTGCGCCCCAGCTCGACGCGGATAGCGGTCGACTTGGGCTGCTCCTTGAGCGCCAGCGTGAAGTCGTCGATGGATTCCTCGTAGCGCCCGAGCTCGCGATACAGCACCCCTCGGTCTCTTCGAGAGTTGAAATGGGCCAGGTCCAGCTTGATGGCCTCGCCGTAGTGCTCGAGGGCCTCGTCGAACCGCTCGACCTTGACGAGTACGCTGGCCCGCCCGTGCCAGTAATCGGGTTCGTCAGGTTTGAGACGGATCGCCTCGGCGAACAGGTTCAGGGCCTTGTCGTATTTCTCCAGCCGCCGCATGAGCTCGCCGGCCCGGAACCAGGTCCGGACGTGGTTGGGGTCGAGAGCGAGGATCTTCTTGTAGCAATCGAGGGCTTCGGTCTCTTCGCCCAAGGTGACATGGATCATCCCCTTGTTGTTGAGGACGATAACCTGGTTTGGGTCAGCGGCGAGCAGGGCGTCGAAGACCTCCAACGCGAGTCGGTGCTGCGCGAGTTTGTAGAGGGCGACCCCTTTCCCAATCTGGATGGGCAGCGGGTTTGGAGCCGCGGCAATGGCTTCGTCGAAGGCGGCGATGGCCTTGTCCAGCTCGGCCAACTCGACGAAAGACCAGGCCCGGCGTTCGATCTTGGCGGCGAGTTGTTGACTCATTGAGACTCCCTCTTCCCGGCACGCACTTCGCTCGAAGCGAGGCGACTTCCCTACGGTGGGTCAGCTTTTATCTAGGTTCGCTGCTTCGTTCAAGAAGTTGCTGCGCGCATCCTGCGAGCGACTCATCGGGCTTCACGTCTCTCTGCCATCCCTGGCTGCGAGTTGTTGAGGCTCGATGGAACCTTTGTGCAAGCAAGTGCGTCTTTGATGCCAAAGGCGAGGGCAAGCGAAACGACGCTTTGGGGATTCTCGACAAACGAGAGGAGACGAGTACTATGCCGCTCACTTTTCCCTTCGCCCACAACGTTCCGTTCTCTGTGGAACGGACATCCACCCAAGCCCAACCAGGAGGCAGAGTTGAAGAAGATCGCCAGCCTTGGAGTCGTTTTGTTCGCGCTCACGACCATCGTCGCCCTCACGGGATGCAAAGATAAGAGCCCAGAGGGTGTCTGCAGCCACTACATGGAAGTCACGAAGGTCGACAAGGACAAGCTTGACGACGAGATGAAGGACTGCACCGAAGATCTCACCAAGATGAAAGAGAAGATGGGCGACAAGTGGGACAAGTTCGCGACTTGTATCCTCGATGCCTCCGACAAGGACACCATGGAGAAGTGTGAGCCGGAGGACTAGCCTCCCGACCTGCTTCACCATAAAGGCGTGCGGCGACTTGTTGCCGCACGCTTTATTCGTTGCTGCCAAGCCTTGGCCGAGCGGATTTCCGCGCACTTCTCGGCACCGAGCAGTCTCGAAGCGAGACTGCTGACGGGCCTACGCGACCGCAAGGGACCGTCGCGGACTCACTCCGAGTCGCGGGCGAGCTTGGTCAACACTTCCTTGTCGATGCGCGTGGTGGTGTGGCCCTTGTCGGGTCGCGCGATGCCCTTGCTGGTCATCCGGGCGGTGTTCAGCTCTGACATTCCGCACCGCCGAAGGTCCGACAACGCTTCGGTGGCGAGTCGATAGCGGACACTCGTGCTCTTCGCAGTGGCACGCCGCAGAATCTGTCCCAGCGGGTGACTCGCCAGCGGCTCGGGGATCTGTACGGTCTCGTTCATGTGCTTCATGACGATCTCGTAGTTCGACGAGCCAGTGAAGACGGGCGAGCCCGTGAGGCACTCCAAGTATACGAGCCCCCAGGCGTAGATGTCGCTGGCGGGAGTCACCTCGCCTTTGATCTGTTCTGGCGCCATGTAGGCGACGCTGCCAGGGACATGGTTGGGCTGGGTGATGCGGTCCCCCGCCATGGACAGCCAGTCGTCGGTGGCCCCAGCCAAGCCCAAGTCGAGCACGACGGCGTTAGGCTGGCCGCCAGTGCCCGTCACCATGATGTTGTGGGGCTTGAAGTCGCGATGCACGATCCCTTGCCCGTGCGCGGCGCTCAGCGCATCGAGGCACTGCATCATCAGGTGTTTGGCGAGGAACGGGCCCAGCGCCCCGTCACGCCACAGGCGGATGGCGAGGGTCTCGCCGCTGATATACTCGAGCACCAAGTAGACGAGCGCGTTCTCGTACACCCCAGTGTCGACAAGCCTCACGAGGTTGGGGTGCGCGAGCGTGGAGTAGGCTGAGATTTCTCGACGAAACCGTTCCTGCATCTCCTTGCGATCGTTCTTGGGAATCTCACCGAGACGCAGAACCTTGATGGCGACGGTTTGGTTGGTGGTCAGCTTGGTGCCCCGGTAGATGTCGGAGAAACCCGTGCTGACGATCTTGTGATCGAGACGGTACCGCTCGTTGAGCACCGTGCCGAGCTCCAACACCGATATCTTGCGTTTCGCCAAATCCGAGCACCGCAGGCTGTGAATGTTGACCTCAAAGGGCGACCACCCCTCTTGACGGACCCTCATTGGGAAGTCAAGTCCACCATGGCCCCTTCTGGCCCCTTCTGGCAACGACTACGTCTCGCCACCTCAACTCGATCGGAGTGGGACAGCCGACGATGGCGTGTAGGGACGCGAGGTGGCTCCCTTCGAGCCACCTCTGCTCGGAGTCGCGCGCGAGATTCGATCGCGCGTAGGGAAGCGAGTTGCGGTTGAAGGCACGGCCACCGTCTTTGCGGTGTTCAATGCGTGACGAGGGTGCGGAGATAAGAGATACTCCGAGTTCTCGGATCACTTACGACCCAATGGATTTTCAAGTCGTCGCGGTGAATGAGACCCAAAGAGACCTAATGGCGGAGACCTCGCAAAACCTCCAGACCTGTGAAGACCGCTACGAAATTCTGGGCGAGATCGGACGAGGAGGGTTTGGCGTCGTCTGGAAAGCTCGCCAGCGAAGCACGGGGCAGCTGTGCGCCATCAAGACCTTGCTGCTCGACAAGATCCAATCCGAGGATGCGGCCCAGCGGCTGCTGAAGCGCCTCGAGAGAGAGATGGCGCTCATTGCGCGGCTGGACAGCCCCCATGTCGTCAAGCTCTACGACAGCGGCTTCACGGTCAACGGCGATCCCTTCCTGGCGCTCGAGCTGCTCAAGGGCGTCGACCTCCGCAAGATCCTCAAGGCCGGCCCGCTGCGCCCTGAGGTCGCGATGCGCATCATGAGTCAGGTGCTCGAAGCCCTGTCCAACGCCCACGCGCAAAACATCGTGCATCGGGACCTCAAGCCCGAGAACATCATGGTGAGCGTCCTTCAGCACCATGTGAACGCCAAGATCCTCGATTTTGGTATCGCTGGGATCACCGAAACCTCAGGCTCCACGCTCGTCGAGCTGACTCTCGACGAGGAGATGCTGGGCACTCCCTGCTACATGTCGCCCGAGCAGATTCGCTCTTCGAAGACGGTCAGTGTGGCCGGCGACGTCTATTCGTTGGGTCTGATCTTCGCCGAGATGTTGACCGGCAAGAAGGTCGTCACCGGCTCCAACGTCCACACCATCTTGGCGCAGCAGATCGTCACCCCGGTTCGGCTCCCCGACGAGCTCGCCGCGACCAGCCTCGGCATGCTCATCGAGAAAGCCGCCTCGAAGGAGGAAGGCGATCGCTACCCTAACGCTGCGGCGATGCTCGAGGTCCTCAGCGAGATCGACATCAGCGTCGTCCCCACCATGCCAGGAGCCCTCTCTCTCGACGCCATAGAGGCTCTCGAGAAGCAGAACGCAGAGGATATCGACAGGGCGGTTTCGCTCTCGACCTCGGGCTCCGTCTCCCTACGTCCGTCGCAGAGCCGAGCCCTCTCGGATGCGACCATCGCGGAGCAGGCGGTCCAGAGGAGTGGGAATCGCCTCGCCCTCATCGTGATTGTGGCGGTGATGTTGGCCTTCGCCGCCGTCCTGGTCGGCGTCAGTTTCAGTGGCAGCGACGAGGGCGCTGGGGAGGCGAGCACCTCTGGCAGTGAGAGGCTGAGCGAGGCCGAGCTCGAGATCGACGGATTGCTCGCCAAAGCACGGCAAGCCAAGCGCGATGGCCAGCTCGAAGAGGCCATCGAACTCTACCAGGAGGTCATCGAGAAGGCGCCGACCCACGTCGTCGCTCGCGAAGAGATGGGCTGGGCCCAGTTGTCAGCGGATCACTTCAAAGACGCCGTGGTGACGTTTGCCAAACTCGAGAGAGCGGAAGTGAAGACCGAGACCGTGCTGCTCGGCCTCGGCCTCGCCCAAGACGGTGCCGGCGATGTCGACGCCGCCAGTCACGCCTTCCAAGCGTTCGTCCAGCAGTACCCACAGAGCCAGCGGCGAGCCGAGGTGGAGCTGCGCCTCGCCGCAATCCAGAAGGACATCACTTCGCCCAACGTCGCGAACACCAAGGCTCCGGACGCCACCGTGCCCCGGGACGACGGCACGAACCCGGTTCCCGAGGTCGTACCCGACGTCGAGCCCGCGAAGGTCCCGCCCCGAGAACCCGTCGCCGACCACAACACAGACAAGAAAGACCCCCGCAAGCCCAATGCCCCCCCCGTCACCAAGCACGAGCAGATCAAACGCATCCAGCTCTTCGAGTGACTGCGCACAAGCGGCGGTTGCTTTCTCGGGTTTCGGTCGACAAAGTCGCGCGCACGTGGGAACTTCACACCTCTAGAGCTTCACTCCTTTGTTGGAAATTGCCGAGCGGACGACCGGTTCCTGCACCGCAACTCATCGAAATGACGAGAGAATAGGTCGTGGGCAAGCGAGGCAATAAACCTCAAATGGTGATCCCCGATTGGGAACCTCAGCAGTTGGTACACCGTGAGTTCAACAAGCCAAAACCCGCGCGCGTCCAGACTGACGTTTCGTGTCCAGACCCTTGTCGCGCGCATCCTGCGCACAACCCTTCGGGTTTACACGACTCTCCGCCATCGCTGGCTGCGAGTTCACTGGGTTCACCGCGCCGCGTCGCCGTGGCTTCTGCTCGTGCTCGTGCCGGCGTTGCTGGCTCCTGCCTCCGCCTTTGCGCGAGGAAAAAACAAGCCCCCACCCGCAATCGTCGTGGAGGAAGTGAAGTACTGCGAACGGCTCGAGGACGAGGACGCGCGGTCGTACAACGTCCTCACCGAGGACTCGATGGGGCACTACGGTGCCGGGGAGTTCGCCGCCGCCATCGATGACATTCTGAAGCTCAAGAAGCTCTGCGACGAAGACCCTCGGTTGGATTTCAACCTGGCAAAAGCCTACCAGCGCGCCAACAACTGCAACATGGCCCGCTTCTGGTTCGAACATCTCCTGGACAGGCTGGGCGGCGACTCCACCGCCTTGGCCCAAGAGCGCCCCAGGCTCGCCCAGGATGCCCTGGCCGACCTCTCTCTGCAGTGTACCGAGTCCGCCCGCATCGCCTTCTTCACCGACGACCCCGAGCTCACCATCGAGCTGACCCGCCTCGACAAAGCCAACGAGCCGGTGCTCTTCGCGACTCCCTTCGAGGGGCGCGTCGACGCCGGGCTCTACCACCTGGTTGCGCGCCGGAAGGGCATGCTCGACGCCGAGCAAACCCTGACGATCGCGGCCAACGAAGAGAACCACATCACACTCGCCCCGCTCCTCCCCACCTCCGCGGTTGGAGTCCTCACGGTCCGTTGCCCTGTGGGAGTCCCGTCCACCACGCTGGTCAGCGCCGACGGGCACCAGGAGCCCATGGGCTGTGGCGAATCACGCACCTTGGCCGATGGGCACTACCAGCTTCGGTTCGAGGTCAACGGCTATCCCTTTCGCGAGGAGCTCGACATCAGCAAGAACAGGACCCTCGACGTCCTGCTGACCCAGCCCGCCCTGCCGAACGAGAGCTTGCGGAACTCAGATTGGGGTTTGGTCAGTCTCGTGGTCGGCTCAACCTTGGTGGTCGCTGGTGGCGGACTGGTCGGAGCCGCAGAGCTGATGCAGGGAGAGACGCTGGAGGTCGCCTCCACGGACCCGCGGAGCGGGGAGCCGCTGGGGCTCAATACGACGAGCCGTGAAGACGACCGAACCTCAAGCACCCGCCTCGCTGGCTACGCCGCTGGAGGCATCGGTGTGGGTCTAGTTCTCACGGGCGCGGTGCTCGTGCTTGTTGGGGACAGCGACCCAGCATCCGACGAGCACCTGACCCTCATGCCTATCGAGTCGGGCTGGATGGCTGGGATTCGAGCACACTTCTAAGGACGGGAAAATGCTGGCCATGACGCAACACTCTCGACGCCTCCTCAGCCTCCTCGTCACAGTGCTGGCCCTGTGCCTTCCGCTGTCCTTGGCCGCACAACCCGTCTGCCGCTCCCTCAGCAGCGACGCCGGCCAGCGCTACCAACAGCTCAAAGAGAACGCAGAGACGCGCATCGCCAGCAAGAGCTTCGACCTTGCCCTGGACGATCTGCGGCGAGCACGCAATCTTTGCGCTGACGATGTGGCGCTCGAGCTCGGCTTGGCCGACGTCTACCGGGGCCTGAACGACTGCAACATGGCTCGCTTCTGGATGGAACGTACGGTCGAGCACCTGCGGAGCAACGGCGGCAACTCGACGCAGGAGATGGCGAGCGCCCTCGAGCGCCTCACGGAGTGGCAGTCGGAATGCCCCGAGTCGGCCTTGCTCGCAGTGACTGGCGACGAGCTAGAGGTCAGCGCAGAGCTGGTTGGGAGCTCGAGCACGTTGAAGCTAACACCCTTTCCGTTCGAGGGGAGGCTCACACCCGGTGACTACCTGCTGAAGGCGACGCGAAATGGCAAGCAGACCCTGGTGATGACGCTTTCGGTCCACGCGAACTCCCTGACCGTCATGCACGTGCCAGAGCTTCTGCTCGAAGACGTAGGCGGACTCTTGCGTGTCCGTTGTCAGACGCAGATTGACCAGTTCGAGATGGGGACCGAGGCCGAGCAAGTCCCCTACCCCTGTCACTACGATGGCGTGCTCTCGAATCCCAAGACCTTTGTTCGTCTCGAGATCGACGGAGCCGTCGACGAGGAAGCGTTGGTTCGTGAACCCAACCATGTAGCGGACCTGCGGGTCCCGGTCCCGCTCCGGGAAAGGGACGAGTTCACCACCGCAGATTGGGGTTGGTTGGCCTTCGGGAGCGGCGTTGTGCTGCTCGGGACTGGTGTTGGTCTGCAGCTCGCCGCCCTCAGCATGGAGGCCGACGTCACCGACCCCAAACGGGTCGACAGCGACGGCAATATTACGAGCCTAACCCAAGCCCAAGCCGAGCACCTCTTGTCCCGTGCGGAGGGCGTCAGCGTGTTGGGCATCGGGACCATGGCCGTGGGTGGCGCCGCGCTCGTCACTGGCGTCGTCCTGTGCTTGCTCCCCGACGACCCGTACAAGACTCAACTGACCCCGATGCTGGACAACCAGAGCGCGGGGATTCAACTGTATGGAGTCTTCTGAGCACAAGGTGAGCGCCCTCGATGCCAAACTCAAGGCCGAGGGCGAGCACGAGGTCTTCCGCCAACAGCCTCTCAACACCCTCCTCCTTTCTTCACCGCGCGGCTCGTCGCCTTCGGCTTGAGGTCCACGGGAGCCGTCTTCTGGCCCGTGAACTGTTGGTGCAACGCGTTCTTGAGTCGGTACTCCTCGAGGTTCTCGACCGTGGGGTCGGTGGGGAGCTTCGGCACGTCAAGGACGTCGCTCTGAAAGCTGTTGAAAGTGCCGTCGAGCACCGCCACCGGCCCCTTGTAGCCCTTGGCCGGGTTCGGAAGCTCGGTCATGACCTCGTTGGAGTACAGGACCAAGGTGCGCGTCGGAGGAAGGGTCTCGATGAAACGCCCCTCGACGTCGTCACCGGGCAAACACATGGCGCCGGGGATGCGCTTCGAGGCGCACTCGCTGGGGTTGCGCAGGTCGATTAGGTAGAGGTCGTTGTGCGCCAAGATGAGGCTCTCAGCCAGGTCCATGTTGGAGATCAGGTCGACGTCGACGGTAATCTCCTCAGTCTTTTGGGGCAGTCCCAGGGTGGCGATGCCCAACAGCGCCGCCACACCAAGCCCGACGAAGGCGCGGTTGCGAAGGGGCATGTCGTGGTCTGGGGCCTCGGTCTTGCTGCGTCCGGCGAGCCAAGACTCGACCTTCTCGGCGCCCAAGAAGGCGCCGAAGGCCATGATCGCGACGCCGGCGGCCAGCCAAACCCAGGACACCCCGAGGAGCTGATCGAAGGTCACGACGCCCATGTCTCCAGAGAGGTAGAAGCTCTCCAGCGCCGGGTAGGCAAAGCCAAAGGCGACGGAGCCGATCACGATGCCGCCGAGGGTGTAGAGCGCGTCGACGTTGCCGCTGGTGGCGGCGACGATGCTGGTGCCGGGGCAGTAGCCGGAGACGACGAAGCCGACCCCAAAGAGCAAGCCGCCGACCAGCTGAGGCCACAAGAACGTCTCGGGGATCGACAGCATGGACAAATCGACCAAGCCCACGCCCCCAAGGAGACCGAGACCGACGGCGGCCGTGGCGATGGCGGTGAACATGACCTTCAGCACGCGCATGTTGGCGCCGTAGAACTGCGCCGACAAGATGGTGGCGCGGCCGAAGCCGGCGCGCTCCAAGACGAAGCCGAAGCCGAACCCAATCAACGTGGCGAGGGCGATGGCGGTCGGGTACTCGAAGGCCCCATTCAGGTACAGTGGCATCATCTCCATTCCCTCCTCATCACCGGTGCCAGCGCGTAGGCGCCCACGAACACGGCCAACATGAAGACCCAAGAGCCCAGCGACAGCACCGCTCCGCCGGTCAACGCCTGACCGGACGTGCAGCCGCGGGCCAGGCGCGCCGCGAAGCCCAACAGGCCGCCACCCAAGACGGCAAATACGAAGCGCCTTCTGCGCGTGGTGTTCGGACCCATCTCGACCGTGCCCCGCTTCATGCGCCCGGCGCTGTACGCACCGATGACGCCCCCCAGGAGCACGCCCAACACCTCGAAGACCATCCAGTCCTCGAGAGGATTCTGGCCGCCTTTGACGTACTGCGAGAAGTACGGGTTGCCCTCGGTCGCGTCGGCGGCGACCAGGTGCATGGCGGCGACCGCGACCCGGGTCGGCGCCGAGGACGCGCCCAGGCCAAAGCCCATGACCACATAAGAGACGAGCAGCACCAATCCCAGCGCCACCCCGGCTAGGTACGGGTTCCAGAACGGACGTTCATTTTCCATTTCCAACTCCTTCCAATTCCTATCAATCAGCAAAGCATAGAGTTCACTGAATCATCGAGAACGACGACTCCTGGCCGATGGCGACGAGCACGAAGCGCAGCGTCAGTCCCCCGAGCAGGATGAGCGCTGGCGAGAACAACGTCGCGCGCACGTGTTTGTTGACCTCGATGAGGTTGAGCCCGAGCGGGACCAAGAGCCCACCGATGACCACGACCGACCAGAACCAGGGCGTCCATGAGCCCCCAAGAATCGAAGCGCCCGCCAGTTCCCCAGCGGCTCCCCCGACCCCAAAGTCGATGAGCATCAGCCCCAACAGCGCCAGCTCGACGACGATGGCCACGATGTCCCAGCGCACGATGGTCTTCTCCTCGGCCTCATCGAGCTTGAAGAGCAGCAGCAGCGCGGCCCCGGTCGACACTCCAGAGGTCAAGAAGAGTGGCCCCAGGATGGCGGCGTTCCAGGCGAGCCTTGCGGTCAGGGTTCCTAGGAGCAGCCCTGTGTAGGCGCCCAACCCAATGCCCAAGCCCAACGTCGCCCACAGCGCGGGGCGACGAGCGCCGTCGGCGAAGGAGAACGCCTGCCGCATGAGCTTGGCCACCGACGGCTTCTGCATGAACCCGCGGGCCATGAGGTTGGCGCGCAGCTCGTCGGAGAGCGAGCTCAGGCCCGTCACGAGCACGACCGGATACACCAAGACCAGAATCCACGAGCCCCAAGACATGGGCGAGGTCGGGTTGAAGGCCAGGTAGAAGCGGTAGACGTTGAGCTTGTTGGACAAGTCCAGGAAGAGGGCACCCATGCCGACGCTGAGCAACACCAAGCTCAGGAACGGCGCGAGCTGGACTGCCTTGGACTTGGGTCGGTCGGTGCTCTTCAGCGAGAGCCCGGCCAGGACGACCATCAAACCGGCCACCACACCTCCCAGGAAGAGGTAGAGGGGGATCTCCCAACCCCAGACGTGGAGCGCTGGATCGATAAGAGGGTTGGCGCGAGTCGTGACGATTTCGAGGGTTTCTTGTCGCATATGGACACCTAGACCAAGAAGTAGAGATTGGGGTTCGTGCCGGCTTCCTCGTGCAGCACCTTCGACGCTCGCGCCGCCAACAGCTGGGCGACCTCCGACTCGCGGTCGTTGACGTCGCCGAAGTGCAGAGACTGCGTCGGGCAGATCTCGACACAGGCCGGCTGCTCGCCGCGGCGCACGCGGTGCAGGCAGAAGGTGCACTTCTCCACAAAACCTTCGGGGTGCACAAAGCGGGCGTCGTAAGGACACGACGCGATACACGCCTTGCAGCCCGTGCACTTGTCGCGGGTGACGATGACGGTGCCACCGTCGCTGTAGTGGCTGGCGCCGGTCGGACAGGCGGCGACGCAGGGCGCGTCGGTGCAGTGGTTGCAACGCTCGGAGCGGAGCTCGGCCGAGAGCAAGGGGAACTCGCCGCGGATCTCTTCCACGATCCAGCTGCGGCAGTACCCATCGGGGATGGCGTTCTCGGCCTTGCAGGCCAGGACGCACGCTTTGCAGCCGACGCACTTCTTCGTGTCGACGACCATCGTATATCGCGGAGTGCCGCTCATGCTTGCCACCTCTCGACGCGCACAAAGTTGACGTTCAAGCCCGTCCCGCCCATGGCGGGATCGATCTTGGTTTTCGTGACCATGTCGGTGTCACAAGAGCCCCGCTCGAAGGCGAAGGCGAGCTTGGGAGCGGTGTGGCCGTAGCCGTGGACCATAAAGGCGCAGTCGTGCCGGATGCGCTGGGTCGCCTTCAGCTTGATGGGCAACGAGACGACGCCGTCCTGATTGGTCATGACGACCTGCTCGCCGTTCTCCAACCCGAGCTCTTTGGCGACCTTGGCGTTGAGCCAGAGGACGTTCTCGTCGTAGATCTCGGAGAGGAAGCGGTTGTTGGTCGTGCGCCCGAAGGTGTGGGTGGGCGTGCGTCCGAAGAGGAGGCGGAACTCATTGGGTCCGGGCTCGTCGGGCGCGGTGAAAGTGGGCAGCGGTGGGAGCCCGGCGTCGGCCATGCGCTGCGAGAAGAGCTCGATCTTGCCGGAAGGGGTGTCGAAGGTCAGCTCGAGCCCCTCATCGAGGTTGATGGCTTCGGGCTTGCCGTTGATGACGCCGTGTTTCTTGAGCTTCTCGAACGAGACGCCGGCCTTCTCGAGACGCTCGGCCAGGTAGGACTCGACGTCGTCGAAGGGGAAGTACTCCCCAACGCCCATGCGCTCGGCGAGTTGTTGGGCGATCCACCAGCCGGGCTTGGATTCGTAGAGCGAGTCCACGACGGGTTGGCGCAAAGACAGGAAGGGAGTCCTGAATCCTGGAGTCTGCAGGTCGTCGTAGCGCTCGAGGTAGGTGTTCTCTGGCAGGACGACGTCGGCCCAGCCGCAAATTTCGGCGGGCAGGACGTCGATGGCGACCATGAAGTCGAGGTTCTGCAGGGCCTCGAGAGTCCTCTTTTTGTCCGGCAGGGCCTGGTTCAAGTTCGTGCCATAGACCATCCACGCCTTGATGGGATAGTCGTTGGGCTCCGAGGGCAGGCTGGCGTTGCGCAGCCCATCGGCAAGCACCTCGCCGGCAAAGGGATAGACCGTGCCTTTGGGCATGTCCGGCGGGGTCTTGGGAGTGAGGGTGTAGGCGGGGGTGTCGGCTTTGGGGATTTTGAACTTGGTCGGGATGTAGAAGCCGCCCGCCCGGCCCCAGTTGCCGAGCAGCGCGTTGAGCACGGCGACGGCTCGGGCCCGTTGGGTGTCGTCGCCGTACCAAGACGTACGGCGTCCAGGGTGGACCAGCGAGGTGGGCCGTCGGCTGGCGATGAAACGCGCCGTTTCGACGATCGTGTCTACCGGGATGGTGGTTTGGACGAAGGCCCACTCGGGGGTCTTGTCTTCGAGGTGAGCGGCGAGCTGCTCGAATCCGACCGCGTAACGCTCGAGGTAGTCTTGGTCGTAGAGCTTCTCTTTGACGATGACGTGCATCCAGGCCAGGAGCAGGGCGGTGTCGGTGCCTGGCTTGATGGGCAGCCAGTACTTGGCTTTGCCGGCGGCGGTCGAGAAGCGTGGGTCGACGACCACGAGCTCGGCACCGGCTTCGATGGCTTTGGCGAGTTCTTGGACCTGGGTGTTGTGCATGTTCTCGCCCAGGTGAGCGCCGATCAGCGTGAGCACGCGGGTGTTCTCGATGTCGGTGACCTCCGGTGAGCCAACGGGCGCACCGAAGGTGAGCTCGAAGGCGGACTCACGAGCCCCGCGGCATTGGGCGTAGGAGGGCCCGGCGTGGTTGGCGGAGCCGAGGGCCTTGAAGAGGTGCGTGAACCAAGAGCCGCCGCAGCCGTGGGCGAAGAGGGCGAGGGCCTCGGGACCGTGTTGGTCAATGACGCCCTGGAGTTTCGTGGCGACGAGGTCGAGGGCCTCGTCCCATTCGACCTCCTCGAAGACCTGCTCGCCGCGGGCCTCTTTGCGCACCAAGGGGCGTTGCAGGCGGTCTGGATCGTAGAGGAGACCGACGCCGCCGGTGCCGCGCGGACAGAGGCGGCCTTTGGACAAGGGGTGCTCTGGGTTGCCGACGATCTTGGTGACGCGGCCGTCCTTGACGTGGGCGAGGACGCCACATTTCCAAAAGCACATTTCGCAGAACGTGGCGACGACCTTGTCGCCGTCGGTCTTCGGGTCGCTGACCTCGTCGGGGGTGAGTCCCCACATATTGGTCATCAAGCCCGTCCCGAGCGCTGCGGCGCCACCGCCGGCGGCGCTGATTTGGATGAATTTTCTTCGGCTGATCCCCATGCGAAACCTCCGTCGCGGGTTGAAACTAGCCCCCGTTAACGCAAGCCTCGGGCCAGCATACGAAAACAGGCTTATGGACGGCCTTCTCGCGGGAGGCGTCGCGTTTTCGCGCCGATCGTTTCATCAATGTGTTTCAACCGTCGACCCTTCTTGTGGAACGTCGCGTTGCAAGGGGTCGGGTCGAGACTTGTTGTCTTCGGCTCGAGCGGTTGAGAGTGGCAGCGCACCCCGACCCGCTAACGAGAAGACCACAAGTCTCGACCCGACCCCGGCACTCAGATCGTCTGTAGGGGCGCAGCGTGCTGCGCCCAGACCCTCACTCGACCCCGACCCCAAGTCTCGACCCCCGACCCCGCGCAACGCCCGCGCAACACGCGCTGGATCTCACACGGCGCGCTTCGTATGCTCCTACAGATCGTCTGTAGGGGCGCAGCGTGCTCTACAGATCGTCTGTAGGGGCGCAGCGTGCTGCGCCCAAACCCTCACTCGGAGCCAACATGCACATCCTGAAACACGGTCTTGTCTTCCTGCTCGCCTGCGGCTTGGCGCTCGGGCTCTTTGCCCGTGAGAGCCAAGCACAAATCGTCATCAGCGCCGGGCCCAGCGTCTCGGTTCCCCTCGGCGAGATTGCGGACAGCGGCACAGGCGGCGTGAGCGTGACGACCGGCTGGAGCCTCAAAGGATTCGTGGGCTACGAGCTGCCCGTACCGCTCGTCAAGGCCACGGTCCTCGTCACAGGCGGCTACACGATGCTGCCCACGGATCCTCCAGACATCGGCAACGCCGATCTCAACATCACGCAATGTCTTGCGGGAGCGCGCCTCGGACTCGGCGGCTTCATCCAGCCCTCACTCATGCTCGCCGTCGGCTACGGCTGGGTCAGCGGCGAGGGTTCGGACTACACCCTGAGCCACGACGGGCTCTCGGTCCTGGCCGGACTCGGCGTCGAGTTTACCGGCGTTCCCCTCTTCGATATCGGTCTGCACACCGACTACAACCAGCTCCACTACGCCGATGGCGGCGGTGTCGATTACCAGTGGGTCGACATTGGCTTGACCCTGGCTAGGAGGTTTTGATTCCTGGGAGCAAGGCCGCGAAGAGGGCGGGATCGACGCCCGACTTCTGAGCGATCTGCAGGGTCCGCGGCATGAGCGCACGGTACAGCTCCTCGAGCCCTGTCGACGGCCCGAGCGACGCGAGGGCGGCCAGGTGCGCGCCCACGACGTCGACATCCCCTCGCCGAATCGGTCCGGTGAGGGCATCGCTCGGCGCGTTCTTGGAGAGGTTGTCGAGCGCGCTCTGCGCCAAAGCGGCGAGCATGGGTTGGGCGTCGTCGGGCGCGATCCCGGCGAGGCCGAAGAGCTCGAGGGCGGCGTCGAAGAGGGTCACCAAGTAGTTGCTCAGCACGACGGCGCCTGCGTGATAGAGGCTCTTGCCGTCGCGACGCAGGGTGACTCGCCGCGCGCCGAGGTCGTCGGCGAGTGCACTTGCAGCCAGCAGCGCCTCAGGCGCGCCCTCGATGGCGACGAAGCAGGCGCGCAGGCGCTCGATGGCCGAGGCGTTGCCGTCGACGCGGACGTCGGGGAGAGCCGCCAAGGGATGCAGAGAGCCGCAAGAACCCTTCACGCCCTCTTGCTCGAGGAGCCTCGACTCCACGCTGCCACTGACGTGCAGCACGAGCTGGTCGGCTCGGGACCAGCGGGCGACCTCGCGGGCCGTGGCGGCGATGGCATCGTCGACGACGGCGAGCAGCACGAGCTGAGCGTCTTGGCAGCGAGCCACCCGCGGCCCGGCCGCGTAACCGCAGCCCAAGCGCTCGCCTGCGTCGCGAGCATGGGCTTCGCTGCGGCTCCAGACCTTGGCGATGGACCAGCCGGCGGCTCTTGCGGCGACCCCGAGCGCCAGCCCAGCCCGTCCGGCGCCAACGATGTACAAGCTCTTCTCCACGCCACTCCTTTTTCGAGCGATCGCGCGTAGACACGTCAGCAGTCTCGCCTCGAGACTGCTCGGTGCCGAGTAGCGCGCGAAAAATCCGATCGACGCAAGCAAGTCGAAAACACCTTGTGAACTAATCTCGCTCCACGCAACATGTCGGGCGAACGGGACCTGCGCGATTTGTCGTTTTTGGGCGCCGTGCTCGCACGGCCGACGTGATGGAGCTGGGCGGCGACGAGCTCGAGAACGCCTGGGCCGCGGCTCGCAAGCGCTCACCCGCCTTTGGTTAGAGCTCCATGCGCAGCGCGCCGAGGGCCTCGACGACGTCGTCCCAACCGCTGGCCTGGGCCAGGGCCTGGGCTCTCTCGAGTGAGTTCGTCACGTCGCGGTCGATCGCATCCGGCGCGAGCGTGGACCGCCACTCTTCGAGGAGTGCCATCGCTTCGGTCCTGCGCTCGAGATGGAGCAGGCTCTCCAAGTGACCGACCCGAGCGGGTCCCGTGTGCACGATTGGGGCCTTCTCTCCGAAGGTCCGCAAGGCCTCTTCGAAGCGTTGGTTGGCCCCCTCAAAATTGCCACGGGCGAGCTCGACCCAACCGAGGTTGGCCCGTCCGGTGCCCGCGTGCAGACTGCTGCCCAGCTCGTCAGAGACTTTGATGAAGGAGAGGTAGGCAGTCTCGGCCTCAGCGAGATGCCCCATCTCCCTGAGCAGCTCCCCTGAGCCGTTGGCGCAAGCCGCTGCGCCGCCGCGATTGCCGGCCGCGCCAAAGAGGTGACTGGCACGCTCAAAGAGTGCGGCGGCCCTGGCCTTCTCCTGGCAGGCCACCGCGAGTCGCGCCGCTTCCCAGGCGAGAATGGCCTGGCCGAGCCTATCGTCCAGAGTCCGTAACGCCGACTCCGCGCTCTGTAAGTGTTTCTGGGCCTGGCTGGCCAGCTGCGTGCTGGGCCGCTGCTCGAGTTGGGTGCGATAGATTCGGGCGAGCTGCAGGTGCACTCGAGCGACGCTGCGCAAATCTCCAAAGGACTCGTAAAGTTCCAGCGCGAGGCGAACCGTTCGCTCCGACGGTTCGAGCTCGCCGCGCAGATGGTAGACCCCGCTCAGCTCTTGGTAGGCGTCGGCCAACATGAAGGAGACGAGGCGGTGGAGGTGGTCGGGGCCAGTCTCGGCGTGAATTCGGACGAGCCCGCGTGTCGCGTCGATCCCCGAGGTCAAGGCCTTGTCGAGGTCGCCGCGGACACAAGCGAGTTGCCCACGTCGCAGCAGTAACAGGCTGGCGCTAAGGGGGTGCACGAAATCACCGAGGCTCACGTTGCAGAGCGTTTCGGCGTGGTCGTACTGCTCGCTCTGGATGGCGGCCACAGCGCGCCAGGTCAAAGCCATCTCCTGCCAGAGCGTCTTGCCAGCGGCCAGCGCCCTCTCAGCGAGGGTGTTGGCGTGATTTTCGACGAAACGGCTCTCGCCCTGTCTCGAAGAAACCCACGCGAAGGCGTGAAGGATGTAGAACCGACGCTCGTCATCGTCGGGCCGTTGGCAGCCATCGAGCAGCTCCCAGGCCTCGGCGAGTTGGTGGCGAGCCGCCTCCCAGTCGCTCTGCCCCATCTTCGACAAGGCGCTGCGCAGACGCACCTCGCAGGCGACCTCGATCAGGTCGTCGAAATCGGCTCTCCTCATGGCTCGTTGCAGCAGGGCCTCCTTCATGGCCGCCGAGGAGATGGCCAAGAGCGGTCCACGAGCGCTCTGCTCCCAACGCAGAAGCCCGTCCCCGACGAGGTCTCTCTCTCCGACCTCGTAGTGGGAGAACACCTCTCTAGCCTGCGCATTTTCGAAGTTCTGGCCGAGCAACGCGAAGACCAAGAGGACTCGCCAGCCGGCATCGGGCTCGCCGAGCGCGTCGACGACACGTTGGACGCGGCTGTTGAGTAGGGTCTCGTAGGCGCTGGCAATGTCGATGACCACCGAGCCTAGGTGCGGCATGCTCGCAGCGCTCACCTCGGTGGACCGCTTCTCGGCGAGCTCCAGGGCCAGCTCTTTGAGGATGGCGGTGTTTTCGCCGAAGCGTGAGGTCAGCCGGTCGACGAACTTTTTCTCGACTCCTGGAGCGATGAGCTCGATCAGCTCGCGTCGCTCCTGATCGTTGAGGGGGCCAAGGGGTTCGTGGTAATCGCGCTCACTGAACCGCAACCCCGACACGGCGGAGACGTCGGTGGTCGACCACAGAACAAGGGCACAGACCATGTGCCGAGAGAGTTCCCTTTCCAACGCGGCGAGCCAGTAGGCGACGAGCTGCGCGGACTCTCGCCCTGGGCCATCGAGCCAGATGAGCAGCGGTCGCGGTGCTGGGAACAGCGCGAGCTGTCTCAGCGCAACAAGCGAGATGGGGGCAGGGATGGCGATGAGGGAGGAGGTTCGCCCAGCGGCCCCGGTCTGCATGGCTTCGATGCTCACCGAGCCGGCCAGGATGAAATCGCACAGCGCTGCGCTGTCGGCTTCCGATTCGAAGGCCAAGCACTCGCCGATGCGCTTGAGCAGCGGCGTGCGTTCCAACAACGGGTTGCGCAGAGCGTTGTAGAGCGCAGCTTGCAGCGCCGCCGTCAGCGACCCCCGTTCATCCAGACGCACGCGCAACACTCGCATCGCCCCCAACTCGTGGACCTCCTCCGAGAACCACCGTGCCAGGCGGCTTTTCCCCATGCCGGAGGGACCACTGAGGGTGACGAGGCGGACCTCTGGGGCATCGAAATGAACCCGGTCGAGCAGCGCCTGCCGCGTCGACGAGCGGCCGACGAGGGGGAAATCCTGCAGGCGGAACAAAGACCTGTGCTGGCTCTGGCTCGTCTCGCTGGACGACGACGCTCCTGGCTCTGCGCCCAGTGTCACCATCAAGGCGTCGTCGCCACCTGCATCCCCGAAGGGGTGCACTGCAGAGACGAAGGTCTTGCTCTCATCGCAAAGCCCATCCCCCCGCATCGTGTCGACCGCCACGTGAGGTCTCGCCGAGGCCATGAACACAGGGGACGCCTGCGAGACCGAAACGATTGCAGGGAGTGTCTCCGTCAGCTTTGCAAAGTTCCAGCGAACATCGGCGGCGAACTCCGGACGGTCCGAATAGTCTTTCTGCAAGAGCAACTCGAGGAGGACTCGAATCGTTGCTGGCAGCGGGTTGGGGTAGGGTTCTCGCACGACGATTGGCGGCGGCGGCTCCATCATGTGCTTGTAGAGGACGTTGAGCAGGGAGCCGCGAAAGGGGACCTCACCGGAGAGCTGCTCGTAAAGCATGACCCCGAGAGAATAGAGGTCCGACGCGGGGCCGGCGCACAAAGACTCACCGCGAGCCTGTTCTGGACTCATCCAGAACGCCGAGCCCATCGGCGTGTCTTCACGAATCGCGGTGGTTGAGCTGGCGGCCATGTTGGCCAAAGCACCCTCGGTAAGCCGAACGATGCCGAAATCGAGGAGCTTGATCGCCGGCTGTCCGTCGATGGTGGTGATCAACACGTTGTCGGGTTTGAGATCCCGGTGCACGACTCCACGAGCGTGGGCGAAAGCCAGCGCGCTGCAGAGCTGCGTGAAGACGTCGATGAGCGCCGCAAACCCCAAGGGTTTCTCACCCAGAGGCGCCCCGTCGACGAACTCCATGGCGAAATAGCGCCGCTGAACGATGGGGTCGAACCCAGCGTCGAGGACGCGTGGGATCGAAGGGTGGCAGAGCCAAACCCCGATCTGCACCTCTCGCTCGAAACGCTCGACGACCTCGTTGTTGTGATTGTGGCGAGCAAAGAGCAGCTTCAGCGCAACGGTCTTGTCGGTCTCGCCATCGTGAGCACGCCAGACTTCGCCGAAGCCCCCCTCGCCGAGCTGCTTTTCGAGCCCGTAACGCCCATCCACCAGACGTGTGCCAGGGGTCAACATCCAGGAAACCCCTCGCTTGACCTAAAAGAAAACATCATGGACTGAACGCGGGTACACACGTCTAGGGCAACACCGGATCGATGTACGCATTGTCCCCGTCTTCGGAATCTTCGCCCTCTTCGCCGATCTCGTCATCGAACTCTTTCTCATCCGTCGAAGTTGTCTTCGATTTGCTCTTTTTCTTGGGCGAGGCGACCGAGTCATCGTCCTTGTCGTCGCTGTCCTTCCCCTCTTCGACTTTGGACTCCTCGGGCGTCAGCTCCTCTGTGGTCGTGGGCTGCGGGGCCGGTTTCTCGGTGTCTAGTGGGGGGGTGGTCTCTTCGCGCTCTTCGGCGCCGCGTGTGGGCTCGTCCGAAGGTGCCGAGGCGCCTTGCGGCGTCGAGGCCGAGCAGCCGAAGGCCAGAAGGGCTGGCACCAACCAGATGACTAGGGTTCGAAGCACGACGCTTTTCATCAGTTCCTCTCCAGATGCAGTGGCTTGGCTCGTGTCGGCAAAACAAGAGTCCCTATGCTAGCCTAGTGCCCGTCCGGAAAACCCCCGTCTGCGGCGTCGCCTTCCGCCCTCGCTCCTCGGCGTACCGATGTAAGCCTGCGTCGCTCGGGCGTCGGCTCCTTGCACCTTGGGCATTTCCGAACTGGCACTCAAAAGATGTCCTTTGGGAAGGATTGCGTGTTTCGCTGAGATCGGTGGGAAATGCGACCGAACTCTGATTTTCAAGATGGACTCTAGCCTAGCTCGGCTGGAATGGCACGGCGAATTCGTTCGCCGAACCGACGAGGGCTCGTGCAATGGACACTCGAGATGCGGCACACTCCAGCACGCTCAACGCGATGGCAGTAGGGGCGGAGTGTGTGCTGGACACGCTGGCTGAGACGGCCGATGCGCTCGCGGTCTGGGATCTCAGCGAGCCCCCTCCTTTGCTCTCCCAGGCTCCGTCGGCCTCGCGCTTCGTCGAGGTCCGTGAGCTCGGCCGCGGCGGCCTCGGGGTCGTCCACGAGGCCTTCGACAGGGATCTTCGTCGCTTCCTCGCCCTGAAGCGTGCCCGCGCGGACCGACTTCGAGTCGCCGACATCGGAGCGCTCGTCAAGGAGGCGCAAGTTACGGCGCAGCTCGACCATCCCAACATCCCGAGCGTCCACTCGTTGGGGATCGACGCGCAGGGCCAACCCTACTTCACCATGACCATGGTGCGCGGTCGCTCTCTCGCACAGATACTGGCCGAGCGCTCCCAGGGAGCCGAGTTCCCGCTGCCCAGGCTGCTCAGAATCTTCCTGCACATCGGCTACGCCGTCGCCTTCGCGCACTCCAAGGGCGTACTGCATCGAGACCTGAAGCCCGACAACGTGATGGTCGGCGAGTTCGGAGAGGTGCGCTTGATGGACTGGGGGCTGGCCAAAATTCTTGGCCGGGAGGATGCCGAGACCGGCAAGCCGAGCATCGACGTCTCCGAGCCGGGGGGCGAGACTCGACCCGGCTCGATCTCAGGAACCCTTGGATACGCTCCACCGGAGCAGCTCAAGGGGGCGAGCGACATCGATGAGCGGGCCGACGTCTACGCGCTCGGCGCGACGCTCTACGAGATGGTGTCGGGGCGAAAGCCCGTGCTTGGGGGGTCGCTCGTCGAGTGCATGCTCAAGACGATCGAGGGGCAAATCCCTCCGATCAGCGAGTTCGTGCCTGTGTCGAAGCCCCTGGCGGCCATCATCCACCGGGCGCTTCAGACCGAGCGCGAGAACCGCTATCCGACTCTGCTGGCCTTCATCGAAGACGTGGAAGCGCTGTTGGAAGGCCGCTCCGTGCGGACGCTAGAGGAATCCGTATTGGCCAAGGCTGGACGCTTCTACATGAGCCGATCGCCGCGGCTGGCACGACTCCGCTTCATCGACATCGATTGCGTCGCCTGGGGCTGCTACTTGCTCGGAATGGCCACCGTCGCGTTCATCACCGCCGGCTCGGTCCTGTGGGCGTGGGTCATGGCCGTCGCAGGAGCGTTGTTCTGCGCGCCCTTTTTCTACGCCATGGGGAGGCGACAGCGAGCCGATGATCCAGGTGTGATCATCCCCTTCTCCGATGGCCTCTCCAGCTCTCAGCGGCACTCGAATTTGGAAGGGGCCAACAAGGTCTCTGCCCAAGAACAACACTCTGAAGTCCCAGGCCCCAACAGCGGAGAGAGCGCATGAAGAGCATCCTGAAGTGGCTGTCCGTCAACGGGATCAAGTTGGTCCTGTGGGTCGTGATCCTGCTGATCCCGCTGCTCGGCGTCTGGACGGCCTCGTCCTTAGCGGCGTTCGTCAACAGCATCCCGTGGCTCGCCGTGGCCGCAGGCCTGATGCTCTTCCCGGTGCTGCCGCTGGCTTGGGACGCCCTTTCCGAGTACCGGCGAGCGAAGAAGGCGAAGGCCAAAAAGAAAGAAAACAAGCGGATCCTGACGTTCGGCGACCGGCTCCTGATGCGGACGCTCTTTGTCAACCTGGTGTTCTTGTCCGTCTTCGTTTTCGCCTTCCCTCAGCAACTCGTGCGTTCGTTGACCATCCGCGGGGACTGGTTCCTCGACGGCTACGACGGTCCGACGGCACAGAAGGTGAGGGAGGCGCTCCTCGCTGCCGCCGACCACCTGGAGTGGCTGTGGAAGGCTTCGGAGGAAGACAACCCCTTCGAGGACATGAACCAGACCGCCAAGCAGGCCCCACCCCCGAAGGCGGCGGAGCTCGACAAGGTGGTCCCGCAGGTCGACATCGCGAAGCTGGTCCAGACCGAGCAGCAGCAACGAGACCCGCGAAAATGGCCGCTCGAGCCCACCCTGAGCCCCATCGTCGTGCACATGCCCAAGGAGGCGCAGGGCAGCTTCGAGTCCGTCGCGCGCTACATCGAGTCCCAAGAGAAAGACCCATTCCTGCGCGCCAAGGCCATCCACGACTACATCGCCAACGCCATATCCTACGATGCGGTCGCGCTGGACGAGGGGCGCTACCCACCCCAAGACGCCAAGACCGTCTTCGAGACAAAGGTGGGCGTCTGCGCCGGTTATGCAAACCTCTTCGTCGCCATGTGCAGCGCCATGGGCCTCGAGGCTATCTACGTCACCGGAGATTCGCGGGACATGGACGGCGCCATCGCTGGCGTGAAGCACGCCTGGAACGCCGTAAAGCTGGACGACCAGTGGCACCTGATCGACGCCACTTGGGATGCTGGATACCTCGAGGGGAGCACGTTCGTGCGCCGCTACACGAACGACTACCTGTTCACGCCTCCAGAGATCTTCGCGTTCAATCACCTGCCCAAAGAAGAGGGCTGGCAGCTGCTCAAGAACCCCATCTCGCGCGGCGAGTTCGCGCGCCAGGTGCCGCTGCGACCCTCGTTCATCGCGGCGGGCTTCGAGCTCGAGTCCCCGACGCGTTCGCAGGTGACGGTGAGCTCGGCTTTGGACCTGCGCATCCAGAGCTCTGGCGAGCGTTTCCTCCTCGTCAAATACAAAGCCAAAGAGGGCGGCGCAGTAGGCGACTGCACGGTGAGCGGGGAGACAACGCTCTCGGTCACCTGCACGCTGCCGCAAGAGGGGACCTACTTCGTACAGCTCTTTATCGGAGTGGCTCGCTACGGGACCTACGATTTTGCCGGCCAGATCGAGGTCAACAAGTCGTAGCCAGCGGAGAGCCAGCGCCCCTCATTCGGATGCAGCAGAGTTGCTCTTCATCAAGTACATCGCTTGGTCTGCTGGATTGATGAGGTGATCGAGTTCGCCCGAGTGAGGGGGCTGCGCCTCGACAACCCCGACGCTGAGGTCGAAGCGATATTCTTTGTCCATCCCTTCGTTTTCCTCGTCTTGGCGTGCGCGCAGCCGTCGAGTGACCATGTCGGCGCCCTCGTTACTCGTCGACACCGCGTTCGAAGCTCGACAAGGCACCGAGGTGACATTCCGCACACATCAGACGTGTCGAAACCGCCGAGGGCAAATCCCGAGGCATCGGCCCCTCGGGGGCCGAACAATGCCCAGCCCAAGGTGTAACCTTGGGCGCCCAAGGTGTAACCTTGGGCCTGGAGTTTGTACACATCTCGTCGATCTTCATCGCCGAGGCGCGAACATAGCGTTGCTTCTGGCGGTCGCGCGCGAATCACCCAACGTTCCACGTTGGGCTGTTCCTGAGCGGCCCCTTCAGGGCCGACGCCCAGGGA
>Ga0210044_10003150_pt1 | contig 23746 bp, 29 predicted proteins | sample CryGey13umfilter_2_FD_183959 | JGI IMG/M metagenome (GOLD analysis project Ga0210044, IMG submission 183959) | Groundwater microbial communities from aquifer in Utah, USA - Crystal Geyser 4/9/14 3 um filter (SPAdes) (version 2) | ecosystem: Environmental > Aquatic > Deep subsurface >... | reverse complement strand
TGAAGGCATGGCTGTGTTTACAGCTTAATCCACGACGCTAGACAGAGGTTAACCCGGGTTGGTGAAAGCAGGTCTTGTCGGTAAGCCGGGCAACCGGTGAATCCACGTATATCAGAGTAACAATCACCGCCATAAAACGGTCTCGCCTCTCCTGAATGTATCATATGTGCGCACGGGTTAAGCCATGTTGGTGCAAGACTCCAATCGGACCGAACCATGCGTTGTTGACCGGGGAAGCCATATCAGCAGGATATTAGAGCGTCGTGTCGGAGCTATACTGTTTAACTTCGGCCTTAGAAACGGGTAGACGGCAAGGCTGACAAGCGCCGCAACAACCGCGAAGCCAAAGCTTGCAAGCAGCCCGAACTGAAACAGGCCAAGGTACTGAGTCACGATTTAGTAGCCGTGCCTTGATCAACGCGGCGCTCTGCTATCAGCTGCTCTAGGCGGTCCAGGCTGGACTCATCGGTGCGCGCAGCAAAATCCACAAATGCCGATAACATATAATCCGACTTTCCATCAGAAAGCGTGTTGACAACTTCGTTAATAAGCTGAGTCATCAACTCCCCACGTTGAACGGCCGCAGAATAAACATAAGCATGCGCAACCTTCTCACGGCGAAGTAATTCCTTCCGGAATAGTCGCTCTAAAGTAGACTGAATTGTGTTTAATGATATCTCACGTTTGGTGCCCACTCTATCATGCACGCTCTTTGCATCTCCAGAGTCCACACTCCAGAGATGTTCCATAACGGCAGTTTCCAGCTCCCCCAGATAAGGGCGTTTTACAGGCAACATTAGATTATATTCTCCGTCCGCAAGTTATGTCCTTACAGGTTCTGAATCATGAATGGTTAAAACCGACTGTCAATCGGTTTTAAGTCAGAGCTGGAAACAAGGTGAAGCTGTCAGCTAGAATCATCGTCAAAATTGATTCAACAGGAAAGAATAAGCCCCTAATATGAGACAGATATGTATCCTTATTGTGCTTGCAACATCGTTGCTCATCTCGATGGAAACCCTGGCAGATACTGTCGGATTTCCTGCCACAGCAAGCACATCCGCTAAGGAAGCTCAGATACATGGGCACGATTGGCAGGGGCTGACCGGCACATGGAACGGATTGCGGAACACCATGGAAGAGAACGGCATTACGCTTGAAGCAGTTTATACAGGTGAATTTGCCCACAACTTTAACCCCGGCCTAGTCAGCAATCGCAAGGAAACCATCTATCTCGACAATCTTGATCTGACGCTGGCAATTGATACTGAAAAGGCCGGTTGGTGGTCGGGTGGCAGCTTCTTTGTTTACGGCCTGTATAATCATGGCGGCAATCCCTCGGCAGATGTGATCGGCGATCTACAAACGGCTAGTAATATCGAAGCACCCGACACGTTTCTGATTTATGAAGCATGGTATGAGCAGCATTTCGGGGACGACATTTTCTCCCTGCTGGTGGGCTGGCATGATCTGAATTCAGAATTTTATGCTTCTCAATACAGTGACCTGTTTCTGAATTCGACACTGGGAATTGGCCCTGAAATTTCAGGCAATGTTGCTATTTCAATATTCTCCAAAACAGGCCTTGCCTTACGCGCCCGCATTCATCCTGCTGAGAGCTGGTATATTCAGGCAGCCGCCTATGATGGCGACCCAGGCACCCGCTCACTCAGTACAAGCGAAGGGCGCATGTATATCGCAGAGGCAGGCATTGAAAAGAATGGAAATGCTTTGAAAACGGGATTCTGGTTACACACTGCTGATAAAACATTTAATGGCACAACATTCAGCCAGGACTACGGTTATTATGGCATCATCGATTACGAATTATTGAAGTTGAATGAAGACAGTAGCATTGGCGCCTTTATTAATTGGGGAGCAGTGCCAAGAGCAAGAAATGAAATCGTCAGCCATTTTGACGTTGGCTTGCACATGCATGGCATCATCCCGACCAGAGAGGAAGATGACATAGGTATCGCATTCATTCGGGCAAATACGCATAGCGGTCAAGAATCGGTCTATGAACTGACCTATCGCATGGTCATCATGCCTTGGCTGGCTATTCAGCCTTCATTTCAATGGATACAAAACCCAGGAGGCACCCCTGCGGCACCTGCCAATAAGGTTAGCATTGTCCGCTTTGAAATAAACATCTAAGCTAAAGAAAAGATGCCTGCTGATTTGATATATACCGAATGGCAGCCCCTTCAAGCTAAATCCGAGCATGTGATTGACAGTACATGGCATATCATAGGTATAGTTCGTATCTCATCAACCTATCGGGAGGAATAATGAATAAAACAGATTTGATCAACCACGTAGCTTCATCAGCAGGCTTAAGTAAGTCAGCCGCAGGTGATGCTGTTGAAGCGGTCATTGGTGGCATTACTGGTATGCTGGCCGATGGTGATTCAGTTAGCCTTGTAGGTTTTGGCACATTCTCAGTAGTAGGACGCGCGGCACGTACGGCAAGAAATCCACGTACCGGTGAACCCATTGAAGTGGCCGCCTCCAATGCCCCAAAGTTCAAGGCTGGCAAAGCTCTGAAAGACGCTGTTAAGTAAACTCCGGAAAGCGGGAAAGACTCTCGCTTCTGCATAGTAGGGGCATTGAGCCGTAATGACCGATCAGATTCGGTCATGCTGTCTCCTTGCCCCTGAAAAAGAGATAAATGATAGCGCTGAGAATAGCTGCAAAGAAACACCAGACCGAGAAGAAAGCGACGGTATAGAAATAGTAGGCCAACATGAATAACAGCAGTACTAGAACTCCAAAGAGTCGAATCAGCGAATAACTGGAGAAGAATGAAACTAGACACGTCGATGCGATATAGAATGCCATCACTGCCCATTCATAAAAGTGCGGCGAAACATAGATGATATGTTCGCCTGCCACGGCAGTGAGCGGAAGTGTCGCAATGAGCATAAATAGATAGATACCGACTCCAAGGCCTATAAGCTGAAAGCCCAGCATTATCTTTTTACGCCATGGCTTCTGTTCCATAGACCTGACAGCAAACGGCATATAGATCGGCCACAGAACATGTGAGAACAGCGTAAACATATAAGTGGTAACTACTTTAAGTTGCGTAATATCATAATTAAACGACAGCCAGAGGCCTCCCTCAATGATCTGCTGAATCCCAAATAACAGAGGAATCACAGCAAACGGAAGTTCTTTCCTGTTCGCAGCCAGTTTTACCGTTACCACACCAATTACAGTCAGCGCTCCACCAGCAATAAAACTGGCTGTAGCCGAAAAGCACATATATTTACTCCTCTTCAATCAAAATATGATCTATCACTGCAGATTGTCACAATGAGCCAGAGTTTAGAAGGGTGCAGGTTTGGATTGCACTGACCTGCAGGTTTATTGCAATAGCCTGCTGAATTGATTGCCGTCTGCACTATCACTACATATTCACATTTCGACGGGTTCAATCTCAGGCTTATAGAACCACATCTGATACAGTGAAACAAAAATCTGGATGCCCAGTGAAAGTCCCATCAAAGCGCCGGAAAACATGACCATCACTGCGAATTCGGGGATTATTTTGGTAACATACCACGATAAAATATCCAGAAGAATCGCAAAAAACGGGATTGCGACGGTGACACGTTTCAGTAATACGGGCATCTCACACAGAATGAAGATACGTCCAACAAAAAATAGAATGAAGGCAATACCGAACAGATGAATGTGGGAAACGCGCACCAGACTCTGGATAGATGCACCGTGGTCGGAATCGGTTAGTTTTTTCACATCATCATAGGAAGTCAGGGGCGACAACCCCATGCCAGCTTCAGCAGAATGGCAGGCAATACAGTTATTGTTCAAAATCGGAGCCACCGCTCTGTCAAACTCATCTGCTGATGCGCCATGCTCAACCCAATCGACAATAATCTGTTTCTGCTCCGAGCTCTCCAAATTAGCACCCATGGAGCCATTCAAAGCCGCTCCAAGCCGGGTTTTCTGATGCTCTCCGTAGTATGCAATTTTGATATCCTCGACTGACAGACCAGGATTTCCGTCCCTTCCCTGATGAGAATAATAAAGATGGGCAAGCGCAAAGAGATATCCCAGACCAATCGTAATCAGAAACATCGTATCAAGAATTTTTTCGCTGATTGAAGCATCAATAAAACGGCGATAGCGAGACATTTCAAAACTCCTTGATAAAAGGTGGATAGTGGAAGAGGTCAGGAATGACCGAAACGGCACGGGTTCTCTTTCTCCATATTGGCAGATGCGATGAGCCACTGGCCAGCGAATCCCATGGGCGGCCTTATGTCCAAATATTCAAGTCAAAATGGAGCATGACGGCTCTAAGGATGTCGCTTCTCGTGATGATGCCAACCAAACAGCCATTTTCCATGATCGGAATTGCTCCGACACGTTTCTCTACAAACAGTCTGGCGATGTAACGTGCATCCGTATCCACGCTTGCGGTCAGCACATGGTCTTTCATGATTTTATCTATCTGAATATTCTGCTTATCCTTTGAACAATGAACACAAACTGTGCCGGAGCCACACATACAGCGAACGATATCTCTGTCGGAAATCATACCAACCAGTTGATTATCAGATGACAGGATGGGAATGTGCCTCAAAACACCAACGTCCAGAATATTTAATACCTCAAGCACTGAGGAATCAATCTGAACCGACACAACCGGTGCAGTCATGACTTGCGATGCATTAAGCGTTGGATGCCGCTCATCAGCAGTATCAACTGCCTGATACCTCTTTTTCACATGTGCTGACTGGTAAGCTGGAAGTGACTGTGATTGACCTTTCCCCGGCGTGACTGGCTGTTTTGGAGAAATGGCTGCGGCTTTTGCTACAGCATGGTGTTCAAAAAGTCTTTCCAAGTGAATTGGATCAGTAACTCCGGGACCATAAACAGTAAACATGGGCATACCTCTCTACCTCTCTCGACCTATTTCACTTTCAAGTCGGCTAGACACTCGCTTCATTTTTTCCATGTGAAGTGCTCGTAAACACCCGACCAATACATGCCAAAGCCGATGGCAAACAACAGCTCTTCAACAGGCATAAAACCTATATTCCAGCCTGAAAGTGCAGCCAGATTCCAGACGCGCTCAATGTAACCCGGCGCACTCAACTCCAGTCCGGCAAGAAAAACAGCGTAGTAGGCCAAAAACAGGACTCCGCCAATCCAGCTTTTGCGTTTCAAATCAGGTCTACAGAGAACATTGGCTACAGCACCAACAAATAGAGAGACGATAGATGGATAGATGGGATTCCACGGTAATAAATACAGGAAGGGGAAAACAACAAACGGGGCAGCAATCGCCTTGTAGTGATGCCTGTGTAGCGGCCTGTTTTTCTCGGTGTGTGCCACACCCTGAGGTACTTGGCGGGTAATCAGATTGTAGGCTGCTGATGCAATGCCGCCGATACCAAAGCAGAAGATCAGGCTCTCAATATCAAAACCTGTGGTAGCGGCAAGGTCAAAAAGACTTGGGGGCAACCAGTATTCGGGGACGAACAGGGGCTCGCTGAGCCCGAATGGCGTAGTGAACAAGCTGGCCCATAACATCGCCTGCCTATGCTTCGGAAATAACGCATATGCGGCCATCCAAGGCACCAAGAACGCACTTGCCCACAATAACCACACATAGTGGTCGGAAGCGAGGTGAAACACCGTCATTGGCCCATCCCAGACTGCAGCACATGGCGAAGGTCTGGACAACATTCCAGTCCAGCCCCCCATTGCCCATGCGAAACAAGATGAGACATGTTTATTTAATCAGCATCCGGGACATAAACCATGAGAAAGTCCTTCCACTGTTTCAGTGGTGGAAAGAAGGCCGGAGTTTTCCCTATATATGAGCGGTAATCGCCCCCGAACTCCTTCAGCGCCTTTCTCTCTTCAAACCGAGCCAGACGGGTATAGGCTAACAACAGTATCGGGGCCATCAGCACAGTAATAAAGGTTGGCCACTGAATAAGAAAGCCGATTATCACCAGAAACAACCCTGTATACTGTGGGTGACGTGCATATGCATAGATGCCGTTAGTAACCAGTTTACCCCGTGATGCATGAATCTGAGTCCAGCCCTTAGATAACAGCGTATACCCCGCCAGCATCACTACCAGGCTCAACCCCATCACTATTGCCCACGCAAAGTTTGAGCCACCAAAAACAACAACCCATAAGTGGCCAAGCTTGTGGGTAAATGGATTCAGAGCAGGGTAAGCATCCCCAAGCCATGAAGAAAGCATAAAAATGGTCAGTGGAAATCCATACATCTCTGCGAACAAAGCCACCAGAAATGCTGTAACAACACCCATACTGCGCCATTCATCACTGCCTCTCGGCTTGAGAAAACTTAGTATAAAAAACAAGAAGATGCCGACATTGAATACTGCCACCACCCACATACCATAAGCATATTCCTCACCACCACCGTGCATGATTTACCTCCACTGATTCAGATTTCGATAATTGATTACAAATCAACATATCACCCCGCTTTCTTAGCAATTTTCTGTAAAATTTCTTTGGACTCGCCGAATACGCAGATGGCATCACAATGTTTTTTAAGATCGGAAAACAGTATGTAATGCATACTAATCCGGGTGGACTGAATGGAAGGCCTGCTCATCTGCAGGCACACATCCTTTTCCCGCTTGTCAGGGATGACGATGTATAAGGATGTTGCTGAATCCGGAAACGAATGGTGCAAATCCAACAATCGCAACATGCCGGAATAAATGGATGTGCTTTTCTCCACCTCGAATGCGGCGGCAACGCGATGGCTGTCCCTTTCAAACCAAAGCACATCAATCAAACGAATAGTTTTGCCTGTATCTTCGTTCACCGGGAGTGTTGGAAATGAGGACATGCTCAATGCCCCTAATGTTGCTCCATCATGACAGCGGGTACGATCATTGCTCGCACAGATCACATCATAACCAAGCTCACTACCAACTTTAAGCAAATGAGCTTGCATCTCTGAATGCAGGTTCTCCTGCTCCTTTTCTTCCTTCACCTCTTTGTGACGCTTACGTAAAACCTTATCTATTTTGTCACGCTCAATGTCAGTAAGGGTCTGCTCGTTTCCCACCAATAGCTTGTTGCTGCCAATATCGAACAACAAACCTGCAATAGCTCCAAAGTCAGGAGATAACAGATTGCGATATTGCCGATTGACCTCAAGCATGACCGCACGCATGGCAAGGTATTCAGGCCAGGATCCCAGTTTTCTCTTTTCGCCGAACATACGGTTAAAGCCATTCACTATAGCCGTGTTGAATGGAGGAAGAATTGTTGGATGCAGAAAATAGAGTATATTTGCTACAGCTGGTCCAAGCCCCTTAATACGCAGGCTATCCAACCGAAGAATCTCTTTGAGCAGCTTTTCTTCATTGGTGGTGTTCAAACAACATTCCAGAAAGTTTCCAAACGCGCGCTTGTTCTGTTCATTTTCATAAATATCGGGAATCCGGAGTTTCGGTTTCCAGTAAAATGGATGTGATGCCCCGGCAAACACTTGTTTCTGTTCGCTGATACAGGTGATGACAAATTCAAGCGACGATCCTTTAAAATCGTTCGGAAACGAACCATCTCGGATATCGTCAACGACTTGCTGAACGCCCTTGCGAATAGATCGGAACGCCTTTAACCGCTCATTATTGTTCACAAACCAGGTATTATAAACGGATTCTCCATCACGTTTATATTGTTCGATCACAGGTTGCATATTCCAATTCATCATGGTCACTATGACTTACCTACAGCTTTGCACTGCGCAGCCTGAGTGCATTGGTTATCACAGATACCGAGGAGAAACTCATCGCTGCTGCTGCGATCATTGGTGACAGTAGTAATCCGAAGAATGGATAGAGAATGCCGGCGGCAATCGGTACCCCGGCTGCATTGTAGATAAAGGCAAAAAACAGGTTCTGACGGATGTTTCTCATCGTGGCATGTGACAGGCGGCAAGCGCGCACAATGCCGGTCAAATCTCCTTTGACCAGCGTCACTCCGGCCGATTCCATCGCCACATCGGTGCCTGTACCCATGGCAATGCCGACATGCGCCTGCGCCAAAGCAGGTGCATCATTGATACCATCACCAGCCATAGCCACGACCTTGCCTTCAGCCTGAAGTTTCTTGATGACAGCAGCCTTCTGGTCCGGCAGCACATCCGCCTCAAAGCGGTCGATACCCAGTTTTGCAGCAACAGCTGCCGCTGTATTGCGGTTATCGCCGGTAAGCATCACCACTTCAATACCTTCTTCGCGCAACGCCTTGATGGCGTCTGGCGTGGATGCCTTGATCGGGTCAGATACACCTACCAACCCAGCCAAAGCTCCATTCGAAGCCAAGTACATCACCGTCTCGCCTGCCAACTGATGTTCTTCAACCATTGCTGCGACTTCAGTGATGTCGATACCATTATCCTGCATCAGTTTTGCATTACCCAGAAGTACGGCTTTCCCACCCACCGTAGCGCTTACACCCTTGCCTGTTACGGCAGTGAAATCATCCACAGATTGCAGATCGATATTCCGCTCTTTGGCACCGGCCACAATCGCCTCTGCCAATGGATGTTCACTCGCTCTTTCAATACTGGCTGCCAGCACCATCACATCGGTTTCAGTCACATCGCCAACCGTCTGAACCGTGGTTAATCTTGGTTTGCCTTCAGTCAGTGTGCCTGTCTTATCCACCACCACCGTATTGACCTTCTCCATGATCTCCAATGCTTCGGCATTTTTGATCAATACTCCCATCATTGCGCCCTTCCCCGTGCCTACCATGATCGACATCGGAGTCGCCAATCCCAGCGCACAGGGGCATGCGATGATCAGTACTGCCACTGCATTGATCACAGCATAGGCAATCGCCGGCTCTGGCCCCCAGAGACTCCATACAATGAAAGTGATCATGGCAACCACCACCACTACCGGCACAAAATAACCGGCGACAATGTCCACCAGCTTCTGGATAGGAGCTCGTGACCGCTGAGCTTCGGCGACCATATGCACGATCTGCGACAGCAACGTGTCCGCTCCCACTTTTTCGGCCCTCATCAAGAGTGATCCGTTGCCATTGACCGTGGCACCTATCAATTTATCTCCGGCCTGCTTCTCAACCGGAATCGGCTCACCAGTCACCATTGATTCGTCAACATTGCTCTCACCTTCATTGACAGCACCATCGACAGGCACCTTCTCGCCGGGCCGAATGCGCAACACATCGCCAACTTTCACATGCTCCAGCGGAATATCCTCTTCCTCCCCGTTTTCACGAATAATGCGTGCCGTTTTTGGCGCAAGACCCAACAGTAGTTTGATCGCAGCATTGGTCTGGCTACGAGCACGTAACTCAAGCACCTGCCCCAATAAAACCAGAGCGGTAATGACTGCTGCCGCCTCAAAATAAACCGGAACCACACCCATCTCGTTGAATACAGCCGCCGGGAAAATACCCGGTAATAAAACGCCTATAAAACTGTATACCCAGGCGACGCTGACGCCGAGCCCGATCAGGGTGAACATATTGAGGTTGCGGGTTACAATTGACTGCCATCCGCGCACATAGAAAACCCAACCGCCCCACCAGACTACCGGTGCGGACACCACAAGCTCAATCCACTGCCGAAGCTGCGGATCAATGATCCCGGCCATTGTTTCCGGCCAGAATTCTGCAGTCATGGCACTAAAAAAGACCGGGATAGCCAACACCGAACTAATCCAGAACCTTCGGCTCATATAGTCCAGTTCACTGGTATCTTCATCCGCATCCAGTGTGCGCGGCTCCAATGCCATGCCGCATTTAGGGCATGACCCAGGCTTATCGCTGACAACTTCCGGGTGCATAGGACAAACATATTCGGTTTTCCCACTACTCACAGGAACACCCATCGGCTCAAGCGCCATACCGCATTTGGGGCAACTGCCAGGACCATCCTGCTCTATCTCCGGGTGCATTGGGCAGGTAAATCGACCCATAGCATTTTCACTGACCACAACGTCAAGCTGACTCTCCTTGTTGATATACAGAGACGGATCGGCAGAGAATTTATGCAGACACTTCTCGCTGCAGAAACGATAACTGTTGTCAGCATGTTTGGTGCGGTGCGCGGATTCAGGTTTGACATGCATGCCGCACACAGGATCAATGGTGTACTGGTCTGGCACAGATTCAAATTTATGCTGGCATTTAACACTGCAGAAATGCCAATCGTGCCCGTCATATTCCACCTTATGAGGTGAATCTGTTTTGACTTCCATTCCACATACCGGATCAATATTCATCGCCGTTCTCCTTTTTCTATGTATCCCAACATGCTGCGCACAAGAAAACATCTCTGATCGCCATCAATTTCTTTGCCCGAAGCTGAAAGAGTGGTCTAGGTCAACACTGGGCCACTCCACCTCTCAAGCTATCACTCCTTGTCCGGGTGATGCATGCCGCCGCCCATGCTCTTGCGATGCTGGGTATCCGACATGGTCGCACCATTCTTTTCGACCGCCTCACTCTTTGCTGCATCACTATCCTGATCAGGGTGCTGCATACTTCCTCCCATCAACTTGCGATGCTGCGCATCTGACATGGTCGGTTTTCCCTTCGCTTCACCATCGCTCTTCGTTGCATCCTCTGCCTGATCCGGATGATGCATGCCGCTCATGGTCTTGCGATGCTGGGCATCAGACATGGAGCCATGCTCTTCACTGTAAACCGCCGGTGTTGTCATCAGCAGTGTGCCCGCTAACAGGGTTATCGCACTTACTTTCATCACATCAAATCTCCTTTTGTATGCGTGCTCAAAATATTTGCGCCCCTGACGAGCACCGGTTTCAGGGGCATGCCCATGCATAAGCATAAGCTGGTTCGCGTATGGTTTCGCAATCATTTGTAACAGCCACTCCACACAGGTGGACTATGAGCATCGAAACCCTCCTTGATCAGAATTTGAATTACAGTGCTTACAAATAGCCAGGAAATCGGAAAAATTATCGACAAATAATTCTGCAAGTATTGGGTCAAAGTGTTGCCCCCTTTGTACTGAAATGTAGTCTTTTATTTTCCAAGCTGGCCAAGCTTGCTTATAGGGCCGCTTGGATATGAGTGCATCGAAAACATCACAAATACCTACGATCCGTCCTTCAATAGGAATTCCATCAGCTTTTAGCCCCTTTGGATAACCTGTGCCATCCCATTTTTCATGGTGAGTTAGTGAAATTGTAGATGCCATTTTCATCAATTCGGATTGAAGGTTGTCGCCAATTATTCTGGCTCCTATTTCCGGATGCTGTTGTATCAACTGTCGTTCTCTGGTGTCCAACGGACCTTCTTTCAATAATACATGCTCCGGGATTCCGATTTTGCCAATATCATGCATGGGCGATGCTGCTTCAATCAGCTCCACATGTTTCACATCAAGACCGGATAACATTGCCAATCGTTTACAGTGGCCTGCCATCCTCAATATGTGCTCACCTGTCTCATTATCCTTATATTCAGCAGCCCTGGACAGGCACTGAACAGTTTCGAACCGAACAAGTTCCAATTCTTTGTTTCGCTCTTTAATGCGTGAGATTTGCATATCAATATAGATACCGGGCTGTTGTAGAAAGCTCAGTTTGCATTGGTTTGAACAAAAGGCGTAAAGAATATCCTGATACTCAGTCGAAAAATCTTCACTGGAAATCTCCATGCCGCAGACAGGATCAATCATCATGTTTGACTCCTTTTTGCAGGAGAGACTCCTCACTTTTTGACCAGAGCAGGTAAATATCGTCGCTCCACAGACTCTGGAACCAGGAAATCACAGCATACTGTTCTGCTTCACTCAGGATGCTGCCGAAACCAGGCATTTTACCGCCATAAAGCGCACCACCCTGTTGCACGATTTGTAATAATAGTGGCAACGGGTGATGCCAGGCATGCGCCGATCCGTTCAGAGGCGGCGGTGACAATGAACCATCCTCAAGCCGAGCCTTCCAGTTCTCGCCAAGACCCTCTGCCTGTTGGCCATGGCAAGAGGCACATCGATTGGCAAATACCTTGGCCCCGATTACCACCTGTTGCTGAGAATACCAACGATCAACTCTGTCAGCGTCCTTATTACAGGCTGTGAGCCCCATCAAAAGTAAGGCGGCTGCGATGATGTTGAACCTATCTATGACGATCTTCACTGTTTTTACTGGGTCGGAATCAGATCCAGCCCTAGCCTCTGAGCTATGATCCTCATCATTTATTGAGAAACAGGACTCACCGTGGGAGGTGTATCTGACTAACAACGGCTACCCTCCATTTTACTCTGCTCTACAGGCAATACTAAGTGCTTCAAACTATTCGGATTGTAGAGTAAATTTTCGATGTAAGGACTTAACAACGTCTCAACCTGATTCATTGCCTGAGCTTGTACTTCTGGGCCGAGATCAGTTTGTGGCCATGGTAAATCTGGTAGTTCAGGTTCAATCACCACGATTAAAGCCCGGCAGCCGCATGGACAGTGGCGAAACGTGATCGCGTTGTCCGATAGATACCAAGGCCGGGTCCGGAAAAGCAACGTGTCGAAAATCTCAACCATGGGCCATGAGTTCGGATCGGATTTATGTGCACCTTGAAAGCCTCTTTTTCGTGTGGCGACATGATGTACTAACAACACATCCAAATCGTGCATGCAGCAAATGGCATCGGTAGGGGCAAGATCTATCACACCTCCGTCGCAGTAATATTCCCCATCAATTTCGACCGGGTGATAAAGCAAGGGAATTGATGAACTGGCAGCAATCCTCGGAGCAAGTTCACCGTCGGAAAAGAAAACCTTGCCGCCGCTTTTCAGGCTGGTCGCAAGCGCATGAAAAGGTATCCGGCATTGATCAAAACGTTCAACAGCCAGCTGACTCCGGCAGAAGGCCATTGCTGCGTCCGTAGTTGAGACTCCGGTAAAGCTATGACCCCGATAGACAAACATTTCCCAGATTGCGCGACCCCAAGATCCCGGCTGCCAGAAATTTTCCCGCTTCAGCTGGCTCATGGCATTAACCCATTGATGCAATGGCGTACCACTGGCGTAGATTCCTCCCACAATCGAACCGGCACTGCATCCGGCAATGGCCTCTATCGGCACATTCAGCTTCTCCATAGCCTGCAAAAAGCCGGTATGGGCATATACGCCGCGCACACCACCCGCGCTTAACACCACGCCTATGCGAATAGTCGGGTTCATCTCTTATCCCGATGCATTTTGCTGTCCATTGCAAAAGCATGATGGTCGCTTGAACTGACTACTCTCATAATAGGCAAGCATGCGTGATACAAGCGATGTCGGATCCTCATCGTAGATCAGATGTGCGCCAGTCTGTTTGCCAAAACTTGCGGTAATATCAGGAAGGTGAGATGTGATTCCGCCAGAGCCCTCTAACACTCCTATGAGTTTCCCTTCATCATAAGCGATGGCAAATTCGCCCAGCGTGCCAGAGCGCCCACCAAGAATGATCACCATATCGCTGGACCGAATATTCGTTACCTCGCGCCCCATCAACCCACTCCCGGTATAAATCAGGACATCAAAGGCATCAGACGGCGACTGATATTTATGTACATGTTCATCCAAACTCAGGGCTGGTGAAATCCCAACTGACATCCCGCCAGCCTCTCTGGCCCCAACTGCACATTCATAAGGAAGTCCTGGACAGGCACCTGTAATGAGGATCAGTCCCCGCTCAGCAATAGCTTCTCCGAGTGCATAGGCATTATCAGTAATTGATTCGATGTTTTCCGAACCAGCTGAGCCCATGACGCCAATAGTCAGGCGCATACCAGGTGCTTTATTCAGGAAACCCTGAGGATGTTCTCTGAACTTATCCCGGCACCCTTCGGAGCAAAAATAATAGCTGCGACCGCCATACTCAATCATGGCCTTTGCATGTGCTGGCGTAATAGCCATCAGACAAACCGGATCACGTATCATCTACATCTCCTTTTTGCTCCATACACATGGATTTTCCGCACTCACGAAAATACTGAAAAGGGATGCCTTCTCTACTGCTCAAACACATTTTATCACCATAATAATCAGTGCTCTTTCTTTCCTGAAGACATATCCATCATCATGGAGTTCTGATCCATAATCTGTTTCATCATCTTCTGCATCATGCCCATGCCTGCTTCCATTTTTTCCATGCGTTTTTCCATCGGCATAGCAACCATGCTGCTGTCTTTGCCACCCATCATGCCTTGCATCTTACCCATGGCCTTATGCATCTCCTGCATGTGTTCCTGCATGAGAGTGTGGCGCTCCTTGTCTGTCTTTGCCGCTCTAGCCTTTTCCATCAGAGCGTGCATTTTATCCATGTGCTGTTGCATACCCTGCATTTGCATCATGCTCATACCACCACTTGGCTGAGTAATTACAGCGTTGTCAGTTTTTCCTGCCGCTGAATCAGCAGAATGATGATCCTCATTGGCCAAAGCCGGTGCTGCAGCGATGCTCAAAACAAATATACTAACGATCAGTCTATGTATCATGGCTTACTCCTTTGTAATAAAATTCGGCTGCTGATATCCATCCACCAGTCCGATGAAAATCATGCGCTTACGACTGTTTAATTCCATGCTGGCGGTGATGCCGAATGTACTTTTCCGGCTCCGTCTCGAACGCCTCCCGGCAGGTCGTGGCACAGAAGTAGTAAGTTTTACCCTGATATTCGAATGCATCTCTAGCAGTCATACGGCAGACCTCCATGCCGCAAACCGGATCCTTGAAACTTCGTTCGTTTCCTTGGTGTTTCATAGCTTTCTCCTTTTCAATTTGATCTCGGCTGTTGGCATCAGCCCTCCAGTCAGATGAAGATCAGGCATTCATGCGTCTGATACAGATGCGTGGATTCAAAGACGGGTCTTTCATGCCCCGTACTAGATCACTGACTTGCTCAGTCATGTCCATTTTTCACCTTTAGAGCACTTGCAATGTCGATCTGTGCGTGCGGCAAATACGTTATACAGTGGTACCCAGATAAGGGTGAAATACCAGCCGTAGCCATAAGCTTCGACAAATCCGATGAGAAAGCTTTTCCAGCTGATCCACTCAAAACCCGGCAGCAGCTTCTGCCATGTCGAGTACATTGCATGCTCAGGCAACAGGAGGTCGAAAGCCACGCACAAGGCAAAGGTGGTCGCCAGAAAAATGCTGCTGGCATGTCCAAATGCAATAAGTGAAATTCTAGTGTTCATGACCTTCCTCCTGATGTTTGTTGTTATGAATGAAAAGTGAGGGCTGGGTATCAAACTGGTCTAGGCAATTTCTTGAACAGAACCTGTAAAGATTCCCCTTATGCATGACACCATAGCCCTGGTCGGGCTGAACATCCTTTCCACAAACCGGATCAATAAACTTAAGGTTTCCATCACCTTTATGGTCTTCATGTTTATGCGACCCATGCCCATGGATCATGTGTGCACCGCAGCCGTAGCGCATCATCAGATAAAATAGTGCCGCATATATTAGCAGAGTTACTAATCCTTCCATGTTTCACCTCCTTTTCCGGACAGGCCTGGAATGAATCCAGACACAGACTGCGCATATTCTCGATACGCTTCTCCAAATAGGCGCAACGACTCTTGCTCTTCTCTGCGTGCCAGGCGCACATACATCCAGATCAGAATCGGGAACATCACCAGCGTGGGAAGCGTTGGCCATTGCAATAGAAACCCGGTCATAATGATGATAAACCCGAGATACTGGGGATGCCTGATATACGCATAAATACCAGTCGAGGCCACGTGTCCCAGTTGCTGAGCTTTGTGCAAAACGCGCCATGCGATAAACAACAGCCCCAGACCACCAAAAATCAGAATATTGCTGAGCATATGGAATGGATTCGAATGCGGATTTGCCTCCCCACCGAAAACAACCCACCACAAGTGCCCGGCATGATGTGAGAAGATATCCACACCGGGGAAGTTTGTAGTCAGCCAGCCTGAAAGCAGATAAATCGTCAGCGGGAATCCGTACATTTCAGTGAACAGGGCGATTACAAAAGCGGAGAATGCACCAAAAGATCGCCAGTCCCTTTTTGTCTTCGGACGATAAAAACTGAATGCGAAGATCAGAATGATCACGGAGTTAATAGCCACCAGTGACCATAAACCATAATCATATGACATCGCTTCATTCATGGTGCTTGCGTCCATGATCTTTTTCGGGTTCTTTCGTGCGGATACGATAAAGCTGTTCAACCGGTAAAATAGCCACGATCCCGTCACCGGGTTGCCCAAGGTGGGCTACATTCATGATGCTCTGAGCTATGTTCTCTGCTTGGTCCGCACGACAGAATATTTCTATGCGGGCATGAGTACACATCATGTCCGGTTTATAGAAGTTATGGTATTCTCCATAACCGCTGACTTGCGTAATACTGATGCCAGAAATGTTCATTGACATCAGCTCTCGCTCAATGAATTCCAACATTATGGTACGGACAATTGCAGTAACTTTTCGGTAGTCCATAAATTCTTCCTTTATCCCTTGCGCGGTGGCCGACTACAACAGGCTTTCGGTTGCTCTAGCAGGTTATCCAACTCATTTTCCTCAGTATATTTCATCCAGCCCCGTTTAAGCTTGTCAGCCCAACCCTTTCCAAGGCGAACGCCAGCTTGTCTCAAACGTTCCTCTACTTGTTTGGCTGTACACTGGAACAGATCGTAAGTCAGTCTGATCTGGCGACCTTCAATTTCGACCTGCTTAACACCCATCATTTGGCGGAGTTCTTCACAAACAATGTCTGACTGTGATGGGTCATCAAAAAAGCTCTCAAGATGAAACTTGCGCTGCATCAACCGCTGATTCTCGTGCTTTGCATGTTTGCCCGTATAGAGAAGTGGCCGTTCAACAAAATTATCCCTGCACTGACTGGAGCAAAAAACATACTGAATACCAAAGTGCGACTCACTCCAGCTATCCTGTTCAACAAGCATCCCGCAAACAGGGCAGTTCTTTGTATTCATTTCCAATCCTCCTTGTTGAACTGCAATATCTTTTTCTGTTACTTTTTCGTCTTCTGTTACAATGATAAAGCTATGTGTTACACATAGGTCAAGGCTCTTGGGTGAATGTCTCAATCAAGTTGCATACTGAGTCGCCATCAGGAACTCCATCCTGCATAGACTCCCACTGCGCAACGGCACTCTCCATGCGATGTTGTAATGCACTCATTTCATCCAGTTGCTTCCGATTTGTTTCGATTTTTTGTTGAATGAATGAGCGAACCAATGGGCAGGGAGACTCTCCCTTTGTGCTGTGTTGGATAATTTGTCTGATCTCAGCAAGCGAGAAACCCAGTAACTTGGCCTGCCTGATAAAGCGAAGTCTTTTCATGTCTGAGGTATCAAACAATTTATACCCGTTTAAAGAACGCTGCTTCGGATGTAACAGGCCCATTCTAGTGTAATAGCGCACGGTCTCAGCTGTAACGTTACTACGTTTTGCTAGTTCACCGACAGTCAACATAAGCAGCTCTCATATGTTCTATTATAGTCCATATCCAACCTCACGCAGTGGGTCGCGCTTAAACTTCCCTGATTCACCCAGTGGAAGCTCAGACAAATCATATCTCATATGAACTCAAACTCCCTGCGAATGAGAATCCGACTTCCCTGAGTGCTGCAAAGACTTGAAGGAGATCAAAGCTATTTTGTGTTACATATAACACAATTTCACCTGATTGTGGGGCGGCTTTTACCTTGCACACCCCATCAATCATCGACAGACGATGTTCAGCAATCGTTTGGTACCCAGAACTGTCCATACCGTTCACTGCAATGATCACTTTCCTCATCCGATTAGCCTTGCTTCTAGAAGTAATCGCTATTCATTCTTTTTTTCTGTCAACGAAGCAAAATTTCAATATGGGCACCCTGTGTTGCAATGATGTCGCTTCCAGTAACAACACAACAAACAGAGATAACATTGAGGCCAGCAAAAGAGCTACCGCCGGACCAAAAAGCCACATTATGCTTGCTTCAGCAGCTTCAGGACCCAGTTCAACTGTACGGAATCCCATCAAAATCCAGGCTGGAGGATAAGCCAGAGCTCCCAAGCCGAGAGTCCAGCCGAGTACGTGTTTCCAACAACTCTTTAGCGTTGTAAATGCAGTAATTAACAATAATACGGCTGCCAGCACACCAATTCCCATGAAATGAATGTGCCCACGCAGCAAGCGCTGCATGGCATCCTTTGCCAAACTTCCGGAATGGGAGTGCTGGTCATCCGTAGCATGTGCATCGCCATCATTGAAGTGATGATCTACGGCTCCACTGTCATGAGGGTGATTTATGTCTATTCCATCCATACTCATATCATCCATCATGTGCTGCATACTCTGCTTCTGTAGTTGCACCTCTTCCGCTTCAAAAGCGCCATGTAACTGCTCATGATGTGTGGCCATGTAAGCTGCCCAAAGCGCACCTAACAGAAGTGCCAGAACCGCCATCAACAATCCATGCCGAATGGGCTGGATGCTTCCCAGAATGCTATCGTTCATGCTGCCTCCAATTTAGTGCTGCTATATATATAATTGAAAAATTGAAATGGTTAGCGAGAGACCGGAATCAGGGTATGACGACCGGGAAAATCCCGGCCTCTCACTAGCTTACAAAGCGATATCGATACCTGCTATCGCTGTATTCAGACTTTTTTGCTGAAATGCGACTGTTGCCCCAGCAGGCATATTCATGCCCATACCGGTCACCAGATTTTTGCTATTGGTGTAGCTGAGGAAGGCCTGCACATTCTGAGCCACCTGATACAGGCCATATATGGTGATATTCTGGGTTGCTTTCGGTTTAATTGACTTCAGCGCCATACCTGCCGGAGTCACAGCTTGCAGCTCCGCCTGGCTGTAATCCCATTTGGCACCCAACATGATGCCGTCCTGAATCAACCATTCACCTGCAACGGTAAATCCGCGTACATCAAGTTTCTGATTGGAGACCGGATTGGTGTTTTTACCGAAAGTGAATGCACCATAAAGCTGCAGAGGCTCACCATAATTCAACGCAAAATCCACACCATAGCGAGTCACATCTGCAAACTGCATGGAATTAGCTAGGCCGCCCACACCAGCAGCACCGCCCATATTCATATACATTGCGGCTTCGCCACCCATGGTATCGCTGACCCAGTTCTTTGCCTGATACCCATAGATACCAATGATATGGTTATCCATGACCTCCTGAGCAAGACGCCCATAATAAGCAGTAGAAAGCTTGCCATTCAACTTGGCATCGATTGTATTACCCAGTCCATCTAAAGCACCATTTTTGCCATAGGTGAAAGCTGAGAAGTTATACAGTGTACCCACGCCGGAATCGCCATCAGTCGTACCATGAATGGAGATACCATCACCCATCATCAGCATGGTGCCGCCTGCCATTTGTGCCGCATCAATAGCACCAAAACCGAGTGGACGGCGGGACATCATGGTCATGCCATAACCCACATCATTCTGTACACGACCGACTCTCACCTTGAACAGGTCATTTACGTAGTACATGCCTTCAGCCATGCCTATGCCATTCAGATTGGCATCAAGCCACCATGCGAAATTATCATATGAACCGGACGAGATCAGCCCCAGCTCACCAAAACCAATTTTATTATTGGAAGACCATTTACCGTTGGCATCTTGCGTTAGAGCGCCATCAAGCATACCCATGCGATGCCCCGGCATGACTGGTTGGTCGTTCACATCACTGATCGGACCTGCACCACTGAACAATATCTGAGTCCTTACCGTAAATGGGAAATTTGATGCAAAAACGGCTGCAGGTGATGCATCACCTGTATCTACATTTTTGCCCGGACCACCCTGAACATCCAGATCTTCCTTGCCTGCTGCAAAGCGGAAACCACGCTCTTTGAAAGCTACCCCCATCTTGTTCAGTTTAGGAAACATTGTGTGACATGAATTGCAGGACATACCGTATTTCCGGGCAAAGACCGGAATAGCATCAGCATCATCTGCCCAAAATGTGAGCGTACCCACCAAGCTAAAAGAGCTGACAGCTAAGGCCATCAATAGTTTTCTCATAAATTCTTCCTCCATACATTTTGAATCCACCCTGTTCGGATACATGTTGGTAGAAAGATTAAGGCCAGACTGGATTCTTCTGACGGAATCAAGGAAAAATAAATTAAATCGTTTATTTACAGCAAGTTAAACCACTGCTTGGTATTTCGTCATTAAAGTCTTTTTCTCAATTTTGAGAATAGTCGCTATCGTCTTTCCCGGTTAATGGAACCTTGGTTTTGAGAAGAGTAACTCAGGAATTTTTCTCAAATCTGTAATGAAATAGAAGCTGTCATCTCCATAGGGGTGCGATGTCGTACAAAGCCAGCCTCTGGGCCACCCTGCACCCATTCGTGGACGCTCTTCAATTACATGTGCGGCAATATCTGCCCGACCATCCAAGAGAGCCTGATCGACGTCACTGGTAAACAAACATTTACCACCCCAACCCGGTAACGGCTTGAAATAGAATTGATCATTTTTGGTCGCTACCATGACCAGTTCTATTCTTATATACGGATGAAGACGTCGAATATCAGAAGCAACTTTATTGGTATACGCAATGGCCAAAGGTGATCTGTGGGTAGCAATGCGAATATGTTGATTTAGTTCCACAGCATCAGCCACGTGGTCAGAACTCTATTTCCAGGTTAACTTTCAAGTCGCCATAACCAGGGCCTGCGTTGATATCCATCAACCAGCCAGCTTCCAGTTCAACATGTTCCAGTGGTTCAAATGAGATAACAGGGCCTACCAGGTGACTTTGGCTGGCCAGTGGAAGAAACCGATCAAAAGGGCCAACCGACCCATATGCCTCCAGTGCCAAACCAATACCTGAAACCTTTATTCCCGAGCGCCATGCATAACCGAAGTTGGCTGACGGAGCAGTCGATGCAAGAGACTGTTTTAGTGTCAGGTTAAGCGTATGTTTCCAATCACCAAGTTCAGTTTCAACGAGCAGCTTCCCTTCAACGGCATCGGCAGCATTCGTGGATGGCGCTGCCCATATATACTCCCCATACAGCCCCCAGTGAACAGGAAACCAGGACAGCTCAGGAAGAACAAATATATTCTCCCATTTGGTTGCAGTGTAATCATAGTTCGATCTGTTTCCCGGCTTTTCGTATACGGCATAGACACCGCTCTTCCACCAGTCGAAAAAACCGTACTCCAGTTCAAACTGCTGGCGAACCTTTCCATCTTTGGTCGGATCGGGATCTAAAAACAGATCAGTCTGGGTCTCCAGTGCTATCTCACCTTGCTCAACATGCGGTGAGTACACCTTCTTGGCTAATGAAATTTGTGGATAAAGAACGATACTGGTCAACATCAGCATGCTCACAATATAACTGCGCATAAATTCTCCTATTGAATACAATGCGCAGTTCTCATGCCAGATCATTGGATATAAAAAAGCTATATATAACAACGATTATTAATTCATAGTACTGCCAGAGTCGAGAATTTATCTTGGTCCAATTCCCGCTATCGGGAATCAGTCTTCCAACTTCCGATACAGGGTGGAAAGCCCAATTTCAAGTTGTTCCGCTGCAGCCACCTTATCACCAGAGCATTCGGCCACGGTCCGTTCAATAAAGGATTTCTCAAAATGATGTAGCGCCTCAGTCAATGTCGGGCGGGTCAGAACATCATCATTATCGCCATCCAAAATCAACATTCTCTCCAGATAATTTCGCAGTTGTCTAACGTTGCCCGGCCATTGTTGAGACTGCAATTGATCTACCAAATGAAGTGGCAGGCGCGTGTTCGAATGCCCCATCTCTTCGGCCAGACCCGCATATATCCTTTCAGCCAGAATCAGGATGTCTTCTATTCGATGACGCAGCGGCGGAATTTCGATGGTTAGCACAGACAAGCGGTAATACAGGTCCTCACGAAATTCTTTAAGTTTTATTTTCTCTGCCAGATCAACATTGGTCGCAGCAATAACCCTGCCTTTAAAGCGCTGGCTCTTCATGCCTCCAAGGGGCCGGAATAAACCGTCATCAAGCACATGTAACAGCTTTGCCTGTAGCGCCAGAGGCATCTCTCCGATTTCATCCAGGAACAATGTTCCCTCTCCAACCTCTTCAAGCAATCCCTGCTTATTCCTGTCAGCGCCAGTAAATGCTCCTTTACGAAAACCAAACAACTCTGATTCGAGTAAATTTTCTGGAATGGAGGCACAGTTAATTGAAACCAGAGGATGTCCTTTTCTTGAACTGCTTGCGTAAATCAACTTAGCCAACAGACCTTTTCCGGTTCCAGTCTCACCAGTGATCAGTAAGGGTGCATTTGACGCAGAAGCCTTTTCAGCAATGCGGCGGACATGCTGCATCGGTGGAGAGTCCCCAAGTACTGACAACTCACTCTCAATAATTTTCTTGGCAACTTTCCGTTGAACCTGTCCCCTGAGATTTTGCATCTCTCTGATCCTGTGCAGGCGGGCAAACAATTCATCAAAGCGTATAGGCTTTGAAATATAGTCATCAGCACCCTCCGTGATGGCCTGTATCGCCAGCTCCCGGTTTCCAAAGGCTGTCATGAACAATACAGCACATGAATAGCTCTGACTCTGGCAGTAATGCAGAATCCGGAAGCCATCGCCGTCCGGCAAATTGATATCACTCAAAACTACAGACGGGCACTCCTGATCTACCATCATGATGCCCTCTTCGACGCTACCAGCCTCAAGGACAGTGTAGCCTTCATCGGTGAGCATTTCAGCAATACTGGCACGTATATGAAACTCATCTTCAACTATCAGTACTTGCATAATGCCCCTCTTCCATAACTGGAACACTTAAGCGAAACCGGCACTCATTAGCACCGCTCCCGACTAACTCAAGTTCACCAGACATTCCTCTCATTAAGTCACGACTGATAGAAAGGCCCAGGCCGGTTCCCTTTCCTTTCGGTTTGGTACTGAACAATGGTGAAAAGATTTCTTCAACCATTGAGTCGGGTACACCTTCGCCTTGATCAACAACATCCACATACACATTTGCACCATCACTGTAGGACTCGATATGTACCTCGCCATTAGCCCGACAAGCATCCCCTGCATTAAGCAGAAGGTTAACTATCACCTGTCTTAACATATCTACGTTTCCCCATGCTCGCGGCAGATCAGAAGGCGTGTAACTAACCAGTTTGGCACCATTGGATTTCGGCGACAGCCGCACCAGTTGGATTGCGCTATCAATCACGGCATCAAGATTAACTGCTTCTTTTTCTTGTGAGGATCTTCGGCCAAAATCCAGAATATTACTGATCATTGTCTCGGTACGTCTTAGTTCCCGTACCGCGTCACTGAGTGGCTTATCTGTGGCTTCGTACTCCTGCCGAGATAGTTTGTGCCTGGCGAGATCAAGTAATGCCGCAGTGGCAGTCAGTGGGTTGCCAACTTCATGAGCAATACTTGCAGTCATAAGTCCGAGCGCATGCATTTTTTCCTGATGTGCAGCCAAACTTTTTGCCTGAACCAACTCATCATTTCTGCGCAACAGCGTTTGCCCCATTGAATTTAGGGCAAGGGATAACGCTCCCAGTTCATTATCACCGAGATCAGGGCTAACCGGTGCAAAATCACCTTTCTCAATACGGGCTACTTCCCTGCGCAGAAGAATTAACGGATGAATCATGCGCAGGTATAGATAGATACTCAGACCGAGCAGAAGCGCGAA
>Ga0210044_10003147_pt1 | contig 23759 bp, 20 predicted proteins | sample CryGey13umfilter_2_FD_183959 | JGI IMG/M metagenome (GOLD analysis project Ga0210044, IMG submission 183959) | Groundwater microbial communities from aquifer in Utah, USA - Crystal Geyser 4/9/14 3 um filter (SPAdes) (version 2) | ecosystem: Environmental > Aquatic > Deep subsurface >... | reverse complement strand
AAGGTAAGAGTTAGTTATAGTATTTAATCCACAAACAAACTGAATGGTATTTTTAGTATCTGGATTAAGTTATAGGGTAAAATACGACAACTTACTATCTTCTTCCCACCCCTTTTTTCGCTCACCCCTATTCTAATAAGCTAAAACGCATTTAATTTACATTATTTACTAACTCTAAAAAATGACTTAAACCTTTACCTGTTCCCTGTTCCCTACTTCAACTAAACAATTTAAACGCTTCCTAGTTTAATCTACGGATAATTGATAAAACCCTTGTCAAATAAGCATTTTAGTTCTGACTTCTAAGTTCTGAGTTCGTAGTTCTAAAATTAAGGGGTTGTCAAAATAATTTTCTGTTTGTTATATTATGAAGACAGCAATTTTTTTGTAATTAATAAATCAAATGTTAAACCTAACCGTGTTTTAATCTTACTACTTTTGTCAAGCTAGATTCTCCAATCAGGGGATTCTAGTGTCTAAAACAAAAGGAGGTTAATTCCATGTTAGGTTTACGTTTAAGATTCCGTGCCATCGCTTCTCAACTTCAAGTTTTAAATCTCAACGCAAAAGATTTAAAGGAAGAATATTTGCTCACTGTGGCAAAAGAGCATTACCCTAAACGGTTCGATCTCGCTGTTAAGATGAGATCTGATTTAACCGATAGTGCCACTCTATGGGAAATTCTCGGTATTGATGCAGTTATTCTCTTGGAGGATAAAGAGGGTAAATCGATTCGTGTCGGCGTTTCCCTATTAGACAAGGAAAAAAATGCCCGAAATCTCGTTTTTTCCATGAAAAGTAAAGAAGGTAGTTTACTGCGGGAGGCTTTGAATATCGAGCAATACTGGGTTTTCTTGGTGAAGTGGAAGGATTTTCCTCAAACACAAGAGGAATGGATTGATATTCTCTACCGTGAGATTGATGAATGTCCACCCTTTTCTGGTTGCCGTTTGATTATCTTGTAAACTAATTCAGGAGGGGCTTTTGCCTCTTCTTTTTGGTTAGTTACAGTTACATATAACGAACTTGATTACGCATTTCATCGGCTGTAAGATGATTGACAATTTTTAATAATCTTCGGGCAATTTCTTGGGGAGGATGACGGACTGCAATAATAACACCATAATGAGTTTGGTTTAAATTAAAGTATTCTTGTACTAACTTTTCAAAGTCGGCTCGATTGTGGGTGACAAGAGTTTTTTTCTGCTTAACACAATAAGATAATTGTTCGGGATCTGTTTTTTGTAACATTTCTTCATCACGAACAGTGGTAACAGAGAATCCCCTCGCTCGAATTAAATCGGCGACTAAAACGTTAACGTCTTCATCTAAATAAAGTTCAATAAAGAGACGATTCATAATTTAATCTTTAACTAAAGGATCGATTAAGTGGTCTGGAATGCGGTTTAATTCAATATAGTGGTTAATTTCTTCGGTAAATTCACTGTAATAAGCAAGGGCGGAAAATACTTGACTTAAAATTAAATGAGGCATTCCTTGAGGGATTTCTTCGGGTGCAATTCCCATTCTCCATGTTTCAACAACTGCCCTGACGGGGGTACGAGTACCTTCAATAATGGGTTCACCGTTAAGAATTGATGAATCAGAAACAATATAACGATGTTGTGTTGCTTGTACCATTTTTGTTAAAAGATTGATTTTAATTTTGATGTTAACATTTTGAGGGAGATCAAGGAGGAAAAAAGTGAGTAACTAATACTGCTCATTTTGTAGAAATTTGAAGAATTTATTTGTTTAATAAAAATGCTATAATTTGGTAGATAATTTAACATTTTCAGAATTAAAAACTTATGTTTGCTCATATAAATGATTCTCAAGGAAAATTCATTACAAACTTATATTGGAAAGTGATAACCAAAGATAGTGCTTCGATTTCAGATTGCTTTATTGATGACAATAAAAACATTTACTTTGAATGAGAACATTGTGAATTTATTGATGGAATAGCAATTATAAATTTAATTAAAGATAAAGCCAAAACCAAAACATTTTATAATTTAGCTGACATTCAAATTTCTTTGGGAAGAACTAAAAACTAATAAAATTTAACTATTGAATCACTATATCGAACAGCATCTAGTATTTCTTGCATAGTGAAATAAAGGTAATAAAAAACAGGAGTTTTATTAATATCAATAGTTCCAAAAGGACGCAAATTAGTATCACTATTGATAGGAGTACATTTTTTGTCAAAAGTGACTCCCCATTTTACTATTTTTTTTAATCTTTTCTCGTTATCTCGCTCCCATAAGCCTAAAAATAACTGTTCATAAAAATAAGTAATATCTATTGTTTGAAATTCCAAGTCTGTAATGGATTTAGATGTAGTTATAAAACTTTGACTAACTATAATGTTAATATCTAATTTCTTAAAAAATTTATCAGCTTCATTGCTTATATAGTTATTCACAGTCTCTCGATTTTTTTCAGAGTCAAATGAAATCAAAGGCATATATTGGCTATAAAAATCTGAAGATTCTACAATATAACCACAAAAATTGATACTATTTTTCATAAATTTTCTTCAATGTAAGATTTTTGAATTATACTAAAGTTAGTATGATATATTTTTATTCCTTCTGTTATTTTAATTTCCCCCACCTCAAATAATAAATTATTATTTGTTATATAATATGGAATAAGAAAAGCGTTATCTTCGACAATCATTTTAGGAATTGATTGTAAAGCTAATTCGTAAGTCATTTGTTTGATTAAATCAATTCTATACTTTTTGGCTGTATTACATAAGTTTTTATGACAATTATTTTCATAAAATTCTATATCTACATATTTATAATCATAAATTTTGATCCGATCTAAATTTTTCAAAACTAAATCAGGTCGCAGAAAACGTCTTAATAATTTTCCTTGTTTTATAGTGTTTAAATTATTTGTATTGTCTAAAATTTTTAAACTCAAATCATATTCTATACATAATAAATCCTGCCATGTATCTTTGTTATTTGAAGATTTAACTGTATAAATCCAAATAAGATTATTTTCATCTTTGTTAGAAAGACAATAGTTTCCTACTCGATTCACATCTAAATCTTTTCTGACTTCATTCCGATAGTTTTTTAGACATATATCAGCATCAGCATAAACAATATCTTGAAAACTCTTTTTAAAAAAATATGTATTACACATATCTTCCCACACAAAAGAAAATCCTTTTACTCCCCAATATTCTCCATCTTCACTTTGAGGATCTATATCACCATATAAAAATAGTTCTATTGCTTCATATATTTCCCAATAATCATTATCTTTATAATAAGTATTTTCATCAATAATTTCTAATATTGTTTTGAGAATTTTAATGGTTTCCGCAGATGTTTCTTCACTAAAAATAGATTGATTATCTGTTAGATAATTATTTTTAAATTGTTCACCTAAAAAATGAATATCTTTAAGATTATTTTTTATATTTTCTGATACATCTTCTTGTAATTCTTTTATAATTTCACTAAGAATATAACAAAAAAAGGTAACAATATCAGTACTTTGGTAATGTAAAGTAGGACTGGGTAAATCCATTTTATCAATAAAAATTACATCATCATCTAAATAAATTGCCCTATGCAAATATTTGTCAATACAGCTATAGTTAACTTTGTCTGTTCGTCTTTCTTTTTGTAATATTGACTGAATAGCAAGTGGGTCATAAGCATTTAAAACTTGTTCAATCATTCTTATTTTACTGTAAATAATACAAGATTCTTCTTGCTCATTAATAAGAGTAACTCCATTTTTTCCTAAAATGGTTTCATCTTGATTCTTTTGATATTCTGATTGATTTAATTTAAACTTTTCGTTATTAATATTGTCTTTTTCAAATTTACGAAAAGTTCGATAAAGAGAAAAAAATAAATTTTTAATACATTCAAAATTATCTTCAGGAAAATCATCAAATCTGAGAGGAAGACAAAATTCAAATTGTCCTGTTAATGTATATCTGCGAATACCTACAAAGTTATCTTGATTATTTTTGTTGATAATCAAATTAGAAAAATTAAACATTATTTACTTGTTAAAATACTATGACGTATTCTGGAATCTTGCTTAATATTTAACTCATACTTAAGCTGTATTTTTTTGAGGAAATTATTATGTTGTCTAGTAAAGTCACCAAAAGTTATTAAATCTTCAGAATCAATATCTAATAAACGTATTAAAGGTTTTTTGTCCCTATTAAAGACACTATCCCATAAAAAAAACATTAATTTATTTCTTATTAACTCTGAAGAAATAGGGCGTTCTTTTATAAAAAAATACCCTATTTGCTTATCTTCGATGCCTCTGATAGATTGATGATGATCCTTAATAAATTGATTTATTCCTTTAACTAATTCTTTCCATTCTAGTTCTGTTAAATAGCCATATTCATCGTCATTAGCACTTCCATATTTAGGTTTTGGCATTTGACAGTCATCATTCCAATCAATAAATTCCCAATCCCATCTTCTTTTAAAGGCACTATCCATAAAATAAATAGAGTTGTCTGAAGTATTCATGGTTGCTAGTATTGACAAGTTAGGAGGGATTTTGATAATTCTTTCAACAAGATTAAATTGAAGAAAGTTGATTTTTTTTTGCAGACTCTCAAGGTTTTTGACGGCTTCTGAAGTATAGGGTGGCAAATGATACCCTTCTAAATTACCTTTATTGTCATAGGATAATTTAACCCCAATTAATTCTAATAACGTTAAAAACTCAATTTCGGTAATATTAAGTTCATAGCTAGACCAACCATCTTTATCTCTATCTAAAAGTTGAAATACAGTGCCAAATATGGCAGAAGAATTACCTCTATTTATCTCATCTATTACCAATACAACATTTTTTATATCTGAGAGCTTTTCCCCGTGTTTATTATGAGCTTCCAAAAAATTTTTATAAGCTCTTGACAATGCTTTTAGGAAATGACCTTCATAATATCTATATTCAACCTTATCACCTCGTGTAAGGGGAACAAGTTTACCCATAAAATCACCATAAGTATATTCAGGATGAAATACTGTTTTGATTATATTTTCTGGGGTTTCGCTTTTTTGAATATTTAATTCTTTAGGAATAATCAGATTATCTATTTTGTAACTTTTGCCAGTGCCTGGACTTCCAAAGAGAATTTTTTGAATTGGGCTTTTGTTCATTTTTGACTTTTGATAAATAACAAAAAATAATACTATAAAATACTAAAATAAAGAAAAATTAATGCTCCAACGCTTTTAAACGTAATTCAGCTTCGTTCATAACTTTTTCCAAATTTGATAGTATTTCACCATCATAATTTTCAAGAATTTTAGTAGATAGAGCAATTTGGGCTTTATCTTCATTTATATCATCAATAACTGCCTTGACTTCTAATCCTTGTTTAAATATTAGGTTTAAATCTTTTATATAATCGTTACTAACGTTTGTTATATGAAGTAATCCAGTTGTTTGTTTTCCAATATCAATGAAAACACCATAAGGTTTAATTCCAGCCACTTTCCCTGTTACTAACTGACCTTTCTGGAGTTTACTAAATTCTTCTAATTTTTTAAAATTAGCGACTGCCTGACGGTGAGAAAGAATAATATCTCCACATTCTCCTAGCTCAATTATATTAGCGATTAACTTCTTATACAATAAATCTTCCAAATTTTGTTTTTGATTCTTCAACAAGTGTGATCCAGGAATAAATCCCCGCTCATTTTGTATTTCCACTAGAATACCGCCCCTATTATAACCACATACATTGACCATAATAGTTTGGTTTCTTTGTTTAATAGTTTTTAACCAATTCCAAACTTGATCTTCCTTAATAATAAACTCATCACTTCCACAGCTATTACATAAAGTTGATTCTTCCAGAGATAAAAACTCCCCTTCGTGGTCACAGTTTTGGCATTTATACCAAAAATTGACTCCTACTGAGGATCTGCGGAATTTTGTTCTAATTGTTGGTCTTCCTTTATTTGGAGAATAGCGAGACTTAATATCCAGTAGTGTTTGATGAACTTCTTGGGCGTAAGGACGATGTTCAGGCACATCATGCAACATATTTTTAATTAGTTCATGTATTTCCTTATCTTCTTGAGAGCGCAGACTTGCACTTATTTTTAATCTTGACTCTTGTTTTATGTCTTTCTGCTGATTAGGAATAGATATTTTTTTCTTGTCCAAAATTGCCTCATAAACATAATTATATTGATGGGGAAATAAAGGTAATTGTCCTGTCCAATATTGACAAAAAATCAGTCCTAGAGAAAATATATCTGATTTTTCATTTGGAACTTCGGTTTCTCCATTACTGATTATATATTTTGCTACTTCAGGAGAATAATATATTTGATCTCCCATTAAAAAAGAAGGGTCAATAATATCATCCCTAAGTACACTACTATCAAAATCAATAATTTTCGCTATATGTGCGTCATTGTGTTTCTGTATTAAAATGTTATCAGGTTTTAAATCAAAGTGAATAATATCTCTTAAATGTAATATTTTAAGAGCAAAAGAAGCTGTAGTCATAACTAACAGTTTACTTTGTATATCTAAAGTATGAATTTGTGATGATAAAGAACTTGTGTCAACTTTTTGACATATTTTGAAATAGTGTTCCCCATATTCATCACCATATCTAAAAAAGTCTTCAGTTTTTACTACTAAACCGCTAGTACCAACTACTGAAAGTGCATCTTGGATAGCTTTATGTCTTTCTTCAAAACGATAGCATTCTTCTCTTCTTTTTTGTTTTCTGCCTTCACTACCCGATGCTAAATCCGTAGGGAAAACAGGTTTTAAAAATTCTTTAATAAAATATTCGGTTTCATCATCGTTTTCTTCATTAACGACAAAACCCCATTGACAAGTACCTCCTCCAGCACTACTAAAATCACGGGTAATTCTATATTTGTTAGCAATAATATCACCTGTTTTATAAGACATTTATTCGCTCCTCAATCTAATTTTGCACTTGTTGAATATTGAAAATTTTTACCACATCCTTTACATTTATATTTTTGTTCTCCAGATTTTGTTTTACCTTTTCTAGTGATCTTCCTTGATTGTTTTATTTCCTCTTTACTAAAGTCCTCAATTTCACCACATTTAGGACACTTAATAACATTATTTTTACTATCAACATTGTTTACTTCTTGAATATTTTGAAATATTTTTTCTTGTTTTTTTTCAGTTAAATATTCTTCATAATTTTTTTTATATTCTTTCCAGAATTGGATTAACTCATTATTATTTTGTGAGTTATCTTTATAAAAGTTAGCTATTAAAAAATCTCTACGGTGGATATATTCAGATTTTATTTTGTTAAAATCTTGCCATTGGTATCCTAAAGGGTATATTATCAACGAAATATCATCTTGTTTTTGCTCATCATATTTTTTTGTTAAAAGTGTTTCCCAATCTTGTAGAGATTCACAATCTGTTAATGTATCAAGTATTAATTTTTCAAAATCCCAAGGAGTATTCAAATATTGAAAACAACCATCTGTACAAATAATTAACATTCCCTTTTCTTTAAAAGTTTGTTGTTTAAAGTTAATTGTCCAATCTGGTTGAGTATTCGCTGTTAAATATTTTGACATAGGCGAATCTTTATAAATTAAATCAAATGCGTCTTGTTCTTCTGTAAGATCATCTTTTGTAAGTTGTTGCAATCCAATGTTAGGACTAAGGAAATAAATTCGAGAATCTCCTATCCAAGATAAATTTATACAAAAAATATCTTGGTTTAAAGTTGTTCTAGGGAAATTAGCGATCGCTATTGTTGTGCATAACTTGTGACTTAAAGATCCTTTTATCCTTGATTTTATTTTTTCTCTAGCATTTTCCTCCAATATTTGACAGATATTTTGTTGGATAAAAATTGCTTTTTCTTGTGTTAATTCAGAATTTAATTCTGCTAATTTTTCTCTGGCTATCTCACAGGCTAAATTAGAAGCAATTTGTCCACCTGTTTTACCATCAAAACCTGCTGATTTTCCACCTAAACCATCTAATACCCCTAAACTAATAATTTCCTGATCAATAAAGAAATGTGTATCTTCTCCCTTGTTATCAGCAATTTCTAAATGGACAATTAAGGGGATATTATCAGTTTTATTTTCTTTTTTTTGCTCATACATAATTAATTTTGGTGATTATTAGCGAACACTTTAAATACTATTAGCAATGGCATCAAGTATTTCTGCCATTTCATATTCTTCCATACCTTGACCTGCTTCCGAAGGTAACTGAATCGTATTATCCCAACTACTAGCAATCTGTATCCAAGGATAGCTATCTGGGGTAAAAAGTAGTAATCTTTTAGAGTTATTAGACATATCATCCCACATATCTGCTAATTCATCTAAAGTGTTGGGCATATCATCAGGATAAAAACTCGGTTTTGGGCTTTTTTCTAATGGATGACAACTAGCGTCTGTCCAAACAAGCACAATATGACGTTGTTTTTGAAAATCTAGTGTTTTTTCCCAATCGGAATTAATCGCTAATGCCAATGCTTCTAAACCGTTTTCTGGCTCATCTCCTCCACCACCAGCACCAATTAAAGAGACGAATTGAGCAAATTCAGGTGCTTCAGTTCTCAAATTAAAAAATTCAGAAGATATCATTGTCATTTCTTCTGGATCGCAGTAATAATCACGAAAAACAATAACTTTTGCTCTTAACTGATCGATTGTCTTTTGTTTTTCTTTCATTTTGTCTTCTAACTTTTCGTAAAAAGTCATCGCAGTTGATTTCACTTCTTCTATTAAATGTCCCATAGAACCTGTTGCATCAATACACATAACTAAATCTACTGCGTATTTAACTCCTGAAAGACCTAAAGTTGATGTCATAAAATTTCCTTCTACTTAATTGTAAAGTCCATTACTTAATAGCATACCGATAATTGGAGTAAAAATTAAGTATTTAAGTGCGAATGAGAAAAGTATTATTATGGAAGCAATGTTTTAATACATATTTCGATAAGTTCGTCAATTAAGAATATCTGCTAAAATTTCAGGAGTTAAATACCACTGATATTATTCAGTTTATCTCGAATTAAACTAAAATCGAAGTAATGATAAATCACCTTAAAAAGTTATAACTGCGATGCGATCGCTCCACTTTATAATGCCAACGGCACGCTGCGCGATCGAACCTTAAAACTCATTAGGGAGTCGCAAATAAAAGATATACCATTTAAGTTATTACAGTGTCTGGAATAGAGAACATATAACTGGTATTTTATTTTCACGCAACTCCCTTAACTTTCAAATCTATCAATTTTTTGAGGGAAAAGAGATTTTGGTTACAATGTGGAAAAAGCCTTAAATTATCAGTTAAAAAGTATGTTAAAAAGCTATGAAGCTATCTATGACAATGGACAAGTAAAATGGTTGGAAGATACACCAAAAGTTACTTCCGCCCGTGTCATTATAACCATTCTTGAAGAATCCTCTAAAAGTGTTTTTAGCCGTCGTCAACCTCCTGAATTTATAGCAGGGAAAGGAAAAACATTAGGAGATATTGTTAGCCCTATTGTTAGTGAAGATGACTGGGAATGCCTAAAATGATTATCCTTGATACACATATTTGGTTTTGGTTTATCAATCAAGAATTTGACAGATTTTTTAAACATGGGTTGCAATTTAGAGCAAAAATGAACCATAAAACCATAATTAGATACTTTATTTTCACAATATATTGAACTTGAAAAATATTTACTAAAACAATAAAAAACTATGATAAATATTGAAACTAAAATATTAGAAACTTTAGACAAAATGCCCGTATCTTTGCAAGAAAAATTATTGCATTATGCGGAGTATCTTCAGGAAAAATATAATCAAAATAATGGAAATATAAACACTTCTAATCAAAAACGTCGCTCAGGTATTTTAGAAGGTACTTTTGTTTTACCATTACCAGATGATTTTGATGAATCTTTAGAATATTTTGAGGAGTATATGAGATGAAGGGTTATTTATTAGATACTCATGCTTTTATTTGGTTACAAGAAGTTTTAATTGCTAAAAAAGCATGGTTAGAAGTTGCTAAAGAAAAAAATAAACTCATTCCTTTGCCTAAATATAAACCAATTATTTATCAAATTGCTGGATAGTTAAATTTCGATATTTTAACCTTAATATAAAAGGGAAATAGCCTCTCCTATTTGTTTAACTTTATTCACTAATTCAGGAGGATTAATTACCTTAACTTGCCCACCAAAACCGACAATCCATCGTAATAAATCAATATCTTCTAATGACCATAATGGTAATTTTACTTGAAAACGATTAGGAAAGTTTTTATCTCCCGTTTTTTTGAGAGTAAAAAGGGGATTTGTCTCACTATTTTTATGAAGACGGGGGGACATTTTCATTTGTTGTAACGGGAAGCGATTTGTACCTTCACTGATAAACTTAAAAGTATAGTCATTAAACCATAATTCTATAGTTATTTCTGCTTTACTTTTTTCCTTACTATTGAGATATTGTTTTTGCAATTTGACGTTATTACCAAGAAAGATTCCGCCACTAGCCTGATATAGTTTTTGCAATTTATTTAAGGCTTTTATTTGTTGCTTTTCATCCCGTGATTGATGTTGTTTTCTGCCTAAAAATAACCTGTCTAATCGATCGAACTTAAATAAACCATCATCCTTACCTTTAAAGCATTCATAGCCTAAATACCAACCGATATTATGGAAAACTATTTGCACAGGATAAGCTAAAAAATAGTCCTCATTGATGTTTTTTTCTTCTGTTTCTTGAGTAAATTCTGCACTACCTAAAAAGCGATTTAATTCTAATAATTCCCCCTTTTCGATCGAGCTTTCAACTTCATCAATTTTTCGGGCTAAGGAAGTATTAGATAGACTGTTTAAATCAACAATATTTTTATTATAAATTGCCCTGACAGGATAACTTTCGGGGTGAGCGATTTTAGCATCTCCCAGACGACTTTTAAAGGTTTCATAGACTGATAAAGCAACGGGATCTGATAAACTATTAGCTTGGGCTTCTAATAAGCGAAATACTTTAATTAAGTCTGTTTGAGATAAAATTCCCGTGCCGATAAAATAGCCTTTTTTCATGGTAAAATCTGGTAAAATGCCAAAGGGTTTTAATACTTTTTCTATATCTTTGCGAATACTATCACCGCAATTAATATTAATAACTTTTTCTTCTTGCATAGCATTAATTAAACTTTGCAAACATCCCTCTTTTTCCTCATAATTTAGAGGATTATGGATGATAAAATGAATTGTTTTTATGAGTCGGCTAAATGGTTCAATATCAGAGTAAGGATGAGTTACTAAATCGGGAATATCTACTGTTTCAATTTTAGGCAAGGGTTGATAATTTTGTTGATTAATAATGCCCATTTTTTCTAACCAGATTAAGTCTTGTTTAATGGCTTCTGGTTGAGCATAAATAGAGCTGATTTCTTTAGCTAAAATGCCACAAATTTCTTCTATTTCACACTCAAATTTAATCTCCTCTCCAAATATTTCCCTAATTAATTCAGGATTGGATTCTGAGAGGTTGCCAAGATTGGGATATTTAATAATTAAGCTGATAAGGTGGAGAAGTCGATCAAAATCAATTAACCTTGAATAAGGGTGAAATTTTACTTTGCTATTAGCGGTGCGATTGTGACGATTAACTTGAGTGCGACTCAATTTTGTTAATTTATTATTAAACTCATTTAAGTCTAATTTACCTTGTTTAAAAGGTATCTCATACACCGAAAAAAATCCTTCAGCATTTAGAGCGGGAAATTGCCGTAAAGATTCATTCATGGCAATAATAACATCATTTGGTACTTGACGAGAACGTCTTTTATTCCAGTCTAAACAAACATTTAAAGGAGTTTTTAAATACCAACCAATCCACTTAATATCTTCATATTGTCCTAACTTTTCCAAAAGAGAAATTCGCCACCATCTTTTAGCGTTAGTGGCATCATAAATAATCGGTTTTCCCTCTTGAATATAACTGTCAATTTGTTTAAATATTTCTGCTTCAATTAACTGCCAATCTCCTTGTATATTTTCATCTCCAAAAAGTTGTTTTCTAATGTTATCTGTAGAGATAATTTGATAACTTGAGTCTTGGTTAATTATGTATTTGGCAAGGGTTGATTTTCCGCTACTTGGGCAACCAATTAGGATGTGTGAAATCATAGACATATTATAAAATTAGCATTGATTAGATAATTTACAAAATCTTTTATAAATCTCTTTCATAAATTTATTTATTACTACTGTTATTTTGATAAAACTATCTTTTTTCTGATATAATATTTTGACAAAGTATCCACATTTATTTAATTGTTCTTCTAAACTTTGAGTACTTCCATGAGGTTTTAAATTTCTAATTTTATTCATATTTGAAAGTAACAAAAAATCTTCTTTTAAATTCTTAGATGTATCATAAAAATTATTTTCGATAACTTCAAAGAATAATTTAGTAAACGCAGGAAAACTTTTTTGAATTTCCCTGATTTGATTATAATCAATATAAATAGTACCTATTTTTTTTAGATAATTAGCCTGTATTTGTGAATCTGATTCAATAATTATATTTGGAAAAATCCAATTACTACTTTGAGAATTTTGTTTTTTTTGCTCATAAATTTTCTTAACACGAATATAAGCCTCTAAAAATACTTGATTATCTTCAGATAGACATTTATATTCTTCTTTAAAAATAAATTCTATGGCTGATTCTAAAATTTTGCGCACTTCTTGACAAAAAGCAATAATATTATTATTCTTTCTACATTCCGCCATATTTTTATTATAATGTTCTAAATTTTTTAACCAATCTGGATAGTTAGTTTTAATATATTCATTATTGATAATAAAAGAAAAATCAATAAAATAATCTTCAGGAATATTTTTATTTTGTTGTTGGTTTACTTGTTTTGTAGAATTATAAGAATATGTAGGTTTATTTAGAGATAATTTATAATTAGTTTGTTTTTCTTCTCGTTTTAGTTTTTCTAATTCTTTTTTTAATTCTTCTAATTGATTATTAAAATTATTTATGTTACACTCAAATTCATTTGATAAATTTGTTAGAGTCTCATTCAATTTTTTCTCAAAATTTTTACGACACTGTTCCACATTTATTTGTATTTGTTTAATTTGATTTTCTACATTTTCAATTGTCATGAGATTTTTTTAATAATCAAATATTTAATTATTAATTAACATTCAATAGTTGATAATATTGATCAATATACTTACGATAAATCCTATCATCTTTACCCTTAACCATACCAATAAATTCTATTTTACCCTTTAATACATCTTGGAAACGAGGGGTTTGCTTCCCCGAAAATCTCGCCTTATGATGATACTTTTCTTCAAACTCCTTCTGTGCAGATTCTAAACCAAATTTAGCCCAAGCATGAAGCATCGCCCTTACTTGACGCACAAAACATCTATCCACATTGGGAAACTGATTAGTCGTTAAACCCGTTACCTCTTGATGATTACCCTTAGTTTGTAAACGAGTTTTCTTCTCATTCACATTAAACCCATTTTCTCTAATGATACTAAGGAGTCGTACCCCAAGATGGATCTCTCCGAGATTTCCCAAAACTATCTTTTCCCCTTCATCTTCATTGACAATATAAGCCAAATCCGCAGGAAAATCCTTGAGAGTAGTAGAAAAAGTTATATCATCAGCATAACGAGTATAAGTTGCCTTACAATCCTTTGCTAAACGCTGTAATTGACTATCCATCTTCCCACAAATCATATTCGTAACCATGGGAGAAGTAGGCGCACCTTGAGGTAACTGATTATTATGACAACAAATTTGCGCTAACACCGTAGCCACATCAGGAGGTAAATGATAGGGAATCCCCATAAACATCCCCCTAACTCGTCCAAAATTGACGGAGGGGAAAAAGTTTTCTAAGTCTAAATTTAAAACATAGCGTTTTTTGACATGGGCTTTAGCATTAGTAACAATGTTCTTATCTTGTACAAAACCATGCACCGAAGGCTTAACCTGATAAACTGCTTGTAAAACTTGATTGAGTTTTTGTTGAATAATTTTTAAGGCAGTAATGGGAGTTGATATTTGTCTTTCACCCCCTGATTTTTTGGGAATAGTGAAGGTTTTATAACGTCTCTCGGAGTTAACTAAGTAAAGATGATAAACTAACCGCTTATGAGGAATATTTAAGAGTTTAGCAACATCTAAAGGAGTTTTTAATTGATAGAATTTTATGGTTAATTCTTCGGGAGAATCTTGGAGTAATAACGGATTTTGGTTTTGCTGATGAGAAAAAATAAGTTGCCCTTGGGGAAGATTCGCCGTCATTATTACTCTTGAATTAACAATAAAAACTTGTGACTAAAAAGAAAACTAAAATAAAAATCACTTGCGGGTTGTATTCTACCTTATCCATATATAAATAGTAGTTAAACTTAGTTTATATAAGTCTCGTAAAGCTAACCTTGAAATACACCATCGCAGGATCTACAATGGAAATCAATATCTTACCCTACAAGTGATTTATTTAGTTTTAACCTTTTTTCAGGTCATACTATTACTTTATCTTACCCTAAAAAGAAAACCAATGATTTGATGCTAACGACGAAATATCATCAGTTTGGTTAATTATTCCTTAAATTATAAATAGACATCTCCAAAAATTAAAAATTAAATCAATTCTTATAAATTGTCAATTTTAACCCATTATTCCCTGCTCTCTGCTCCCTATTTTCTGGAGAAGTCTAATGATGAGTAAGGTTGAATATTTTATATTCTCGAAGCTCTTTTGTTGACACTCATCCATTAAATCAAAGTGCGATCGATCGTTAGTGTTAAGCGGTGTTACGGGAAATTCTTGTTTCTTTCAGTTGATAGAAAAATAGGCAATATTAATTTTCTTTAAAAAAATTTGTTAGTTTCTGTAAACTTGCTGTATAATGTAGAGAGAGTTTTCCAGTCTTTGAAACAAAAGATCAGGAGAAAGAGAGGTAAACAAAGAAGTTTACTACTTTGTCAACAAACAACTCTAATCTCCATATTTTCTAAGCAATTATATGATAGCAGATTTGAAATAAGAGTTGTTAATTATTTTTACACTTTTTTCCTATAAAAGTGTAACATCAGATAAACTAGAACTCCTGAAAAACTTGTAAATATTGAGATTGAGCTAAAGTAAAAAAATAAAAATGTCCAAATCTTAATATTTTTTATTTTTACGGCTTCTTAAAAAAAACAAGTATTAGTTCTAGTTATCCCAGACAAAGAAAGTAAAAAACCAAAAAAAGCCTCTGTTTCTCCGAACCAAAAAAAATTAGGAGAAAAGAGCCATGTACAATCCCTTACAACTAAACCAAGAACTAAATCAAACAATCTGTCAAATCTTCCCCCACCGTTGGAACTGGATTTTAAAGAAAGAAGCACAATCATGGCGAACCATCAAAACACCCCTGAGAGACGAAAGCCTCATCAAAATATTCTCAGACTCCACACAAATAGTAGGAGTAGGATTTGGGCAATATAGTCAATACATAATGCTAGACATAGACAAAAACTCCCCCTACCATCCCAATAATGACAGAAAAGCCATTATCAAACTAGAATTTGCACTCAGTAAAATCGGACTAATAGAAAACATCAAAATACAATCAAGCCACAGCAGTGGCATACATATATACTATCCAATAAAAGTAAAAATAAAAAGCTATCAGTTAGGGAAAAAAATAACAGAATACCTAGAAGCAGAAGGATGGACAGTAAAAAACGGAATATTAGAAGTATTCCCCAACAAGAAAAAAGGGAGTTATAGCCACAACAAAGAAGAATGGGCAGTATATCAAAGACATAGACTACCTCTACAACCAGACAGTGGTAGTTATCTCCTTGACGACAAATATCAAGTAATCAGACAACAATGGTGCTGTGGACTAGAAGAATTTGTAACTCAATGGAGACAAATAGAATCAAGACAGCCCATAGAACAACTAAAAACCTACCTCTACGGGAAGATAAACAGCAGTAGTAAACTAAAAACCATCACCAGAGAACTAGAAGCACAAATAGCTAGAGGATTCACCAATGCAGGAGAAACCAATGATATTCTCTTGGAACTAGGAAGGAGAGTAAGAATAGTAGAAAAATTAGGAGGAATAGACCTAAAAGATAAATTAATAGAAATTGTTACTTCAATGTCAGGATATAAAGAATACTGTGGACATCAACAAGAAATAACAGAAAGATGTCAAGACGTAGCCCGATGGGCGCAAAAGCATTTTTGGGTAAAAAACGAGAGAAAAAAACAAGACTTACCCCTACCCAAAACCAACAATAAATATAAACAAGAAGAAGCCAGAATAAGAATAAACAGAGCCTTAGAACAAGCCCTAGAGAAAACCTTTTTCACCATAACAGAATTTACCACATGGATGGTAAAAACAGCTAAATGCTCCCTAAAAACCTTATATAAATACCAAAAGCAATGGAGAGGGATAGTAGAGAAAATGATTACTTTAGAGAGTGGGGAGTCAAGACTAGAGAGTCGAGAACAATTAGAGAATAAAGAACAGTCAGAGAGTGATGAACTCGGATTTGGGAACTCAGAACAGGGAATAGATAATACAGAAAAAAATAAAATCGTGTGTAATAAACCAGAGGAAAAAGAACTGAGGTTAATTTACAAACAAAATACAATAACAGAAAAAAAACAGCTAGAAACAAGACAGGATAAAGAACACAGCCAATTAAATTTAGAAACCAGAAAAATAAGCGAAAGTGTGGAAAAACTACCAGCAGATAAAGATTTGAGCTTCTTTAATTTAGACCAGTATATACTAAGGTTATTTATCCTTAGTTTGTTTAAACCGCAAGGGGACGAAGTTAAAAAAGAACAAAAAACAAAAATTAGTTACGAGAGTAAACAAAATGAGCCACAAGAAAAAGATAGTAGTTATAAAAGTAAACAAAACGAGCCACAAGAAGAAAAACTGGACAAACAAACTCAACAGTCGTTTAAATCAGACGAAATTGTACTTGGTGAGGGTAGCCAACAGGCAACAGATAACAAGCAACAGGGGATTTCCAAAAACTCAAATTGTGACCTTGTCAAGTCTAGTAAAGGTGAGTGTAATAATGATAATTTACAAGATGTAATAATCAATGAACAAAGTCAGCACTTAGGAATAGAGGATAAGAGTTTACAATCTTCATTAGAACAAGCAGGTAAGGAAAAATGTCAGCAACGAAAGGAAAATCAAGTATCAGGACAGAAAAATAGTAAGGCAAGGACAAGGTTTATTCAGGAGTTAAAAGAAAAATGGGGAGAATTGCCCTCAAAACTCATTAACTTGATCTTAAAAGCAGAAGCACAGCAGTTAGAAAATTGTACTCAGTTGTTGGAAAAGAATAGTAAAATCGGCAATCCTATTGGTTTTGTCATCAAAGCCTTAGAGAATAATTGGCAGGTAAATAAATCGAACAAGTCTAAACAGGCAAAGGAAGAAAAATCATGGTATGCAGAGTTTGAGCAGTTTTATAAAGAAGCTGTAATGCAAGGGTATTGTTTAGATTTACCTATACGCTATTTACCTACTAATCATCGTCATGAACCAATGGTGAGGGTGAATAAACCAGATCCCCTTTTCAATGCTCCCTATACTTTGATGTATTGGCGCGAAGCAATGGCTTTTTGGCTCCGATAAGGCGTTAAACTAAGCCAGTTTGTTACCAAACCGACTCGTCTTCAGAACGTAGCGTGAGACTTTCACCTCACTACGCTCCTCTGTTTTGGCGTAAATAGAAGGTTGGTGCAACGAGGGGCAATCAATTCATTAGTACTATTTAAAATGCCATTTTTGAGGCTTGAATGATAAGAAACTTAAATAATAAACTTTGCCGAGTTTGTCTTCTTTTAGGCAATGTTTATTATTTTAAAGACGTATTTATAATACTTTGATGGCATCACTTTTTGGGGTAAAGCTAGGGAAGCTGCAAAATCGGCAAAGTAGCTGAAAGCATTGATTGATAAAGTCTTTGTCGGTTATTGTAAGAATCTTAAAAGTTTCAAAAAGTGCCGATTTTTGAGAGTGTCGGAAGTTTTTACTCTTTATTATCAAGATTTCATCACATAAGTCTAAAGTTTAGAAGAAAAATATAAAGAAGTGCCAACACTTTAGGTTATTCGGAACTTCCATTAATTTATTTTGCCGTTTCTACACTTTCCCTAGCTTTACGCCTATTTCTGGGGAGGAAAAACATTAAATCATATAATCAAAGATATATTTTCATGGTTATTTGTAGAGATATGTAAATTTTTGTATTGTTAGTTAAATATTCTCAAGCCGAATCTTATCCAACTGGGATTTATATTTCTGCCATTGGGGCATACATTGACTAACTAAAAGCCAAAAGTCTTCGCTGTGGTTCATCTGTTTGAAGTGGCATAGTTCATGAATGATAACGTAGTCAATGCAGTTGAGGGGGGTTTTAATTAATTCAAGGTTGAGGTTAATATTTCCTCTACTGCTACAGCTTCCCCAACGGGTGCGCATTGGGCGGATTTTTAGATTAATCTGCTTTTCTGGTAGTGTTAGGATATTTCTGGTTTGCTTGAGGCACTGTTCAAGGTGTTCGGAAAATATGACTTTAGCACGTTCTAAATACCAACTTTGTAACAGTTGCAGGATTTCGGTTTTATTCTCCCTATCAGGCACGGTAATTTCAAAGAAGCCTCTTTTTAGTTTGATGCTTTGGTTTTCTCCTTCATAGATTTTCAGACGGTATTGACGACCTAAATAGTAATGGGTTTCTCCACAGATATATTGGCGTTGGGGTAAAGGAGGAGGTAATTGTTCCAACTTTTGCAGGGTTTTATTTATCCACCGTTGCTTTTTTTCTAACAGTTCCTCAATTTGCCTCATTGATGCCTGTTTGGGGGCATGGACGACTATTTCTTGGTTGGGATGGATGGAAATTTGCATGGTGCGTCTTTTGCCTCGTTTCAGGAGGTAAGGCATAGTTTTCCCATAAAGACTAAATTCTTGTTTTTCTGAGGGAATAGGTGCGGATTGATACATAAGAAATTACTCAAAAAGGATAATTTTTAGACATTGCCAAAAATTGAAAATAAAATCAATTTCCATAATAATTATGCCGAAGTCTTTTGAATGAACTCAAAAAAATATGAGTAAATATGGAAACTATTAAGATACAATTATAAAAAAACTGAGGAAATTTACATGAATTTTTCTATGAAACTTTTCGGAGTAGGTGCTATTTCATTGGGTTGTACTGCTCTTTTTGTAAACACAATTTCTGTACTTGGCTTTCAGTATGAGCTTTTATTTTTTATAGTATTTTTAGCAATAGGTCTTTGCATTCTAAGTTTTGCTGGTTTGGCTTTGGCTATGGCAGTACAAGCTATTGGAATGTTGCTTATTGAATTCGCAGAATATATTTCTTCATTGAATTAGCATTTCCGCCTAGATTAAGTACTAATGTAAAATTAATTATATATAGGCAATGGGTTAAAACTCATTGCTACTATAGATTTTAGAACTTCCCCAGTACTAGGTATCAGGTAGGCGAATAATGGCGGTGCTGATACATTTATCAAGAATAAAATCAATGCTATCAAAGTCTAGCTCAATGTCATAATTTTCTAAGGTATCAAATAGGTAGTCTTCAATTTGGATTTTCATTTGATTCTGCACGTCAATATTCGTCTGCCAGTTAACAATACGGTTATTGTCAATGATTTCGGCGATCGAACTCGCTAATTCCCCACTCAAATTTTTAATCTCTGTTTTATCCTCTTTATCCCCATTTATCCCTATTTTACTTTTATTATCGCCATTAATCTCTATTTCATTATCGTTATCTCTATTTATCTCTTTATTACTGCTTTTATCTCCATTTATCTCTGTTATATTTAGCTCACACAATACTTTATATATAAAACCGTAGTAGGCTTGGGCAACGGGATTTTTTCTTAAAATAGGAGGAATATCCTCTCTCTGATTACGGTTGCGCACTTGGTTACAAATATTTTCTGCTTCTTTGAGTAAGGTTTGGGCATCTTGGTAACGTTTCTCTTTTATTTCTCTGAGGATTTCTTGCAGTCGTTGGGAGAAGGGTTGGTAAAAGGTTTCATCCTCTTGAAATTTGGCGTTAATGGTGTGAATGGTACGGGAGGCGATCGTCTCGGCTTGGGCGATAGGAGTTGTAAAGCTGTTGATTTCTGCTTGGAAGGCTTCCACTTCAAAGATGTCTGTCAATTCTACTAGGGTTTGAATGTCTTGGGCTTTGATATGGGTATTGAGGAGGTTTTGGATGGTTTTTTGATGTTGTTTGAGATCCAATGTATCCCCAAATTGTCGGGCGGCGGTTTGGCGAATGTCGGTAAAAAACTTACAATCTTGTTTATAGCGGTGGATTTTCTCTTTGGAGATTTCCTCAAAGAAGCTGACACTACTTAATGCCAATTGTAGGCAACGGGCATATTGGGATAGTCTTTGGTTAAATTCTTGTCTCGTTTTCTCCTCCCGTAATAATTCCACAAAGGCGTTGTTATCCTGACGGTTGCTAATACTGGCAAACATCCCCCACAGTTGGCTATGATATTGTTCAAGGTTACGCCATTGCTTGGTTATAGTGATAATCACTTCGTCTAAATCCCCCCCTTCATATTCCCCTTCTAAGGAGTTGTAAAGATCGATCGCATCCCCTAATAGTTCTAATACTCCTGCATAGTCAATTATTACCCCGTATTCTTTCCCTTCATATAAACGATTCACACGGGCGATCGCCTGCAATAGTCGATGGTCTCTTAATTTACGGGTGAGGTATAAAATAGTATTTTGGGGCGCATCAAAACCCGTGAGCAGTTTGTCCACAACTATAATAATTTCGGGTTGCTCTTGATGTTTAAAGGCACTAATAACAGCGTCTTGGTATTTTTTTTCTGTGCCATAACGTTCCATCATGGTAGCCCAAAACTGTTTAACAACTTCTTGACTGGTACGAGAATTGTCGTCACCTTCTTTTTCATTAGGTGCGGAGATAAGAACTTCACTGCTAACCTTGCCAAATTCATCGAGGTATTGTTTATATTTAATGGCAGTTAGTTTATTGGGTGTCACCAGTTGAGCTTTCAGTCCCCGATTTTGAAAGTTGGTACAATAATGCCCTGTAATATCCCAAGCGATGGCTTCGATCGTCGGTTCGGCTTGGTTAAGTTGGGCAGGGGTGGCAAAATGGCGTTTTAATTTGGCTTTTTGTGCCTCATTTAAGTCAATGGTATAACGTTCAAACCACCGATCTAAACTTTGGGCATCAACGGTTAATTCTGCCAGTCGGCTTTCATAGAGCAAGGGAACTACTGCTTTATCTTCTAAGGCTTTACGAATGGTATAGGTGGGCTGAATCATGCCTCCAAATAGTTCTACGGTGCTTTTTTCCTTTTTCTGGACAGGAGTGCCTGTAAAGCCAATAAAACAGGCATTAGGTAACACTCTTTTCATGGCGGTATGAAACCCCCCGAATTGGGTGCGATGACTTTCATCCACTAGGACAAAGATATTGTTACTTTGGTTTTGATAGCCGTGAGAGTTGATGACGGTTTCAAATTTGTTAATAATGGTGGTGATAATAGTGGCTTTGGGTTGGTCTAAAAGTTGCTGTAAGTGTTTGCCAGTGGTGGCTTGGACTACCTCAGCCCCGCAGTTGTCAAAGGTGTTATAAATTTGGTCATCTAAGTCAGTGCGATCTGTTACAAGGATAATTTTCGGGTCTTTGATGGTTGCTATCTTCTCTAAGTCTTTTACATTCTCACTTCTTAGGTTAATATCTTGATTAATTCCCAAGTTAACATCTTTACTTATTAAGTTAATATCTTTATTTATTAAGTTAATATCTTTATTTATTAGGTTAATATCTTTATTAATACCTAAGTTAGTATCTCTTTCTATGTCTAGGTTATTAGAGACGTTTTGCTCCTGTTCAATATTAATAACTTGGTAAGTATTTAAGTTATGACCCTTTATCTTATAAGTGTTCTGACCTTTATTAATATCTGAGTTATTATCTTTTTCTAGTTCTGAATAAGTAACTTTGTCAGTGTCTTGTTTGTTGATAACTTGGTTAAGAAATAAGTTAATATCGTGTTTAAGAATACTGTTAGCGCCGCTTTTTGCGATTGACTTGGCGAGAAAAACCATTGTCAGACTTTTACCACTTCCTTGGGTATGCCAGACAATACCGCCTTTTCTTTTCCCTTTTTGGTTAATGGTATGGATACGTTGGAGGATATTCTTAACGGTAAAATATTGTTGATAACGGGCGACTTTCCTTTCTCCCCCATCAAAGAGGCTGAAGCTGTCGGCTATTTCTAGGAGTCGTAAAGGGCGACAAAGGGCATAAATAAGCCTATCTTGAGGGTTAATACTGCGTTTACTATTGAGATTATTTTCATAGTATTGACGACTATCCTTTAGGGGAAAATGATTAAAACGGTTTTTGTCTGAAGTAAATAGTTTATCAGTTTGGGCAGGGGTTAAAGGGGTATTTATCAGGGTTAGTAATGCCGTTTCATCTTCCATCATCCCCCCTTTATTAAGGCTTATTTTTGCCCCTATATCCCCAACATTGGGGAGTTGCTGACTTTCACCCCTAAAATTGGGGGCAGGGGGGCTATTTTCCCCTTCAATTTGCATTATTCCCCCATTATCAAGGGGGGTTAGGGGGGATCTTTCTTCCCCTTCAATTTGCATTATTCCTCTATTATCAAGGGGGGTTTTTTCTTCTTTCCACACACTCCAAAACTGCTTAGGAGTTCCAACTGTGCCATATTGGGCTTCACTATAACAAAGGGCGAGTAAGAGTTGATTGTAGTGGAATAGGTGGGGGATATGGTTAGGTTTTTGGTAGGTGCGCAGTTGATTAATGGCTTCGCCCATGGGATTTTCTATGCCACTGCCTTTACATTCAATGGTAACGAAGGGGATACCATTAACAAATAAGACTATATCAGGGCGATTGGTTTTACTGCTGTGGCGTTGTTCAATTTCTAATTCATCGGTGACATGATATAAATTATTTTCGGGGTTTTGCCAGTCAATATAGTTGAGGTTAAAATTGCCTTTGCCGTTGTCGTAGGTTTCTTCAAAACTCTTACCAAGGCGTAATGAGTGCCAGATGTTTTCGTTAGTTTGGATTAAGCCCACGTCTTCAACCTTCAATAATGCCTCAATGGCTTCCTCAATGGATTTATCACTGAAGGGGTAACTTTTACCAAGACGGGAGAAGGTTTGTTTTTGCAGGAATTGACGCAGAATATGACTGAGGATAACTTGATCTTTTTTCCCTCCTCTGAGTTGATTAGCCTCACTGGGTAAAAGGTATTCATAACCCAAGTGCATGAGTAAATGCAGGGCGGGAATTTGGCTAGTAATTTCTTCGTAGTGGGAGGGGATAAAGTCGCTCATGGATTGAGTAATAAAAAGGTTAAATCTGTTTGGGGGTGGGAATTATGGTGATTAATCCTGTGTTAAAAGCGGAATCATGGGTAATAATGGGTAAGTTTTCTAATTCACCTTGTGCCATAATCATTCTAAGCTAAGACGCATTTAAGTTGCATTAATCAAATTTCCCTTATTCTTAAATTTTTTACTCCAATTTATCTCTAATTGATTTTCATTTAATAGCCTTGCGATTATTGTTTCTAACTCTTCTACATTT
>Ga0210044_10003143_pt1 | contig 23782 bp, 28 predicted proteins | sample CryGey13umfilter_2_FD_183959 | JGI IMG/M metagenome (GOLD analysis project Ga0210044, IMG submission 183959) | Groundwater microbial communities from aquifer in Utah, USA - Crystal Geyser 4/9/14 3 um filter (SPAdes) (version 2) | ecosystem: Environmental > Aquatic > Deep subsurface >... | reverse complement strand
ACTGTTTCTAATATTCAAATTTCAATGGTGCCGACACGAGGATTTGAACCCCGGGCCTGCTGATTACAAATCAGCTGCTCTAGCCAACTGAGCTATGTCGGCATCGAAATTGAGCCAGAATTATAGTCGATTATATTTTCAATGTCAAGTCTATTTTCTAGAAATTTATAATTTCTCCATCTTTAAGAATTTTTGGCTTCCATTTGCGACAATATTGCTCTATTTCTTTAGTTATATTTTCTAAGAACATTGGCTTTATATGATTTATATAGAGGTTTACATCATCTCTTTGTAAACCTTCAAGCATATTTGCAAGCAATTTTGATGTTAGATGTTTACTCTCTTTTGCAAGCAGTTCCATATGTGATGGGAAGGAACACTCTAATACAATAGATTTTATTGCCTTGTCATTATTGACTATATTGAGTGCATTCTCTAAAGAGTATGTGTCAGCAGTTATTAAAACAGCAGAATTTTCTTTTTTATAGACATATCCGCAGCTTGGAACTGTATGATCAGTTTTAAATGCTCTGATTGATTCATTCTCAGATAATGTATACTCCTTGCCCAGTTCTATTTCTACGTAATTAACACACATACCGCTTTTGTTAGAAAGTGGTATTTTAGAGAAATCTGGCCAAATTAAATCATTTAAAAAGTGTTTTTGTATAGCGTGCAGAGTTACAGGCAAACCGCATATATTTATTGTTTTTTCTATGGAGGTATAATAGTTGTCTATTATGTATGCAATATCAGATATATGGTCTAAATGAGAGTGTGTTATCCATATGTTTTGTATTTTAGCCGACTCCTCTTCTAGTGCTACTAAAAGATTGCCTGCATCTATTACATTTTCTTTATTGAGATAAAAAGAGCTTGTGCCAAACCCTTTAGCTTTTGTTCCATAAGCTCCCAAAACTGTAATTTTATTACTCTTATCTTCTTCTTTATCTTCAGCTTCTATATATTTATCTTTAAAAGTCTCTCTGATTTCATACAATTTATCTATATTTTCAAAAAACATATCTACTAATGTAGGGTCAAAGTGTCCTCCTCTCTCATCGTGAAAAAGTTTTAGTATTCTTTCATCATCCCATGCTTTTTTATAAACTCTATCGCTTCCTAAAGCATCAAAAACATCTGCAATCGCAGTTATTCTCCCATATATGTGAATATCTTCACCACTCTTCCCTTGAGGATATCCCTTTCCATTGTATTTTTCATGATGTTCATAAGCTACAATAGAAGCTGCTTTTAAAAGTGGTCTTTGAGAATTCTTTGTCATGGCGTAGCCTAACTCAGCATGCGTATCCATTATTTTTCTCTCTTGATTATTAAATCTGCCTGGCTTGTTTAAAATGGCATCAGGAATTGCAACTTTTCCTATATCATGCATCGGACTCGCTTGCTTTAAGAGCTCAACTTGTTCTGGAGGTAAGCCGTAAGCGGTTGCAAGTATTTTTGAGTACTCGGCAACCCTTTTAACATGGTTGCCAGTCTCTTTACTTCTACTCTCACCGATGGCACCCATAGTAAAAACCACTTCTCTTTGAGTATCTTCAATCTCTTGAGTTAATTTAGCTGAGACAAGTGTTTCTGCAGCATATGTGCTAGCTAACATTAGCCTTTGCATATCGTTACTGTCAAGCACCCCCTTGTCACCTTTATTGTTTATAACTTGAAATGCACCAATTATTTCATCATCATTGTTAAACATTGGAATAACCATCATACTTTTTGTTGTATAACCAGTTATTTTGTCCACATCAGAGTTAAATCTATCATCTTTATATACATCATCAATCATTATTTTTTGGGCGTTTGTAATAGCCGATCCAACAATTCCAGAATTAATAGGAAGCTCTATAGGTTCCATTCCATGAGCAACTTTAGTCCAAATTGTCTTCTTATCATTACTCACAACCCACACTGTACATCTATCAGCACTGGTAAGTGCTCGACCCATATCAGCAAGCACCATAATGATATCGTCATGTTTTTTAAGTGATGAAACCTCAGTTAAATATATAAATATCAACTCTAATATTTCAGTTGCGTCTAAGTTTCTGGCATGTTTCATTTTTCTAATTTCCTCTTTACTTCGTGGTCATTCTATGAACACCCCATGGGTGTTTTTCTTTTACAAGTTCTAAAAAATATTTCGAAGGGTTGTCATCATGCTTTTCGACAAGCTCACTAAATATTTTCTCAGCCCTCTCAAAGTCACCGTTTATATAAACTTCCAGTGCTTTATCATAAAAAATTTTCAGCTCATAAGATTTTTCATTTGAAGGCATAAGTTCATAAAGAAGCACTGCTTCGTCTTTACCTTTTACTTTTACAGGTTCTATTTTTCTATAAACAAAATCTTTTGTAAGTTTTGCCACCGTAAATTCTGTTATCAAAATACTCACGCCGTAGTTTTTAGTGAGTCCCTCAACCCTTGAAGAGAGATTTACTCCGTCTCCGATGACGGTATAGTTAAACCTTGTATCCGAACCCATATTTCCAACAACCACTTCGGCGGTATTTAGCCCTATGCCGATTTTAATAGGAGGTATGCCCTCTTTTGCCAATTCTATATTTAAAGCATCCAGTCTCTCTATCACCTCTAGAGCCGTCTCACACCCCGCATTTGCATGCTCTTTTACATCTACAGGTGCGTTGAAAAATGCCATTACCGCGTCACCTATATATTTGTCGAGCATCCCGCCGTGTTCTAAAACGGAGTTCGTCATAGGAGTGAAGTATCTGTTTAAGAGGGTAATCAAACTCACGGGGTCCATAGATTCTGAAATAGTCGTAAACCCGCGAATATCGCTAAAAAGAATAGTTAACTCCTTCTTCTCACCGCCAAGTGCAAGAGCTTCCGGGTTTTGTATAAGCTGGTTGAGCAAGTCTGCTGAGAGGTAGCTCGAGAATGCATCTCTGAGAAAACGCCCACCCTTTTCTTGTATGTTAAAAGCAAGTGCTTCAACGGCGGCAATGCTTAGTATAAGAGAAAGTAGCGGATAAAACAGGTCTATATATATCATATCTGCGACGAAGAGATATCTTACAAATGCATATATCAATAAATAAATTGTTATATTTAAAAGTGTCCTGTATAAAATTTTCTTAAACAGTAAAACCAATAGAAACGGTAAAAAAACCATCGCTACGATTAAGATTTCACTAATGTGTTTAGGCTCGACTATAAGATGATTTTCAAGCAAATTGGAAATAAAAGTATAGTGAAGAAGCGGACCGGGCATAGAACCCATAGGCGTGCTTACAACATCGCCTGCCCCAACCTCTGTGATACCTAAAATAACAATCTTACCTTTAAAATAATCAGGCTTTATTTTTTGCTCTGCGACATCTAAAAAGGAGACTATTGTATATTGCTTAGGCTCGTAAAAGTTGAGTCGAATAAAACCTTTTTCATTCATACCGATTTGTTTGTCGTTTATTTCCACATGCCAATCATCCACCCTTTTTACAACGGCATCAAACTTAAGTCTTAAGCCCTGAATGGCTAGAGATGGGTATAAAAGATTTTCAAAGTAGACGGCTATAGGGTAAGAACGAAGCAGATGGTCACTCTCTGCAAGGGTTGAGAAACTCCCCGAGAGAGTACACGATTTTAAAATTGGCAAGATATTCATCTCGGCATGTGGAGCTGAAACAAAGAGGGGATTTTTGTACTCTTGCACTTGAGACTGGAGCAAATCTAATGAAGAGTCGCCAAGGAGTTCAAGCTCTACTTCGCCTATTTGCTGGGTGGCATTTTGTCTTAAAAAAAAACCGCACACGCTGCTGTTTAAGCCCGATATTGCCTCTGCCATTGCACCGTCTTGCGATTCATTCGTAGGTTCTGAAAAAATCATATCAAGCAAAACAACATCTGCTTGACTTAAATTTTCAATGCCTTTTGCTAATATTTCTCTATTCCACGGCCATCTGCCGTAGGCGTTGACGCTCGGCTCATCTACGGCGACAAAAACCACATCTTTGCTTGGGATTTTGTCTTGAAGCGCAAAATTTATATCATTAAAACGAAGAGAAAAACTCTCAAATGGCTCAACTTTATATATCTCTAGCACAAGAGTTATGAGTAAAACCGGAAGCAGCACTCCAATATATAAAAGTTTTTCTTTCATTATTTTTATTTCATTTCACTCATAAATTTTTCAAAACGCTCAAACTCTGCATCGTCCTCTTCGCTCCAAGCATCTTCATTTACTTTTTGACCGCTAAATGAAACACGATTTCCGGCCTCTAAATCAAACTCTTTCGTTGACTCTGCCACTGCATATTTGTTTTGTTCGTTTTTGTATTTTTCAAACTCTGATTGCTGATCTGAAACATAGTTGTTAAACTCTTCTTGCACTTTTTTTCTGTAAAGCTCAAACTCTTCTTTTATGCTTGTAACTCCGATGAGCCCTTCTTTGAGCGTCACCGAAGCATTTTGGGTCGCATTAACAACAAAGGAGGTTCCCTTAATGCCGATAATGGCAAAAGGTGTTTTGATTTTTAAAGCATTTTTAGCATCTCTGGATGTTATTTTATAGTATATCTTCCCGTCATTTTGCTCGATTGCATTGTCAGACTTAAAGTGTATAGTCGAACTTGCGTCCAAAACTACAGAAGAACCGTCGATTAATTTTATAAGCACAAAAGCCTCTTTTGCGGTAGTTATCAAATCACCCTCTTGCACTTCAAGCCCAGAGCTAACCTTACTTTTTTTAACAGAACCCACACTCTTCACTTTTACGTCACCTTCAAACTTTTCTACACTGCCAACGATTGCATTTGCACCGGCGAAGGTAAAAAAAGAGACTAAAACAGATAATAAAAACAGCTTCATAAGTAACCCCATATTTGTAAATTTGCGTTGATTATATCATTAATATTGATACAATTAGGTAAAATTTCAGCTCGTTTTTATAAAAGGAAAAATATGTTAAAAGTACTCTTTTCACCCTCTGAGGGCAAACAAAGTGGCGGTAATGAATCGGCAAAAGAGTTGCTCGGCTCAAACATTGCCAGAGAAAAAATTTTAAATGAGTATAACAACTTAATCAAAAATTCAAGTGAAAAAGAGATATGTAATCTTTTTGGATTTAAAAAGCAGAGTGAATGCCAACCCTACATAAATGATATTTTTTCTTCCCCTCTAATGGCTGCAATAGAGAGGTATCAAGGCGTAGCTTATAATTATCTTGAGTTTAGTTCGCTACAAAAAAAAGCCCAAGAGTATTTAAAAGCAAACACGATTATTTTTTCCAATCTGTACGGTCCGATTTTAGGCGGTGATACGATTGCAAACTACAAAGTAAAACAAGGCAACGACATAGGCAACTTTATTCCTGAGAAATTTTATAAAGAGCGCTTTACCTATCAACTCGATTTGTATCTCAACAACGATGAAATTTTAGACCTTCGAGCAGGGTATTATGATAAATTTTATAAAATCACAAAACCCTACACTACTTTGAAATTTTTAAAAGAGGGCAAGAGTGTAAGCCACTGGGCGAAAGCTTATAGGGGAATTGTATTAAGAGAGGTGGCAAAAAACGACATTAACTCTTTAGATGAGTTTATGTCGCTAGAAATCGAGGGCTTAAGTGCTCAGGAGATAAAAGTCACCAAAAACAAAAAAGAGATTATTTACAATATTGTCTAAATCACTTCGCACATAAAACTGTGTAATAGATGCCAATATATGATACTATTTCAGCAATCAACAAAAAGGCATCATATTGCAAGATTCACAAGAATATTTAGACAAAAAATCATACTTTGAAAACGTCATTACACTTTATGGCAGGAACGTTGTTATAGAAGTTTTACAAGACGAAACTATCGACATTCATAAAATCCACATGGCAGATTCTAACAAAACCGACGGCGCTGTGGCTACAATTATGTCGCTGGCAAAAAAAAGAGACCTTGAAGTCATTTACCACTCCAAACATGCCCTCAGCCGCATAAGCAAAAATGCTAAACAAGACCAAGGCGTCGCTATTGACATTATCGCTAAAACCTATAAAAACGCAAATGAAATCGCAAAACTAGACTCATTTAGACTTATCGCACTTGACGGTATTCAAAACCCTCAAAACCTCGGAATGGTTATCCGTTCCTGTGCGGCGGGAAATGTTGACGGCATAATTTTGCCTAAAAAAAACAGTGCAAAAATTTCGCCGTTGGTTATAAAAGCAAGCGCCGGAACACTTTTTAAACTCCCAATATATTTTTGCAACACTATAGATGAGGCTCTCAAAAAACTGAGCGATATAAAGGTTTATATGCTCTCTTCACACGCAAAAAAAAGTATTTATGAAACAGTTCCACATGCCAGAACTATATTTGTTTTAGGCAATGAAAGTGATGGAGTCTCTAGTGAAGTGCAAGCTCTTTGTAACGATACACTCAGTATTCCAATGAACAGAGGCGTTGAGTCGCTCAATGTTGCCGTAACAGCTTCCTTGCTGGCTTTTATGAAGTAGCAAAAAAGCTGTTTCTGAAAGGCTCTATCTTTTTAATGCTTTAGTTTAGTAGTTTACTTAAGAAAAAAATAAGTTTAAAATATCTGCAATCATGATTTCAACTATTTTTATACGCTACATCTCCTATTTTATGACTCCTTTTATGAAGTATATTCTCTACCTCTCCTCTGGTAAATTTGGAGGGTTGAGTTTTAAAGAAATAATTTCTATCTATTATTCTGTAATTTACTCACCTATAATAAAAGTTTTATGAATTTTTATAATTAACTGTTTCAATTGATATATGTCAAGAGTTTTAATTATTTTTAATACTAAACTACCCTGATTCTGAAATATTATCACATTTAAAAGGAGCAATAAAATGGTAGAAATGGTAGATATGTCCGTAATAAGTCCGGGAATAGCGTTGAATGATTTCTTGCCTATTTTTGTCTCTTCTGCACTTGTTATAGTTTTTGGAGGATTCTATGTTGGAATATATACAGCAGTAAAAGTTGGTATGTTTAAAAAATGGGCTATGCCTTTGGCATATGTATTTTGGTTACTTACTGCCTACTGTTTATACATAATGGGAAGCTTGATGCATGTAGGTGATTTTACAGCAAAAGCTTTAGGTATGGCTATGATAGGTTACTTATTGCTTCCACATGCAGTTTACTACATGCAACATCAAGTTCATGAAGAGAATGATCACTAAACTGATGTATATATTTTCAACAATTTAATTTAGGAGGGTACAGTGACAAATAAATCTGTATGGAGTGATAGTCGTTTCTGGCAACGTTCAGCATCGTGGGTCACAGGATTTGCAGCGATTTTATTAATATGGTTAACATTTGATACTTCGGCTCAAATCTCAATGGGTACTGATTCAGACTTACAAAATGGCGTAACAAAAAGGGTTCCAGGACCTACAGTTATAAACTACAAAATCACTTATGAAATGAGCACAAAACGTGGTCATGAAGTTCCTGTGATTGGTGAAAAAGAAAAATTCTTCGGAAGAGATGACTATTCAGAAGAAGAAGCAGGAGAACTGTTACATCTTGGTAAGCTAGGCTCTCAAGCAAAAAATTGTATGGATTGTCATACATTATTGGGTAACGGTGGATATTATGCACCTGACTTGACGAAAGCTTGGCTAGATCCAGCATGGGGACCAGAAGGTTCGCTGCAAGCTATGACAGGAAAAAATACAAAAGAAGAAGCGATGGCTGAATTTTTACAACATCCATCACAATACCCTACACATGCGCGTATGATGCCAAATCTTGGTATTACTGCTAAAGAGGCTAAGGGATTAGTAGCTTTCTTAAAACATTTGTCATCTATAGATACAAACGGTTTCCCTAGAAACTTTGGAAAAATACAAGGAGCAATTCATGGCAAATAATCATTTAACAGGAATTGGAAGTGAATCAAAACAATTAGCAACATGGTATTTAACTGTTGCTGCTATCTTGTTTGGGGCGCAACTCCTTTTTGGTCTTGTTGCAGCGATTCAATATGTTATGCCAGGTTTTCTTTTTGAAATACTTGATTTTTCTATTGCCAGAATGTTACACATCAATGCTCTTGTAGTATGGATGGTTTTTGCAATGTTTGGTTCTGTTTACTGGTTACTTCCAGATGAAACAGGAATTGAAACAATTGGAATAAAAGTAGGTAAATTACTATTTTGGGTTTTTACAGCAGCTATTGTTGTTGTTGTTTTAGTGTTTTTATTTGTTCAAGTCGGACCGGCTGATGAGACAACTATTTGGTTTATCACAGAGGGACGTGAATACATAGAAGCTCCTCGTTGGGCAGATATCGGTATTGTTGTTGTTGTTCTTGGTTTTGTTTTTAACCTTTATGCAACAGGAATGAAAGGCAACCGTTCAGGTATCGTTACTGTAATTATGGCTGACATGCTAGCGTTTGCTGGTATTTACTTAGCAGGAATGTTTTTTACAGACAATATCACAGTTGATCAATACTGGTGGTGGTGGGTAATCCACTTATGGGTTGAAGCTACATGGGAAGTTTATGTTGGAGCTCTTGCTGCTTATGGCTTGATTACAATGATCGGCGCTCATCGCAAAGTAGTTGAGATGTGGTTATGGATAGAAGTAGCAATGCTTTTTGGTTCAGGAATTCTTGGTATGGGTCACCACTACTTTTGGATTGGAACACCTGAGTACTGGTGGGAAATCGGTGCACTCTTTTCAGCACTAGAGCCATTACCGCTTGTCGCCATGTTTATCCATGTTTTATACGACTGGGGGAAAACTCAAGGTGCACAAGAAGCGCTTGGTAAAAAGACTTCAGTTATAAACAATAAACCTGCATTTACATGGTTCGTGCTCAATGCATTTGGTAACTTTTTAGGTGCAGGCGTTTGGGGATTCTTCCATACAATGCCACAGGTAAATCTATACACACACGGAACACAGTTCACGTCGGCACATGGTCACTTAGCTTTCTTTGGTGCATATGCGACAATTTTAATTGGTATGATGTATCTGGCTGTACAAGGTACTAATGGAATCAAGGTTCTCAGAAGTACTAAAACATCTATATGGGCTGTAAGTATGATTGCCGGTGGTGTTCTTGGTATGACTGTTGCCCTTACTCTTGCCGGATATGTTCAAGTTCTTGTTTCTCGTGCACAAATGGGTGCAACTTGGGCAGGTTACTTTGATGGTCAGAGCGGTATGTGGTTTTCACAAGCAATGGATTGGAGACTTCTAATGGGCTTTGTTACATTTTTAGGATTTCTTTTACTTGCTAAAGACCTGTTAACTACTGGTAAAAATCCAGTACATGAAAGATAAGGAGGATATATATTATGTTTGAACCTATGGTAGATGTAGTTCCAAGCTTTTTTGCTTGGTTAAATCAAGGTCCACTAACTTTAACAATTTTTCTTCACACTGTGATTATTCTTCCAATGATTTGGATTTATAAACAAGAGAAAAAACGTTTAGAAAACGAAAAATAGTAGGGAACCTTCGGGTTCCTTTATCTTTAACTCAAATAGGAGGGCAATAAAATGAAATTGAAAAAATTAGTTATTTCAGTTGCTGCATTAGCAGTAGTATCATCAGGTCTATTCGCAGGTACATCCAGCATGAACGTGGAAGAGATGTTTGAAAAAGAGTGTCAAGGCTGTCACGGTCCAAACCATGAAGGTGGAGTTGGTTCTGACTTACGTCAAAAAGTTATTGCGGACAAAAACGCTTACACATTGTCTGAAACTATTTTGAATGGTAGAGCCGGTACTGCTATGCCTCAATTTAAAAACAAATTTACTAAAGAAGATGCTGATAAAATGGTTGATTATCTTCAGCATTTTAAAGGTAGAAAAATTGATCAGCTCACGTTAACAGCAGTTAAAGATGGATGGAAACCTTTACATGATAGAATGGAATTGTTTAGTAAATATCCGCATGCTGTAGATGTGAAGAAAAACACTGATATCTGTTTTGTCACTGAAAGAGATGCTGCAAGAGTTGTGTTTATTGATGGGACAAACGGGAAAGTATTATCAAGACACCCAGCAGGTTTTGCAGTGCATGTAACAGTAACCAATAAACGTCAACCACGCTACGCTTACTCTATATCTCGCTCAGGTCTTGTTACAATGTTTGACTTAAATACTCCAGGACAACAAAAAGTTGCAGAGTGTCAAGTCGGTTCCGACTCACGAGGGCTAGCAGTTTCACCAGATGGTAAATATTTGATGGCCGGAAACTATGTGCCAGGTGGTGCAGTACTTATGGATGCCATGACACTTGAACCATTAAAAGTGTACCCAACTTCAAGTGTTATTGACACTGAGGGAAATATTGGTTCTTCACGTGTGGCGGGTATTTATGATACTCCGTATGGTCCATATATAGCGTTTGCTCTAAAAGATGCCGGACATGTTTATATTGTAGATTATTCTAAACCAGACTATCCAATCGTTGGAGATATTCCAAATATTGGAAAGATTTTACATGATGGTTTCTTAAACGAAGGAAAAGAGATCGGTAGATATCTCTTTCAAGCGTCTCAAGGAAGCGATGTAATGGGTGTTGTTGATTTTAAAACTAAATCTTTAGTTGCTAAAATTTATACAGGTCCATCAGCTAAGCCGCATCCAGGTCAGGGTTCTTCATGGTTTAATGAACATTTGGGCCAACAACTCGGAGCTACTGTAAATATGAATCTTGGCCAAGTTACTATTTGGGATGATAATTTTGATGTTATTCGTCAAATTCCAACTGGCGGCGGCGGATTATTCATTGGAACAAGTGAACATACACCTTTTCTTTGGGCTGACAATGTTCTTGGCGGAGAAGCAAATTGGAACAAGATTCACTTAATCAATAAGCAAACGCTTGAAGTAGACAGAATTCTTACTGTTGGAATTACTGAAGGTACTATTACTGACCCAGTAAGTCACAAAGCACTTTACACATGGAAAGTGCCTACAGTAAAAAATGAAAAAGGCGAAGCTATTGTTCCTCGTATCTTGCACGCCGAACCAGCTAACCACGGTCTCTGGACTATGATTTCAGAGTGGAATGCGGGTCGTATCGGTATCTATGAAGCAGAAACCGGTAAATTTGTTAAATACATCACAGGTTTAACAACCCCTACTTTCACTTATTCTATTGAACATAGACAAACAGTTCCAGGTGCATAACCTGTAATTTCTCCTCCTTGTGAGGAGACAAATATAATTTGTAAAATACACATTTTTTTTGAATTTTATAAACTATATTTCTGCTAAAATGCGTAAAAACAAAGAAGGGAATATGAAAATAAAAATTCTTATGCTAACTGTTCTTTGCTCATTCTTAAACGCACAGGAGTTAGAGACAAAACAAGTTTTTGAAGGAAAAGAAGTTTTCCAAACGTATTGCTGGGGTTGCCATCATCAGACTGCCGTAGCATTTGGACCTTCTTTTACAGAGATAGCCTCTAAGCGTACAAAAGAGGAAATAGTAGCCTATATAATCGAGCCTAAGGCTATGTATAAAGCATTCGGCTACAAAAGAACTGTTATGACACAATTAAAACTTAAAGAGGGAGAGATTGATGCACTTAGTGACTACATTCTCTCTTATAAAGGACAATAATGTTTAGACTGACAAATCTTATCACTTCCGTTGTTGAGAATAAACCGCAAAGAGTTTTAGACGGTTCTATTGCAATATGGAACTTTACTAACAGATGCAACCTTTCATGTATGCACTGTTACTCAAAATCAACTTTGGATGAAGTTGACACACTTACAACCCAGCAGATTAAAAAAACTATTTTAGAGATGAAAACTAGCGGTATAAAGTTTATTATATTCTCAGGTGGAGAACCACTAACAAGAAAAGACTTATTTGAGATTGCAGATTTTTGTAAAAATAATGGAATTATTACTTACCTTTCAAGTAATGGTCTGTACTTTACCAAAGGTAACATACAAAAGATTGTTGACACCTTTAACTATGTTGGAGTAAGTATTGACGGTAACGAAGAAACTCATGACCACTTCCGTGGTCTCAAAGGTGCATTCAGAGAGACACTCAAAGCAGTACTTCTTGCAAACGCTACAGGAGCAAAAGTCGGTATTCGTTTTACTATGACTAAAGAGACTATAGACTCATTAGAGTATATCTTTGAATTAGCTGAGAAGCATAATATACCTAAAATATATATATCTCATCTTGTTTATTCCGGTCGTGGTTTAGATAATCTTGAAATGGATTTGACAAAAGAACAAAGAAGAAAAGCTGTAGAGTTTATTTTAAATAAAGCATTTGATTACTATGAAACAGGTAGAGATATTGAAATTGTGACTGGAAATATGGAGATGGATGCAATACTATTTCTTAAAAAATTTGCATCAAAATATCCTGAGCTAAAAGAGATAATGAGAAAACGATTAGTTAGTTGGGGAGGAAACTCTGCAGGGCGTAAACTTGTAAACATTAACAGCGAGGGCGATGTAAAGCCAGACCCATTTTTTCCGCTGAGTGTTGGAAACATCATAGAACAGGATTTTGGAGAAATTTGGAAGAATAGTGAACTACTTAATCAACTCAGAATCCACCCAAGAACACACGTAAGTGGAATATGCAGCGATTGTGAACAGATAGATATATGTAATGGTGGTTCACGTCCTCGTGCACACGCTATTACAGGTGATTTATGGAGTGAAGATCCATCGTGTTACTTAACTAAACAAGAAAGGAAAAACAATGATTAAACAAATTTTTTTAGGCACAACTTTAGTGGTGTCACTTTTTATAAGTGTACATGCTCAAAGTGTTACCCCGCATTTGTTAAACACAGATGAAAAAATCTTTGTGGTTGAGAGAGAAAACTCTTCTCTTGCCGTGATTGAAAAAGGTATGCCAAAAAGTCATATTTCTGGTATGCACAACATGAACCACGGTGTCGTAAAATTTGACGGCAAAGATGGTTATGTAATCAGCCGTGACGGTTATGTAATAAAGTTTGACCCTGAAAAAGAGATAATTTTGAAAGAGTACAAGACGAGTGATAGTGCTATCGGATTTACAATAAGTAAAAATTTTCTTGCTGTTGCAAACTACGCCAAAAAAAGTGTAGATATATTAGATAGAGATTTAAACCCAATTCAGTCGTTTGAAACAGGTTCTAAAAATGTCGGAATAAAAATCTATAAAGATTATCTGATATTTTCACAAATGGACAACGATAAAATTACTATTTTAAAAGATAAAAATGGTGGTAACGGTGTTCCTAACTTTGTAGTATATAAAGAGTTTGAGGATGTTGGGGTTATGCCTTTTGATGCGATGATTAAAGACAACAACTTTATTGTCGGTTTTTTTCAGAGTGAATATTTTGGAGTAGTAGATTTAGACACAATGACTTACTCAAAAATAAAAATTTTACTCGAAGATAGAAAACCCGTTCTAAAAGTACCCCATTTTGGTTTTTGGAGTATCGGCGGCGGCTATGTTTTTATGCCAGCGGTTGGGAACAACAAAGTGCTAGTCTACACACCTGATTTTAAATTCGTAAAAGCTATCGCGACCGAGGGACTCCCTGTCTTTACCGCACTCTCTCCTGATCAAAAATATTTAGCAGTCACTTTCAGTGGCGAAAAATTTCCTATTATCCAAATAATAGATACAAGAACTTTAGAGGTTGTTAAAAGGTTTAACTTTGATGGAAAAGTTCTTCATCTAAGATGGTCAAAAAACAAGCCAAACCTATATATCTCAGTAAACGATACAAATAAGATTGCTGTTCTAAACACAAAAGAGTGGTACCTCTCCCGTGAAATATTTCAAATTAAAAAGCCCTCAGGCATCTTTATATATGAAGAAGTAAAAGAATGAGTAAAGTTTACTTAACCGGTGCCGGTCCGGGTGATATTGAGCTTTTAACGCTCAAAGCGTACAGAGTTATAAAAGAGGCTGATGTTATCATATATGACCGACTTGCTAATCCTGAGATTCTAAAAATGTCAAAAAATGGTTGTGAATTTGTCTATGTAGGCAAAGAGGACGGTCGACATATTATGCCTCAAGATGATATAAATGAGACTATTTACCAAAACTCTTTAAAATATGAAAACGTGGTCAGATTAAAAGGGGGTGACCCTTTTGTGTTTGGTAGAGGTGGTGAGGAAGCAGCTTATCTACAAGAGAGAGGAGTAAGATTTGAGATTATTCCTGGCATCACATCTGCAGTAAGTGCTCCTGCTTATGCTGGCATACCGGTAACACACCGAGGAATAGCCGCTAGCTTTAGAGTTGTAACAGGTCATGAATCACCAAGCAAAAAAACATCTCAAATTCCATGGGAAAACTATAAAACAGACGATACAATTGTGTTTTTAATGAGTCTGCATAATCTTTCAAAAATAAGTAAAAAGCTTATTGAAATTGGAAAGCCTAGCAACTACCCTATTGCAGTCATCTCAAAAGGGACAACAAAAGATCAAATAGTAGTCGTAGGAACTCTTGAAGATATAGTTGATAAGGCTAAAGATGTCCCGACACCAGCACTTATTGTTGTAGGTCAAGTTGTTAAATTAAGAGAACAGCTAAAGTGGTTCGAGACTTAAAGAGTACCTCTAAGATTAATATTTCGAGAGTTCGTACTTATCCCAGAGTTTTTTTGCATAAACATTTCCGCTATCAATTGATTTTTTAGCAAATGTTTTAGCTTCTGAAAAATTCTCTTGATTGCAATAAACTTCTGCTAAAAGATAGTAAGAGTTTGTATCTCCGCTTTGAGCATTAATTTTCAGCCACTTAAGGGCTTTGTCAAATTTAATAAGCTGCATATAAACAATACCAATATTTTTAATTGCTCCTTGATGAGCCTGCAAAGCGGCACTCTCCAAAAGTTCAGCTGCTTTAGTTACATTTTGATCGGTAAAATCACCCTTGTAATACATAAGTGCTAAATTATACTGAGCATTCGCATTACCCAAGTCCGCTGAGCTTCCCAACCATGTAAATGCCAAATTTAAATCTTGCTTAACATAGTGTCCACTTAAATACATCATAGCTAAGTCATATTGAGCGGTAGCATCCATATTGTGAGCAGACTTTTTTAGCCAGTAGACCCCTTTTTTAATATCTTTTGAAATTCCAATACCATTAAAGTAAAGATAGCTAAGTGCATTTTGTGCGACACTATCTCCTCTGGTTGCATCAACCTTATATAGTTCATATGCCTTGTCATATTCTTTATTTTTGAAAGCATCCAAAGCACTTTGAGAAGCTTGCATGTATACTGCTAAAATCAAAATCAAAATGAATTTATTCATATTTCAAACCCTATAAATAATGTAAAAGAGTAGAGAAAATAAGAGCAGTTAAGAAGGTAACACTTACCATAATAAACCTTTTCTTTGATTCTTCAATATTATATTTCTCTTCAAAATAGTTAGCTAGTTTTATTCCTGGCAATATTGTAAATAGAAACATAGGAAAAGTCATTACTAAAATTATTATAAAATCATTCATCATCATCCTCTAAAATGAACAATTATACCTACATAATTAAAATCATATAATGATTAATATCAATAAATAAATAAACTTTATTAATTATACTACGCTTAATTTTATTTTTGTATTTTAAGCAATAAAAAGGATTCTCATGAAAAATCTCATACCATTAAGCATAGTCTCAATCTTTACTATGTTCACATTTGCTGCCTGTTCAGCCACGAACCAATCCCCGGAGTCTTATACAGAAAATATAAGCCGTAAAAACCTAACACAAGATAATGTTCATAAAATTATCCGAGAAACAGGTAAAAAAAATGGTTGGATTATGACTGAATTTAAAAACGATACTCTAATAGCTGAAAAAGTAGATGGGGACGATACTAAATCGGTAACCGTTAAATTTAATAAATCATCTTTTTTTCTCTCTCCCTCAGATAGTGATTTAGAAGATGCATTAAAAGATGCGTTAAAATAGTAATTATTGGCTAAAATATAGATTTAGATATTTTTAAAAATTCTTTTAAGCTACTGAGTTGTTTTGCGGTTAAATTGGATTTTATGGCTCAAAAAGTATTTTTAAACCTTTTTTATTTTTAATTTTATATCCATTTGATTCTTTTTCCAACAAACCAAGCATTACAAGTTTTTTGAAAGTTCTAGATAGTGTTTCAGGTGTCATATGTAGTTGTTTTGCAAGGTTATAATGCTTCAGTGTAGACACTTCAGTTCTCTCATCAGAAATAAATTTCGCAAGTCTTGCCGTTGAATCTAAAACTACATTTAAGGAGATAACATTTTCAAGATATTTTATTTTTTTTGAAAGCGACTTGAAAAACATAAGTGAAATTTCCGGATCATTAAAAAACTCTTTTTTGAATCTTTCAAAATTTATCTCTATAATGGTTCCGCTTGTTTCAAATGCTCCAGATGCAGGATAAGCAATCCCCTCCAAAAGTACCATCTCTGCAACCATGGTTACAGGAGTAAACCTATGCATAATAATCTCATTATTTTTTGAATCGGTTTTATACACTTTTAGAATTCCCTCTATCAGAAGTATTATAGAGGTTGGCTCATCTTTTTCATAAAATAGAATCGAATCTTTCTCGTAGCTTTTTTTGAGTGCAAATGAGCTTAGAAGCTCCAATTGCTGATCATTTAAATTCTCAAAAAAAGAACATTGTTTTAACTCTTTCAATTGGCTCCTTTCCTCAAATTTTAAAGAACGAGTAATATACCCATCTCTTGCTTAATATGAAATTAATATAAGTAAATGCTATTACTTTTATTTATTTTTGATACACTTATATATCTTAAAAAATAAAGAGTAACAAATGGATTTTCACAAATATATACATGCTGTAGGTACAGGGATAAAGGCAAATAGAGACTTAAGCTTTGAGGAAAGCAAAGATATGATGCATCAGATTCTTGACAGAAGTGCTCATAGCGAGCAAATCTCTGCATTTTTACTTGGGTGGAGACTAAAACCTGAGACTACTGAAGAGTTCAAAGGTGCCATTGCGGCATGCGACTCTTACATCTCTCCTCAAACTATTGAAAACTCTCTTGAACTTGGGTATCCCTTTGACGGTAAAACAAATAATCCATATATATTTCCGCTTGTTGCGAAGGTTCTTAAGGATTTTAACTTAAGCTTAGTTGTTATTGGAGACGATTTGCAACCCGCAAAAAGTGGCATTACCGTCAAAGATATTTGCACTAATATAGAACTAAGCTCCAATGTAAACTATTTTGATAGAGCTTATTTTTTTAAAGAATTACATAATTTAACTGAACTCAGAATGCGTTTGGGTCTTCGTACCGGACTTAATACTATTGAAAAGATGCCTCGTATTGCAAACAGCGAGTATGGCATCACTGGCGTATTTCATAAGCCATATGTACAAAAATATGTAGAAATTTATTCAGACAGATATAAAAAGTTTGCACTTATTCAGGGAAATGAAGGAACTCCTGAACTTTTCAGTAAAGGCCGCTTATGGATTGCTGATGCAAAGGGCACAGAAGAGTTTATAATCGATCCAGAATATTATGGAATCAGCTATCAAAGATCTTGGGATAAAATCACTGTGGAAGAATCTCTTTATCAACTAAGTAATCCATCCGATGAATACATGAAATTAGCTAAATTAAATGCAGCAATTTTTCTTTTTGTAACCGATAGAGCAAAAAATATTAATGAAGCTTTCGAAATGTTAAATGGATAAATACTCAAATCATGTAAGAAATATTTTACATGGATTTTTCCTATCAGTTGGAACTACTATAGCTGAACCATCAACTGTTTTACCCCTTATTGTAAACTACTTTGGAGGAAGTTCGTTACTTATCGGCTTCTTCGCTGCTCTGCTTCGCGGTGGAGCAATTATTGTACAGCTTTTTGCTGCCTTTCAGGCACAAAGCTATCAACTTATGCTTCCATATCTTCGCCGTATTTTTATTATCAGATTTCTTGCATGGTTCTCTATCGGTATTGCCATTATATTGTTTGGTGACAACTATCCTAACCTAACACTTGTTTCTATGGGTCTTGGTTTGTTCGTTTTTTCTTTTAGTGCCGGCTTTGGAGCTATCTATTTTAAAGATATAATAGCTAAAATTTTTTCTCATAAATTTCGTGGAAAAACAATGTCTTACCGACAATTCTTCAGTGCATTGGGCGGACTTGTAAGCGGTGCTTTGACTGCCGTAATTTTAGAAAGCTTTGAAGCACCATACAGTTACGGATATCTATTTATAATTAGTTCATTTATTATGAGTCTTGGGTATCTCGCATTTGCAACGGTAGATGAACCTCTCAAAGTAAATGTTACACAAAAAGAGAACTCCTTTAAAAAATTTCTACATAACTCGTGGATACTGCTTAAAAGTGACAAAGATTTACAAATTCAGATCAGCACATTTTTATTGGCTTACGGATATCTTATCTCTTTGCCTTTTATAATTCTCGATGCACAGCAAAAGATAAACCTTGATGGAACCGCAATTGGTACTTTAATCACATCACAGATGATAGGGGCTATGTTGAGTAATTTTTTGTGGGGAAAACTTAGCTTTAAAGGGCTTAACAAACTAACTGCTAATATAGCTATCTTTACACATATTGTAGCCATAGTAATAGCCTTTAATGCTTCGACAATTTACGAGTACATATTGCTATTTTTTCTTGTTGGAGGGGCAATTGACGGCAACCGCATTGCATCTGGAAACCTTATTCTAGCATTGGCACCACCAGAAAAAAGACCTGTCTACGTAGCTTTGCAGATGAATATAGTATCATTTGGATTATTCTTTTCTATTATCGGAGGAGCAATTCTACAGTTTATAAACTACTCCACGCTTTACTCCATAACCATAGTAATATTGTTATCTTCTATCTTTTTTTCTTTAAAACTAAAAGATTAAATGCCATAAAAACTTTTTATAAAAGCTCTCTCATTTTCTGTTTCAATAAATATTTTAACAATAGTTTGATTGTTCTCACCAAGAACTATAAGACTTTTGTCGATAACTTGAAGATGGGATTTGCCCCACTCTTTATCAAGTTCATCTAAACGAAGCAGAACATCAGCAGCACTTGGCTTCTCTTTATCTCCTGTTTGAGTATTTATGATAGTCAAGCCACCAATTCTTTTTTCCAGTGTATATGGGCTATATATCTTCACTGCCTTGTAGATTCTTTCATTTTTTTCTTCAGGCATAGCTCTTTGCATCGAAAGGATGCCCATAACCAAAAATGCAAACAAAAGTCCAATTAAGATACCTTTTTTAGGATTCATTATTTCTCCAATTTTTTATATAATTCTCTGCTTTTTTGTCAAGCATTTTCATTCTCTCATTCCCTTTTGGGAGCGTTCTTCTCAGTTCTTTCATCTCTTGTAAAAATCCAGATATTCCTTCGGGAATAAGGTTTTGCAAATATTTTTTTAAATGCTTAGCCATTGCAGGAGAAGCCCCTGAGGTGGATATAGCAATAATCAAATCATCTTTTTTTACATAAGAAGGAAATATAAAATCACAATACTCTACGGAATCAACTGCATTACAGAGGCAAGAATAGAGTCTTGATTCATTAAATATTTCAGCTTGAAGCGATATATCATCAACTGCAACAACGACAACTGCGTATGACACTATATCACCTTTCACATAAATACGCTTTTCATACTGCAAATTTTCTATCTCGATTCTGTGCATCATTTTATCAGAGAAGTCAGATGCAATGAGACATATATCTTTTGTGAAATCCAGTAAATGATTAAGTTTTTCATAAGCAATACATCCACCCCCAACAATAAGTACTTTTTTATTGTCAAGTTTTATAAAAGCTGGAAAATAACCCACTCAAGACCTTCTAAAATATTCTAATGATAAAACTATATAAATAAAATAATAGCATAAATTGCCAAATAACAAGCAGTTTGTCTACTATTTAAGGGTTTGCTTAGAGTTTGAAGCAATTTATAGTCTCTTACCTTAACAAGGAAAATAATATCTTAAACTAAACACTCAACAATTGATTAAGGTCAATAAATTAAAGTGGCAAATAGAATAAAATTTAACTGTTAATAAACAAATAGGACGCTATTAATATGAAAAATGAAATACTTTCAAGAATACAAAAAAAATTTCCTTTAGTTGCAAAACCTTTTCAGGTTATTGCTGAAGAACTTGGAATAAGGGAAGATGAGGTTTTAGATATACTTCAAAAAGAAAAAAATGATGGAATAATCAGACAAACTTCGGCAATTTTTGATACAAGAAGACTCGGTTACGAATCTTCACTAGTTGCATTTAAAGTAGCCGAAGAAAATATGAAAAAAGCTGTTGACATTATAAACTCACATCCAGGCATCTCTCATAATTATGAACGCAATCACGATTTTAATATTTGGTTCACACTTGGTGTTCCTCCAGATAGTAAACTTGGACTAGAAAAAACAGTTGATATTATCGCTGAGATGGCACAAGCGGATAGTTATATAATGCTTCCTACTCTTAAACTTTTTAAAATTAATGTAAAGCTTAATGTTACCGGCAATGACAGTAAAAAGGAGAGTGTAAAAAAAGTTATTCATAAAGATGTAAAACTCACTTCTTTACACCATGAGGTTATTAGATTAGCCCAATACGACATTAATATGGTAAGGGAGCCTTTTGCTGAAATAATTGAAAAGTTGAGTATAGATTATGATACATTTTTTAATATTTTAAATGAACTACAAGAGGCTGGAATTATGCGTAGATTTGCCTCTATCTTAAACCATAGAAAAGCCGGTTTCAACGCAAACGCTATGGTGGTATGGGAAGTAGATGAAGACAATGGTAAAGAGATTGGCGAAAAGGCAGCTGCTTTTTCTGCAGTTAGTCACTGTTATTTACGTCCAAAATATGAAAATTGGCCATACAATTTATTTACTATGGTTCACGGCAAGACTACTGAGGAGACAAACTCTATAATTGACGAGATGGCAAAAGAGATTCCAAGCAGATCACACATGCCTTTATATTCATCAAGAGAATTTAAAAAAGTAAGAATAGAGTATTTTACACCTGCAGCTAGAGAGTGGGAAGACAAATATGGTAAATAAATAAAAAATAAGGTACACTTTATACAATGAATTTAACAAATAAGGAATATTTATGGAACTTTTTTTTGAATTAGAGATTGCATACATCGTAATAGCAATCTTTTTTTTAGTCGTGACCGCATTTGTAACTACAAGAGACTTTATGCCTAAGGTTGCATTTTCAAGGGGAATGATAAGCGTTTCTATGCTTTTTGCTACAATGATTCTTCTTCACTTTTTCGTAACAACTACACGTATAGATGGGGTAAAGGAGATTTTTAACGAAGGTGGTACAATTATTTGTGAAAATAAGATGAACAGAACTATATCCCGGTCAGTACTAATTTCAAAAGAACTTGAGTGGAGGCTAAAAGGTGATTACTTTACCTCCGACAACCATACACGTGACTTTCATACTTCTAGATGTATTGATTATTCACCAATAGCACCAAAAAATCCAACTGAATAAATGTTGGAAATGTTAAAAAGATACTCCTTGGCATTTATATTTCTTTTCGTGGTAATATTATTTATGCTACTTGGAACATTAGGTGTTAAACTATTTGGAGATATGATGATTAAGGACACAGGTGTTGCTATGGAGCCTAGAGTAGAAAAGGTTAGTTTATGAGTCTTACTATTATATTGATTGTTGCTGTTGTTCTAAGTTTAATCTTTCACTTTGTCGGGGTTTATGCGGGCGCCAAAAAAACTGTTTGGTTTGTAATCGCCCTAATGTGGGCCGGAGCTATAAACATAACAATGAGTGAGGTAAAACCTAAGGGTTATAAAGATATAGAAATAATGAAAGGAAAATATCAAAATACTGACATTATAATAGAAGAAGCTATGCCAGAAGTCTCAGTATATGAAATGATAAAAATCAAACAAAGCTTTCAAATCAATGAGCAAAGTCAGCCGTTAAAATAAGAGCAAAGAAAGTCTCAAACGCGTGCTCAACACAGCTCCAGTAGCAAAAAAGGGTATTCCCACTATTTTATATTTCAAACATAATTAAAATAAAATGAATGTAGCAATGATTATGCGTAGCAAATGGTATAATCCCAGTATGACTTCCATACTATTTTCGGTTATAAGCATCTACATTTTTATAGTTCTGGGCTTTGTTGCGAAAATGAGCTTTAAAGAACAGATTGACGACAAAACTATTACGCTTATTAATGTTTATTTCTTACAGGTTTTTCTTACCTTTTGGGGGCTTTTGCTTCGCCCAATTGACGTCACTCTGCTCTACGCTCCGAGTATCTATTTGCTTATAGTCGCGGTTGTAGTCGTTGTTTCGGCACTGCTAACCAAAAAACTTTTTGCTGATAAAAAAGAGTACTCCATCGCCACTGTTGCTGCTATCATCGGAAATACGGGGAACCTCGGCATTCCTATAAACATCGCCATCTTTGGAGAAGAGTCTATTCCCTACACCACGGTTGTCAATCTTGTAAACGTTTTTGTGGTTTATACTCTCGGGGTTTATTACTATTCACGCGGGAGTTTTGACGCTAAAACTTCACTCATAAACATAGTAAAACTTCCTATTTTATGGGCGGCGATTATTGCCATTATTTTAAGTGTAAACCATTACGAGCCTTCGCAGATTATAAAAAACACTCTCATGATGGGAGCCTACGCTTCTATGACAATGCAGCTTTTTTTGTTTGGAATTTATCTTTATGGGACAAAAATAAAAGAGATAAGCAAGACTTTAACCATTTGGGTTATGAGCATAAAGTTTCTTTTGCTTCCAGGTATCACTTTTTTAGTTCTCTACAACATCGAGCTTGATTCAATGATAAAAGGGATTATTTTTATAGAACTTATGATGCCTCTAGCCATAGCAAATGTAAATTTAGCCTCACTTTATGAGTGTTCACCAAGAGTTGTCACAGCCTTGGTCTTTGTCTCTTCTTTTACGTTTTTGGGTTTTATATTTGTCGGGGTTTGGGTTTTAGGTTTTTTATAGGCTCTTAAGAACTCATTATCTCGTAAGGTCGTTTTATTTCATTAATGACTTCATTTATGCTCATGTGACGGGATTTTCTTACAAACTCTTTTGCGTCTAAAAAAACCAAAACCGTAGGAATTGCAAAAACGCTGTAGTGTGTGGCGACATCTTGGCATGTGGAAATATCTATGCTTATTATCTCAAACTCAGAAAAATTTTTCTCAATAGCTTCTAATAACTTTGGTTTTAATGCATGGCAAACACCACAAGTTGGAGCTGAAAAATAGAGCATAACCGCCATTTTTTCGTTTATAAGTTTGTCGATAGATTCTGTTGTTTGCATATAACACCTATTTGCTAAGATTTCCACATGCCAACTAATCTTGGCATGTGGAAATAAAAGCTATTATATTTTTTCTAAAATGCTCTCTACCGTAAAACCGAACTTCTCAAATAGTTTCTCCGCCGGAGCTGAAGCGCCGAAACTCTCCATCGCGATTACTTCATCTGCCAATTTATACCACTCTAAACCGCGAGCGGCTTCTATGGCTATTTTTTTATTTTGAGGCTTGATAATAGAGCCAATATAGGCTTTGTCTTGTTCTATAAAAAGGTCATAACAAGGAACTGAAACAACATCAACTTGAGTACCTTTGGCGTTAAGCGCCTCTTTTACTTTGAGTGCCAACTCAACCTCTGAACCCGATGCCATAAGCGTTAGAGTCGCATTTTCATCACGAGCTAAAA
>Ga0210044_10003142_pt1 | contig 23784 bp, 19 predicted proteins | sample CryGey13umfilter_2_FD_183959 | JGI IMG/M metagenome (GOLD analysis project Ga0210044, IMG submission 183959) | Groundwater microbial communities from aquifer in Utah, USA - Crystal Geyser 4/9/14 3 um filter (SPAdes) (version 2) | ecosystem: Environmental > Aquatic > Deep subsurface >... | reverse complement strand
CAATTAATTGAGAAACAAAATGTTTCTATCTTAGAACTAATTGAATATGGTTCAACAAAACTAAAAGAACGAGCAATGCTTTTTAAAGGCATGGTAGTTAAAGATAGGGAAACCGTTATAAGCACTAATAATATAGGCAAGAAGCATTTGTTCCTTTTGGGTAAAAATATTTCCAAATGGATTATAAATTCAAAATTCTATACCAATTATAATGATTTGGAAATTATTGGTGGTACTAAAAAATTGGAAAAACATAGTCAATTCCCAAGAATTTTAATTAGAAGAACTGGCGATATCCTTTGTTGCGCATATTTAAATGAAATAGCATTAACTGAAAGCACATTGTACTCATGTTGGTCTATTAGTTCAGAACTATCGAATAAAAGTTTAATAGGTTTGTTAAATTCCAAGGTTTTAAACTATTATAATAAAAAGCTTAATATTACAAACCAACAAGGGTTTCCTCAAATTTTAATGACTGATTTAGAAAATCTTCCAATAAAAACTCCTAATATTAAAATAGAAAAGTTTGTTGACTTTATCATTTCCCTAAAATCACAAAAACTTGATAACACAATAGACCAACTAATCCCAACCTACTTCGAGCAAATCATTGACGGCATGGTGTACGAATTGTATTTCCCTGAACTAATACAAAAACACAACCGCGAAATCATAAAACATTTGGGCGAGTTGCCGGGGTTTACCGATGGTATGAGCGATGAAAAGAAAATGGGAATTTGCAGGGAAGTATTTCATCGGTTAAACGATGCAGCGCATCCGGTAAAAATAAACCTGGAAAAAATGAAGGAAGAGATAAAAGAAATACGCATTATAGAAGGATTGGAAAAATAAAAACCTCTGTGCCTCTGAGAACACAGAGAAAAAATAGTTGCTTTTTCAGTAAAGGTAATTCTTTGCCGCAGTTTGTTTGAATTCATCCAAACCTTTATTCAGCAAATCAAGAATATCGGAGACCTTATAATTTTTTATAAATTCAGTACGTATTTTATCTGTGCCGCAAGCAAGGTCAAATGCATGTATCTGTCCCTTTGTTGCGAGTTCAAAAATATTTTTCTCGGGATAAAGTTCATGAATTGCCTGCATGAAATAAAACTGAATTTCCATCAAATGAACCTTCTGATAATCAGTTATATGAATCTGAACGCCTTTAAGGTTTTCATCTTTGCCGGTTCCATAATATGGAATATAATTTATCGGACGGAAAATTACGCCTTCAAGATTGTACGAATTCATCTTTCGGGCTAATTTTTCTGCATCAATCCATGCAGTGGCGAATGTCTGAAAGGGAAGTGTGTAGCCAACACCGATTGAAACAGCATCGCGGAGTTCGCCAACAATTCCAGAGACAACGTAATAGTATGCAGAATAATTATGCGGAATATGTGGCGAAGTCAGTACCCACGGGAGACCCGTATCCTCAAAACTCATTTCTCTTTTCCAGTTCTTCATTGGCACTACGGTTAATTTGCACTGAACCTGATTTTTCAAAATCTTTTCTTCATTTAGAAATTTTGCAAGTTCTCCGCATGTGAGTCCATAAACATAAGTAATCGGAAACTGGCTGATGAACGAAATAAAATCATTTTCGGTAATTGCACCTTCGACACGATTTCCGCCAAGCGGATTGGGCCTGTCGAGAATAACAACTTCAATATTATTCTCTGCAGCAGTTTCCATCATGAGTCCCATTGTGCTTATAAAAGTATATGATCTGCAGCCGATATCCTGAATGTCATAAACAAGAACATCAATGTCTTTCAGCATTTCAGGAGTTGGCTTCCGTGTTTTCCCGTATAATGAATAAACAGGAAGCTGTGTTTGTTCGTCAATGTATGTATCAATTGAAGTTCCGCCTTCGATATTTCCGCGGACACCATGTTCAGGTCCAAAAAGTGCAGTCAGTTTGACATTCTCAGCTTCGAATAAAATATCAATTGTTGATTTCAGATTTCTGTCAATCCCGGTTGGATTTGTAATTAAGCCAACGCGTTTTCCCTTCAGAATATCAAAATTGTTTTCGCGAAGCACTTCAATTCCTGTCTGGACTTTTATCTGTGCAAGAAGAGAAGTCGCAGCAGCGATAAATAAAATGATAAGTTTTGTTTTCATTTTTCTATATTCCTTTTATGAATGTTTAATCAACAATAGTATTCGGATTGAAGAATTCATTTTGCCGAAAGCCTTCAAAGAATTAACATGTCAAAAGTAATAATTAGTAAATCATTTGTAGCTCAGTTTCAGAAAAGATGCTTTATCAGTTATAATTTCTGCAATAAATTTTCCAAATCGGAATAATTCCTGATAATATATTTTACATTTGCAGGAGTTGAATCAAATAGCATCTTCTGTTTTTCAGTCAACTCACTTTTATATTTTACTTCAATAAGATTTTTTTTCTTAGTCATGAAGTCAATTTCAATTTTGTCATTTAACAAATAAGCTGGCTCAGTAGATCGTATTGAAAGATATACATAGTTTTCAAAAAGACTGCCTTTATCGCGAAAACCGGTAAACAATGTTCTGATTCCCAGATCCGGTGCATAGATTTTCTTGGGTGAAAGTATTTTCACATTCGTTTTTCCATGACGGGGAAGTACATAAATCAAATAACTGTCAACAAACATTTCAAAATATCTTTTTGCAGTATCAGGAGAAATTTTCAAGATGTTTGCAGTTTTATTGATACTAATTTGTTTTCCAGCTCTTTCCATTAGTAATAAAAAGAAATCTTCCAGAATCTGTGTGTTCTTTACATTATAAAATGAAGCGATATCTTTTCGGATTATATCATCAACAAGTTCTTTGAGATATTCAATATTGTTGTGAAGTACAAATTCCGGAATACCACCTGTTTCAAGATAATCTTCAAAGTGTCTGTCAAGAAGATGTGAGTCACTTTTGAGAACGGAAATATTTTTGAACTGCAAATATTCACGGAAATTCAGGGGCATAACTTCAAATAATAAATTCCGTCCTGTCAGAAAAGGTTTTTTGCTTTTCAGAATTGATGCACTTGATGATGAAGTAAAAATCTTTACATTCTGACTGTCGAAAAGATTTTTAAGCTGAATTTCGTAATCCTTTTGATAAGTTACTTCATCAAAAAAAAGGAAAACTTTTTGCTTAAAAGAAAGTGAATTTATTTTTCTGTATTCTTCAACAATCTCAAGTATAGTTTTTCTGCTAAGGCGGTAATCATCCAGACTTATATAGAAAATATGTGCAGGTTGAATTGAATGAACTTCTATCATCTTTTTGATTAAAAGCTTCATTAATGTTGACTTTCCAACGCGACGCAGACCAGAAATAAAAACAATTTCTTTTCTGTCAAGCGATTTTTCCAAATAGTTCAAAGGTATAACACGCTCAACAATATTTTTCAGGTCAACTTTTTCTTCCCACCATGGATTATATCGATAAAATAATTCTTCCATATTTTCCTTTTTTGTTTATCAAAATATACGATGCCATCGGCAATTATTCAATATTTTTATACGATGCCATCGGCAATATTTAAGACTGTTTCATTAGTGATTATTAGGGCTGTCAAAAAAGTCAAAAATGTCAGTCCGAGCCTGCCTGATGGTAGTCAGGTTTGTCAAAGATTGACTAAGTACTCCTTATAGCATAGCGTTAATTAGGAATTCTGATAAACAATTTCTCCTTTGCTGATTGTCATGCAATTTAAGTTTGTTCCGATGTTATAAATAATTTCTTTATAATCATTGCATCCGAAAACGGAAAAGTCAGCATTTTTATTAATTTCAATACTGCCGGTTTTGTCGCTGATTGATAAAGCATTTGCAGCGTTGATTGTAAAGGCAGAAATTATTTCTTCGGCAGTCATTTTCATTTTCATGGCTGCAAGTGACATGATTAAACTGATATTCTGAATCGGAGAAGAACCCGGATTGAAATCAGTTGCAAGGGCAACAATCGCATCATTGTCAATTAATTTTCTTGCGGGTGCAAATCCGTAATTCAATGTGAATGAAACTCCGGGCAATAAAACTGCAGTAATATCAGTTTTTGATAATTTTAAAATATCTTCATCATTAACCACTTCAAGATGATCAACACTTTTTGAGTTTGACTTTATTGCAATATCAATTCCACCGATTGAGTTAAACTGATCGGTATGAAGTTTGGTTTTCAATCCGAGTTGTTTTGCTTTTTCAAAAACATGTTCGGTTTCAGCTTTTGTGAAAGCAGTCTTTTCACAAAACGCATCGCAGAAAGTGGCGAGTTTGTTTTTTGCAATATAGGGAAGCAGTTCATCTGTAATAATCTGCAAATACTTTTGACGGTCATTTTTATATTCTTTTGGGAAAGTATGTGCACCGAGAAATGTCGGAATAATTTCAATCCCCGTAAGATTTAATCTGTTGATAACCTGAAGCATTTTAATTTCATCATAAAAACTCAATCCATATCCGCTTTTAATTTCGAGTGCAGTTACACCTTGTTCGATAAATCTTTGTACCCGTCTTTTCCCGAGATTAAAAAGTTCATCAAAAGAAGATTCTCTGACTGACTCAACAGTTTTATTTATGCCGCCGCCTTTTTTTGCGATTTCCTCATATGAAACGCCACTTAGTTTTTGTATGAATTCATCAGAGCGAGAGCCGCTGAAAACAGTATGCGTGTGACAGTCAATCAATCCCGGCAGAATGATTTTATTCTTCAGGTCAATTGTTTTGTCAAATTTCAGTTTTTTGATTTTCTGATTCGGGATAATATCTTTTATGATTTTGTCTTCAATAACAATTGAATGCCCGCTAAGCAATCCGAGGTCATTCATCTTTTTCCCGCGCTTAAAATTTAAGCCGGAAGTATCAGCCGTAATTATCTGTTCAGGATTTGAAACCAGTGTTTTCATTTTAATTTTTATTTAGTTGAATCAAATTTAATTTTTTGAACAACAAAATATTAAAAAAACTAATTTTTGTTAAGAACGAATCATTAATTAAATTTGCACACAAAAAAATATGGAATGTTGATGCCGGTTCAGAAACAATTAAAAATTTTGTTCATAACTTCAGAGGTTGTGCCATTTGTAAAGACAGGCGGCTTGGCTGATGTTTCTGCAGCTTTACCTTTGAAACTGGCAGAAATGGGTCATCAGGTTAGGGTAATTGTTCCGAAATATGGAGCAATTGATGAAAGAGTGAATAAAATTCATGAAGTTGTTCGATTAAAAGATATACGTACTAAAATTGGGGATAAAGAATTTACTTTTTCGATGCGTTCTTCATTTTTGATTGGCAGCCATTCGCGTGTTCAGATTTATCTTGTTGATCAACAGGAATATTTCGGAAGCCGGCATGAACTCTACAGTCATCCGATAACCGGTGAAGATTTCAAAGACAATGACGAACGATTTGTTTTGCTTACAAAATCAATTTTTGAAATTATTCCACGACTTGGCTGGGTACCGGATTTGATTCATTGCAACGACTGGCAATGTGGATTAGTCCCGGCTTATCTCAAAATGTATCAGGAGAAAGATCCGATTTATAATCCGATAAAATCTATTTTTACTATTCATAATATTACAAATCAAGGAATTTTTCCTAAATCATCATTCAATAAAACTGGACTTCCAGCTAAACTTAACTCCGAAAAGGGAGTTCTGCATAATGGTAAAGTAAATTTCGTGAAAGCTGCAATTGAATTTGCTGATTTCATTACGACTGTTAGTCCGACACATTCAAAAGAACTTTGCACAAGTGATGAATTTGCTTATGGTTTATTAAGTGCATTGAAAAAAAGAAAGAAAGTTGTGCATGGTATTATTAATGGAATTGATTACTCGGCCTGGAATCCTGGAAAAGATAAGTTGATTGATGTCAATTATTCATTGAAAACAATTGAAGCAAAAGCTGAGAATAAAAAAATACTTGCAGAGAAATTCGGACTCGAGTTTAACAATGCAACTCCGTTGATCGGAATGATTTCAAGGATTGATGATACAAAAGGTTTTGATTTGATTCAGAAAGTATTCAAAGATTTGATGAAATTAAATATAAATCTTGTTTTGCTTGGAATGGGAAATAGAAAGTATCATAGATTTTTTGAAGAAATGGCGGTTAAATTCCGAGAAAAATTTTCTTGTTACTTGGGATTTGATGATGAACTTGCTCATAAAATCGAAGCCGGAGCTGATATTTTATTGATTCCGTCAAAGTATGAACCATGCGGGTTGAATCAAATGTATAGTCAGGTTTACGGTACAATTCCAATTGTCCGTGAAACCGGCGGTTTGGCAGATACTGTAAAAAGGTTCAATGAAAAATCCGGTACAGGTAATGGATTTTCATTCAGCGAATATAAAACTACGGCTCTGCTTAAAGAATTAAAACGAGCCATAAATATTTATAAAAAAGAGCCAAAAACTTGGTTGAAAATTATAAGTAGTGGGATGACATCCGATTTTTCCTGGCAAAGTTCAGCCAAGAAATATATTGAATTATATAGAAAAGTAATTTCCGGATAATGAAAAATATTGCTGTATTTTTGGATAGAGACAATACTTTGAATTTTGACCCTGGATATTTGAACGACCCGGAAAGCGTAAAATTATTACCCGGGGTTGGCGAAGGTTTGACAAAATTAAAAAGTGTTCTTAATTGTAAATTTATTGTTATTTCAAATCAATCAGGTGTTGCAAGAGGATTCTATACTGAAGAAACTATTATTAAAATTAATAATAGAATAAATGAACTTTTATTCGGTTCGGGATTTGCTCAGATTGATGATTTCTTTTATTGTATTCATCATCCGGAGTTCAGTGATGAAGAAAAATCAAAATGCAGAAAACCTTCACCGCAAATGGTTTTTGATGCTGCAAAAAAATACTTGATTAATTTAGCTGATTCTTATTTCGCAGGGGATGCAGTATCAGATGTGGAATGCGGTAAAAATGCAGGAACAAAGACTGTTCTTCTGGTTTATGATGAAGGTGATTCGAAAAGAATGGAATTGGCGGTGAAACAATTAACTCCGGATTTCATTGCAAAGGATTTTAGTGAATGTTGTAATTTTATTATTGAAGATTTTAAAGGAAAAAATAATTGAAAAAATATTTTGTTTTAATTTTACTCTTTGCTGTATTGAATGGCTGTCAGGAAAGTCCGACAAGTGTTGGCGGCGGAATACTTAATTCATCCGATTTGCTTTCAGTCAGTTTAATTAACAGTTATGATGCAAATTTTGCACAAACAACAAAGAATTTTCAAAAGAAGATTAACCTCGGTGCTGCTTCAAGAGTTCTGATTGGCAAGTACGAAAATTTAACTTCAAGCGGATTGATAAAATATAGTTTTGTACTTCCTGACAGTGTTTCACTCGCTGTGCAGAACAATAAATTGTCAGTTCTGAAATCATGGATGGAACTGCCTGTCACTTATAGAATCGGAGATATATCAACTCTTAATTTTCAATTGAAGAAAATTTTGAGTCCGTGGACATCTGTTGGATTTAATGAAGACAGTCTTTCCGGCATCAGTCTTGATAATACAAATCTTATTTCATCATCGATTCATAAGACTGATTCTTTGATAAGTTTTTCTGTTCAAAATGATTTTGGTTTCGAATGGATTAAAAATCAAGTGAATGAGCAAAGGACATTGAACCGCGGAGTGATTTTTGAACCTCAATCCGGAACTAACGCAATGGTTGGATTTCCGGCGCTCGTTTCAGCAATTTCCAAAGATAATTTACCAAAATTATATTGTCAGGTTAGTTACGATGGCAAATTGGACACTGTAATTGCATATTCCTCAACGGATTTGCATGTAATTAAGAATAACAATTCATTAAGTGGTGATGATAAAATCGTGCTGCAATCAGGAACAGGTTTGCGTACTAATCTATGGTTTGATTTATCAGCGATTCCAGTAAATGCAATTATCAGTGACGCAAAATTGATTCTTTACCGTGATTCTGTATTGACAACAACCGGGTCAATTACTTCTGACAGTGTTTTTGTTAATGCCTTGTTCGATTCAACTACTGATTCTATTTATACCGGATTGAATTCGCGTCTGCTTGCACGAAAAGGCAATATTTATGAAGGCAGAATTTTTGATATAGTACAATATTGGTTGTCTTCTGTTTCTAAAAATCAGGGATTGCAATTAAGAATTGTTTCGGAAGACAGCAACATAAATAAACTTGTGTTCAAAGGCAGCAGTTATAGTGATGCTGCTTTAAGACCAAGACTTGTTATTTTTCTAAGTAATATAGACAACTAATGAAAAAAATAATTATTTTAGTTTTAATATCAGCCTCCTTTGAAGTGTTTGCTTCCGGCGGCTCAATTTATACCCGATATGGTTTGGGTGATTTGACTTTTGGAAACTCAGCAAGAAAATTATCGCTTGGTTCAATTGGCTCAGCAATTCTCAAACCTGATTTTATTAACCCTAATAATCCGGCTTCATGGAGTAAAATTAATCAGACAAGATTCGAAAGCGGATTCACTTTTTCGAGTTTTTCAATGCAGGATAAAAGTGGGGAAGACAGACAAACTAATTTTAATTTTCAGGGATTTTCAGTTGCATTTCCGATTCAAAAAGATTACGGAATTACTTTGGCTGCAGGTATTGCACCAATTACAAATGTTGAATATTCCGTTTCATCAGCTATTGATAATCCTGACACAAGTTTCATTGATTCAAAACTAAATACTCTTTTAACCGGTAAGGGTGGCTTGTCTAAGTTTTATGTCGGATTGTCTTATAGTATGTATGATATAAATTTTGGATTATCTTTCGATTATTATTCCGGGAAAAATGAATATTTATCAACATTGGATTTTACGAATAACTTTGATTATCTCGATGTATCGTATACAAAACGATATAATTATTCCGGAATCGGGACAACTTTTGGGTTGATTTCTCCGGATTTAACTAATTTTGTTAAACTGGGAAACAGCATCAGCAATTTCAGAATCGGAATGACTCTGAATGTGAGCGGTGAACTAAAAACGGATACTTCTTTAGTTAAGAAAACTTATATCGGTGAATTAGTTACTCTTGAAGGAAAAACGAAAACAAAACTTCCATACAGTTTTTCTTTTGGCACAAGTTTCAATCTGAATAAAGAATATTTGATTGTCCTTGATTATTTATATCAGCCTTGGACAGAGTATAAAATCAATAATAAATTTGATAAAAATCTTACTGACTTGAATAAATTTACATTAGCATTTGAGTACCAAAATATGGACAAACGATTATCAACTTCATTTTGGAGTCAGGTTGAGTTCAGAGGTGGACTAAATTATGAACAAACTCAGTATCAAATTCAAAGCAAAAATATAAATTCATATTCGGTTTTTGGCGGAATTTCAATGCCTCTTGGTGTTGGCAATACAATTGATATATCTTTAGAGTATGGAGTGAGAGGTGAAAGAACCTCTGGTTTGGTTAAAGAAAATTTTATTAATTCAATTATATCAATTAGTCTTGGAGAATTGTGGTTTTTTAGACCCGAAAGATAATAAGGAGTATTAAAATGAAACTAAGAGTTCTGATAACAATATTTTCACTTGCATTTTTTGTTAATAATTCATTTGCAAGAACAAACTCATTTAATTTTAATTTGGCAAAAAGTGACAGTGTTAATCTGCTTGCCGAATTTAGTTTGTTTTATGAATATTACAAAAACAAGGATTTCCAAAGTGCCGTTGATCATGGTTGGAAAGTAATTAATATCAATCCTAAAAATTTTCTTCAATATAAGCCATTTAAGAAGATGGAAGATATTTTATGGTTTTTCCATGATAGTTTAGCAAAGTCAGATGAAGAAAAAATTAAATTTGCTGATACTACATTATATCTTTATGACAAAGCCATTTTTTACGGTGAAAAAGAAGCCAGTTATTTTTTAGGAAGAAAAGCTTATATAATGGAAATGTGGAAAAATCTTTCTGCAGAAGAAGTTATCCCAGTTTATGAAAATGCAATAGCCACTGACCCTAAACTTGACAATTTTTACAAAGACAGACTTGGACTGCTTTACGCAAAAAATGATAACGAGACTAATGGTTATAAACTGAAAGCTTTGGATTTATATTCAAAACTATCTGAAGAAGATCCGACTAATGATGTTTGGTTGCAGAGGATTGATGGATTGGCAAGTAATCCTGATGAGCTGATTGATGTTAGAAATAAAGCCTGGGAATTGGATAAAGAAAATTTATCAAAAGCATATAGTTATGCCGAAACCTGTTACAAATTTCAAAATTATGAAAAGGCTGTTATTCCATTTGAATTTCTTGTTAATAAAGCACCCGATATAGCTAATTATTGGAGAAAACTTGCAAGTGTTTATAATAAGTTGGATAGAACAAGCGATGGATTAAAAGCTTATAAAAAATTGATTGAACTTGAGCCAAGCAATAGAGATAATTATTTAAATATTGGACAACTTTTTTATAAAATTGGACAGTTATCAACTGCAAGGACGCAATATCAGAAAGCTTCACAAGCCAGTTCCGACCCTTGGGATTTGCCATTTTATTATGAAGCACAACTATACGAGCAGGCAGCAAGAAATTGTGGTTTCGATTTCATGGATAAATGTGTTTATCAGTTGGCGGTAGATACATATCGTAAAGCTGTAAATATCGGCGGATCATCAGCAGCAAATGCCCGTGAAAGAATTCAGGCTCTTGCTAATTCTGTTCCGCAAAAAGAAGATTATTTCTTCAGAAAGCTCAGATCCGGATCAGAAGTGAAAATTGAAGGTGCATGTTATAACTGGATCGGGAAAAGTATTATTATTCCATAAGTGAGAGAAAAATGTTAGAATATCTAAAAAACGATGACGAAATATTTTCTATCGTAAATAAAGAAATTGATAGAGAAGAAACAAATCTTGAATTGATTGCTTCAGAAAATTTTGTGAGCATGGCGGTTTTGCAGGCAGCAGGTTCTGTGCTGACAAATAAATATGCAGAAGGTTATCCCGGAAAAAGATATTACGGCGGATGTGAGTTTGTTGATATGGCTGAAAATGTGGCAAGGGAAAGACTGAAGAAAATATTTGGTGCTGAATACGTGAATGTTCAACCACATAGCGGATCGCAGGCGAATATGGGTGTTTATATGGCATTACTAAAACCCAGCGATACAATATTGGGTTTAAGTCTTGATCATGGCGGTCATTTAACACATGGTTCACCAGTTAATTTTTCGGGGCAGATTTATCGCTCAGTTGCTTATACTCTGAACAAAGAGACAAAACTTCTTGATTATAATCTAATTGAAGATTTAGCAAAGAAAGAAAAACCGAAAATAATTGTTGCTGGTGCGAGTGCTTATTCCCGTGAGTGGGATTATGCCAAGTTCAGAGAAATTGCTGATAAAGTTGGTGCGTTTTTACTCTGCGATATGTCTCATCCTGCAGGTTTGATTGCAAAAGGTTTATTGAATAATCCGCTTGAATATTGCGATGTTGTAACCTCAACAACACATAAAACATTGCGTGGACCCCGCGGCGGTGTAATTTTGATTGGGAAAGACAAAGAAAATCCAATGGGAATTAAAACATTAAAAGGTGACAGATTAAAGTTAATGTCAGAAATTTTTGATTCAATGATAATGCCTGGAATTCAGGGTGGACCTTTAATGCATGTAATTATGGCAAAAGCAGTTGCTTTCGGTGAAGTACTTCAGAATTCATTTACTGATTATGCAAAACAGATTATCAAGAACTCAAAATTTCTTGCTGATCAAATGATGAAATACGGATTTGATGTGATTTCAGGCGGGACAGATAATCATCTGATGCTCGTTGATTTGACTAATAAAAATATTTCCGGTAAAAAAGCCGAGAAAGCACTTGAATCAGCAGGTATCACAGTGAATAAAAATATGATTCCTTTCGATACGAAAAGTCCATTTATTACAAGTGGAATCAGAATCGGTACTCCGGCTGTAACTACAAGAGGAATGAAAGAAAATGAAATGGAAATCATTGCCGGATTTATTTCAAAAGCAATTGATAATTCAGAAAATGAATCTTTCCTCATAGATATAAAAAATGATGTTGCCAAATTATGTTCAAAGTTTCCTCTTTATCCTGAATTAAAATCCTAATCATTGTGAGTTCAGAAGAAGAAATAACGGCTAAATCAGAAGATGAAATGACATTTCTTGAGCACCTTGAAGAATTGAGGTGGCGGGTTGTTTATTCTCTTGTAGGAATTCTGATTGCAACAATTATAGCTTGGATTTTCATCGATTTTTTAGTTGATGGAGTACTTTTAATTCCAGCAAAAACCTCACAATTAAAACTTCAGAACCTTAAACCATTCGGTCAACTTTTTCTTTATTTTGAAATTGCTTTTATTGGGGGAATTATTTTAAGCATTCCCAATATATTTTACCAGTTTTGGAAATTTATTTCGCCTGCACTTAGAGATAATGAAAAAAAATATATTTTATGGATTGTTTTCTTTTCTACTCTTTGCTTTTTCAGCGGAATAATTTTTGCCTATTACGTCATGCTTCCATTGGCACTTAAATTTGCTGCCCAGTTTGGGAGTTCGGCAATCGAAAATAATTTTGCAATTGATGAATACTTTTCAATAATTATTAGCGTAATACTTGCTGCAGGAATAGTTTTCGAACTTCCCATGTTATCTTTTTTCCTTTCAAAAATCGGTATTTTAAGTCCATCAATAATGAGAAAATATCGTCGTCATTCAATTATTACGATCTTAATTCTTGCCGCAATTTTAACTCCCGGAACTGATCCGGTTTCCCAGGTTATTCTTGCTATACCTTTGGTTTTGTTATACGAAATAAGTATTTTCGTTTCAAAAATCTTTACGAAGAAAACAATTGAATAATAACTTAAATTATATCAAAAAACCAATTGAAAAAGAGCTTGCTCAGTTTGAAGTTTTTTTCAAATCAAATCTGAAAACCAAAGTCGGACTTCTGGATTTAATTACAAAGTATTTGTTGAAACAGAAAGGCAAAAAAGTAAGGCCAATCTTAGTTTTATTATCTGCCGGTGCTGTTGGAAAAATATCTGAAAGAAGTTTCAGAGGTGCAGCCTTAGTCGAATTACTTCATAGCGCAACATTAATACATGATGATGTTGTTGATAATGCAGAAAAAAGAAGAGGATTGCCAAGTATTAATGCTGTTTGGAAAAATAAAATTGCTGTTTTAATGGGCGATTATTTACTTTCACGTGGTTTACTGGTCGCTGTTGAGAATAATGATTTTGATTTTCTAAAAACTATCACAATGACGGTCAAACGAATGTCAGAAGGAGAGTTGCTGCAAATAAATAAATCCCGCAAATTGGATATTGATGAACCCACATATTTTAAGATTATATCCGATAAAACAGCCTCACTGATATCTACCTGTTGTGAAATTGGTGCTCGAAGTGCAACAGATGATCTCGAAACGATTAATATTTTGAAAGACTTTGGCGAAGCAATTGGATTAGCTTTTCAAATCAGAGATGACATACTTGATTATATTGGAACTTCATCCGTTTTCGGCAAAAAAATCGGCTTAGATATTCTTGATAAAAAAATTACTTTACCATTAATTTACTCTTTACTTAAAGCATCACCCTCTCAGGCAGGAAATATTCTTAAACAAATTAAATCGGCAAAAAAATCTGATAATATTTCCGAAATCATAAATTTTGTTAAACAGAGCGGCGGTATCGAATATGCCGAAGCGGTTGCAAAATCATACGTTGAAAAGGCAAAAAGTTTACTCGACAAATTAAAAGATTCAGAAAGTAAAAAATCTTTATTCTTATTAATTGATTTCTTTGTAAATCGGAAAAGTTAAATTTTCTTTTTGGAATTATTTATTGTTTTTTTTAGTTTAAAATGTAGAATTTAATATATCTTGTCTTTTTTTTGTTTTGTGGGTAAATTAATTATCCTAAAATTTTGAAAATATAGAGTCGCAAATGAAGAAATCTTCTATTGATTATGCTTTAAAAATTAAAATTCCGTTAATTATTTTCATTGTTGCTTTGTCTTTTGTAATTACATTTTATGCTTCTCGTACAGAGCGAGATGGAGTGGGGTATCAGCCCGAACAGCCGATTTTGTTCTCACACAAACTTCATGCAGGACAAATGAAAATTGATTGTCAATATTGCCATACAGGAGTTTCAAAGGAAAGACATTCGCTAGTTCCATCGGCAAATATTTGTATGAATTGTCATACACAAGCAAGGAAAGACCGACCGGAAATTATCAAACTAACTCAATACTATGAAGAAAACAAACCTATTCCGTGGAAAAGAATCCACAAGGTTCCTGATTATGCTTATTTTAATCACAGTGTTCATGTAAACAGAGGAGTTGATTGTGAAAGTTGCCACGGGAATGTCAGACAGATGGATGTTGTCAAACAAGTTAAGCCATTTACCATGACTGCATGTTTGGACTGCCACAGGAATCCCGAGGTTAAATTATCTTATTTGCAAAAAGTTAATAAAGGTCCCGAAAATTGTTTTGCTTGTCATAGATAAAGAGGGGGTAAAATGAAGAAAGTTGACAGAAGAAATTTTTTCACCAAAATATTATTTGGCGCTATCGGTTTTCCACTATCAGGATATTTCGGCATGAAGATTTTCGCAAAAAGAAGAGTACCAAAGAACATAAAAATCACTGAATCAATTGAAGCCATAAAAAGGATTAAATAAGGTTAATAAATGTCAAACGCAACCGACAAAAAGTATTGGAAGACTTTAGGTGAATTTTCAGATGATAATGCTTTGATAAAACAAAAGCAAAATGAATTCGAAGAAGGTGTTACGGATGATTTTGAACCAAACCAATTAAATAAAATATCACGCAGGAAATTTTTTGCAGCAATGACGGCAGCCACAGCATTGACTGCCACAGCATGCAGCGACTATCGTGATAAAGGTGAGATAGTCCCTTACAATAAAAGACCAGAAGGATTATTGCCTGGTGTTCCTAATTTTTATGCATCAAATGTAAACGGTGTTTCAGTTCTTGTAAAAACGCGAGAAGGAAGACCAATTAATATTGAGGGAAATCCCGAGCATCCGATTTATAAAGGCAAAGTTGATGCAACGACAATTTCTTCAATCCTAAATTTATATGGCCCTGAAAGACTTAAAGAACCAATAAAAAAAGGCAGACAAACCACTTGGGAAATTGCTGATAATGAGATAATTCAAAAGTTGGATGAAGTTTCAAAGACAGGAAAAGAGATTGCAGTTTTTAGTCAAAGATTGAATTCACCTGCTGCAATGGGAATATTGAATAAATTCAAAGCAAAATATCCTACGAGTAATTTTTATTTTTATGAAAGTATCGGTTGTAGTTCGAAGGTTAATTCTGCTTCAAAAAATTATAATGTTAATGCTTTGCCTTTGATTGATTGGAGTAAAGTCAAAATTGCACTCGCAGTCGAATCTGATTTTCTTTCCAGAGAAGAAAATTCGATATATAATACAGAGGGTTTTTCAAGTCGCCGTGATATCATGAAATCAAATGATTTTATTCGTTTGTATTCTGTTGAAGGTGCGATGAGTTTAACAGGCGCAAATGCTGATTACAGAATTACTTTGAAACCAGATTTACATCTTGAATTTTTACTTGCTTTGCTTAATGAAATTTCCCTGAAAAGAAATTTTTCAAAGGTCTCAATTTCAAATGAAAACAAAAGTCTGATTTCAAAATATTCATTAAACGATTTCATTAAACAAAACAAACTTGATTCAGTCAAAGTTTTTTATCTTGTGAAAGATTTGATTTCCAATGCCGGTAGTTCAATTGTTTTAGCCGGTGATTCACTTGATGAAAATACAAATTCAGCGGTTAATCTCTTAAACGAAATATTGGGTAATTCTGCAGTCTATTCATCAGCAAGCAGAGTATTTGCAGAAGATTTGATTGATGAAAATATTTTTGATAAACTGATTTTAGATATGAAATCAGAGAAAATCGGAGCATTCATAAATTTTGATTCTGATCCAGTTTATCATTTCAGTTTCAAAAAAAATTTCCCAAGTGCTTTGAAAAAAGTTGGACTGAAAATCAGTCTAGTTTCAGAAGAGAACGATACATCTGAGCTGTGTGATTTTGTTCTTCCGATTCATCATGATTTGGAAAACTGGAATCTTTTTCAGAAATACTCGAATGTAATTGATCTTCAACAGCCTGTCATTGAGCCGATTTTCCGTACAAGACAAAAAGAAAATATTTTGCTTACATGGATTAACGGAACGAAATTCTACTCAGAAAAAGTTTATCGTGATTTCATTAAAAATTATTTTTCAATGAATGTTTATCCAAAAGCAAATTCAGCGATGAATCAAGAAAACTTTTGGTTCAGCTCTTTGCACGATGGATTTGCTGAAATTCAAACGGATAATAAAAATCCTGCTTTTACGCAGGTTAAAATTGAAGTACCAAAACATCAATCCGGAAAAGTTGTTTGTCAATTGGAAAAAAGTTATTTCATAGGCGATGGGAAATACGCTAATAATGGTTGGCTGCAAGAAATCCCTCATCCGATTTCAAAGGTTACATGGGATAATTACGCTTCGGTCTCTCCGTCTTTTGCAAAGCAATATTCAGTTGAAATGGGAGATTTGATTTTAGTTAAATCTTCGGGCGGAGAAGCAGAACTTCCTGTTGTGATTCAGCCCGGTATATCTGAAAATACAATTGTTACAGAAATTGGATATGGCAGAAAAGTGATTGGTGAGGTTGGCAATAATGTCGGCTCCAACGTGTTTTCGCTTATGGATTCTGATGATAACTTTGTCTTCGAAGTTGAAGTAAAGAAAACCGGGAAAACTTATGATTTGGCTTCAACTCAAGAACATCATGCAATTGATGACACACGATTAAAAGATATTCATAAGAAAAGAAATATTATTCGTGAAGGAACGTTAGATAAATATAAAAAAGATCATCATTTTCTTCATGAGAACGAGCATAATTTAATTGGGATAACGAGAGAACATAAGTATGAAGGTGTTAAATGGGCAATGGCGATTGATTTGAATAAATGCACTTCATGCGGCACTTGTGTATCTGCCTGTAACGTTGAAAATAATATTCCTGTTGTTGGTAAAGATCAGGTTTCGCGGGGAAGGGAAATGCATTGGATAAGAATTGACAGATATTATTCAGGCGATGCAGAAAATCCTGAAATCAGCAACCAGCCTATGTTATGTCAGCATTGTGATAATGCACCTTGTGAAAATGTTTGTCCTGTTAATGCCACGAATCACAGTCCCGATGGTTTAAATCAAATGGCTTACAATCGTTGCGTGGGTACGAGATATTGTGCAAACAACTGTCCTTATAAAGTTCGAAGATTTAATTTCTATAATTTCAGAGATAATTTTTCTGATGCTTATTATGAGAACGAATTGACAAGTATGCTGAATAATCCGGAAGTTACCGTACGTTCGCGTGGCGTGATGGAGAAATGCACATTTTGTGTTCAGCGAATAATGGATGGAAGATCTGAAGCAATTAAAGAGGGAAAAGAGTGGAATGGGCAAAATATGAAAACCGCATGTCAGTCTGCTTGTCCTGCTGAGGCAATTGTTTTTGGAAATGTTAATGATAAAAATTCTGAAATCTATAAGTACCGTGAGCATGATCTCGCTTATCACGTGCTTGAAGATTTATATGTAAAACCAAACGTTACATATTTAGCAAAATTAAGAAATACAATTACAGAGGAATCTTAGTGGAAGTATTGGATTATTCAAAGGAATTATCGGTTATTGAAGGGAGACCTGCATTAAGGGAAATTGACGAAATAATTTCAAAACCCTTAAACACAAAACCTGATAAAAAATACTTTATTGCTTTGCTGGTAACTTTGTCTATGGTTGGAATTGGAGCAATATCCTTAGGTTTATCATTTTATTATGGAACAGGACTTTGGGGAAATAACAATCCTGTCGGCTGGGGATTGCCGATTGTAAATTTTGTGTTTTGGGTCGGGATTGGTCACGCAGGAACTCTGATTTCTGCAATTTTATTTTTGCTCAGACAGAAATGGAGAAATGGAATTGCAAGATTTGCTGAAGGGATGACTATTTTTGCGGTTATGACAGCAGGAATTTTTCCTCTAATTCACGTAGGACGGCCATGGTTAGCGGGTTATTTATTCCCTTATCCAAACCAGCATTCAATCTGGGTTAATTTCACATCGCCTTTGTTATGGGATGTTTTTGCTGTTTCTACTTATTTCACAGTTTCGTTTATTTTTTGGTTTGTCGGATTAATTCCAGACTTTGCAACGCTTCGTGATCAAACAACAAATAAAATTAAAAAAGTTATTTATTCAGTCACATCATTAGGATGGAGACATTCGAACAGACATTGGCAACATTACGAAATGGTATATTTAATTCTTGCCGGATTTGCTACCCCATTAGTTTTATCTGTTCATACTATTGTTTCATTTGACTTTGCTGTATCAATTATGCCCGGCTGGCATACAACAATTTTCCCTCCTTATTTTGTTGCCGGAGCTGTTTTTTCCGGTTTTGCAATGGTACAGAATGTGTTGATATTCATCAGAAAAATTTTTAATTACGAACATATTATCACATTGGATACGCTTGAGAAAATGAATAAAGTTATTCTGTTTACAAGCATGTTAGTTGGATATGCATATGGAATGGAATTCTTTATTGCCTGGTATAGCGGTGTTCAGGTTGAGCAATTTACATTTATCAACAGAGCTTTTGGACCATATTCTTGGGCTTATTGGATTATGGTTTCATGTAATGTATTATTCCCTCAATTGTTTTGGATTAAAAAAATCCGCCGAACCATTCCTTTCATGTTTGTAATTGCAGTATTAGTAAATGTCGGGATGTGGTTTGAGAGATTTGTAATAACAGTTACTTCTCTTTCGCGTGATTATTTGCCTTCAAGTTGGGCTTATTATAAACCTACACTTGTAGATGCAGGAATTTTGATCGGGAGTTTTGGTTTCTTTTTTACATTCATTTTATTATTTACTAAAACCATGCCTGTTGTTTCAATTGCAGAAGTGAAAGCTGTTGCCGAAGGCTCCCAACCTTCACATGGAGAACACTAATGAAAGATAAGATTTTATTTGGTTACACCGGATTGTTTGATACACCGGATTCAATTATTAATGCTGCAAAAAAAGCATCGGAAGAAGGTTATAAAAAGTTCGATATAAATACGCCTTATCCCGTTCATGGAATGAATAAAGCAATGAAACTGCCTCCTTCAAAGTTAGGTTATGCTTCATTAGTATTTGGATTATCCGGAACAATCTCTGCTTTATTATTTATGTATTGGACTTCTGTTTTGGATTATCCGATTGTTATTGGAGGAAAACCATTTTTTGCATTACCGGCTTTTGTACCGATTATGTTTGAGGTTACTGTTTTATCGGCTGCAATCGCAACAGTTTTGACGATGATAATAGTTTATTTTAAATTTCCGAATATCAGTCATCCATTACATGATACTGATTATATGCGAAAAGTTTCATCAGATAAATACGGAATTTGCATTCAAGCAGATGATGAATTGTTTGATGAATCTAAAGTTCAGTTGTTCTTAAAAGAACTAAATGCACAGAGCATCGCTCCAGTCTATTTTGATGATGAGGAAACTGAAAATAAACCCTCTGCCTTCGACAAAAAATTTATTGCACTGCTTGCAGTAGTTGCAATTATTGTTTCCGGATCTACATATATTTTATTGAACAAAGTTGTTTATTCTGTTCCATTCAATTGGATGATGAATCAAAATAAAATCAGTCCTCAGCAATCCAACGCTTTCTTTTCGGATGGATTCGGAATGAGAAATCCTGTTGAAGAAACTATATCAAGGGGAAATTTACCTTATCAGTTTAAAAATAAACCCGAAGAAGCTGGTTTGCTTTTGGCAAATCCGCTTGCATTTACAGAAGAAAACATTAATCTGGGAAGAAATAAATTTGATATTTATTGCAGCCCATGTCATGGATATTTTGGCAATGGTGATTCAAGATTGAGAGGTCAGTTTCCTAATCCTCCAAGTCTTCATTCCGAAAAAGTAAGAAACTGGAAAGACGGAAATATTTTTCACGTGATTACAGAAGGGCAAAATATTATGCCGTCCTATTCTTCACAATTAACAAGACAGGAAAGATGGGCAGTAGTACTTTATATAAGAGCATTACAAAGAGCACAAAACGCTAAGGAGTCTGATATTCAATGAGTTTACCAAATGAGCAAATAGAATATTCAAGAAAAGATTTATCGCCAAAAGTAAGGCAGATTGGTCTATTGCTTTTTGCACTTGGATTAATTATTGCAGTTGCAGCTTATTTAACAGAACCGATTAGAGCTTCATTTATGAATTTAGTGTTGTTGATGTTTTTGCTGAGTGTTGGACTTGGTTCATTATTTTTTGTTGCTTTGGAATATCTTGCCGGTGCGGTTTGGAGCACACCATACAGAAGAATTATTGAAATTTTCGCTGCCACTTTATTTGTTCTTCCAATAGTTGCTTTACCCGTTTATTTCAATATTCATGATTTGTTCCATTGGACGCATTTGGATGGTGTGAGTAAAGACATTGCTTTAAGCAGTAAGTCGGGATATCTGAATGTTCCATTTTTTACGGTTAGAATCATTGCTTTCTTTTTGGTCTGGATTTTGTTCTATTCATTATTGACAAGAAATTCACGAAAGCAGGACGCTATAAAAGATCAATTGCTGACAAAAAAGAACATAAAAATATCGGCTGTATTTATGCCTTTCTTTGCTTTGACAGTTACTTTCTCTGCAATAGATTGGATGATGAGTTTAGAGCCGCATTGGTTTTCGACAATTTTTGGAGTCTATTATTTTTCAGGAACTGTATTAGCTGCACTTTCGGTTGCAACAGTTGCAATTATTTTATTGAATAAAAATGGTTATTTGGTAAAAGGGATAATCTCAGATCATTATTATAGTTTGGGTGCGTTATTATTTGCTTTTATTAATTTTTGGGCGTACATCGCTTTCAGTCAATTTCTGTTAATTTGGTACGCAAATCTTCCGGAAGAAACATTTTGGTTTTTATCACGTTGGGAAAATGGTTGGATGTTTTTCACAATCGGATTAGCATTCGTTCATTTTCTCGTTCCATATTTTGGGCTTCTTTCTCAGCCTTCAAAGATGAATCCTAATAGATTATTATTTATGTCGGTATGGATTCTTGTTGCTCATTTCTATGATTTATATTGGTTGATTATGCCAACATTTTCAAAAGGGGAATTTGTTTTTGGATGGATGGAAATTGGTTTTATTCTTTTAGGTTTTGGAATTTTAGTCCTCATTTTTGTTGTATTCTCAAAGAATAAAAACTTAGTTCCTGTTGGTGACCCCAAATTAAAAAGAGGAATTGATTTTAGACTTTAGTGGAAAAATTATGAATAAATTAAAATATGAAGATGAAATAAAGTTTAAAGAATTACTTAAGAATCCATTGAGATTGTTTGGTTTGAGCTATTTCTATTTTTTTGTGATAATTCTGCTTCTTGGAATTTTTTACATAAAAAATATAGAGAGTATTTCTTATAATACTGTGCCCATTTCATTTATTGATTCGTTAAAAATAGATCGTGATATTCCCGAGAAGAAAGGTGGAGCGATGCCTGCAGTTGATTTGAAAATGATTGCAAATCCTACAACAGAAATAATTTCAAAGGGCAAAGAGCTTTTTGACTCTAATTGCAAATCATGTCACGGCGATCAAGGAAATGGTGATGGTCCTGCCGGTGTTGCATTAAATCCTAAACCGAGAAATTTTCATCAAAAAGAAGGTTGGACTAACGGAAATAAATTTTCGGAAATATATCAAACTCTTCAGGAAGGAATCGTAAAAAATGGAATGGCTGCTTATGAATATATTTCTCCTTCTGATAGAATTTCGATAATTAATTACATCAGAAGTTTAGACCAATTTCCAGTGATTGAGGAGAATGAAATCTTGATGCTTGATGCAACTTATAATCTGTCGCAGGCTGTTGATATGCCCAATCAAATACCGGTCAAAAAAGCTATTGAGAAAATTATCTATGAAAATCTACAATCTGATTTTGATAGAATTGATTCTGAAATGAAGAAAATTTTGGTACAAAATTCATTCAATCCGGAAAAAGCATATGCCGGAATTTTAATTACAGCAAGAGAAAAATCATTTGATGAATTTGTAAGTGCAATTTCTCTCAATCCTACAGACTTCTATTTGTCTGCAAACATTAAAAAATTATCGAAAAATGAGTGGCAAAAAATTTATTCATTTTTTGTTAAAGGTTAATTACAAAGATGAAAAATAAAATCATTGTCTGTTTAATATTTTTAATTCTAAATTTGAATTTGGTGGTTGCACAGACAAGCCCAAAAATTCAAGTTGGTATCGATGAAAAGCTCGGGAGTTATATCCCGCTTGATACGAAATTTGTTACCTCGGAAAATGATACGATAACAATGGCTGAACTTATAACAAAACCAACATTAATTTCACTTGTTTATTATCAGTGCCCGGGGATATGCAGCCCGCTATTAACAGAACTTGGCTGGGTTGCCAATAAAATAGATTTGAAACCTGTAAAAGATTTTCAGGTTGTCAGTTTGAGTTTTGATCATCATGAAAATTCGCAAATCGCTAAAAAGTGGAAAGAAAATTATTTAAAAGGAATCAAAGGTAAGTTTCCTCCAAATGCCTGGATTTTTTTAACGGGCGACAGCATCAATATTAAAAAATTTACTGATGCAGTTGGTTTTTATTTCAAACCTGATAAAAAAGAATTTGTGCATGCTGGTACAGTATTAACTCTTTCTCCAAAAGGCAAAATTTCACGTTATATTTATGGCACCGAGTTTAATCCTTTTGAAATGAAGATGGCTTTACTTGAGGCGGAAGCTGGAAAATCAAGTCCCACATCAGCAAAGATTTTACAATTTTGTTTTAGTTACGATCCAAAAGGGAGAAGTTACACGTTAAATCTGACACGTATTATAGGTTCGGTAATGCTTCTTACTGTTGGAATATTTTTAGTTTTTTTGATCAAGAAAAAGAAAAAATAGATCACGCGGAGAAACTAATGTCAATTGCAGATTTACATATACAAAAATCATATTTAGAAGAAGGAACTACAAAAGCGAAGTCCGGAATTAAGTCATGGATTTTCAGTACTGACCATAAACGAATTGGATTGATGTACTTTATGGGAATGACTTTCTTTTTCCTTGTTGCAGTTATTATTGGTGTTTTGATGAGGTTAGAACTTATCGCACCGGGTAGAACCATTATGGATGCACAAACATACAACACTCTTTTTACACTTCACGGCGTAATAATGATTTTCCTTTTTATTGTTCCCGGAATTCCTGCAGTGTTCGGAAATTTTTTCCTTCCGATTTTAATTGGTGCGAAAGATGTTTCATTCCCCAGATTGAATTTGTTGTCTTTTTGGATTTACATGATTGGGGCTGCCTTAGCAGTTACTTCATTATTTATGCCCGGTGGTCCTATTGATACTGGTTGGACATTTTATATTCCCTACAGCATTCGATCAAATACAAATATCTCACTTGCAATTTTTGCCGCATTTGTTTTGGGATTTTCATCAATACTAACAGGTTTAAATTTTATAACTACTGTGCATAGAATGCGAGCCCCGGGAATGGGTTGGTTTAGAATGCCGCTGTTTGTTTGGGCAACATACGCAACAGGTTGGA
>Ga0210044_10003141_pt1 | contig 23791 bp, 29 predicted proteins | sample CryGey13umfilter_2_FD_183959 | JGI IMG/M metagenome (GOLD analysis project Ga0210044, IMG submission 183959) | Groundwater microbial communities from aquifer in Utah, USA - Crystal Geyser 4/9/14 3 um filter (SPAdes) (version 2) | ecosystem: Environmental > Aquatic > Deep subsurface >... | reverse complement strand
TAATCGTAGCAGACCGATTAGACATGTCAACCCCACGAAACGAGAAAAATGCACGTTCAGGACGTTCTTGGATCCCTCACCCTCGACGATTCAGGCAGTTATGGCAGAGTAGTGCAACAGCCTCTAGTTAGTTAGCAGTTGGCTTCTTATCAACAGGCAGACACACAGACAGACAGATGCACGGAACATGGGGCAGGAGAGACACATGCCAAGAAAACGACGTAGGGTACTCCCAATTCTTGCTGTCGCTGTTGGAATCCTCGCTGTTTTCCCGTCGGCGGCGCGAGCCTTGGACTGGGCCCGCTTCTCCGTCTTCACTTGCTACCACGCGCCATCCAACTGGACTCGGTACCTCGGGTCCCTCGCGTACTACAATACTTCATCTACCGCGGACCTCGTCTGCCCGATCCGCAGCGGTGCCGTGTCCGTCGGATACGAAGGGACGACAATCGACCGCGTTCATGTTCACGTCTATGACGCCCGATCCGATGCGCAGTTGAGTGCCCACATCGCGGCTCAGTCTCCCTGGAACTACACGACCTGGGACAATTGCTGGTGGACTGGTTCGGGCAACGCGACGGTCGGGAACACCACCATTGTCCTTGACGACCAGTATGAGAACTGCGTGAGCAACGACGGGTACTTCGTTTTCCTCGAAATTCAACCGCATACCTGGGCACAGCCACTCGGTATTGCAGAGGTCGTGGGATATGCCGTTGGGTTCTGATCCCACTGCTCGCCACTCCCCTCAAGCCTTGCCGGGTAGGCCACGTCTATCCCCGTTGCGATGCTCAAGCTTTCGAACCCGCGTTCTGCTACTTGCGCTTGGTAGTCTCCTCCTGGCTGGCGTAACAGTTCCTTTGCTCTTCTTCGTTCGCGGCCATACGGCGTACAGTTCGCACCGGCCGCCACCTTCTGCTCTTCCGCAGACACAAACCACCTTGCAACAGCCGGCGACCAACACCGCCTGGCCCTCAGCATCAGGGTCACAGGGTGGCCCTCTCGTGGAGGCTCTGGGCCGACCTCAGCACGTTCGCAAGCACGCCCCCCCAGTTTCTCTCGCCATGCACCTACGCATGGAACGTGACCGCAGGCAGAGGCTTCTGCTCCAGTACTCCAGCCAGCCCGTCGGCGGCCCCTGGGCAGCGACAATGGCTAGCACTATCCGAAGCGAGTTCTTCGGCTATCGGCAAACACACGCAGGCGTGCTCTTGCACAGCGTCGAGTGTCGCGCACGCGGATGTCGGGTCGATCTGCATTTCGATGGAGCCACCACCGAAAAGCGAGCCCAACTCGATCTCCGACAACGTCGTGTGTTCTCCGCAGAGGGTTGCAGCATGCATTCGCTCGGCTCAAAGGAGCTTGCGCAAACGCTCGTCTTGAACTGCCGACCGGTCACCACTCAGTAGGCGGTAGTTGGCGTACTTGGGCAGGTAGTTGGCGCACTTGTCTGCGGCCTTCCGCCCGCCGACCCCGCCGTCCACCCTGGTGCGCCGGAAGCTGGCCTGGGATCCGATCCCGGGTGCGACCTACAACCTGTACCGCAGCCTCGGGTCGCGAAGGCGGCGGAGGGTGGCGCTGCGTCGAATGCCCGCCGCTACGTCGCTGGCCTTGCCACTTGGGATCTGGAGCAAGCGCTCGTTGACCCCCCGCCTCGGCTTCTGGAGAACTCCCCTCGTTGAAGGCGGTAGATGCCTTCCAGAGGTACTCCAGCACGTGGATCACGTCGAGGATAACGGTGAGATGGAGACCATTGAACCGCCCCGGCTTCTCCGGAGACTTGGTTGGTTGAGTCAGGCCGCCTTCTCGGAGGTGATCTGATGCGTATTCCGGACGATGGCGATCACCAATTCCGGGTGAAGCCGATCACCGATTCCGGGGCAAGCCGATCACCGATTCCGGACGATCGCGATCACTGATTCCGGGCCAAGCCGATCAGTGGTCGGTGCCCCGGGCTGAGCGAAGCGACGCTGGATAGCTGGATCTGGTACACGGGCCTCCTACCAAGGAGGTACGCGGTGCCAGCAGAGAGGCTGTCCATGCGGAAAATTCGAGAGATTCTGAGGCTGTGCCTCGGCCAGGGACTCAGCCACCGGAAAGCAGCAGCCAGCGTCAAGGCGTCGTCATCGACGATCTCGGACACCCTCGGACGGGCGAAGGTGGCCGGGGTGGGGTGGCCGCTGCCCGAGGACCTGGATGATGGACGGCTCGAGGCGCTGCTCTACCCGCCGCCAGCTCCGTCGCAGGAGCCGCGGGCTGTCCCCGACTGGGGCGAGATCCACAAGGAGCTGCGGCGCAAGGGCGTCACGCTGCAGCTGCTGTGGCAGCAGTACAAGGAGGCCCACCCCGAGGGTGGCTACCAGTACAGTTCTGCGAGCGGTACAGGCGCTTCAAACCAGGTCGATGTCGTGCTCCGGCAGCCCTACCGGGCCGGCGAGAAGGGCTTGGTGGACTTCTCTGGCGACGGCATCCCGATCGTCGACCCTCGCACCGGGGAGGTGACCCAGGCGGAGCTGTTCATCGCCGTGCTCGGCGCGAGCAACTTCACCTACGCCGAGGCGTTCGAGTTGCAACAGCTGCGCTGCTGGATCGACGGTCATGTCCACGCCTACGCTGGGACGGGGTGCCCGAGATCACGGTGCCGGATAGCCCCAAGACGAGCGTGCTGCGCCCGTGCTGGTACGACCCGGATCTCAACCCGACCTACCGCAAAATGGCCGAGCACTACGACTCGGCGATCATCCCCGCAAGACCTGGCAAGCCTCGCGACAAGGCGAAGGTCGAAAACGCCGTGCTGGTGAACCCATCCGGTAGACCGCACCTTGTAGCCTGCAGGCGGTTGTGCGTCGATGTCTCGTCGGAGGCACACGATGGCACGACGAGAGACACAACGACCTGGCAAGCGAGCGCGCTGGACGGCTGACAAGGCGCGTCAGACGATGGCCGCATGGGAACGGAGCGGGTTGAGTATGGCCGCGTTCTGTCGCCAGCGAGGGATCCAACCCCAGCGTTTCTACTGGTGGCGGAACCGGCTGGCCGCATGGTCCGAGCAAAGTCTGGTCCGGGTGCTCCCGGCTGCGGATGAGCATCTGCAGTTGGTCGAGGCGGTAGTCACCGATGGTGGTTCAGCCCCAGTGGAGATCCACCTCCGCAGCGGCGACCGGATCGAAGTGACCTCGCCAGCGCATGTGGATGCTGGCTGGCTGCTCCAGATCGCTCGGGGGTTGAGCGTGGCGGAAACCAGTGGCCGATGATCCTGATCCCCCGCGCCGTCAAGATCTACGTGGCAACGCACCCTGTCAGTTTGAGGAAGTCGTTCGATGGGCTGATGAACGAGGTGCGCTCCGTGCTGGGTCGCGACCCGCTCAGCGGTCACGTCTTCGTCTTCCCCTCAACCGGCGCAAGACGATGGTCAAGCTGCTCTTCTGGACCAGAGGCGGCTTCATGATCCTGCACAAGCGCCTCGAGCGCGGGCGATTCGCCTTTCAAGACCAGGTCCACGATGGGGCGTCGTCGGTGCAGATCGAGGAGCATGAGCTGGCGATGCTGCTCGAAGGTCTCGAGGTGCAGATGACCCGCCAGTCGAAGCGCTGGAATCCGCCTTCGTCGTCGACAAAACGACATGCGGAGGCAGAAATTGCGCACTGAGATCTTGCGCGCGATCGACGGGTGATTATGGTGTAGCCCGTCGTGACAACTCGCTCCTTCACTACCACGCCGACCGCAGAGACAGACGAGCTCAAGGGTGAGGTGCTCGATGTACTGCAGGAGTTGCTGGCCGAGCGCCGTGACGATGAGGTGGTGAGCCTGGTCCGACAACTGGTGGCCCAAAACAGCGCTCTTCGGCTCCAGCTGTCCGAGTTGGTGATGCGTCGCCGCAAGGGTGAGGGGGTCTCCACTGCGCAGCTGAAGCTCTTCCTGGATGAACTGGAAGCCGAGGAAAACGCGGAGCTCAACAGGTCGAACGATGAGCTGGCGAATGCGTCTGGGCTCGATGGGAAGAAGCCCCCCAAGAAGAAGACCGCGCAACAGCCACGCAGCAGGCAGCCGTTTCCTCCCGGACTCCGTCGCATCGACAATCCGATCCAGGTTCCGGCTGCGCAGCGGCCGTGCCCAATCTGCGGCAATGAGCGTACCTGCATCGGTCACGACGTCACCGAGGTGATCGAGCTGATCCCCGCGGAGGTCGTTGTGCGCCTCGACCGGCGCGAGAAGCTCGCGTGTGAGACCTGCGAGGGCGAGCCAGGTCGAGCTCGGGCCCAGGGGTGCGCTCCGCTCCGCTCTCCAGGGAGGCTCCGCCGCTCCGCGCGTGCGCCAGACCGCGGTCCAGTACGCGCTTGACGTGCGGACAGAGGTTGTCGTGCAGCAGCGCGCCCGCCTGATCCGGGATGTGGTCGCAGCCCGTGGGGAGCAGTCGGTGCGGGACGAACCCGGCCGCGTGGATCAGGGGCAGGGGGGTGTAGGCGCAGGTGAAGCCCACGGCTCTCATGGGTGCTCCAGCCGGTTGGCGTTGGCCAGCACCTGGCGCAGGATTCCCTTGAGCGCCGTCATGTCGCCGGCGGAGACTCCGGCGAACATCTGGGCCAGGGACTGGTCGATGACCCGCATCACCGGCTTCTGAGCCCGGCGGCCGTTGACCGTGAGCACGATGCGGTGGGCCCGGCGATCGTCGGGATCGGGGGTGCGGACCAGCAGTTCGTCGCGTTCCATGCGATCCAGCAGCCCGGTCATGGTCGAGGGCTCGAGCCCCGCCCGTCGCCCGAGCACCGCGGCCCGCAGGCCGTCCTCGGCCCACAGGCTCATCAGCACTCCGAGGTAGGCGGGGCGGATCTGTGCCGCGTTGGCGGCGGCGAGCAGCTGCTTGAGCATGCCGGTGGTGGCCAGGCTGGCGCGGGTCAGCAGGTAGTAAGGGCAGTCGGTTACGTCGGTCATGGATATCACGGATTCAGACAGTATCTATACGTATAGTACGCAGATGAACCTTATGCGTCAAGGACCCACGAAGGGACGAGGAACATGATGTATCATTGTGCTGCCATGCCGCCCAGGATATCACTCGAGACGCCGGACGACCTTCTGCGCTGGATCGCCGAGGGAGACGGTCACCTCGATCTCGACGACCTTGTCGGCGTCGACATCTGGGGACTGGTGGCGCTCGCGGCGCTCAGTCGGGAGCCAACCGATCCGCGCGTCGATGTCGCTGTCGGCTCTGTCGGGGCGTCCCGATTCGCCCACGCCGTGGGCTTCCGGGAGGTGACCAACGGCACCCCCACCGCCGTGCACCCCGAGCCGGGGCGCACGGTCCGTCTACGCAGCCTGGAGGCGTTTCAGCAGGTCGAGCCGATGGCGGGCGAGATCATCGGGTTGTTGCTCCAGGAGGAGGACCAACGCGAGGTGCGCCGGACGATCCACTACGTTATCGTCGAGCTGCTGCGCAACGTCGTCCAGCACAGTCACACGCTCAGCGGTGGGGTCGTGGCGGCCCAGGTGATGCGGGAGGGCGCCTATGCACCGTCACCCGCGATCCAGGTGGCCGTCGCGGACTGCGGGGTCGGGATCCTCGCCTCGCTCCAGGAACGCAACCCGGACATCGCCTCGGCGGAGGAGGCCCTGGACAAGGCGCGCTGGCCCTTCGTGTCGGGAACCTTCAGCCCGGGCCTCACGGGCTCGCGCCAGAACGCCGGCATGGGCCTGTTCTTCATCTCCGAGATGGCGAAGCTGACGGCCAGCCGCCTGCTCATCGCCACCCGGGGGGCGGGGGTCTTCATCCAGGGCGATCCCGACGACGTCGACCACCATCATGAGCGTCTGCTGCAGCCACGCGGGCTCGGGTTTCCCGGAACACTCGTGGTGTTCGAGCTCCCCTTCGCCACCGCAGCGCGGGACTACGACGGGCTGATCCGGGTCATCGCCGACCGGGCCCGAGCGCGCACCCCGTCGCGCGCCGTATCCGGGTGGTTCCGCTTCGACGAGGCCCCTCCTCCGAGTGCCAAGCGCTTCCTCGTCTCCGTTGCGGCCGAGGACACCATCGCCGCGGAGCGCTACTCGCAGGATGTGCTGCAGCCAGCGCTGCTCCGAGGAGTGCCCATCGTGCTCAACTTCTCCAATCTGCCAGTGGCCACTCAGAGCTACCTCCACGCGCTGTTGTTCGAGGTGATACGGCTGGCGTGGGCCAAACGGGTGCCGATCTTCGTGGTCGGCGCACGGCCGGCGGTGAGGAGCTCGCTCGAGCTCCTCGAGCAGTATGCGCTGGGGGGGTGAGTTCGGGCCGCTCAGTGCAGCATGCTGCTGGTGGGGGTGTTGTTCTTGCGTGAGCGCAGGAGGTTGCGCAGCGCACGCCGGTCGTTCTCCGGCTCTTCCTGCGGTTCGATGGGCGGGGCGGCGGCGGCGGTGGCGGCGGCCTTGCGGCCCCGGCGCAGCCGGATGATGTCCTCGGCCCACTTCTCGTCCAGTAGATCCTCCTCGACGGCAGGTCGGGAGCGAGGGGGCTGCGTGGCCTTTGGCGGGGTCTGGTTGATGCGCTGGTTGAGCCGCTCGACGAAGCTCTGAGTGTCCAGCGTGGTCGATTGGTCCTCGGCGTTCTCGCGGTCGATGCGCAGCCCTTCGGCGAAGAAGGCGTTCTCCTCCTGGTCTTGCATCTGACCGCGGTTCACCGCGCGCAGCAGGCGGATGTCACGATCGGTGCAGCCCAGCAACAGCAGCTCGCCGCCGGCCTCCACCATCACCAGGCGCTGCTTACCATACAGCGTGCGGCTGGAGATGACCTCGATGTGCGCCTCGTTCAACGGCGAGGAGCGCCGTCGACGACGCAGCCACCAGGCCGCGCCAGCTCCCAGCGCGATGACGAGGAACAGGGCCCACAGCGAGCCGCTGCTGCCGGTGCTCTTGCGCAGGCCCAGCGCGGCTGCCGGATCCTTGACCTTGGCACCCATGGTCAGGGGAGGAGCCAGGGGCGTCTGCACCGCCGGCTTTGCCGGGGCCGGGGCGGCGGGCCCGGGCTCCGGCGCGACGACCGGGGCTCCCGCCGGGGGAATGGCGATGACCAGGTCCTCGCCCTTCTCGGACAGCTTGACCCGGCTCAGCAGATCCATCGCCGATCCGGACAGCTTGAGCTCGAGCTCCACCCGATTGTGGTAGGCGTTGAGTCGGACCTCGCGGATCACCGAGTCCGTCCCGTTGGCCTTCACCACCTCCGAAGCCAGCTCGCGGCCGGGAAACACCAGCACCAGCGACTGGCCCCGGGCCCAGATGCTGCGGCTCTTGCCCCAGGCGGCGGCGCCCTCCACCGTCACGCGGTCGCCCTTGATCGCCAGCTGACCGGCGTGCGTCGTCGAGGCGAAGATCGTGATCATCAGGGTGGCGATGATGGTTCGACTCATGACAGTCCCTCCGGTCCGCCCGCGACCTGGCGTGTGCGCTCGCTGGGGCTCTCGATGGTGGTGATGCGGACGCCGTACTTCTCGCCCACCATCACCGCCTCGCCCTTGGCCACCAGCCGGTCGTTGACGTAGATGTCCAGCGGCTCCCCCGCTGTCTTGGTCAGCTCCACCACGGAGCCCGAGCCCAGCGCCAGCACCTCGGCCACGGTCATCCGGCGACGTCCGAGCTCGACCGAGATCTGCAACGGGATGTCGAGCAGCAGGTCCATCGAGTTGCCGTCGGTGGTGCGCGTTTCGCTCATCATTCGTCACTCCTTCTTGCCCTTGACGGACTTGGCTGCGGAAACGGAGATCTCGAGGCCGAGGCTGCCGCGGGTGACCACCGGCTTGCCCGAGAACTTGGGCCGCCCCTCGATCAGCAGCGGGATCTGTGCGTCCACCGGCGTGCCCAGCGTCAGCAGGTCGCCCACCGCCAGGTTGAGAAAGTCGCGCACGGTGATGGTGCTGCGCCCCAGCGTGGCCCGAACACCCACGCTGACCTGCTGCAAGTTGTACCCCAGTCGCTGAGTGCCCTTGATCGTCGGCGGCTGGCGCGTGATCTTGAGCCCGGGTGCCGATGTGTCGAGCGACACGATGATGCTGCAGCGCTGGTCACCCACGGCGATGCGCAGCGAGAGCAGCAGCACGGCCTGGGCCCCGCTGGCCTGGGTCAGGGGCGCCACCACCTCGGGTGCCAGCCGCGCCTCGAGCGGTACGACGTTGGCCAGCGCCTTGTTCAGGGTCGTCAGCAGCTGATCGCCGAGGCGGGCCACGGTGCGACGTTCCGTGCCGGTGGGTGGCGTGGCCGGCTGGGGCTCGAGCTGGGCCTGTCCGCCGAACTGGCTCGAGACGAAGGCCCCGCCCAGCATGCCGTCGATGCAGATCAGGCCCGCGTTGGGCACCTCTTTGATCCCTACCGCGTAGGCGAAGCGGGGCGCGGAGAGCAGGTCGGGCAGCCGCGAGCCGGGGACCACTTCCAGCGGGTCGGCGGCGACCTTGCACGGCGCGCGGAGCAGCTGAGTGCACAGCCGGCCCACGGCGGTGGCCATGCGGTCCGCGGCGCGCTGGAGCTCGGGCAGCATGGCAAACGCCTGGTGGTCCCGCGCCACCAGATCGATGGGTCGGACCGACGGAGTCGCCCGTTCCCGGGTCGGCTTCAGCAGAGCGTCAAGCTCCGAGGGGGTCAGGATCGATTCCATCATGCCTCTCGCCGCCGCGGCGGCCTACTGCATGACCAGCTCTTTGAAGTACACCTGCTTGGCCACCGGCTGGCCAAAGACCTTGTTCGCGAGATCCTTGAGCTTGCGCTTGATCTCGAGCTTGGTCTGGGGCTTCTGGATCTGCTCCACGGTGAAGGAGGAGAGGTAGACCAGTACCTCGTCCCGCAGCCGTGGCATCAGCTGCCTGCGTGCATCGTCCAGGTCGTGCTCCAGCTCCAGGCTGAAGGAGATCTTGAGGTAGCGGTTGCCGCCCGGCTCGTCGAGATTGACGATCATCGAGTCCACGGGGAGCAGCGGTCCCATCTGGGTCGCGGGGCTGGCCGGCCCGGCCTTGGTCTTGTCTGCCTTCTTTACGCCCATGAGGAAATAGGCTGCCCCGCCCGCGCCGGCCAGGGTCACCACGGCGAGCATGATCCAGGGGAGCTTCGACGCCTTGGGGGCGGCGGGCTGCGGTGTTTTATCTTCTTCGGCCATGGATCACACTCCTCAGTTGACCAGCACGAGCTTGACGTGGGTCGCGTCCTTGCCGGGCAGCACGCTGGCTATCGCTTCCCGCTGCTTGAGCCGTCGGATCAGCGCCGCAGAACGCCACACCGCCAGATCCCAGGGGGAGAAACAGCGGGGGATGCTGCCCTGTTCGTGAATCGGTGTCTGTATCCGACGCAGCTTGGCTCCGGCCCGCACCAGCCGGGCCAGCTCCACCAGCAGCGGTTCGCTTTCGGGCCGCAGCTGGGCCGTGGACCGATCGAACAGCAGTCCGACGTGGATCGCCATCTCCATCCGCCGCCCCGTGCGATGAACGATCACCGGGCGGCTGCGGTAGAGCAGGTCCAGCGTGTGCTCGTCGAGCGCGTGCATCCCGACTCCGTTGGCGGCGTAGGCGTCTCGCAGCTCACGCGTGATCGCTCTCGCTTTGTGGATGATGCGCTTGATCTGCAGGCTCAGCGCCGCCGACTGCTCCAGGACGCTGGGGTCGGCGCCCAGCGTCTCACGCAGGGGTGGACGCTGCTCGGTCACACTCTTGCGCGTGTCGGCCATGCCGTTGCTGGTCTCCAGCGCGGCGAACGCGCCGCGGAAGAAGCCGAAGGTCCGCTTCAGGTGCTGCGAGTCCATGGATGACATGGAGATCAGCAGCACGAAGAAGGTGATGAGCAGCGTCAGCAGGTCCCCGAAGGTCACCAGCCACTCCTGCGAGGGCCTGGTCGATGCGGTGGGTGCGGGTCGTCGTCTGGCCATCACTTCCCCTCCAGCGCGCGACCCAGTGATGCGGCGGGGACCAGGATCTTGACGAACCGGCGGTGCGCCACTTCACGGGTCCGGGCGCCGTGGCCCTCGGCCACCACGCGCCCGCGATCCATCCCGGCGGCCTCCACCAGGTAGCGCGCGACCCGTACGGCGCGGCTTCCCGACAGCTCGAAATTCGAGGGGTAACTGGCCGGAGGCCGCGGATCGCTGAACCCCTGCACCGTGACGCTCTTGCCCGTGAGCTTCATCAACCGGGCGATGCGATCCAGCAGCCCGAAGACCTCCGGATTGACCTCGACCCCGTCGGGGCTGAACAGGATGGTGTCGGTGAACTCCAGTTCGAGACCGTCGGCGGTGTGAACCACCTTGACCTGCTGGCGGCCGGCGGTGTCCTTGATCTGCCGCAACATCTGCTGCAGCTCGTCCTCCAGCATCTTGGCCTTCTTGGCCCGGATCACCATGGGATCGCTGGGCAGCACCGAGTCGCCCTCCCGCGACATGCTGTGGCCACCCTCCAGGATGCCGAAGGTTCCGAGCAGCGAGCCCAGCGCCTTTCGCGTGCGTTCGCTGTCCCGGGTGGCCATCGAGTTGAGCAGGATGAAGAACGAGAGCAAGATCAGGTTGAGCGAGATGAACAGGACGTTGAAGCTCTCGTCCTTGTCCTGGGGGGGAGGAGGCTTTCGCTGCCTGGCCAAACGCTACGCCTTTGCCTTGGCGACTGCGTCGCGCAACCGCGGTTCGAGGAACGACGTGAGCTTCTGCTCGACGATCCTCGGGTTGTCCCCCAGGGAGATGGAGAGCACGCCCTCCATCGCCAGCTCCTTGTACAGCACCTCCTCCGCCGACCGGGATCGCAGCTTGCCGGCGATGGGGTTGAAGACCAGGTTGGCCAGGATCGCGCCGTAGAACGTGGTGATCAGCGCGATGGCCATGGAGGGGCCGATGGTCGAGGGGTCGTTCATCTGCTGCAGCATCATCACCAGACCCACCAGCGTTCCGATCATGCCCAGCGCCGGCGCATAGGCCGCCAGCGAGGTGAAGATCTCGGCCCCCATGCGGTGCCGGTCCTTGAGCTGTTCGATCTCGGTGCTGAGGATGGCCTCGATCGCCGCCAGCTCGTGCCCGTCCACCGCCAGCTGCAGCGCCCGCTTGAGGAACGGGTCTTCGGCCTCCTCCGCCGCCGACTCCAGGGCCAGGATGCCCTCGCGCCTGGCCTGCGTCGCGTAGTCCACCAGCGTGCGGATCAGCTCCGTGGGGGGACGCGGCTTGTAGCGGAAGGCATGCTTGGCCACGGCGAAGGCGCCCATCAGCTGCTTGAAGCGGTAATGGATCAGGCCCGCGCCGATGGTGCCGCCCACCACGATCAGGGCGGACGGACCGTCGAGAAATGCGCCGGCCCCGCTGCCCATGGCGATCAGCAGAAGTGCAAAGGTCCCGACCAGGCCGGTGATCGTCGCGAGGTCCATCGTGTCCTCTCGCGCAGGCGACTGCTCGGTCGCCCGCGCTGTGTCAAAGCGCCATCACATCCCTGGGTTGCAACCCCGGTGCCAGGCGGCAGTCCGTGCAACCCTGCGAGATCTGGAACGGTCATCCTCGGTCTGCCAGGCCACCGTCAAGCAACCCGGCCTGTTTCGCCAAGCCCGTGACACGCCCGAGTCGCAGGCCGAGGTGGTCGCGCTGGCAGAGATGAGGAGGGCGCGGCGACGCCGGCAGGCAATGCCAGCCATTCTGACCGTCCGTCGACGTCGCCGCGCTGCATCATGTCAGCACCGTTCCAGAATCACCGACCGAACTACCGCTTCAGGTTGATCAGCTCCTGCAGCATCTGATCCGCCGTTTGTATCGTCTTGGAGTTGGACTGGAATCCGCGCTGGAACGCGATCATGTCCACAAACTGCTGCGCCAGATCCACGTTGGACTGCTCCAGCGATCCGGCGCTGATGGTGCCGCGACCGCCGCTGGCGGCTTCGCCCAGCAGCGCGGTCCCGGAGGCTTCGGTCTCGATGTACAGGTTGGAGCCGATGCGCGACATCTGGTCCGCGGCCTTGAAGTCCGCCAGCAGCACCTGCCCCACGGTACGCTGCTGCCCGTTGGAGAAGATGCCGGTGATGGTGCCCTCGGAGTTGATCGAGATGCCGGACAGCGATCCGCTGCCGTACCCGTTCTGGTCGAGGTAGGTCACCGTGGACTTGGAGGCGTAGCCCGTGACCTGCGTCAGGTCGACGGTGATGGTCTGGGCCGCTGCGCCGTTGAACGTGGTGGCGATGGTGCCGGTGCCGCCGGCGGTGAGATTACCGCTGGTGTCGAAGGTCATGGTGCCGGTGCCGATCTGGCTCCAGGTGCCCGGGGTCCCGCCCGTGACCTCGGCGCCGTCCGCCAGGGCGTAGTAGTTCCAGCCCGTGGCCGAGTCGTTGCGATAGAACACGGTCACCGAGTGGGAGTCACCCAGCGAGTCGTAGACCGTCATCGAGGTCGAGAAGTTGCTCGTGCCCTCGGGGTTGGTCAGGTCCCAGGGGTTGGTCACCGCGTCCATCGGCGCCGAGGTGGAGTCGAGGTTGCCAGCGATGGTGGCCTGGGTCGTGGCCACCGGGGGGATGGGAGCGTTGCTGAGCTGGATGTCAGTCAGCGACTTGACCAGCACGCCCTGGGCGTTGACCGTGTAGCCTTGGGCCTTGAGGTCGTCCGCGTTGACCATGTAGCCATCCTTGTCCAGGTGGAACTGGCCGGCGCGGGTGTAGAACGTGCCGTCGAGTCCGGCGGCGCTGCCCTTGACCGCGAAGAACCCGTCGCCCTTGATCGCCAGGTCGGTGGCGACGCCGGTGCCCAGCAGGGCGCCCTGGGTCAGGATCTTCTGCACGTCGGCGATACGGGAGCCGAGACCGGTCTCGTTGCCTCCGCCCACCGACTGGGCCAGCACGTCCTCGAAGTTGGCCCGGGACAGCTTGTAGCCGATGGTGTTCACGTTTGCGATGTTGTCTCCCACGACGGAGAGCGCCTCGCCGTGAGAGTTGAGTCCCGCGGCTCCGGTATACAGGCTGCTTACCACTGACATGACTTGCTCCTTGTTGTTGCGGCGTATTCGCCAGATTTCGAACCGTCAGTTCGTGTTTCTCGTTTTGGGATCAGATCTCGAGGGCCAAATTCGATGCTCATGGTCCTCCTGTGGTTGTGGTTGGTGAGTACTGGCGCACGGCGAGCACATCGCCCACCGGCAGCGTCGTGGTACCGATCTCGAGCAGCGGCACTCCGCCCTTGTAGGTCACTCCGGTCACGACGCCCTTGAACCGGGAAGAGACGGCGAGCTGGTTTCCGCTGGAGTCCTTGGCGCCGACCTCCACGGAGTAGGTTCCGGCCGGCATCTGGTTCCCCATGCTGTCCCTGCCGTCCCACGTCACCGAGTTGAGCCCGGCGCTGCGCTGGCCGACGTCGATGCTGCGGATCAGGTTGTTCTGCGAGTCACGGATCTTGACCGTCACCTCAGTGGCCGTCGCCGGCAGGTCGAAGTTCACGTCGGCCGGTCCGGGCTGCAGCAGCTGCAGCATGTCGCCCTTGGCCTCGACCTCCTTGCCGATCAGCCCCGTGATCTGGCTGTTGGTCATGGCCGACTGGGACACCTGCAGCAGGCCGAGGTTGGAGTTCACCCCCATCAGCTGCTCCAGGTTGGAGAACTGGGCCAGCTGTGCGACGAACTCCGTGTTCTCCATGGGCTGCAGCGGATCCTGGTGCGCCAGCTGGGCCACCAGCAGCTTGAGGAAGTCCTCCTTCCCCAGGCCCTCGCTGCCAGCCACGGAGGACGCCAGGGAGCTGGTCATGCCGGACTGAATCGAGCTCACATCCATCAGATCACCACCTCGAAGAAGCTGCGTCGGATGACGGTTTCGTCCGCCTCGGACGCAGGTTGTTGGACAGCTTCGCGAGCCAGCGCCTCGTCGGCGTTGGATCGCTCGGCCATGCCGCGCTCCCTGCAATCAAACCGCGCCAGCACCAGGCCCCAGCGGGCGAGGGCGGTGGCCAGTTCCTGCCGGCTGTTGGTCAGCAGCCGCGCCACCTGGGGATCGCTGGCCCGGGCCGTGACATGGACCTGGCGATCTCCCTCCATGGCGATGGTCAGCTCCAGATCCCCGAGCGACTCGGGGGCGAGCCGCGCGGTGACCGTCGCGCCCCGCTCTTGCCCCTGCACGTGGGTCTCCCACAGCAGCCTGGCAACGGCCCGCGCTTCCGGCTCCCCGAGGCGGGTCAACTGGTCGTCCAGCGTCAGCACCACTGGCACCTGCTGCTGCGTGGACCACAACGCCATGGAGGGTTCCTCGTCGCGTTCGCGGTTCTGGGCCCCGAGGGCGTCGTGCAGCTTGCTGGCGAACGGCTCTGTCGCACCCACAGGCGCCGCGGGCGCGGCGTCCTTGTGGGCCGGCACGCCGGTTGCCAGGTTATGGATTGCCAGGGGTTCCACCGCTGGCGGCTCCTTTCTGGTTCCTCGTACCTGGCGGCTGGCCCCGATTGGCGGGCAGCGTCGTCGGCGCACGTTTCGACGCCATGGGCGCCTTCGGGCTCGCCTTGGGGCTCGCGGTCTTCGCCGCCCTGGCCCCCGTGGGTCGCGATGTGGGCTCCGGTGTCGCGGGCTTCGGCGTGACCGTTGATCTCGCTGCTGCGGCCGGGGGTGCGGTCGGCGTGGCCGTGGTGGCCGTAGGTTGAGCCGGTGTTCGGGTGCGCTTCGGCTTCCTCGCACGGCGTGCCGCGCGGGGCGCGGGCGCCTTTGTCACGGCCGGCTTCGTGACCGCAGGCTCCTTCACCGCTGGCTCCGTGCGCGCTGGCTCCGTGGGCGCTGGCTTCATGGGCGCCGCCGATGTGACGTCGCTTGTAGCTGGCATCGGAGCGCGGGGAGCCAGGTGCGTGCCGATGGCTGCGGCCGCCTCGGACGGCATCTGCGCCAGCAGACGCCCGACCTGCGGCACTTCGAGCCTGCGCAGCGCGGCCGCTGCCAGGCCGGGATCCATCAGGGCCAGCATGGCGGCGGCGGCGCGCGCGTTCATCCCCTTGAGCACCCGCACCAGGTCCACCTTGGAGGGTGTGGCGTCGGGGCTTGTGTCACTCAGCACGCGGGGGTCGAGCGCCAGTCGCGCTCCGTCGGGCCGGCCCAGATTCGACTGCAGCCGCTTGAGCTCGCCCAGCATGACCTTGACCCGTGCCTCCATCAACGCCGCCGCCGCCTCGCGAGCTGCCAGCGCCTGCTCGCTGGCTGCCAGCTGCTTCTGTCGGGTGCGCAGCTTGCGCAGCAGGGCCAGCTCCTCGACGGAGAAGGTCTCGTCGGGGCACCTGGGCCCGGCGGATGCCTTTCCGGCATCCGATGCGGTGGTGGCCGCGTGGAGCTCTCCCTCCTGACACCCCGCGGACAGCGGCAGCATCAGCAGCAACAGTAGAGTGATCAGCAGGCGGCGCAACCGCGCGGCGATCTCGTCGGTCTCCTTGCGCTCCTTGCGCGTCAGGCGCTCGCGGTTGCGAAGCCGCAGCCGCTCGCGCAGGATCTCCACCTGGCGCAGCTGGAGCTGGGCCTGCAGCGTGCTGCGATGGGCCAGCTCCACGGCGTCTTCTCCCGCCACGGTGCCACGCCTGGCGCAGCGTCGCGCCGTGTCCAGCTGTTCCAGCGTCTCGGGGGTCAGCGGCCTGTCGCCGTCGCCCGCCACCTGTCGTCGCGCCTCCTCCAGCAGACAGGTCTCGGAGTCGACCAGCGTCTCCAGCTGCTCTCGCGCACGGCCGAGCTCCTCGGCGGCGCTCTCGCGCTGTTTCTGCCGTGCCTGGACCAGACGGTCGATGCGGGTCATCGCGCGCCTCCTGTGGGCAGCGGAGCCCCAAGACGCTGCAGCTCGGCGATGGTCTCCTCGGGCTGGGTGTACTGATCCATGCCCTGGCGCAGAAATCGCTCCAGCGGTTGGCTCCGTGCCAGCGCCTCGTCCAGCCGTGGGTTCTGCCCGCGCTGGTAGGCGCCGATGTTGACCAGATCCTCGCTGTCGGCCTGCAGCGCCAGGATCTCGCGCACCTGCAACGCTGCCGCCTGGTGCTCGGCGGTGACGATGTCGGGCATCACCCGGCTGGTGCTGCGCAGCACGTCCACGGCGGGGAAGTGGCCCCGGCCGGCAAGTCGTCGTGACAGGACGATCTGTCCGTCGAGGATCGCGATGGCGGCGTCGGCCACCGGGTCGGACATGTCGTCGCCCTCCATCAGCACGGTGTAGATCCCGGTGATGCTGCCGCTGCCCATCCTCGGACCGGCGCGCTCCAGCAGGCCCGGTAGCTTGGCGAAGACCGATGGTGTGTAGCCCTTGGTCGTGGGCGGCTCACCAATGGCGAGACCCACCTCGCGCTGGGCCATGGCCACCCGGGTCAGCGAGTCCATCACCAGCAGGACCCGCTGGCCCTCGTCGCGGAAGTGCTCGGCCAGGCTGGTGGCGAGCCAGGCCGCTCGCAGGCGCTCCAGCGGCGGTCGGTCGGAGGTCGCCGCCACCACCACCATGCGGCTGAAGGCCTCGGACTTGCCGAAGGTGCGAACGAAGTCCCCCACCTCGCGCCCGCGTTCGCCGATCAGCGCCAGCACCAGCACGTCGCAAGCGGCGCGGTGGGCGATCATCGACAACAGCACCGTCTTGCCCAGCCCCGGGCCGGCGAGGATGCCCAGCCGCTGCCCCTCGCCACAGGTCAACAAGCCGTCCAGCACGCGGATCCCCATGAACAGCGGCTGCTCCACCGGGCGGCGGTCCAGCGGTGATAGCGGGCTGGCGTACAGCGGACGACGTTCTCCGACGTGGGCCATCGGGTGATGGTCCAGCGGCCGGCCGAATCCATCGATCACCCGACCCAGCAGGTGGTGCCCCACCGCCACCGTGCCCAGCTCGCCCCGTCGAGAAACCCGGGCCCCGGCCGCCACGCCGCGCAGCTCACCCAGCGGCATGAGCAGCACCCGCTGGTCGGCGAAACCGGCCACCTCCGCCGGAATCGGACCCCGGGGCGTCTCGATGTGACACAGCTCGCCAACCGCGGCTCCGGGGATGTTGGCCTCGGCCATGATCCCCACCACCCGCGTCACGCGGCCGTCGATCCACAGCCGCGCGGCGTGCTGCACCATGGGGCGGAGGCGTTCCATGTCGATCGTCATGCCGCGCCTCCGTCAGGCAGCGCCGATGAATCGGAGTCAGGAGAGCGGTGCAGAGCCTGGCTCACGCTGTGCAGCCGGGCGGCGAGCGTGGCGTCGACGCGGGCCAGGCGTGTCTCGACGATGCAGCCGGATTGCACCGACGGGTCGGCGCGCAGCACCAGGGAGCCGGACCGCGGCGTGTCGCGAGTGACGGATGCGAGCCCGTCGGACACCAGCTGGTGGTCCGCGGGAGCGACCCGGATCTCGATCACGTCGTCGCTGGCCACCATGCCCACCGCCTGACGCACCCGATCGAGCGCGTACTGCCGATCCTCGACGAGCTCCCGCTCCAGGATGGCCTGCGCCACACACAGGGCCAGATCCACCATCTGCTCCTCTGTCGCGCCCATGAGCCGCAGGCGCAGGCCGTCCAGCTCGTCCAGCAGCTGGCCCACCCGACCGAGCTTCTGCTCCAGCTCCTGTCGTCCGGCGGCTCGTCCCGCCTCTCGACCTTGATCCTCGGCGGTGGTGCGCAGCTCGGAGAGCCTAGTCTCCACTTGATCCGTCACCAGCTGTTCCAGCGTCCGTGGATCCAGCTGCACCTCCGACTCGAGGTCCGTCGGCTCTGGCTCCGGCTCCACCGCGCCAAACACCGGGTGAACTTGAACCGCCGGGCGCGCCATGAGCCAGTCGGGCGAGACGCTCCGGCGGGTCACGGGGAAGCTCGCGGCTCGTTGTGGGGCGGCGTGCATCATCAGACCAGATCCTCTCCACGCCCCTTGACGTGCAGCTTGCCCTCGGCCATCAGCCGCGTGGCGGCCTCGACGATCTGCTGCTGCGCCGCCTCCACCTCGCTCAGGCGGATGGGCGGCAACATCTCGGCCTCCTCGTGCAGCATTTCGGCCGCGCGCTTGGACATGCAGCCGAAGAACTTGTCGCGCAGCGGATCGGACGCCGTCTTGAGCGCCACGAGCAGCGTGTCGGTCTGGACCTCCTTGAGCAGCTGCTGCAGGCCGCGGGTGTCGGCGTCCATCAGGTTCTCCATCGTGAACAGGGCCCGCTGCAGCCGCGCCGCCTCGTCGGGGTGCTCCTCGGCCAGCTGCTCGATGACGCTGTTTGCATCGGCGGCCGCCATCTCTCCCAGGATCCCGGCGGCCCGGGACATGCCGTCCACCTGTTGCGTGTTGGGCGACCAGTCCGGCTCCATCCCGCGGAGGCTGGCCGCCGCGTCGGTGAAGGCCGAGACGGGGATCGGCTCCAGCATCGCGATTCGCAGCAACAGATCGGCCTGCTGGGTCGGGTTGAGGCTGTGGAGGATCTCGGCCGCGGGGCCGGGTTCCAGGTGCGCCAGCACGGCCGCCGCGATCTGGGGGTGCTCCTCGGCGATGGTGAAGCGCAGCACCGCCGGGTCGGTCCCGGTGAGCGTGGAGAGCAGGCGCGCCGCGTCGACATCGTCCCCCTCGGGCAGGGCCGGTCGCTCCGGCAGCCCGGCAAACGCCGCCTCGGCGCGCTCCTCGCCCTGCGCTCGCCGCACCAGCTCCTTCAGATAGCGGTCACCGTCCTGCAGGCTGGTCCAGCCCTGGCGGTAGGACTCGCTGAAGTCGCGATAGATCTGATCCAGCACGTCAGCCGATACTGGCTGCAGTTGCTCCACAGCCTGCCGCAGCTGGCGGACCTCACGCTCCTCCAGGTGCTCGAGGATGTGGATCGTCTCCTCCTGCTCCAGGCTGAGCAGGAAGATGGCGGCCTTGGCGGATCCCGTGAGCTGGGGCTGCATCAGATCACCCTCCCGAGATCCACATGCGCAGCACCGCGGCGGAGCGCATGGCGTCGTGTCGTGCAGCCTCGGTGGCGAGGTCTCGCGAGCTGGAGTCACCCGCGCCCAGGGCGCGCGGCGATGATCCGGTGAGGCCCGCGGCGCCCGGCTGTGGCGCGCCCTCGAGCTCCTTCACCGTTCGCGGCAAGTCGAGCACCGCCACCTCCTGGTTCAGCTGCTGGCGCTTGCGCCGCATGACCCACCACGCCAGGCCGACCAGCACCAGCACGGCCAGTCCGCTGCTGAACCACGAGCCCTTGCGCCCGAGGTAGCGCGTGATGGCCCACACCGCCGACGGCTGCTCTTCCGGCGGTTCGCCCGCGAAGGGCACGCTCTGTAGCGCGACCAGATCGCCGCGTTCGGGGGAGAATCCGACGGCCTTCTTCACCACCTCTTCCAGCGCCTTGAGATCGACGGACTCGGCGGTGGCCTTGCCCTTCTTGCCCTTGCCCTTGCCCGCTGCAGGTGCCGTCCCGACCCGGGCCAGAGCGTTGGAGTCCACCAGCACCGCCACCGACAGCCGCTTGAGCTCGCCGGCGGGCGAGATTCGCTTGCGGGTCGTCTTGTTCATCTCGTAGTTCCGGGTCAGCTTCTTGCGCTGGCTGCCCTGGCCGCTGCCCCCGGTGGAGGGCGCCGGACCCCCGGGCAGGTTGCCCCGCACGCCCGGGATCCCCGCGGCGAGCTGGCCGCCACGCTGGTCCTTCTCCTCCAGCGAGCTCTCGCTGCGCACCACCGTCTTGTCCGGGTCGAACTCGGTCTCCATCTGCTCCGTGGCGGCGAGGGCCACCTCGGCGGTGACCTTGACCACCGCGCGACCGGATCCCAGGGCGGCGCTGAGGATCTCGCGCACGCGGCGCTCCAGCGTCTCCTCGAGCTGGTGCTGCTGGTCCAGGGGTCCGTCGCTCCCGCCGCCGTCGCTGCGTCCGCTCCAGTGCATCGTCCCGCTGGTCTCCACCACCGTGATGCGGTCTGGCCCCAGGCCCGCCACCGCGGAGGAGACGAGGTGGACGATGGCCTTGACCGAGGAGCGCGGCAGGCTCCGACCGGGGTGCAGGCGCAGCGTGACCGCGGCGGTGACCGGCTGGCGGTTGCGGACGAACAGCTGGGTCTTGGCCAGCGCGATGTGGACCCGCGCGGAGCGTACGGCGTCCAGCTCGCCGATGGTTCGCTCCAGCTCTCCCTGGAGCGCCCGCCGGTAGTTCACCTGCTGTGCAAAGTCGCTGATGCCGAACTTCTGGTTGTCGAAGATCTCGAACCCGACACCGCCGCCCTTGGGCAGGCCCTTGCCCGCCAGGGTCAGACGGGTCTCGTGCACCTGCTCCTCCGGCACCAGGATCGCGGTGCCCCCGGCGTCGATGCGCAGCGGGATCTTGTCCTTGCGCAGCTGCTCCAGGATGCCGGACGCGTCCTCCGGGCTCAGGCCGGTGAACAGCGGCACGTAGCTCGTGGTGTCTGCCAGCGTGAGGTAGGCCAGCGACCCCATGGCCAGCGTGGCGGCCACGATGATCGTGATCCGGGCGCGGCGGGATAGCCCGTCGTTGATCTTGCGCAACCGGTCGATCAGCTGTTTGACCGCGGGAGGCATGCGTTATCCCATCCTCATCACTTCGCGGTAGGCCTCGAGCACCTTGTTCCGCACGCTCACCAGCAGCGAGAACTGGATGTCCGCCATTTGCAGCGTGGTCATGGTCTCGTGCAGGTTCTGGGTCTCGCCGGTGGCGTAGGTCTCGGCCGCCTGGTCCGCGGCGTTCTCGCTCTGCACCACCTGGCGCAGCAGATCGGCGAAGGTCGTCCCGCCGGTCTGTTCGGCGGCCTCGGATCGTGGCGGCTCCAGCGCGCGCACAGCCCCACCGGGCTGCAGCTGCTCGGGGGTCTGGATCATCGGGCCGATGCTGGAGATATCCATCCGGGCTACCTCCCGATCCGGATGGCCCGCTCGGCCATGGACTTGACGCTCTGCATCGAGGTGATTCCGGCCTCGTAGGTCCGGGAGGCCATGATCATGTCCACCATCTCCTCCACCACGTTGATGTTGGGCATCTGGACCATGCCGTTGGCGTCGGCGTCCGGGTGGCCCGGGTCGTGAACCGTCCGCGGTGGGCGCGGATCGACGGCCACGTCGGTGACGGTGACGCCGCGCAAGGACTCCAGCATCCGATCGCGCAGCACCTGGTCGAAGGGGAGCTCCAGACCGGTGGCCTGGACCACGGCGTCTCGACGTCGGTAGGCGCCGCCGTCGGCCGACCGCGTCGTGTTGGCGTTGGCCAGGTTCGAGGCCGTCAGGTTCATCCGCAAGCGCGTGGCGGTGAGCCCCGAGGCGATGATCTCCATGGCGGACATGATGCTCATCAGCTGCTCCTACCTTCGTTGTCCGTCGCTGGCGGCGTACTTCAGCACCGCGAGGCGACGTGCGAGGATCTCGGCTGCCGCGTTGTATCGAATGGTGTTGGCCGCGATCTTGGCCATCTCGCGCTCGAGGCTCACGGTGTTGCCGTCATTCCCCGGGCTGGCCTCCGAGTCGTCGAACGCCTCCATCTCGTGCTCCTGGATGCCTCCCGCCCCCATGTGCCGTGGGTCGGTGGTCTGGATCTGATCGGCCTTGGCCAGAAACGAGTCGAAGCTCACGTCCTGAGCCCGGTAGCCGGGGGTCTCGGCGTTGGCGATGTTGGAGGCGATCACCGAGTGTCGCAGCAGGTGGTAGTCCAGCCCGCGCTTCAAGGCCGTGATCGCGCCGGTGTCGAACAGGTCGCTCATCGCCTTGCCTTTCGCTCCAGCTGCTGCAGCAGCTGCCGCTGGCGGTGCTCCAGCTCGGCCATCGTGGCGGCGCCGGCGGGGGGCAGCACACCCCGTTGCACGGAGAGCAGCGCCTCCAGCCGGGTCCGCGTGGGTCCCCGCTCATCGGGCAGCCGGGCCAGGTCTTCACCGGCTCCGACGAGATCTCCCTCCTCCAGCCGCAGCGCGGCGCGGCACAACAGGACCGAAGCCAGCGCCGGTCCGTCGCCGAAACGGACGAGGTAGTAGTCGGCGCTCTGCCGCGCGCGGTACGATTCACCCGCGAGGCGGTAGGCGTGGACCAGCTGTCGCAGGAAGCGCTCCTTGTCGGTGGCCTCGCGCACCAGCGCCAGCCCCTGCTGGAGCAGGGGGATCGCCTCGTCCGACAGCCCCAGGGCCATGTGGGCCCGTGCCGCCAGCCGCAACAGCTCCGGCCGCTGAAACGCGTCGCGCCAGCGCTTGAAGTGGCGCTTGTAGAACAGCACGGCCTCGAAGGACCGGCCCTGGCCCAGCAGCCGGCGGATGTGAGCCGACACTATCTGGTGCGCCAGGTTGTGGTCGTCGTCGGGGCAGATCTGCAGTCCCGGCTCCAGCTGGTTGGTCTGGAGCATCACATGGGCGATCCGGTCCCGCGCTTCCCTCAGCAGCGGATCATCACCGTGTCGCAGCGGGGAGAGGATATCGCGCTGTGGGTCGGTGTCGTCCGCGATGTAGGACAGCTCGGCGGCGCGCGCCACGGCCAGCAGCTTCGCTCCGCGGTCCCCCAGCTGTCGGCCCAGGGACTGGTACTGGGCGTGGGCCGTGGGGACGCGACCTGCCAGCAGATGCACGTCCGCCGTTCGCAGTTGCTTGTAGCTCTGGTACCGTCGCTGGCCCGGAAGCCGTCGAAGCTGCTCGAGAATGGGGGAGAACCCGCGACGTGGGACGAGGTCCTTCAGCATGTTCTCCACGCGCAGAGCGAGTGGATCCCCGTGCATCGTACGAACCCAGGTGTCGTCCAGCAGCGAGCGCTGCAGCTGCCTCAGCTGCTCGATTCGATCGACGCGCCCCACCAGCAGATGGATCCGACCGGCGGCGTGCTGGACCTTGCAGCGCACGGTTCCTCGTTCGCCATCGGCCACGCCGATGACGTGGTGGTTGAGCCGTTCTTCGAACCACAGGTGGTATGGACCCACCCGTACCGAGCGTCCCTGTGCGCGCAGCGCCTGGCGCGCGACGCCGTCGATCTCGATCCGCGCCGAGATCCCGTCAGAGCCGGGGTGGCAGGTGGCCCGCGCCCGGGGTCCGAGCTGCAGGATCAGCGGGTGCGCCTCGCTCAGCGGTTCGCCGCGGGCTTCGGCGGCGAGCGTCCCAAGGAGCAGCATCGAGATGGATAGAGATCGAACAAGCACAACCTGGGTTCAGCAAAGAGCGTGCCACGCGCCGATGCGGCGGATCCCGTGTTGTTGGCTGCGAATCGGGGGGAGTGGATCGCCAGAAGCTTGACACGAAAACGCGCTTGATTGACGTGCTCAGTCGGGGCTTCCAACGTCGGTGAGCATGTCGGGGCTGCCGTCGGGGCCGCCGTCGCCGAGCAGGTCGGTGGCGACGTCAGAGGTGGCGTTGTCCGGGCGCTGGTCGAGGTCGGTGTCACCGTCACGTGACCCGTCCAGCGTCAGATCTGGCCCCAGTTCCACCGGCGCCGCGTCGGGCGGGGTGACGCACAGCCCCCTCGAGCAGATCGTGCCCGAGGGGCAGTCGCTGTGGCGCAGGCAGCTGTCGCCGTCGCACGCGGCGAACCACGGCAATACGCTACAGATCAAAACGAACGCCGACGGACAGGTCCATCTTGGCCAGGACCGAATCCTCGGGCAGGTCGTTTCCCGCGAAGAACACATCAGCGTGCAGCTCCAGCGCCAGGCCCAGCCTGGGCAGCAGTCGAAAGGTGGCCCCCACCGCAGGCTCGACCCCCACCAGCGTGAAGGGAGCAAAGAAGAACGGGATCCCGATGCCGGCATACAGCCCCAGCCGCCCCTTGTACCACACGCGCTTGAGGGACGGGCTGACACCCACCGAGACCCGCCCCTGCAGCTCCATGATCAGGCTGGGTGTCCACTCCATCGCGCTGTCGCCGTCGAAGATCAGGCCCACGTCGATGTCGAGAAACACTGGCGAGACACGACTCAGCACGCCGGGATCGCCCTGCCCCAGGGAG